>Ga0181530_10000680_pt1 | contig 43934 bp, 43 predicted proteins | sample PEATcosm2014_Bin_42_FD_119769 | JGI IMG/M metagenome (GOLD analysis project Ga0181530, IMG submission 119769) | Peatland microbial communities from MTU Mesocosm Facility, Houghton, MI, USA - PEATcosm2014_Bin10_60_metaG | ecosystem: Environmental > Terrestrial > Soil > Wetlands > Peat | place...
CGAGGCCGGCGCGGTACTGACCAACGGGCCCGGCCGCAACGGGATCTCGAACGCCAAGCCCAAGCAGGGCGGCTCGGTCACGTTCGGCATCGACACCGAGGAGAGCGGCTTCAATCCCTCCACGGCCCGCTGGGACGAGGGGGGGTACCTCTACGGGCGCACCGTCATGGACCCCATCGCCATCGTGAACGCGGCCGGCGGCGTGGAGCCGTACCTGGCCGAGTCGATCACCTCGAACGAGGACTTCACCGCCTTCACCATCACCCTGCGTCCGGGCATCGTCTTCCACGACGGCACGCCGCTCGACGCCAACGCACTGCACCTCAACATCGAGAAGCAGGCCACGTCCATCCTCACGGGGCCGGCCTTCGCCGACCAGATCGCCAGCGCCTCGGTGACCGGACCGCTGGCGGTCACGATCAACATGAAGACGTCGTGGGCCCCCTTCCCCTACTACCTGGCGCAGGCCCAGACCGGTTACATCGCCGCGCCCTCCATGCTCAACGCCCCCGACGGCGGCACGTCGAACCCGGTCGGCACGGGTCCCTTCGTCTTCCAGGACTGGGTCCCCAACAGCCACATGACCGCCACCAGGAACCCCCACTACTGGCGCAAGGGCTACCCCTACCTGAACTCCATCACCTACAAGCCGATCATCAACCACTCCTCGCGCGCCGACGCGCTCGAGACCGGCGAGGTCGACATGATGCACTCCAACTCCCCCGACGACCTCCTCCAGTTCCGGGGCAACACGAAATGGGCCTACTACGACAACAGCGGGCAGGTGGTGGGCCAGCCCACGGTGCAGTGCGTCATGCTCAACACCTCCGCCGCGCCGTTCAACAACAAGACGCTGCGTGTCGCCATGGCCAAGAGCATCAATCGGACCCAGTACGCCAAGATCATCGACAAGGGCATCGACGCCCCGATGAACGGCCTCTTCCTCCCGGGGAGCGATTACTACTCCAAGACCGCCTACCCCGCCTACGACCCGTCGGGCGCGGCTGCGCTGGTCAAGCAGGTCGCGCAGCAGACGGGCAAGGCGATCAGCTTCTCCCTCCTGTCAACCAGCGACCCGGAGACCCTGGCAGCCGCCCAGTTCCTGCAGCAGGCCTGGCAGCAGGCGGGCATGACGGTCAACATCAGCATCGTGGCCCAAGCGGAGATCATCAACGACGCGCTCGCCGGCACCTACGAGGCCACGCTGTGGCGCCAGTTCGGCGCGGTCGACCCCGACCTGAACTACGTGTGGTTCAGCACGCAGACGACGGCGCCGCCCCTGGCGCTCAACATGGCCCGCAACAGTGACCCCAAAATTCAAACGGCGCTGCTGGCCGGGCGGACCACCAGCGACAAGGCGGACCGGATAAAGGCGTACCAGCAGGTCAACGAGTACCTGGCTCAGGACGTTCCCTACCTCTGGCTTGCCCGCGACACCTGGGCCGTCGTGGCCAACCCCAAGGTGCAGAACTTCGCCAACCCGACCACGCTGCAGGGCTCCAAGGCCGTGGGGTTCGACGAGGGCGTGCTGTGGCCGACCCAGATCTGGGTGTCATAGCGCGTCAGCGCATCTCGACGTCGTCGAGGTACTCCTCGCGCCAGTGGGTGTAGCGCTCCTCGGGAAGTCGGAGGCAGTAGGTCGGCCGCAGGGCCTCGACGAAACCCCGCTCGTGGCTGACGGCCACGATGGTCCCCGGCCACGCGCCGAGCATGGCGCCGACCGCGGTGATGGACGAGGGGTCGAGGTTGTTGGTGGGCTCGTCGAGCAGTAACAGGTTGGTCTCCCCGGCGGAGAGCATCGCCAGGCCGAGCTTGGCGCGCTCACCCCCCGACAGGGTGGAAGGCAGCTGGTCGGCGGCCTTCGAGGGTAGGCCGAAGGATCCCAACAGTGCCCGCCGGTCCCTCTCGGCCTTCAGGACCGCGTCGCTGACGTTGGCCAGTGCGCTCAGCGACGGGTCGATCTGCTCGTGCTCCTGGGCGAAATAGCCCACTTCGACGTTCGCCCCCAACTCGACCACGCCGTTCGAGGGCTCTTGCACCCCGGCGAGGCAGCGCAGCAGCGACGACTTCCCCGCGCCGTTGCGGCCGATGATCACGATGTGGTCGCCCCGGCTGGCATGGAAGCTCACTTCGGTGAGGACCTCATTGGATCCGTAGCGCACGCCGAGCTTCGCCACCTCCAGGGGCGTGGCGCCCGAGCGGGGCGGCGTCGGGAGCTTGAATTTGCTGGCGCGCTCGCGCTTGTCGACGTGCGTGCGATCCGCCTGCATCCGCTCGACCCGCTTGTCGAGCGACTTGGCCTTGCGGGCCCGCTTCTCGGTGCTCGCCCGCATGGAGTCGGCCAGGGTCGAGAGGCGGGCGATCTCACGCTGCTCGAGCTCCGACGCGCGCTCGCGCTGCGTCTGGTCTGCCTCATGCTGGGCCTGGAACCGCGTGTAGTTGCCCTTCCACTCGGTGAGCCGCTGGTTCGAGATGTGCAACACCTTGGTGATGGAGTGGTCCAGCAACTTGAGGTCGTGGCTCACGACGAGGAGCGCGCCCGCGAAGCGAGCGAGCTCGTCGAGCAGCCAGCGCTTGGCGGCGCGGTCGAGGTGGTTGGTGGGCTCGTCGAGGATCATCAGCTCGGGCTCCAGGAAGAGCACGCGCATGAGGTCCACCCGGCGGCGCTGGCCCCCGGAGAGCTCGTCGATGTCCTCGAGCAGCAGCTCCTGGCGGAGACCGAGCCCGTCCGCCGAGCGGGCCATCACCGACTCCGCCTCGTAGCCCCCGTTCGTCTGGAACTGCTCCTGCAGGTCGGTGAACAGCTCGATGTTCTCCTCGGAGGGATCGTCCGCCATCGCCCGGCGCGCCGCACCGAGGGCATCGTCGAGCACGTCGAGCCCCCGGGCCGAGAGGATGTGGGAGAACCCGGTCCGCTCGAGGCCGAGGCCACCGGGGACCGGAGCCTGGGGCAGGTAGCCGAACGAACCGAGGAGCCGGACGTTGCCCCGGTGGCGCAACTGCGGGGACGGCTCGCCCACCAGCACGGAGATGAAGGACGACTTCCCGGTGCCGTTGCGCCCCACCAGGCCCACCTTCTCCCCGGCCCCGACCACGAAGGAGGCGTCGGACAGCAGCGTGCGGTCACCGATTTCGATGGTGAGGGCTGATCCGACGATCACGGCACATTGTACGGGCGGGAACACCTGGTCGATACACTCCGCGAATGCCCGCTCTCGACCGCAAATGGTGGACCCTCATCGCCGTCTGCACGGCCACCTTCATGCTCCTGCTCGACATCACGGTGGTGAACGTCGCGCTGCCCGACATCCAGCGGTCGCTCCATGCGAGCTTCTCCGACCTCCAGTGGGTGGTCGACGCCTATTCGCTCACCCTCGCCGCGTTCCTCCTCACGGCCGGCGTGGTGGGCGACATCTACGGTCGCCGCGAGGTGTTCGCGGTCGGACTGGTCGTCTTCTCACTCTCCTCGCTGGTGTGCGGCCTCTCCACGGACCCGCTGATGCTCAACCTGGCCCGCGCCGTGCAGGGCGTCGGCGGCGCCATCATGTTCGCCACCTCGCTGGCGCTCATTGCCGGCGCGTTCGTCGGCCGGGACCGCGGGACTGCCTTCGGCATTTACGGCGCGGTCATCGGCGGTGCCGTCGCGATCGGCCCCCTGATCGGCGGCGCCATCACCAGCGGCATCGGCTGGCGCTGGATCTTCTTCGTCAACGTGCCCATCGGAGTCGTGGCAGTCGCCATCACCTTCACGCAGATCGCAGAGTCGAAGGACCAACGGGTGCGCCGGGTCGACTGGGTGGGCTTCATCACCTTCTCGGTCAGCCTCTTCTGCCTCGTTTTCGCGCTGGTGCGCGGCAACGATCTCGGCTGGGGCAGCGCGAGCATCGTGGCGCTGCTCGCCGCCTCGGCCGTCCTGATGGTGGCGTTCTTCGTCAACGAGGCCCGGACGCCCGACCCAATGCTCGACCTCGGCCTGTTCAAGATCCCGGCCTTCGTGGGGATCTCGGTGGTGGCGTTCACGCTGGCGGCCTCCATCTTCGCCATGTTCCTCTACCTGACGCTCTACATCCAGGACGACCTCGGGTACGGCCCGCTGGCCGCCGGGGTCCGTTTCCTGCCCCTGACACTGCTCACGTTCTTCGTGGCCTTCTTCGCCGGGCGCCTGACCGTGCGGGTGCAGTCGCGCCTGCTATTGGGCATCGGGATGCTGGCGGTCACCGGGGGGCTGCTCCTCATGGGAACGACCCATCCGGATTCGACCTGGACCGTGCTGCTGCCCGGCTTCATCCTGTGCGGGCTGGGGATCGGGGCCGTCAACCCGGTCCTGGCCTCCGGCGCCATCTCGGTCGTCCAGCCCCAGCGCAGCGGCATGGCCTCGGGAGCAAACAACACCTTCCGGCAAGTGGGCATCGCGACGGGCATCGCCGTCCTCGGGGCCGTGTTCCAGAGCCAGGTCGTGACGCACACCTCGGCCGCGCTCGACAAGACGGTCTACGGGCACGAGGTCCTGCGGCAGGGCGGCGCACAGCTGCGCGGTGCGCTGTCGGCCGGCGAGGTGCAGCAGGTGGCCGCGTCGATCCCCGTCGCTGCGGCGCGCCACGCGCTGCTCAACGCCTACCACATCGGCTTCTCGAGCACACTGAACCACCTGATGGACATCGGTGCGGCGGTGGCGTTCGTGGGGGTGCTGAGCGGGTTCATCCTGGTGCGCCAACGCGACTTCGTGGTCCCGGGCGGGCCGGGTGGCGGGTCCGCGGGCCGTCCGGGTGCGGGGGCTCCGGCGGACGCCGCGGTGCCGGCCGCCCATGCTTGAGCCGTTCACGCTGGACGGGAAGTTCGTGCGGTTGGAGCCGCTGTCCGAGACCCACGTCCCCTCCCTCGTCGAGGCGGCCGCCGAGGACCGGAGCACCTACCAGTGGACCTACACGCCCGACGGCCCCGAGGAGATGACGACCTACGTCCGCGACGCGCTGTCCAAGGTGGCCGCGGGCGCGCACGTCGCCTTCGCCACGCTCCGCAAGGGTGCCGGGCCCGGCGGCCGCGACCGGGTGGTGGGCGCCACCCGCTTCTGCGAGATCGCCTTCTGGCAGTGGCCCCCCGGGGCCAGCCACCAGCGCCACGGGGTGCCCGACGTGGTGGACATCGGCTTCACGTGGCTGGCGGGGTCGGCCCAGCGGACCCCGGTCAACACGGAGGCCAAGCTGCTGATGATGACGCACGCCTTCGAGGTCTGGCGGGTCCACCGGGTTGCGCTGCAGACCGACGTGCGCAACACGCGGTCGCGGGCCGCCATTGAGCGGATCGGCGGTCGGCTCGACGGCATTCTGCGGGCCGACCGGCCCGGTGCGGACGACACGGTGCGCACCTCGGCCCGCTTCTCCATCGTGGCGACGGAGTGGCCCGACGTGAAGGCGCGGCTGACCTCCCGTCTGAAGTCCGGCGCGCCGGTGTAGCCGGAGCGGCGTGCGGGGGGGGCGCCCTCTCACCCCGTCACGGCGCAGCCGTCGGCATCTCGAAATGGCGCTCGAGCTCGTTGGCGTAGCGGCGCCCCAGGGCGTCGCCGTGCCGCGCCAACCAGGCGGAGAGGGCGGTGGACCCCGTGGCGGGACCCTCCGTGTCGGCCAGACCGCTCGCCATCGCCCGGTACTCGTCGGCGGTCAGCAAGACGTCGTGCAGCACGAGACCCAGGGCGCGCGAGAACAGTGGGACGGTCGGGCCCGGAATGTGGATCAGGCGCGCTCGCCCCCCCACCGCATCGCGGATGGAGCTGACGAGCTCGGTGAAGCTGGGGCGTTCGGGCCCCACGGCGTCGGTCACGCTGTCGTGCGCCTCCGCCCCCTTGGCCACACACAGCCGGGCGAGGTCCCGGACGTGGATGCCCCTGATCCGGTAGTCCCCGCGTCCACCGATGGCGAAGACGGGGAGACGCCGGAGGAGCCACGCAATGTTGTTGAGCAGCACGCCGTCCCCGCCGAAGAGGATGGCGGGGCGGACGATGGCGAACGACACGTCGGACTCGCCCAGCGCTCTCTCGACGAGCGCCTTGCCCCGGAAGTACGACAGGGGCGACGACGCACTGGGGTGCGTGATGCTCACGTGCACGATCCTCTGGACGCCGGCCCGCCGGGCGGCCTGGAAGAGCGCGCGGGAGTTGGCGACCGCGAGCTCGTGGTCGGTCGCGCCGTGGGCGAAGCGGACCCAGTAGGTGTTGTAGAGCGTGGTCGCTCCCGAGAGCGAGGCGACGAGTCCGAGCTGGTCGTCGAAGTCGAGCGGTCGCACCTCGAACGCCGTGTCGGCGGGGGCTCGCCCCGGATGCCCCGTCACGGTGCGCACCCGGCGGCCCGCGTCCTGCAACGCCGAGGCGATGGCGGCACCCGAGTAGCTGAAGGCCCCGGTGACCACGTCGAGCCCGGTGTCGACCCGACGGCCGGGCGGCGCGGCGGGCGCGACGGCGCGGGCGGTCATGATTTTCCCTGTGGCGGTGAGGACGGCGAGCCCAGCGCGTCGAGGAGGCCGGCGAGGTTCTTGGCGTGGCCGAAGAGGCCGAGCGCCCGGGAGCGATCGCCGTCGAGGTGGGTCAGCATCTCCAGCCCGAGGTACAGGGCGACGATGGCGTAGGCCACATCCCGGACCGGAAGCAACGAGTCGAGCGGCGACCCGCCGACGGCCCTCTCCATGGCGCGCTCGGCGAACTCGAACCAGGGCCCGAGGCGCGCCGACACCTCGGGCCCGAGCCCGGGGGTGGACGACGCGCCGGCGATCATCTCGACGAGCACGGTGACATGACCGGCGTCGAGATCCTCCCGGAAGATGGCCGTCGCCACGTCGACCAGCTCGGACGGGGACCCGACACCGTCGACCGCTGCCCCGTACTGCTCCATCCGCCGGGTGCTCACCGAATCGAGCGCTGCGAGCAACAGGTCGGACACCGATCCGAAGTGGTAGAAGATCAGACCCTGGTTCACGCCCGCCCGCTCGGCGATCGCACGTGCGCTCGCCCCCGCGAACCCATCGGCCTTCAGCGTCTCGATGGCGGCCTCGACCAGCTGGCGGCGGGTGCCCGCCGAACGGGACGAGTCCCTGGCCATCACCCTGCTCGACGTCCCTGCTTTGGCCATCCCAGCTCCCCTTGTTTTGAGTGAGTGCTCAAAGCATACGCTCAAAGCGAAGGGAGCCGCAACGCCGCGCAGGATGCGGCGGTGGGTGCCTCGAGGAAGGAGTCGAGCGGGGGGGGACTTAGGCGCGGTTGAGGGTGGCCGAGATCTTGCGAAGGTGCAGCGCGTGCACCGCCGCCTCCGCCTCGTCCTTGGGCCGCACGGCCGCCACCGCCTTGCCGGTCCGGTGGATCTTCCAGGCCAGTTGGTCGGCCCGCTCCACCGTGTGGCCGAAGATCTCGACGAAGGCCCGGATCACGGTCTGGAACGTGGTGACGTCGTCGTTCCAGACGATCACCGCCCACAGGTCCTCGATCTCGAAGAAGGCGCTGATGTCCTCGTCGACGACCTCGGGGAGGTTGATGGTCGAAGGATGGTCGAGCGTGGACGTCATGTGGTGCAGAGCCTTCCGGGCCCGATTCTTGGCCCAAGGCAGTCTAGTCCCGCGATGTAGCGTGCGAGGATGCGAGCCACCGTCCTCGAAGGACCCCGCGACGTCCGGGTCGAGAACGTGCCCGACCCGGTCCTGCCCGGGCCCGAGGGTGTCATCGTCACCGTCGAGCGGACCGCGATCTGCGGTTCGGATCTGCACCTCTACCATGACGCGCCGACGGGCATCGGCATCCGCCTGGGCCACGAGGTCATCGGGACGGTAGCCGAGACCGGCCCCCACGTGGGCAGCCTCAGGCCCGGCGATCGTGTGCTGGTCTCGGGTGTGATCGGTTGCGGCGTCTGCCGTCCCTGCCTGGCCGGGCAACCCAACGTCTGCCGCGCCGGCAAGTCGGCCGCGTTCGGGACCGTGCCCGACCTCCCCGGCGGCCAGGCCGAGGCGCTGGCCGTCCCCTTCGCCGACCTCTTCGCACTCCCCATCCCCGAGGGCGTCGCAGACGACGAGGCGGTCCTGCTGACCGACATCCTCCCCACCGGCTATCTGGGGGCGCTGCGGGCCTCGATCCGCCCCGGCTCGACGGTGGCCGTCGTCGGGTTGGGCCCCGTCGGGATCATGGCGCTCCAGTGCGCCCAGCTCTTCGGACCTGCCCGGATCCTGGCCATCGACATGGTGCCCGAGCGCCTGGCCCGGGCCGAGGCCCTCGGGGCCGAGCCGATCGACGCCCGCGATGCCCCCGGGTCGGTACAGGTGCTCGAGGCCACGGGCGGGTGGGGCGCCGACTCGGTGATCGAGGCGGTCGGCGCGGACGCCACCGTGCTCGACGCCCTCTCCTGCGTCGCCACGGGTGGCACGGTCTCCATCGTCGGCGTGAACCTCTCCATGGAGCTCCCCTTCCCCATGGGCCTCGTCTTTCTGAAGAGCCTCACCGTGCGGACCGTGTTCGCGCCGATACCAGGGACGTGGGCGTCGCTCGTCCCGCTGGTCCAGTCCGGCCGCCTGGCATTGGGCGGCATGTTCACCCACCGGATGGGTCTCAGTGAGGTCGCACAGGCCTACGAGCTCTTCGACTCCCGGTCCGACGGCGTCTTGAAAGTCTTATTGGACCCGAACGTCTGAGCGCCTTGCGGCTCGTCCGGTGTGCGGTTGAGGATGAGCGGCCACTGCGTGGCGCCGATCTCGGGCTGCGCCACGAACCACGGGGCGGGCGGCGGCGCGATCAGCCGCGTCAGGGCGTCGACGATGGGCTCGTAGTTCACCCGCCAGCCCTGGAAGTGGCGCCACGACTCGTCCAGGTCACGCTCGAGCGGGAAGTGGACCTCTTCGAGCCTGCGGAACCCATGCTCGAATTCCGGCCTGGTGAGCCGTATGCCCGTCGTCGGCAGCGGATCGGGGTCGAACGGGATGTGCAGCGCCCCGGCCATGGAGCGCAGGCAACGGATCCCCATCGACAGGCAGAGCCGGGCCTGGCGCGGGGTCAGCTGCGGGCTCGCCGAGTGGTACATCGCCGCGCTGTCCATCATGGCCACCAGCCCGACCAACCAGCTGCGCGACGACTCCGGTGAGCGGAACCAGATGAGCGCGGGGTAGTTCGCGTGGCTCTCCGACACGGCGGAGGCCCAACGCTCCCACTGGGCGTAGAGCGGAGGGAGCTCGTCCATGGTCTGGAGCCAGTGGTGGCGGGCCAGGATCTCGGGACCCCACGCCGGGGTGCCGGCGCGGGCGCTGAGCAGCGTGACCTCTGTCTCCCGGGTGGCGAACGCACTGTAGAGCGCCGGGAGATAGGCGATCTCGAGGGCGACGACGCCGAGGCCGATGACCGCCGCCGAAATCTCCAGTGTCCGCGCGCCGGCCCCGCTGGAGGCTGCGATGCCCAGCGTCGTCACCGAGGAGCCGGCGATGCCGACGGCGTCGAGGAGATTGAAGCCGGTGTCCCACCAGATGATCAGGGAGAAGCCGAGCAGGATCAGGAGGATCCAGACCCCGAACAAGGCCACCACCGCGCCAGGGCCGACGATGGAGAGGATGCGGTCCCTGACCTCGTAGTCGGGCAGCCGCGGGGCGAGCCGGCGCGCCGAGCCCGCGAGGATGCGGGCCAGGGCGCGCACCATGCGCGACGACGCCGCCCGCGGCAGCACGAGCGACGTGAAGACGCTCCACACGGTGACGATCACGATGGCGATGCCGGCGACGAGTGCGACCAGGCGCGCGAACGTCTCCACCGCGCCATCCTGCCAGATGCGCGGGCGCCCGCCCCGGGGCCGGCGTCAGGCCGAGGCGTACCGTGCGGCCGGCCCGCCGCTCGACACGAGGGCGGCGGGCACGTCGATCAGGCGTGACCGGAGCAGCTCGCCCAGCCCCTTCGCCTGTGTGTCGAGCCGCAGGTTCGAGGCGACGCCCCAGCCGAGGATGCCGTGGACGACGAAGTTGACCGCCCACAGGTTCGGCAGCGGGAACCGGCTCACCGCGTAGGGCCCGACCTCGGGCAGCAGCGCCTTGAACACCTCGGTGCTGAGGTGTTGCCCGATGAAGGCGGCGACAGCCTCCTCGTCGGCCCAGACCCCGACGTTGGCGTCGCCCCCCTTGTCGCCCGAGCGCGCCCCGATGAGCACCCACAGCGGCACCCGCACGAGGTCGGTCCCGGCGGGCATGGCATCTGTGCCCTCCGGACCGGCGATTGACGCGGGATCGACGACGCGCTGCACGCCGGTGGGCGCTGTGGCCGCCACCGCCCGGCCGTCGCACTCGATATGCGGCTCGACCGCCGCGGCGGCGACCGTCGTCGGCCAGTAGCGGGCGACGCCCTGGGCCCCCGACGGTGCGGAGGTGAAGAAGGTGCCGGGATAGCTCGAGAGGCTGGTCTCGACGACCGCCCCCGAGAAGGCGCGACCCACCGACCGCTCGTCGTCGCCCCGCACCGCCAGCCGCAGGTAGGCCATGCCACCGCCCGTCAGGTCGCCCGAGAGGTCCTCGGCGGTCTCGGCGAAGGCGCCGCGCCCACCCGGGATCCCGGACCACACGGCCTCAGCCGCGAAGCGTGCCTTCTCGGACACCTGGGCGCCGGTGAGGGCGAGCGTCATGGAGTTGCGCCAGCCGCCATGGAGGTTCGCCGTCACCTTGAGCGTGGATGGCGGCGGCTCGCCGCGCACCCCCGCGATGCGCACCCGGTCGGGCCCGTCGGAAGACAGCGCGATCGTGTCGAAGCGGGCGACGGCGTCCGGGCTCAGGTAGCGCGGGCTCCCGATTTCGTAGAGCAGCTGCGCAGTGACGGTCCCGACCGTCACTGCGCCGCCCGAGTCCGGGTGCTTCGTGATGACCGACGAGCCGTCGGGATGCACCTCGGCCAGCGGGAAGCCGATCCGCTCCCGGTGCGGCACCTCCTCGAAGAAGGCGTAATTGCCCCCGCAGCACTGGGCGCCGCATTCGATGACGTGGCCCGCCACGACCGCGCCCGCGATGGCGTCGTGATCACTGTCGGCCCACCCGAATGCGTGCAGCGCGGGACCGACGACCAGGGCGGCGTCGGTGACACGACCCGTCACGACCACCTGCGCGCCGGCGGCGAGCGCGTCGGCGATCGGGCGGGCACGGAGATAGGCGTTGGCGGTGACCACCGCCGTCCCCGCCGGGAGGGGCTCGCCTGTGTCGAGGTTGACGAAGGCCTCGCCGTCCGTGCGCAGCTCGTCGAGCCTCGATGTGATGTCGTCACCGGAGACCGAGGCCACGCGCACCTCGAGCCCCTGGCGGCGGGCCAGCTCACCCACCGCGGCCGCCAGCGCCTCGGGGTGCAGGCCGCCGGCGTTGGAGACGACGGTGATCCCCCGTTCTAGACAGCTCGGGAGGACCTCTTCCATCTGGCGCAGGAACGTGCGCGCGTAGCCCCCGCTGCGCTCCCGGGTCTTGTGGAGGATGTACATCGTCAGCTCCGCCAGCCAGTCACCGGTGAGGACGTCGATGGGCCCGCCCTCGACCATCTCGCGCGCCGCGCTCAGGCGATCCCCGAAGAACCCGCTGCAGTTCGCCACGCGCAGCACGGCCGGCGGTCGGGCCGGCGGAGTGCTCATGCGGGCTCCACGGCGACCAGGAGATCGTTGACGTCGACCTGCTGGCCCGGTGCGCACTGGACCTGCGCCACGGTCCCGGCGCCGTTGGCACGCAGGGTGTGCTCCATCTTCATCGCCTCGAGGACGACCAGCCCGTCGCCCTCGGCCACGGTGTCGCCGACGGCGACGAGGACCTTGGTGACGGCTCCGGGCAGGGGGGCCCGGCACTCGCCGGCGATGCCGCCGCGCTCGTCGGGATCGTCCTCGGTGCGCAGGGCGAAGGTCGACTGGCCCTCGGGGCCGTTGACATCGGCGGCGTGCGCGGTGCGCCGGACGCGGTAGCGCCGCCGCAGCCCGTCCTCCGCCACCAGGTCGACCACGCCGTGCCGGGTGGCGGCCGTGCCCACGGCCTGCCACGTCCCGTCGACGAGCACGTGGGCGGGCTCGTCGGGCACGGGGGCGCGCACCACCATTGTGCCGCCCGCGTCGGTCAGCTGGTCGGCGTGGAGCGCGTGGCCGACGTTGCGCCACCCCGCCGCGGGCACCGGGACCACGCTGCGGGCGGCCCGCTCGCCGGTCAAGCGGAACGCCACCGCGGCGCCGTGGCGCCACCGCACCGCGTCGGGCAGCGTCGCGTCGCGCAGGTCGGGGCGGTGCTCCAGGTAGTGGATGTCCGCGTCGCCGCGTCGGAAGGCCTCGTCGTCGAGCACCGCGGCCAGCAGGTCACGGTTGGTCTCGAGGCCGTCGAGCTCGAGCGTGCGCAGGGCGAGGCACAGCTTGGCGATGGCCGCGCCGCGATCCTCTCCGCGTGCCATGAGCTTCGCCACCAGCGAGTCGTAGGCGGGGCTGACGGCGCTGCCCGCCTCGATGGCGCTGTCGGTGCGCAGGCCCGGACCCTCGGGCCAGGACACGTGGCTCACCGTGCCCGGGGTGGGCCGGTAGTCCTCCCGCGGTCGCTCGGCGCACAGGCGCACCTCCACGGCGTGGCCGGTCACCGAGACCTCGGCCTGGCCGAAGGGCAGTGGAAGGCCCGAGGCCACCGCCAGCTGCAGGCCGACCAGGTCGCGCCCGGTGACCAGCTCGGTCACGCCGTGTTCGACCTGCAGGCGGGTGTTCATTTCGAGGAAGTAGAAGCCGGTGTCGTCGACGAGGTACTCGACCGTGCCCGCCCCCACGTAGTCGACGACCTGCGCCGCGGCCACGGCGGCGTCCCACATGCGGCGGCGGGTCGCGTCGGGGACGAGGACGGCCGGCGCCTCCTCCAAAACCTTCTGGTGCCGGCGCTGCACCGAGCACTCCCGGTCGTAGAGGTGCAGCACCGTGCCCCAGGTGTCGCCGAAGACCTGGACCTCGACGTGGCGAGGAGCGGCGAGGTAGCGCTCCAGGAAGACCTCGTCGGAGCCGAAGGCGGCGGCGGACTCGCGCTGCGCCGACGTCACCGCGTCGGCCAGGTCGCCCGGACCGGGCACGAGGCGCATGCCGCGCCCCCCTCCCCCGGCGGACGCCTTGACCAGGAGGGGGTAGCCGACGCGCTCCGCGGCGGCCGCCAGCTCCTCGGGCGTCGCCCCGGCCGCCACCACGGCACTCGGGAGCACGGGGACGCCCGCCTGGGCCACGACCTCCTTCGCCCGCGCCTTGTGGCCCATGACGCGCATCGCTTCGGGAGGTGGCCCCACCCATACGATGCCGGCCCGGCCGCAGGCCTCGGGCAGGGCGGGATTCTCGGAGAGGAAGCCGTAGCCGGGGTGGAGGGCGTCGGCGCCCGCAGCCTGCGCGGCGCGGACCAGCGCCGCCGGGTCGAGGTAGGTCTCCGCGAGCGTCGCACCGGGGAGCAGGACGGCCGCGTCGGCCTCGCCGACGTGCGGGCCGGCGGCGTCGTCCGCCGCGTAGACGGCGATCGCCTCACAGCCGGCGTCGTGGGCGCCCTTGATCAGGCGCCGGGCGATTTCGCCACGGTTGGCGACGAGGACGCGACGGATCGGGTGCACCACCTGTGCCATCAGTGCCGCACCACCCCGAAGACCGCCGTCCCCTGCACCGGGGCCGAGTGCACCGCGGCGAGCGCGATGGCGAGCACGGTGCGCGTGTCGCGCGGGTCGATGATCCCGTCGTCCCACAACCGGCCGGTGGCGTACTGCGCCGTTGACTCCTCCTCTATCTGGCTCTCGGTGGCCTGGCGCAGCTCCTCGTCGGCCGCCTCGTCGAACGGCCGGCCCGCCGCCTCGGCGGCGTTGCGGCGCACGATGGAGAGGACGCCGGCCAGCTGCTTGGGTCCCATGACGGCGATGCGGTGGTTCGGCCAGGTGAAGATGAAGCGGGGGTCGTAGGCCCGGCCCGCCATGGCGTAGTTCCCGGCCCCGTAGCTGGCGCCGACCATCAGCGTCAGGTGCGGCACGCTCGAGTTGGAGACGGCGTTGATCAGCTTGGCGCCGTCCTTGATGATCCCGCCCTGCTCGTAGCGCGTGCCCACCATGAAGCCCGTGATGTTCTGGACGAACAGGATCGGCGTGTCCGTCCGGTTGCACAGCGCAATGAACTGGGCGCCCTTCTGTGCCTCGGGCGAGAACAGGATGCCGTTGTTGGCCACCACGCCGATCGGGTAGCCGCCGAGGGACCCCCAGCCGCAGACCAGCTGCGCGCCATAGGACTCCTTGAATTCCTCGAGGCGGGAGCCGTCGAGGACGCGGGCCAGGACCTCGCGCACGTCGAACGGCACCCGCACGTCCACCGACGCGATGCCGAGGAGCTCCTCGGCCGGGTACAAGGGCTCGTCGGCGGGGCCGGCCGGCGCGGGCCCGAGGCGCCGCCAGTGGAGGTGGGCGACGATGCCGCGGGCGATGCGGATGGCCTCGGGTTCGTCACGGGCCAGGTAGTCGCACAGACCGGACGTCCGGGCGTGCATGAGGGCGCCGCCCAGCTCCTCCTCGTCGGCGTCCTCGCCGATGGCCATCTTCACGAGCGGTGGCCCGCCCAGGAACACGCGGGCCCTGTCCTCGACCATGACGGTGTAGTCGCTCATGCCCGGGAGGTACGCGCCGCCGGCGGTGGACGAGCCGAACACCACGCAGATGCTCGGGATCCCCTGGGCCGACAGCTGGGTCAGACGGCGGAACTGCTCGCCTCCCGGCATGAAGACGTCGGCCTGACGGGGCAGGTCGGCCCCCCCGGACTCGACGAGCATCAGCAGCGGGAGGCGGTTCTCCTCGGCCACGCCCATGGCGCGCAGGAGCTTGCGGATCGTCGTCGGGCTCGTGGTCCCGCCGCGCACCGTCGGGTCGTTCGCGATCACCAGGCACTGGGTGTGCGACACCTCGGCCAACGCCACGACGACGCCGCCGCCGACCGGGTCGCCGGTGTGCAGACCGGCCAGAGGGCACAGCTCGAGCACGGGGGTGCCCGGGTCGACGAGGGCCTCGAGCCGCTCCCGCACCATCATCTTGCCGCGGGACCGGTGGCGCTCAACGTACTGCGAGCCACCGCCGGCGAGCACCTGATCGTGCAGGTGGCGCACCTCCTCGGCCAGTACGCGCATGGCGGTGGCGTTCTCGGTGAACTCCTCGCCCGAGGTGGCGAGGTGCGACCGGATGGGAGTGCTCACGGCGCGGTGTCCCAGGCGGGCCGGCGCTTCTCGAGGAAGGCCGCCATCCCCTCCGCTGCCTCGGGGCCGGCGAAGAGCTCGGCCGACGTCGCCGCCGCCGACGCCAACCCGTCGTCCCACCCCTGGGCCGGCAGGGTCCGCAGCAGCGCCTTGGTGGCCCGCACCGCGCCCGGCGCCGACTTGCCGATGGCCTGCGTCCGCGCGGCGACCCAGGTGTCGAGTGCCGCCTCGTCGTCGACGACGGCGGACAGGAGCCCCGCGCCGGCCGCCTCGCGCGCGGTGAACGACTCACCCGTGAGGGTCATGGCGGCGAGGAAGCGGGGCTCGACGACGCGTGACGCGGGCACCATGATCATGGCCGGTGCTACGCCGACCCGCACTTCGCTGAAGGCGAAGCTGCTCGCCTGCGCCGCGGCAGCCAGGTCACAGGCGGCGATCAGACCGAGGCCGCCCGCCCTGGCATGGCCGTTGACGCGGGCGATGACCGGCACCGGACTCTCGACGATGGCGGTGAGGATGTCGGGCATGCGGCTGGGCGCCGCCAGGCCGCGCTCGGAGAGGTCGGCGCCCGAGCAGAACACCGGGCCCGTCCCGGTGAGGACGATGGCGCGCACCTCGGTGTCACCCGTTGCGTCACGCAACGCCCGGTCCAGCTCCTCGAGGAGTCTGGCCGACAGCGCATTGCGGTTGGCCGGCGAGTCGAGTGCCACGGTGCGGACGCCGCCCTCGTGCTGGACGCCCACCAACGCATCTGTCACGGGCGCAGTGTAGGGGGGTGCCCGGCGGAGGACGGAAATTGGCCGGTGGTACCGTTGGCCGGTGATCGAGACCGACGAGCATCAGCTGTTCCGCAAGACGCTCCGGGACCTCTTCGAACGGGAGATCGAGCCCCACGTCGACGAGTGGGAGGCGGCCCGCACCTTCCCGGCGCACGACCTCTTCCCCAAGCTGGCGGCCGTGGGCCTGCTGGGGCTCGAGTACGACGAGGCCTACGGCGGCATGGGTGCGGACCACTCCTACACGCTGATCGCCGGCGAGGAGATGGGGCGCATCAGCTGCGGCGGTGTGCCGATGGCCATGGCGGTCCAGATGTCGATGGCGACGCCCGCGCTGGCCCGCTACGGCTCCCACGAGCTCAAGGAGCAGTATCTGGCGCCCGCCATCCGCGGCGAGGTCGTGACCTCCATCGCGGTCACCGAGCCCGATGCGGGCAGCGACGTGGCGGGCATCCGGACCCGGGCCGTGCGCGACGGCGACGAGTGGGTCGTCAACGGCGCCAAGCTCTACATCACGAACGGGACGCAGGCCGACTGGCTGTGCCTGCTGGCCCGGACCTCCGACGACCCCGGGTACCAGGGCATGTCGCTCATCGTGGTGCCGACGGCGGTCCCGGGCGTGGTGGTCTCGCGCAAGCTCGAGAAGCTCGGCATGTGGTCGAGCGACACCGCGGAGCTCTCGTTCACCGACGTGCGCGTCCCGGTCTCGAACACCATCGGCGAGATCGGTCGCGGCTTTCAGCAGCAGATGGCGCAGTTCCAGGCCGAGCGCCTGATCACCTTCTACAAGCAGGTCGGGTCCATTGAGCTCGCCCTGGCCCGCACCACGTCCTACCTGCGCGAGCGGCGTGCCTTCGGCGCTCCGCTGCTGGCCAACCAGCACCTCCAGTTCGTCCTGGCCGAGCTCTCGGCCCGCCACGACGTGTTGAAGCAGTACGCCCGCACCACCGCCGACGCGGTGCTGCGCGGCGAGGACGCCACCCGTTACGCCACCATCGGCAAGCTGCTCGGCTCCCGGCTGCAGCGCGAGGTGGCGGACACCGCGGTGCAGTTCCACGGCGGCATCGGCTACATGGACGAGAACTGGACCTCGCGCTACTTCCGCGACACCCGGCTCGACTCAATCGGCGCCGGGGCGGACGAGGTCATGCTGCGGATCCTCGCCCGCATGGACGGGTACGCCGCCGAGTGAGCCTCGACCTCTGGTTGGAGCCCAGACACACGCGCTTTCGCCGCCGAACATGCCATGGATCGAAGGCGCGCAGTCGGTAGCCGTCACCATCGGGCCTGGACGATGTGCATCTGTCTTCGTGCAGACCTCCGTCAGCTCCCCGATGAGGGCAATGTCTCCGTCACCGACCATTGGAGCGGATAGGGGCGCGTCTGGCCGCCGGGGATCACCAGACCCTGCTCGTTGGCGCTCGAGGTGGTGACCGTGCCGACGCTGATGAACCCCGGCGTCGTGATGCTCACACCGGCGCCGGGGTCGCTGACCGAGACGGTCCCGAGGCAGGCCCCCAGGATGCGCACCTGGTTGTAGGTCACGTTGGCCGGGCGGCCGGAGCTGTCGAACAGCGTCACCGTTCCGGTCACCGTCGTCGTCGGCCCGGTCTGGCTGATGGAGATGGCACCGCCGATCACCGTCCCGGAGATGGTGCAGGGCGAGCTTCCCCCCACCGTGACCGAAACCGTCTCGGACGGCTGCACTCCGAAGAAGTTCGTACCGTCCAGATCCGACAACGGCGGGCTGCTCGTGGCGCTCAGCGTGATGGTGAGGCATGCCGCGGTGACTCCTCGGCGCGGCGTGTACACGGACGGAGTGACCGTCACCCAGCCCCCGAGACCACCGTTGGCGGCCGGGTTGTACCAGGAGAGGCTGGTCGCCCCGTCGAGCGCGCAGTCCCGGATGGAGACCGTGGTGAACGTGTTGATCTGCGACAGGGCGACGTCGAAGCCGTTCCCCGCTCCGCGGAACGGGACACCACCCGATGGCTCCGAGGCGTACTGGCCGACGGTGACACCGCTTGGTCACTCAAGTCACATATTTCGGCCGCACCAACCCGGTGACAAGGGTGCGAGCACACCCGACCTCCGATCACGACCACCGGGGGGTGACGCTCGGCTGGCTACCTAGACGCTGAGCGAGGTCGTGAAGAGCCCCGTCGAATGTTCCGCCATCGGCTGGTCACCGCGAGTTCAGGTGTGCCGGAACACGGCCTGGCCACCACCGCTGGCAATCAGGCGCCTCTGGCGTGACCACACCCGTCCGGTCCACGAGAGGAGGCCGCCCTGCGCCACCGGCGAGTGGGCGTCGAGGAGGAGCCACTCCGAGGAGCTGCCCGGGGACTGGAAGGAGGTGTAGAGGTCGAGGCTGGGCGCAACGAACGGCGGCTCGAGGTATGCGTGGGGGCGCGAGCCGGCGGGCCAGCTCCCGACGTCGAGCACGATCAGCGAACGCGCCGCATCGACCCATGGGTCGTCGAAGGTCGCGGTCGGCCGGCACCGCACCCAGGTTCGCCACGTCGGTGGCAGCGGGCCCGGCGGTGGCCACGTGTCGGACCAATCCATCACCCGCTGGTCGAAGTTCCCCCAGAACGGGAATGGAGGCCCGGCCTCGTCGGGCGACAACTCCGCCGGCGTCGGCAGATCGTCGGGGTCGGGGACGTCGGGCGGGTTGAGGTCCTCGTGCTGGAGCCCTTCGATCGCGCCCACGGACCAGACCATCGCGTCGAGCACCGGCCGGCCCTCCTGGGTCACTTCGACGCGCTGGGCGAGCACGGTGCGGCCCGAACGCAGGGGAGTGACCACGAGGTCGACCGGTGCGAACGCGGCGACCGAGAGGTAATGGCAGAAGAAACTGGCGGGGCGGGCGAACGGGCTCTCCGCTCCCGCGGCTCGCAGCGCGATGGCCGCGACGTAGCCGCCTTCGGGACCCCAGATCTCCCACTCGCCATGCACCATGGCGGTGAAGCGGCCGTCGCCGACGCGCTCGACGGCCGTCTCCGACGCCACGTCACCCATGGTCGGGGCCATCCGTCCAGCCGTCCCGCTGCAACTCCATGACCGCGACCTTCTCGCCGCGGGGCCCGACCGTGCTGAGGCGGTGCACGAACCCGAGCTTCTCCATGACGCGACCGGACGCGACGTTCTCGGGCTCATAGAGGCTGACGATGCGCTCGAGCCCACCGTCGGTGAACCCGAACTCCACCGCCGCGGCACCGGCTTCGGTCGCCAGGCCCCTCCCGCGGTACGGACCGGACAGGCGCCATCCCACCTCGACGGCAGGGAGGATCTCGGGCAGGAAGTGGGGAACGGCGAGACCGGCCCACCCGATCATCCGACCGCTGGCCCGGTCGATCAGTGCCTCGATCCCGAAGCCGTCGTCCTCGTAACGCTGAATGACGGTCGTGAGGAACCCACGGGTCTCCTCGGCGGACATGGCGGCGCGCCGCGGGTACCACCAGAACGACTCCTCGGCGTGGATCACGGCGAGCTCGTCGAGATCGGCGCTCACGAACGGCCTGAGCACGAGCCGCTCCGTCGTCAGCGTGGGGATGGCGGGACCTCCCATCGGATCTCCCTGCCGCTTCTCAGCCGAGCGGGAGCCCGGGAGCGTCCGCCAGCGACAGGTCGTGGCCGGGTCGGGCCGAGGGCGCGTAGAGCTGGTCCGGCCGGAACGAGCGGACGGCCCGGTCGCCGCCGCGCCCCCCGACGACCTCGACCCAGGCCTCTCCGGTCTCGCCGTTGGTGACGTGCGCCACGAATTCCCACGAGGCGCCGCGCAGGCGCGCCCCTTCGACCTGCACCGGGTCCCCCGGCTGCAGCCCGGCCCAGCGGGTGGTGCGGCGGAGGTCAGCCATGGGCGGGGCGGGACAGCACCCTCTTTTTCTACCGCCTCGGGGGATGATCCGTGTTCAGGGCCGGTCGCCGTATCCTGAGGTGCATGGCGCTCGATCCCCCGCGGACCCTCACGCCCTCGAAGGTGACCGCCTTCACCAATTGCCCACTCGCCTTCCGGTACTCCCAGATTGAGCGCCGGCCCGAGCCGCCGTCCCCACCGTCGGTCAAGGGAACCCTGGTGCACGCTGCGCTGGAGGGCCTCTTCTGGCGCCACCCGCCCGGGGACCGAACACCCGACGCCGCTGCGGCGGAGCTCGAGCGCTCCTGGGGCGAGCTGCAGGACGACGAGGAGTTCGTGCAGCTGGAGCTCGACCCGGAGGGAGCCGAGGCCTTCCTCGCCGACGCGCAGACCCTCGTCGACAATTACTTCAGCCTGGAGGACCCCAACGAGGCCCGAGTGGTCGGGGTCGAGCTCGGCGTGGAGACATCGGTCGACGGCATGCGACTGCGGGGCATCATCGATCGGCTCGACGTCGCACCCGACGGGGGCCTCATCGTGGTGGACTACAAGACCGGCCGGGCTCCGTCGGAGCGCTTCGAGCGCGGCAGCATGGGCGGGGTCCAGACCTACGCGCTGCTGTGCGAGAGCGTGCTGGGCCGCGCACCGGCCGAGGTCAGGCTGCTGTACCTGCGCCAGCCGATCGCCATCTCCTCGGTCGCCACCGAGCAGTCCATCCGCGGCCAGAGGAAGCGAGCGATTGCCGTGTGGACGGCAATCGAGCGGGCCTGCGACGCCGAGGACTTCCGGCCGCACGTCGGACCCCTGTGCGACTACTGCGGCTTCAAGGCCTCCTGCCCCGCCTTCGCCGCGTGAGCCACGCAGCGTGAGCACCATTGACGAGGCGGTCGACGCCGCCTTCGAACCGCTCCGGGGGCGACCGGGCATCGACCGCGCCGCTGCCCTCGTCTCGAACTTGGCCGATTACGGGCTCATCTGGGTGCTCCTGGCCGGCATCAAGGCGCGCCGGCGCGGGCCGGACCGGCGTCGTGCCGTCGTGGCGCTCGGTGCCGCCGGGTTCTCCTCGTTGCTCGTGAGCCGCATCGTCAAGCGCGCCGTCGAGCGCGAGCGGCCCGACGAGCACCTGTCCGCCGCGGTCCGGACGCCCACGAGCAGCAGCTTCCCGAGCGGCCACACGCTCGCCGCCTACTGCACGGCCTTCATCCTGGGCGACTCCGACGTCCAGACGGCGGCCAACGTCGGCTTCGCTACCGCCGTTGCCGCCAGTCGCGTCCACCTGCGCGCCCACCATCCCACCGACGTGATCGGCGGCGCCGTGATCGGCTCGGTGCTCGGGCTGGGCCTGCGCCCCGTCGTCGACCTCGTCACGCCAGGGTCCAAGGGCCGTCGCCGCAGCGGCCGCCGCCGGGGGCGCGGCGCGGGAATGGGTCGCAACGAGGTCGTGTTGGAGGAACTATGAGCACGTTCGCCGTGACCTGGGACTACCGCTGTCCCTTCGCCCGCAACGCCCACGAGCACCTGGCCGTGGCCCTCACCGACGGGGCGGACTGGCATGTGACCTTCCTCCCCTTCTCGCTGAGCCAGGTCCACGTGCCCGAGGGAGGGACGCCCGTCTGGGACGACCCGGCCAAGGCGCCCGACCTGCTCGCCCTCGCCGCGGGTGTCGTCGTCCGCGACCAGTACCCGGATCGATTCCTCGACGCGCACGTTGCGCTGTTCGCGGCGCGGCACGACGAGGGTCTCGATCTCCGCGTCCCCGGTGTGGTGGCCGGCGTGCTCGACGGCGTGGGCCTGCCGGGCGACAAGATCGTCGCCGAGGTCGGCACGTCGGCTCCCGCGCAGGAGATCCGCCGGGCCCACGAGCGGGCGGTCAACGAGCTGGAGGTGTTCGGCGTCCCCACCTTCGTGGTCGATGACCGTGCCGTCTTCGTGCGCCTCATGAGCCGCCCGCAGGGCGACGCCGCACTGGCCCGCCGCACCGTTCAGGGCGTGCTGGACCTCTTCGACACGCTGCCCGACCTCAACGAGTTCAAGCACACGTCGCTGTCACACTGACCTGATCAGGAGCGGGCCAGCTCGCTCATCAGGGTGAAGCCGCGCTCGCGTTCTTCGGCGTCGCCGAAGATGGAGGCAACGAAATCGGTGGCCCCGCCCTCGGCCAGCCGGGCTATGGATGCGGCGACCGACTCCTCGTCCCCGACGAACGCGATGTCCCCCGCGCTCTCGGCGCCCTCCTTGTCCAGCATGGCCTTGTAGGAGGGCAGGGTGGGGTAGATGGCCGTGGCGTTGTTGATGCGCTCCTTGGCGGCCTCGACGTCGCTCGTGACCGAGACCGGCAGGGAGACCCCGACCCGCGGCTCGGGCCTTCCGGCGGCCTGGGCGGCGGCCCGAATGGTGGGCGCGATATGGCTCTCGATGGTGGCGGTGCCGGTCATCCAGGTCACGGTGCCGTCGGCCACGGTGCCCGCCAACTTCAGCATGAGGGTGCCAAGGGCGGCGACCAGGACGGGCGGGGCGGTGGCACCGGGGACCCCGAGCGGCAGGGGCGTCGTGGTCGTGACGCGCTCCCCGACGCTGCTGACCGCCTCGCCGCGGAGGAGGGGCATGAGCGAAGCCAGGTACTCCTCCATGTAGCGCGCCGGCTTGTCGAAGCTCATCCCCCAGATGCCCTCGACCATCACCTGGTGCGAGAGACCGATGCCGAGGATGAGCCGGTTGTCGGTGATGGCCTGGACCGTGAGGGCCTGGGCCGCCAGCATCATCGGGTGGCGCGGGTGCACGGGCACCACACCGGTGCCCAGGCCGATGCCGGGCACCTGCGCCCCGGCGGCGGCCAGGAGCGTGAGCGGGTCGGGCCCGAAGATCTGCGAGGCGAAGGCATGGTCGAACCCGGCGTCGGCGTAGCGCCGGAGCTCGTCGACCACGGCGGCGAACGGCTGGTCGACGTCGATCATGCCCCCGATGCGCAGCGGTTTTGCCATGTCCGTGGTGCTCCTCGCGTAGTCTGCGGTTGTGTCCGCCCCACTGTCTAGGCGAATCCCTGTACGGGGGCGAGCGAGCTGAGCACGCACCCAATCGGCTTCGTGGGGGCCGGACAGCTGGCGCGGATGGCGGGTGAGGCGGCCAGCGCACTCGGCCTGTCCATGGCCGTGCTGGCCGAGCGGCCCGGTGATGCCGCCTGCGGCGTCGCCAGTGAGGTGCTGCTCGGCTCGCCGTTCGTGGCGGCGGACCTCCGGGCCCTGACCGAGCGGTGCGACGTGGTCACGTTCGATCACGAGCAGGTCGATCTCGAGATCGTGGCGGCGCTGGAGGCCGGTGGGGCCGTGGTGCGGCCCGGTGTTCACACCCTGGAGCTGGCGGTCGACAAGGCCCACATGCGCACGGTCCTCGACGGGGCCGGGGTGCCCGTGCCGGCGTACCTCGTGGTGGACGGCGGGCCGGATGCTCACGAGGCCGTCGCGGCGTTCGGCGAGGCGCACGGCTGGCCGGTGATGCTCAAGACGGCACGGGGAGGCTACGACGGCAAGGGTGTCTGGCCCGCGCACGACCGGGCCCAGGCGGCGGCGATCCTGGCGGAGGTGGCGGGCCAGGTCGTCGTCGAGGAGCTGCTTCCACTCCAGGCCGAGCTGGCGGTCGTGGTGGCCCGCCGCCCCTCGGGTGCGTCGGTCGCCTGGCCGGCGGTCGAGACGGCCCAGGTCGCAGGCATCTGCCGGGAGGTGCTGGTGCCCGGGCGTCTGGCCCCCGACGTGCTCGAGGCCGCGTCGGCCCTCGGCCAGAAGGTGGCCGAGATCGCCGGGGGTGTCGGCGTCATGGCCGTGGAGCTCTTCTGGTCCGGGGGACGGCTCCTCGTCAACGAAGTGGCGACCCGGCCGCACAACTCGGGGCACTGGACGATCGAGGGCGCCGTCACCTCCCAATTCGAGAACCACGTGCGCGGCGTGCTCGACCTGCCGCTCGGATCGACGTCGCCGCAGCACGCCCAGGTGGCGAGCGTCAACATCTTCGGCGGTCCCGCCGGCGAGGACCCGGCGCGGCTGCTGGCCCGCGGCCTCGCGGTGGAAGGCGCCCACGTGCACCTCTATGGCAAGGGCGCCCGGCCAGGACGCAAACTGGGGCACGTGACCGTGTGCGGCGACGACCCCCAGTTGGTGCGGGCCCGCGCCTGGTCTGCCGCGATCGCCCTCGGGACCCCCGTGCCGGACGGACTCGAGCTCCCCACCGGAGTGGGGCGGTGACGCCCCCCACCCCGCTCGTTGCCGTCGTCATGGGCAGCTCGTCCGACCTCCCCGTGATGCAGGGCGCCGTCGAGATGCTCGAGCGCTTCGGCGTCGCGCACGAGGTGCGCGTGGTCTCGGCGCATCGCACGCCGCGCGACATGATCGCCTTCGGCCAGGAGGCGGCCGGAAAGGGCCTCCGCGTGCTGATCGCCGGCGCAGGGGGTGCGGCGCACCTCCCGGGGATGCTCGCGTCCGTGACCACGCTCCCCGTCATCGGGGTCCCGGTCGCGCTGTCGCAGCTCGACGGCCTGGACAGCCTGCTCTCCATCGTGCAGATGCCCAGGGGCGTGCCCGTGGCCACCATGGCGGTGAACGGGTCCCGCAACGCCGGCCTGCTGGCGGTGCGCATCCTCGCCGTGGGCGACGCCGGCCTGACCGCCAGAATGGAGGCGTTCCAAGAGGAGATCGCGTCCGACGCCCGCGCCCAGGATGCCGCCGTGTCCGATGGGACTGCCACCGGAGGTGCCACGCGAGATGGCTGAGCCGAACCTGGCCCAGCGGCTGGGCTACAGCGCCGACGACAAGCTCGTGATCATCAACGCCGACGACCTCGGGTCCTGCCATTCGGCCAACGTCGGGGTCTTCGAGTGCCTGGCGACGGAGACGGTCACGAGCGCCACGCTCATGGTGCCGTGCCCGTGGGCCCGCGAGGCGAGCAGCCGCTACAGGGGTGAGGACATCGGCGTGCACCTCACCGTCAACGCGGAGTACGAGCTGTACCGCTGGGGCCCCATCACGCACGCCCCCTCGCTGCTCGGCGGGGACGGAGGGTTCCCGCGGACGGTCGAGGACGTGTGGGACCACGCCGACCTGGACGAGGTCCGCCGCGAGTGCAGGGCCCAGATCGAACGGGCGATCCTCTGGGGTTTCGACGTGAGCCATCTCGACGCCCACATGGGCACGCTGCAGCTGCGGCCCGAGTTCTTCGACGTCTACCTCGAGCTGGCGGTGGAGTTCGGGCTCCCGCTGCGGATGGTGAGCGCCTCCATGGAGCGCTACGTGGGATTCCCGGGCCGCGCGGTGGCGGCGGAGGCCGGCGCCGTCTTCACCGACCACATGCGCTTCGTGCCCGGCGTCGGCTCCCGTGCCATGTTCGAGAAGGACCTCCGCACCCTGCGGCCCGGCGTCACCGAGCTCCACCTCCACCCGGCCGTCGACAGCGCGGAGCTGCGGTCACTGGCCACCGACGACTGGGAGGCCCGGGTCGACGACCACCGCATGATCTGCCAGGAGGACTGGGTCCGTCGTTCCCTCGACGAGTCCGGGGCAATCCTGATCGGGTTCCGCCCGTTGCGCGAGCTGGCAAGGGCCGGCGGCTGAGCGACGGGCACGATGGCCGCCACGACCACGACGACCATCCGGGGTGTCTCGCTCGCGACGCGCCGGGGGCGCAAGGGCGACGTCTTCGACCTCACGCTCTCCCATGACGGGATGGAGATCCGGCGTCCCGGCCAAGCAGTCCAGCAGATGTCGTGGAGCCGGGTCTCGGAGTGGGAGATTCAGGAGCGGCCGAAGGACCTGTTGCTGACGCTGCGTGGCGGCGGCTCGACGACGCCCTTGCTGGTCCCGGGATGGACGCTCGACGACCTCGAGGTCCTGATGCGCGACATGACGGCGGACACCCCGGGCCCCAAGGCGTCCGCCTCGCCGGTCGCGGACGTCGCGCCGGCACCCGGCCCGGCGACGCAGCCGGTGCCCCCGCCCCCTGATCCCGATCCCGGTTCCGTGCCCACGCCGGTCGCGTCGCGGTCCGAGCGACGCCGGCAGCGCAGGAGCGGCGCGCGGTGGAAGTCCGTCGTCACCGTGGTGCTGCTCGGCGTGGTCGCCGCCGCGGTGACCCTGGTGCTGCTGCAGAGCGCCGGCCTCATCAGTTGGGGCTTCCTCGGCCCCACCGCCTGACCCGGGTTCAGGAAGCCCGCACCCCCGCGAACAGATCATCCTCGGTCCCGTCGACCGGACCGACGCGGTTCTGGGCCAGCCGGAACTCGTCGACCGGGTGGATGCCGCGCATCACCTCGGGCGGCAGGCCGAACCAGAACGGCGAGGTGGGGTCGACCTGCGTGGCGTGCGCCTTGAGCGCCTCGCTCCGCACTTCGGTGAAGCCGGCGACATCGATGCTCGTGGTGAAGGGCTCGGTGCGGGTCATGCGGGCGAGCCACTTGTCGTCGAAGGGAGACTTGAGGCCGAGCTCCTCGAACTTGGCATGGATCTGGCGGAACCGCTCACCCGACCACACCGAGTAGTAGAGCTTGGCCGGGGCGTACGGCAGCCCGGCGTCGGGGAACCGGTCCGGGTCGCCGGCGGCGTCGAAGGCCAGGACCGAGATCTCGTGCACCCGGAGGTGGTCGGGGTGCGGGTACTCGGACTGGTTGTCGCCGTAGGTCACGATGACCTGCGGGCGCTCGTGCCGGATCACGGCCACCAGCCGGCCCACCGCCTCGTCCAGGGGCGCCTGGGCGAAGGAGTCCGGCCGCGTGTTGGCCTCCGAGTCGGGCATGCCCGAGTCCCGGTAGCCCAGGAGCACCGTCTCGTCGTAGCCGATGATGTCGGTGGCCGCCTTGAGCTCGGCCATCCGGATCCGCCCGATGTCGGCCTTGACCTCGGGCGTGTCCATGGCCGGGTTGAGGATGTCGCCCTCCTCCCCCCCGGTGCAGCAGACCAGCACGGTCCGGACGCCCTCGGCGTGGTAGCGGGCGACGGTCGGCGCACCCTTGGAGGCCTCGTCGTCGGGGTGCGCATGGACGCAGAGCAGGCAGAGGCGATCGGGCACGTGCCGAGATTAGCGGCGCGCCTGGCCAGGGCCGCCCGGTGCCACCCGCTGCCCCACTTCGCCTTATGCTCGGTGTCCATGGCAGGCACGTTCAGTCGGATCGCCGACATCTTCCGCTCCAAGACCAACAAGGCCCTGGACAAGATGGAGGACCCAAGGGACACCTTGGACCTGTCCTACGAGAAGCAGCTCGAGCAGCTGCAGAAGGTCCGGCGCGGGGTGGCGGACGTGGCCACGGCCCGGAAGCGGATCGAGCTGCAGGCCCAGGGGTTGCAGAAGCAGGCCGACAAGCTGCAGGGCCAGGCCAAGGCGGCCCTGGGGCAGGGCAACGAGGACCTGGCCCGCGAGGCGCTGGCGCGGCGGGCCGCGCTGGGCGAACAGCTCGCCGAGCTCAAGACCCAGCACGACCAGATCAGCGACCAGGAGCAGAAGCTCGTCCAGACCTCGCAGGAGCTCCAGATGCGCGTCGAGCGCTTCCGCACCCAGAAGGAGACGATGAAGGCCTCCTACACCGCGGCCGAGGCGCAGACCAAGGTGGGCGAGGCGGTATCGGGGATCTCGGACTCCACGCGCTCGGCCGGCGCGACCATGCAGCGGGCCCAGGACAAGATCGCATCGATGCAAGCACGGGCGGGCGCCATTGACGAGCTGCTGGCCTCGGGCGCGCTCGACGACCTCACCCACCCGGTCGACGACATTCAAAAGGAGCTCGACAAGGTGTCGTCGACGTCGCAGGTCGACAACGAGCTGGCAGCATTGAAGGCTGAGCTTGGTACGGGCGCCGGCGGGCCCGACGCCACCGCCGCGCTGCCCGCCGCAGAACAGGGCGAGGAGGGCGCCTGATGGCGATCTCGCGCAACATCAAGCCTGACCGGGGCCTCACCTACCGCATGCTCATGACGGGGTTCTTCCTCGTCCTCCTCTACGGACTGGTGGTCGGCATCCTCATCGCGGTCGGCATCTCGTATGCCTTGGTGCTGGTCATCGCCGTCGCATTGATCTTCTGCCAGTACTGGTTCAGCGCCAAGATCGCCATGTACGCCATGCACGCCAAGGAGGTCACGCCCGAGCAGGCCCCCGAGTTGCACGGCGTCGTCGACCGGCTGTGCGCCCTGGCCGACATGCCGAAGCCGAAGGTCGCCATCGCGACGACCGACATCCCCAACGCCTTCGCCACGGGCCGCAGCCCGAAGTCCGCCGTCGTCTGCGTCACCAGCGGGCTGCTGCGGCGCCTCGACGAACCGGAGGTCGAGGCGGTGCTCTCCCACGAGCTCTCCCACGTCGCGCACCGCGATGTCGCCGTGATGACGATCGCCAGCGGCCTGGGGATGATCGCCGGCCTCATGACCAGAGTTCTGTTCTACTCCGAGCTCTTCGGCGGCGGCCGGGGCGGCGGGAACAGCCAGCAGAGCCAGGCCGCGCTCGTCGAGATGATCGTGCTGCTGGTGTCGGTCGTCGTGTACTTCGTCAGCTTCCTGCTGACGATGGCTCTGTCGCGCTACCGCGAGCTCGCGGCCGACCGATCCGGCGCGCTGTTGATCGGCCGACCGTCGCTGCTGGCCTCAGCGCTCGTCAAGATCAGCGGGGAGATGGCGCGCATCCCGACCAAGGACCTCCGTGCCGCCGAGCCGTTCAACGCCTTCTTCTTCACCCCGGCTGTGGCCACCGGCGGCGACCAGGGCGGGGGCGGGGGCTTCAGCTTCGGCAACCTGTTCCGGACCCACCCGACCCTCGAGCGCCGCCTCGCCCAGCTGGACTCCCTGGAGCGCCAGCTCGGCCAGGCCAGCTGACGGCTCGTCCGGCGCACACGGAGTCCGCAGCGGTGGGCCTCTTCGACACGATCCTGGGCCGCACCAAGCCGGTCCGGGCCAACCTCGACGCGCTGTTCGCCCTGCCGACGGCAGCCCTGACACTGCAGAGCGCCGGCGGCCTCGTGTCGTCGGGCCACGCCGGGGTCTGCTGGAAGCCGCCGCCGGGCCAGGCCGCGGCAGACGCCCAGAAGGACATCTCCGAGCTGGTGGGCGAAGGCTTCGGGCACGCCCAGGACCGCTTCGACTACGGCTGGCTGCTCCTCGACGACCCCGACCTCGAGGAGCTCGTGACCAAGATCCACATGGCCAACTCGACGCTGCAGGACAACGGGTGGGGGCCGCAGCTGCTGTGCTCGGTCTTCGGCTTCGTCCCCGGGCCGGACGCGCCGGATGACGCCAGGGCGTTCCGCCTGGTCTACCTGTTCAAGCGGGGCACCTTCTACCCCTTCGCCCCGGTCGACGTGAAGGCGGAACGCCGGGACACCGAGCTGGAGCTGCGCATCCGCACCATGGTCGGGGCGGACCTGCCGGTCGAGTCGGACCTCACACGCTGGTTCCCCATGTGGGACATGCCCGTCGCCTGACGCCGTGTCACCTGGAGTTCGCGCAGACGCTCGGGGCGAGCGCCCGGGCGTGCAGACTGCAGGAGCAGCCACGGCGAGCGCCGGGGACCGGAACGATGGAGGTGCACTGACGTGATGGAGGCAGTCGAGCGACTCATCGCGCTGGAAGGAGCGGTCAACTTCCGCGACCTCGGTGGGTACGCGACGGGTGGGGGCCTGCGCACGCGCTGGCGGACGCTGTTCCGGGCCGACGGGCTCGGCGAGCTGACCGAAGCCGACCTCTCGCTGCTGCGCGCTCTGGGCATCCGCACGGTCATCGACCTGCGCTCGGGGCAGGAGCTGGAGCGCGGCCGGTTCGACGTCGACGCGCACCCGGTGGCCTTCCACCATTTCCCTTTCATCGAGGAGCTCCCGGACGCGGAGGCGTTCGAGCGCCGGCCCGGGCTCCTCGGCGTGCAGTACCAGGAGATGCTGCGCGACGCCGGCGGGCAGATCCTGGCGGCCCTGCAGGTCCTGGCGGCTCCCGGCGCGCTCCCGGCCGTGTTCCACTGCACCGCCGGCAAGGACCGCACCGGGGTCCTGTCGGCCATCGTGCTCTCGTTGCTGGGCGTCGACGAGCCGACGGTGGTGGCCGACTACTCGCTGAGCGGCGAGGCCATGGAGCGCTTGCGGGCCAAGCTGATCCTGAAGTACCCCGACGGCCGGGAATCGATCGAGAACCTCGACGAGGTGTTCTCCGCCGACCCGGCCCAGATGGAACTGCTCCTCGACCACCTGCGCGAGCGCTACGGGTCGGTGGACGAGTACGTGAAGGGCATCGGCGCCGGGCCGGACCTGATCGAGGGTCTGCGGGCCGGCCTGCTCGAGCCGGAGGGCTAGCCGCCGTCCCCGTCGTCGCTGCGGTCGTCGGGTCGCATGCGGTCGACGGCGGCGGCGAGCGCGAGGTCGAGCAACGTGATCCCGCCCGAGTCGTGCGTGGTCAGGGCCAGGTGCACCGTGTTCCAGCGGATGTCGATGTCCGGGTGGTGGTTGGCCGCCTCGGCGGCCGCGCCGACGGTGTTGACGAACGCCAGCGCGGCGGCGAAGTCGTGCAACTTGACCGTGGTCACCAGGACGTCACCCTGCCGGGTCCAGTTGAGATGCTGCTCGTCGAGGGCGGCGTCGACAGCCGGCCCGGTCAGCACGGGCTCCCTCACGGATGCGTCATGTCCTCGGGACGCACCGCAGCGTCGAACTCCTCCTCGGTGAGCAGGCCCAGCTCGAGGGCGGCCTCCTTGAGGGTGGTCCCCTCCCTGTGCGCCTTCTTGGCCACCTTCGCCGCGTTGTCGTAGCCGATGATCGGGTTCAGGGCGGTGACGAGCATGAGCGAATTGTTCAGGTGGCGCCGGATCTGCGCCAGGTCGGGCCGGAGCCCGTCCACGCAGAACTCGCGGAAGCCCCGGCAGGCGTCCGTCATCAGGGCGATCGATTGCATCACGTTGTAGGCGATGACGGGCTTGCAGACGTTGAGCTCGAGGTTGCCCCGGCTGCCCGCCGTGGTGACCGCCACGTCGTTCCCGATGACCTGTACCCCGACCATGATCATGGCCTCGCTCTGCGTCGGGTTGACCTTGCCCGGCATGATGGACGAGCCCGGCTCGTTCTCGGGCAGGGCCAGCTCGCCCAGGCCGCTGCGGGGGCCGGAGCCGAGCCAACGCAGGTCGTCGGCGATCTTCATCAAGGACACGGCGAGCGTCTTCAGCGCCCCGTGGGTGAACACGAGCGCATCGTGGGCCGCCAGCGCGGCGAACTTGTTCGGGGCGGTGACGAACGGCAGGCCGGTCATGTCCTCGATCGCCTTGGCCACGCGCCGGCCGAACTCGGGGTGAGTGTTCAACCCCGTGCCCACCGCGGTGCCGCCGGCCGCCAGCTCGTAGAGGCCCGGGAGGGTCCGCTCGATACGGTCGATGTCCGCCGTCAACTGCGCCACGTAGCCTGAGAACTCCTGGCCCAGGGTGAGCGGCACCGCGTCCATGAGGTGCGTGCGCCCGATCTTCGTGATGCCGGCGAACTCGATCTCCTTGTCGAGGAGCGCGTCGCGCAAGGCCGCCACCGAGGGGAGCAGGCGGTGCACGATCTCCTCGACCGCCGCGATGTGCATGGCCGTGGGGAACGTGTCGTTCGACGACTGCGACATGTTCACGTGGTCGTTGGGGTGGATCGGCGTCTTGGAGCCCATGACGCCGCCGGCGAGCTCGATGGCCCGGTTGGAGATGACCTCGTTGGCGTTCATGTTGGTCTGGGTCCCGCTGCCGGTCTGCCAGATGTGCAGCGGGAAGTGGTCGTCGAGGGCTCCCTTGGCCACCTCTCCCGCCGCCTGCTCGATGAGGTCGGCCAGCGCGCCGTCGAGCTTGCCCAGGTCACGGTTGACCGAGGCCGACGCGCCCTTGAGGATCCCGAAGGCCCTGATCAACGGCTTGGGCATCGTCTCGACGCCGATGTCGAAGTGGTGCAACGAGCGCTGGGTCTGGGCCCCCCAGTACCGGTCGGCGGGGACCTCGATCTCCCCCATGCTGTCGCTTTCGATCCGTGTCCTGGTCACGGACGCCAGCTTAGGACCGGTGCCGCAGGTCGATCCCCCGGGCCAGGGCCGCCCGCGCCGTCGCCAGGTCCTGTGCCCTCGCACCGTGGCCGTCACCGGGCACTTCGAGGATGGCGGGCACCGCCACGAGCGCGGGGTGCGAGAGAAGGGCGCCCAGCGCGTCGGTGCCGATGGTGCCCTCGCCGATGTTCTCGTGCCGGTCCCGGTTCGCACCCAGCTCGACCTTGGAGTCGTTGAGGTGGAGGCACTGCAGGCGGTCGAGGCCGACGACGTCGTCGAAGTGCGCCAGCACCGCGTCCGCCTTGTCCACCGAGCCGTAGTCGACGCCCGACGCCCACAGGTGCTGCGTGTCGAGGCAGACCAGGAGCCGACGGTCGTCGTCGGAACCGGCCGACTGCAGAATGGCCGCCAGCTCGTCGAACGTGCGTCCCACGGTGTCGCCCGTGCCGGCTGCGTTCTCGAGCACGATCGGGCACTCGCCGCCGGGCTGGTCCGCCAGCGTCCGGAGCAGGGCGTCCACCACCTGGGGCAGGCTGGCCTCGAATCCCCTCCCCCGGTGGCTCCCGACGTGGAGGACGAGCCCGCGCGCACCGATGGCGGTGGCCACCGCGAAGTTGGCCAGCAGGCAGGCCTGCGAGCGTGCCAGGACCTCGGGGTCGGCCGCGGCGATGTTGATGAGGTAGGTGGCATGGCAGAAGGTCTGCCGCACCTGCGTGGCCCTCGCCTGTGCGTCGCGGTAGGCCTCGAGCACCTCGTCGCCGTACTGCCTCGGCTTCCAGGCCCGCGGGCTCTGCGTGAAGACCTGCACGACGTCGGCGCCGATCTCCGCCCCCCGTGCCAACGCCGGCAGGAGATCGCCCCCGGCGCGGACGTGCGCGCCGATGGGCATGGTGGTCGCGGCGGTCATCCCGGCGGGTGGTCGTCGGGGCATGCGCCGGGCGGGTTGTTGAAGTTGGGGTCCGACGTCCACGATCCCTGGGACCAGTCGCCGGTCGCCGCGGCCAGCCCGAACACCGACGTCATGTCGGTGAGGAGCGCATCCGCATAGCGGGCGCTGCCCTCGGGGCACAGGTGCACGTTGTCGAGCTTGCGCACGCGGATCCACTGGTCGTTCGGGGCGTGCGGATCGCCTTCGGGCGGCAGCCAGGCCGAGTACTTCGTCCCGTCCAACAGCACGGAGCTCGCCAATGGGAAGTACATGACGCGCCCGGGGAAGTACCGGGTCATCTTCTCGGCGATGTCGTTCCAGGCGATGACACCGATCCACCGCTCTCTGTTGTAAGCCGCCTGGTCCGCCGGGTTGGCCGCGGCGATGTTTCCCGACTCGGGGAACTGGGTGAAGATCACCCCTTCGACGCCGTTGCCGGGGGTCAGCATGGTGGAGACGGCCTGACGCAGCAGCGCTGTGTAGCGCGCCGGCTGGTGCAGGGCGTTGGGGGTGGTGGGGCCGTACTGGTCCCAGCTCCACGAGGCGACGATGAGCTGGGCCCCCGTCTGGCGGATGAGGTTGGCAATCGACGTGGGCCAATTCGTCGCCGTCGTCAGGCCGAAGCCGTCGATGGTGCGGGTGGCGACCGTGGCCTCACCGGTCGCCTGCAACGCCGCGGTGATGCCGTAGGAGGCATCGTGCATGACCGAGTCCCCGAGGATCATGACGCGCAGCGGATCGGCCGCCGACGGCGCCGGCGTGAGCCGGATCGGCTTCTGTCCCGCGTAGCCGCCGGCACCGGGCACGGAGCTCCCGGAGCCGCCGGCCGCCGCGGCGGGCAGGTGCGTGGTGGACGCCACCGGTGACGGATCCGCCACGGCCGGGGTCGTCGCCACCACGATGAGCACCGCGGTCAGCACACCGGCGACGGGAGCCGCCCACCACCGGACCCAGCCGCGCACGTGGGCCAGGCGGATCGGCCGTTCGACGAGGTAGTAGCTCGCCGTCGAGACGGCCAGCGTCACCGCGATGCGCAGGAGGTCCAGGGGCCAGGCGGAGAGCCCGGTGCGCGACCCGTTGAGGTAGACGATGACCGGCCAGTGCCAGAGGTAGATGCCGTAGGAGATCGTCCCGATGAAGTGGAGCGGCCGCCAGGCGAGCGCGCGGGCGAACGCCCCCGGTTGGATCAGGCGGGCGTCGGCGACCACGATTGCCGCCAGCGCGGCACAGAGCAGGAACCCGCCCTCGAACATGAAATTCGTCGGCAGGCCGCCCGGAGTGCCGGCCCTGACCCAGAACACCGCCAGAGCCACGGCCGCCAGCGGGCTCACCACATGGAGCCCCCGCCTCACCCGCGCGTTCGGCTGCGGGCGCGCAGCGGCGGCGAAGGCAATGGTCGCGCCCGCCATGAGGTCGAAGAGCCGGGTGTCGGTCCCGAAGTACACCCTCGTGGGATCGGCTCCAGGGTGGAACAGGACGGCCATAAGGACGGACGACAGCACGCCGAGGGTGACCGTCAGGACCATGCCGGCACGTCGCCAGCCGCGGCGCGCCACGCGCAGGAGGAGCAGGAGCACGAGCGGCCACACCAGGTAGAACTGCTCCTCGATCGCCAGTGACCAGGTGTGCTGCAACGGCGACGGCGTCGAGAACTGGGCGAAGTACGACTGGTGGGCGAAGATGGAGTGCCAGTTGTTGACGTACAGCAACGTCGAGATCGCGTCGCCGCGCAGGTCGGTGAGGTCGACGAGGCCGTTGGCGCCCGGACCGCCCCACACGGCGTTGGCGATGAGGTACAACCCGAGCGCGGCCACGACGAGGAACAGGGCGGGGAGCAGTCGCCGGGCTCTCCGCCCCCAGAAGGCGGCCAGGCTGATCCGGCCTTCTTCCGCCCACTCCTCGAGCAACAGGGTGGTGATGAGGAACCCCGACAGCACGAAGAACAGGTCGACCCCGAGGTAGCCGCCCGACGCCCAACCGAGCTGGAGGTGGTACGCCACGACGCCGATGACCGCCACGGCGCGCAGGCCGTTCAGGGCGGGCAGGTGGTGACCGGTGACGGCCGTTCTCTCGGCCTCCGCGACCGGGATCTCGTGGACCAGGGTGGCGTCGGTCACGGGCGCTCCATGCGGCACACTCCCGCAGCGTCGGTCGGGCGCAGGAGCAGGTCGACCGTGCCCCCGAGGAGGGCGGGCACCTCCCCTCCCCCGGTGAGGTCCAGGGCGACACGCGGGCTCCCGGCGCCGGCCGGACGGGGGCGGTTCACGGCGCACTCCACCGGGAAGCACGGACCTCCGCTCACCGCCTCCCCGTCCCGCCACATGTCCCGGCAGAGGGCGACGGCCTCGGCGAGCCGATCGTCGAAGGGGGGCATGAAGCAGAGGACGCTCCGGGCGCCGCAGACGAGGTCGAGGCTCGTGAGCTCCCGGGCCAGCATGGCGGGATGGCGGCCCCCCGGTGCCAGCGCCAGCCGGACGCCCAGGAGCACGTCGGGAACCGAGTCGCTCAGGCCGGCGGCCAGGACGATCGGATCGCCGAGGGGGCCGTCACCCAGGAACACGGCGGCGGCCCGGGCCTCCCGGGCGCTCACCGCCTGGGCCCGTAGACCGGCCACGTCGTCCGCCTGGAGGAACCGTCCTTCCACGGCGAGGCAGGTTAGGGCGCCCAGGGGGCGCTCCCGGCGTCACACCCGTTCCCACCAACCTCCGACACCGATGGCCAGACCGGCCAGGGCGAGGCGCTCGAGCGCACCGCACAGTGCGGACAGATCGAGGCCGGTGGCCCGGGTCAGGTCGTCGAGCGAGGCGGGGTCCTGGGACAGCGCCTCGTAGACCCGAAGGTCCGTGCCCGGCGCGGGGCCCGCCCGGGAGGGCCGCGACGGGGCCCTCCCGGGCGCGGGGACAGGCACCTGGGCGCCCTCGAGGGCGAGCGCGACGAGGACGTCGCCCGCGGAGCACACCGGGAAGGCACCGTCGGCGAGGAGCGCGTTGGGGCCCTCCGAGGTCGCGCTGCGGATGGAGCCCGGCACGGCCCCGACCGGGATGCCCCGGGCGGCGGCTGCATCGACCGTGTGGCGGGAGCCCCCGTGGTGCCGGCTCTCGACGACCACGACCACGTCGCTCAGGGCGGCGAGGAGCCGGTTGCGCACCGGGAACCGCCACTTCTCCGTGCGCACGCCGGCCGGCGATTCCGACACGACGGCACCGCATTCGGCCACCCGTTCCCAGAGCCTGGAGTGGCGCCGGGGGTAGGGGTCGTCGAGGCCGCCGGCCACGACGGCGATCGGCGACGCGCCCGCGCCACACGCGCCCTCGTGCGCCGCCCCGTCGATCCCCAACGCCAGTCCCGACACGACGCTCACGCCGGATCCCGACAGGTCTGCACCCAACTGCGCGGCGACACCGATCCCGTAGCGGGTCGGTGCACGCGTCCCCACCAGTGCCACCGTCGGAGCCGCATCCAGTGCCGCGGGGTCCCCCCGGCAGAAGAGGACGGCAGGCGCCTGTGGATCCCCGGCCAGACGCGCCGGCCACGACGCGTGCCCGGGCACCAGCACCGCGATGCCGGCGTCGGTGTGGCGCGCCCAGATGCGTGCCACGTCACGCACCGATCCTTCCGTCGCGCCGCGGCTGCGCGCCCAGGCCACCGAGGGCGGGTCCGACGCCAGCAGGCCGCGCAGCGTGGCGGGACCGATGGCCGGCACCGATGCCAGGGCGGCGGCATAGGCCTCCTCGGGCAGGTGCCCGGGCGTCACGCCGCCACCGCCGCCCGCCCGGCGCGCAGGGACAGCGCCTCGGAGACGTGGGCGAACGACACCTGGTCCTCGCCGGCCAGGTCGGCGACGGTCCGGGCCACCCGCGAAACCTTGTGCAGGCCCCGGGCACTCAGGTCGCCCGATCGGAGCTTCGCGGCGAGCAACGACTCGGCGTCGGCGGCCAGCTCCGGTCCCTCCCCGGCACCGGACGCGGACTGGGCTCGCTCTGCCGCGCGGCCCCGAGCGGCCGCCACACGGGCGGCCACCGCAGCGGAGGGCTCGCCCGGGGTCCCCGCGAGCAGCTCGTCGGGGTCCGGCCGGCTCAGTGGGACGACCAGGTCGAAGCGATCGAGCAGCGGCGCCGAGATGCGACGGCGGTAGCGGGCGCGGGAGGCGGGGCTGCACGTGCAGGCGCCCTCGTACACGCCCTCGCCACAGGGGCAGGGGTTCATGGCCGCCACGAGGAGGAAGGCCGCCGGGAAGGCGACGGTCCCACCGGCGCGGCTCACCCGGATCACCCCCTCTTCGAGCGGCTGGCGCAGCGCCTCGAGCGCGGCGACGGGGAACTCGCCGAGCTCGTCCAGGAAGAGGACGCCGTGGGTGGCCAAACTGATTTCACCCGGCCGCAGCGACCAGGAGCCGCCCCCCACCAGGGCCACGATGGAAGCCCGGTGGTGCGGGGCGCGGAAGGGCGGCTGGTCGAACAGGGCGCCGTCGGGCAAGGCGCACCCGGCCGCCGAGTGGACGCGGGTCACCGTCAGCGCCTCCTCGGGCGTCAGCGGCGGGAGCAGGCCCGGTAGGCGCTCGGCCAGCATGGTCTTGCCCGACCCGGGCGGTCCGACCATGAGGAGGTGGTGACGCCCGGCGGCCACGACCTCGAGCGCCCGCCGACCGACCGCCTGGCCGCGCACCTCGGCCAGGTCGGGGGCGCCGTGTGCCCCGTGGTCAGCCGAGGGGGACGGGGCCGGCGGGTCGGGCCAGTCCCCCTGGCCGCGCAGCACACGGGCCAGCTCGCCCAGCGTCGCCGCACCGTGCACGTCGCTGCCGCGAACGAGCGCCGCCTCCCGCACGTCGCCCAGAGGGACCACCAGCCCGAGCGGCGCCACGGCGTCGGCCAGGGCGATCATGCCGGGAACGTGCCGCAGTGAGCCGTTCAGCCCGAGCTCGCCGCAGAAGGCCAGGCCCTCGGTGCAGGTGGGGCTGAGCTCCCCGGCGGCGACGAGCAGCCCCACGGCGATCGGCAGGTCGAGGCCGGCGCCCCCCTTGCGGATGCCCGAGGGCGCCAGGTTGACGGTGACCCTGCGCAGGGGCCAGGGCAGACCGCTGGAGAGGACGGCGGCCCGGACGCGGTCGCGTGCCTCGCGCACCGCAGCGTCGGGCAGGCCCACGATGGTGAAGCCGGGCAGTCCGTTGGAGACGTGGACCTCGACCGAGACGGCGCGGCCGACGGCGCCGCTCAGCGTGGCGGAGGCGACCGCGGCGAGCATGTGGGTGAACGGTCGCGCGCCCGCGGGGTGGGACATGCCCGGAAGCGCGCCACTCGAGCGGCCTCTGCAACGGTCGCTTAGGCTGCGCAAATGGCAGCGCACTCGGTCAAATTGAAGGTAGAGCACCCGCTGACCGTCGGCAACGTCGGCGTCGAGTTCGAGGTGCGGAGGGGCGGCAAGCTCCTCGGCAAGCTCGAGGTCACCCAGACCACCATCGACTGGACCCCGGCAAAGGCGCGGAACCCCCGCAAGGTGAGCTGGCAGGAGTTTGGCGACTGGATGGAGGCTCGGGGCCAGCGTGACGGCTCGCCACGGACTACACCGCATCAGGACCGGGAGACCAAGAAGGGTGATGCGGGGGACGACAGCTCATCCGAAGACATTTCGGAAGTGGCCCTCGAACCCCATGAGGAGCTTTCCCACTCGACCTGGGTCTAGTCCCACGACGGGATTGCTGTCCTAGGTGGATCTACTTGCCAAATCAGAATCTGGACGGGCGAGGTTGATGGTCAACCTGCGGAGCGGCCAGCTGAGACCACTGGAGAGGATGGCGGCTCGGACCCGGTCCCGCGCCTCGCGCACGGAGGCATCGGGCAGACCGACGATGGTGAAGCCGGGGACCCCGTTGGAGACGTGGACCTCGACGGAGTCCGGACGGCCGACGGCGCCCTTGAGCGTCGCCGAGGCGATGGTGGCAAGCACGCTGGGGAACGGTCGCACCCAAGGAGCGTTCGAGTACCGACAATATTTCAAGGCACTCTGGGAGTGCCGATCCTCCTCACCCTCGGAGACCCAGCGCTGCCCGGAAGCGGGTCCTTTCTGGGCTCCGTGGCGGCGGCCCTCACCCTGCCACCTACCGGCATGGGGATAGTCGTTGGACTACACGCCGAGGCTGGACTTGGCCGCCCCTTCGAACACCCGATACGGCAATAGGCGCTTGGCTGGGAGACCCACCCGTTCCCCCACCTTGCCAACGGAGACGCGCCGGCGAGGTCGAGCCGAGTTCAGGAGTTTCTCAACGACGACGGCCACCTTGTCTGGTGGAACCCCGTTGGCCTCATCGTGCTCCATCACGCCGATCGCCTTGGCGACGGCATTGCCGTAGAGATCATCATCCGCGGGCGCGCTGACCTGACGCCTGCTCTGAGTGAAATCCGTCCGGACGTTGCCGGGTTCCACCAGGCTCACCTGGATGCCGAACGTTGCGACCTCGTAGGCCAACGCCTCGCCAAAGCCCTCCAGCGCGAACTTGCTGGCGCTGTAGAACGCCTGGAATGGGAGGCCGATGACACCACCGATTGAGCTGATGAGGACGATCCGACCAGATCCCTGGCGACGCATCGTCGGCAGCACGGCCTGCACGACCCGCACAGCGCCCCAAAAGTTCGTCTCCAGCTGAGCCTTCGCCTCTGCTATCGGAGTCTGCTCAACCGCCCCGGCCAATCCCCAGCCAGCGCTGGCCACCACGGCATCGATGCGCCCGTGCTCGACAACCACTCCCTGCACCCCGGCGGTCACTGATTGGTCATCATCGACATCCATCACCACGGACGTCCATCCGTTCGAGCCTGTGCCTCGGCGGCTCGATCCGACGACCACCCACCCTCGTCCGTGGAGCCGAGAGGCCACGCTCAGCCCTATGCCGGCCGAGGCGCCCGTAACGATTGCAACCCTGTTCGACATTGTCCCTCCCATCACCGAGCCAAGCGTTTGAGTAGCTCACGATTCCAGAACACCTTTGGCACCTCGGAGACTCCTTCCTGCATGTGTCCGTATCCACACCCGAACCAGGCTCACTTTCTATCCAGCAATCGGTTCATGCGCCATGGGTCCGAAGAGAGCTGCAGCTTGTCTGCATCCCGGACCCGGTGGCACACGACGCGTGCGCGGCCTGGTGCTCTCTCACCCTGCATGCCCATCCGAACGCGGAGGACGGGGACGCCTGCGCGATCCCGAGCCCCTGGGTGACTCTCGACCGGTACCTGGGTGTCGTGGGGGCAGCCTGCCTTGTGCATCCGCCGAACCTTCCGAGTCCCCGCGACCCCCGCCACGTTTGCGCTCTGAGGGGGAGCCTCTCCCACCACGGCGCCGCGTGTTCCCATTTTTCCCGTTTCCGTCGCGTGGTCGCTCCACATTGATTGCGCCGGCCCCTCCTTCGACCCCGGTATCGGGCAACCTTTCCCGCATTGCGGGTGCCGGCACGCCAGCGGCGGTCGCGACAAACCACTCCGCCTTGGATGGGTCGGCCCCGAGGTGGAGGTGAAGGTACGAAGCGAACAACGTTTGCGTAGCCCAACCCCCTCTCGAGCTGCCTCCATTCCCACTCAGACGCAATGCGCTACCCATCGGCGACACCTCGGAATAGTGATATTCGTGCCCGACGAGAACTGCACCTGCCGGCGCGATGGGACAGCGGTTGCGAAGCGTCGCCGTCCGGTACCCGACCGTCACGCGATCTGTCATCGATGCGTCGGCGGACACCACCCCGCACATCGCCGTGCCATCGAGCGATCTGCAGAGCCAGAGAAGACCGCCACATTCAGCCCAGGTCACGAGACCGTCGGTCACCTTCTTGTACACATCGGACAAAAGCGTCGAGTTCGCCGAGATCTCCTTGACGTACTTCTCGGGAAATCCGCCGCCCGCGTACAGCCCCTTCACCCCCTGCGGCAATGACGATGCCGTGCGCGGATCGAAAACCACGAGTTTTGCACCGGCGGCTTCGAGCTGTTCGAGATTGTCCTCATACGCAAAGCTGAACGCCGGCCCACCTGCGACCGCAATTGGGATACGAGAAGACGACGCGGTGTGTGCGGCATCAGGCGGCGCTGCACGCAATGGCGGTGCCTGTTCCGCGATGATCTCGAGGCTGCGGAGGTCCGCATGCTTTGCCGCAAGATCTGCAAGCACCTTCACCGAACTCTCAACATGTTCGAATTGCTCCACGACGGGAATGAGACCGAGGTGTCGTTCCCGCCAGTTCATCTCCTGACTGCGTCGGAATACACCGAGAACTTTCACCCTGGTCTCCCGGAGTGCCTCCTTCAGAATCGCCTCATGCGTATCGCTCCCGACACGGTTCAGGATGACTCCGGCCAACCTGCTCCCAAATTTTTTCTGCAGCACCCCATTGAAACCATGGATAACCGCAGCCACCGATCCGCTCATATTCGACGCGTCGACGACGAGCACCACCGGAGCGTCGAGCAGCGAAGCGACTTGGGCCGTACTCGCCTCATCCGTTGCGCCCACGCCATCGAAGAGTCCCATCGTCCCCTCGATGACAAGGAGGTCGGCTCCGTCGCCCGCCCGTGCCGCCAGACGGGGGACTATGTCGACTCCTGATATGCGGACGTCCAAATTTCGACCCGGGCGACCGGTGGCGACGCGGTGATATCCCGGGTCGATGTAGTCGGGCCCCACCTTCGCGGAGGCAACACGGCGACCTCGTGCGCGAAGTGCGGCCATGATCCCGGTGGCGATCGTGGTCTTGCCAACATCTGCTCCGGTACCGGCAATGACGAGGCGCGGACAGAGGGCCCTTGTGTCCGATACGTTCACGTCGCTCAGTAGCCGGTCATCTTGTTCGCCTTCAGCCGGTGGTTTCGAGGGCACTGCGCTACCGTCGTGTCCGATGTTCACGCGGTCTCCGGGTTCTGTCTCACCACGTTAGCGTTATCCGCGGCCGTCCTCGGGAACGCGAATACTCAGGCTCACTAGCAAGTCAGAGCGTTGACGACGGAGAGATCCCACAGGTTTGTCTCGGACATGCCTTGCAGATCTTGACGGACAACCATCCATCAGCGCGAGAAAGATCCCGGATTCAGAGCGCGACGAAATGTCGATGCAGGGCTCTCCTGGGGGAGGGTGCTCGGCGGACGCGGTAAGCCGGACAACGAGAAAGCCCGGGAGCTTGTGGCCACAACCGGAGCGCCCGAGGTCGTCGGCATCGGGGAGCTCGCGATCGAGGCCGCCGAACACCAGGTAGCTGATCTCGCCGGCGGGCCGGCATACGTTCACTTGCGGATCCTCTTGGGGGCGTTGAGAGTTGCGTGGCGGGTCCAACTGCTAACGCCGCGCTAACCCGCCCACTCCGGCACGAGTGGGGCAGTCTTCCGAGTCCTAGATTCCCTCGACCAAACGGGCTGTCAATCGAACATCTCAGAAGTCGTTGCCAACAGCGAAGGGACCAGCGATCCGTATTCGTCCAACCAAGTCCCGACGCCATGGAGGGCCCTGAAGGCCTTCTCGACACGTACCGGGGCGACTATCGTCCGATAGGGCAGTATCACTTCTTCGACCGGAGTAGCAAGTCTTCTTCGTTTCCCATCAAAGTCTTCGACCACCACGATGCCGGGACTGGTGGCCACCTTGTAGGCCGGGATCGGAAACCCATCAACAACTGGCACATTGCCGACTACGCGCCAATTCCCGACTGAGACCTTCGCGTCGAGGGAGAGTGCGAGGAGATCGACATTGTCCGAAATCACCTGATGGAATGAAACCTGCTCCCCGGCCTGGTAGATACTTCGAAAAATGGCGAAGAGAAAACCACTCGTCAAATAGGTAGCAATGACTTGCCCGTAGCCGACCTGTTCGGAGTTCAACGGAATGACGAAGATGTCACCGACTTTGAGTCTTGCTTTTGCCACGCCGGGTCATTCTCGCAGGAAGGACGCACTGTTTGGGTGCCCCCGAACGCCGGGATGGTGAGACACGGACCCCGCTCCTCGCCGGAGAACGTGCGGACAACCATGTCGATCGGCGCATGACCGCTCATGCCGGGGCAGACTGTGGCCATGGCGAAGACCTACCAACTCGGGACCACCCGACGAGCGGTCAATGCCCTCATGAAGCCGCTGGTTCGCCTCGGCATCGGGGGTAAGTCCACGTATCTCCTGACCACCACGGGACGCAAAACTGGGCAGCAGAGAACGACACCGGTGATCCTCGTCGAAAACGATGGACAACGATGGCTTGTGTCGCCCTACGGAATGGTGGCATGGGTTCACAACGTACGTGCCCAACCTCAGATCAGTCTTCGCCACGGTGGGCGGTCCGAGACGCTTCATGCCGAGGAGGTCGACTCTGCTGCAGCCGGTCCCGTCCTCAAGCGGTACCTTCGCAACGCGCGGGTGACCGCCCCATTCTTCGACGCAAAGGGTGACGACCCGGTGGAGAAGTTCATCGAGGAGGCGCCCCGCCATCCGGTATTCAAGCTCACCGCCGTCTCTCCCTGACTGCCCCAGTTCGCCGGCCCGGGGATAGGGATCGGCCGTTCGGGCACCCGGCATCTATCTCGGACGGTGGCCCGACATGACCGAGAAGAGACCCCGTCATGCTTTGTCATTCGCGGGCTCGTAGGTGGCAACGACCACTCCGGTGGGCGTCGCAACACTGTCGGTGAGACGCAGCTTCACTTCTACACCGACTGGGAAAAGCCGCCGTCCAGTACCGAGCACTAACGGGTGGATCATCAGCAAGTACTCGTCGACCAGATCGGCAGCCATCAGCGAGCTGATCAACTGACCGCTGCCCATGATCGCCAGAACCCCGTTGGACTGAGACTTGAGGGTGCCAACCGCTTTGGGGATGTCGCCTCGCAGCAACGTCGAGTTGGGCCACGGGAGTGGTTCGGTGAGTGAAGTCGAAACGACATACTTGGGCGTATTGTTGAGCGCGGGAGTGAAAGGACTGTCTGGCTGGCTATTCCAGTGAGACAGCAGTTGTTCGTACGTCCATCTACCAAACAGCCACCCAGCCAGTCCACCCCCCGCTGTCATTCGTTCGCCCATTGCCTTACCGGCTGCATCGCCTGGTTCGGTCGACCGTTGGCCCCAACCGCCCTGCGTGAATCCTCCCCGGGTGTCCTCGTCGGGACGCCCCGGACCCTGCATCACCCCATCTAGGGTCACATGATTCATTACAACGATGCGGCCCATCGC
>Ga0181530_10000681_pt1 | contig 43857 bp, 42 predicted proteins | sample PEATcosm2014_Bin_42_FD_119769 | JGI IMG/M metagenome (GOLD analysis project Ga0181530, IMG submission 119769) | Peatland microbial communities from MTU Mesocosm Facility, Houghton, MI, USA - PEATcosm2014_Bin10_60_metaG | ecosystem: Environmental > Terrestrial > Soil > Wetlands > Peat | place...
CATCGCGAATGCCGCGCGAGCGCAGCTGCTCCTCCACCATGCGAGCACGTTTCTGAGCCGGCTGTTCGCTGTTCCGGCCGTTACGGGATAGAAATGAAAGCACGGGAGCTCCGCGCGTTCCGGGTTGAAGTGATGATTCCCTGGTAAGCTTGTTTGCGCCTTAAAATTGCAATTCGCTAATTTGCCCTGGCCGAAAACACCCGGTGCGTGAATACGTCTCAGCCCCCAGCTTCGATTCCCCTAAACAATTGATTGAGGCAGCGGTTACTCTTGCCCCAATCAAAAAGCTGCCCTTCGATGTGCGTATCCGCGTGTATCGACGCGCCGTCCGCCTCCCGTTGGATCGTCACCAGCAGTTGCCCGGCTAGGCTGAACATATCAGATGGGATTTGACAGATCAGCATGCAGCCGTCGGAAGCCTGATGCACATCCTGCACTTTGTAACCGCCCCTCGCCAGCGCGCACAGGGCGAGGACGATAACCCTTCCCACCGGCTGGCGATAGCGTTGCGAGCGTGTCTTCCCCGTATGCGCACCCATTCGCCCGTAAACGTCCTGCATGATCCCCATGGCTGGCCCCAGGGCAACCGGAGACTTCATAATTTTTCCGAAGGAGTCGACAAACTCCTCGCCCGTCATGCGAACCGCAGGGGGCTGCTGCCGGGCAAGAAGGTCGCGAACCTCGGGATTGTGGATCAATGTTTGGTAATCCACCTCGCCTTGCCAGTCAGCCGGGACTGAGGAAACCGTGGCCGAAGCAGTAGCCGTCGGCGGCATTCCCGCAGATGCTGGCTGAGTTCCGGTCATGGCGCGAAGTGGTGCACCACAATTCCAGCAGAATTTTCCGGCAGCCTCTTTTCCACACTCGGAACAGAACATATTGCGAGTTTAGACTCCTGTCACCAAATTCTTTTTCCGCAAGCAGCGGTCCGCCCAGTAAACCAAACTGCAGTGCACGCCGCGGCACTCGAGGCGTGCAGAGCGGGACTTAGGCCATGTGGTGAGGATCAATCCGCGACTTGTTTCTCCTCGACCTCCGGCGCGGTTTCTGCAGCCGGAACGGCGGCGCCCTTGGCCTTGGACGCGAATGCCACGCTGCGCGCCGGCGCCTTGGAGGAACGGCCGGACTTCTCGAACTGGCCAATATGCCAAATGTCGCGAGCGTACTCCAGGACCGTACGGTCACTGGAGAATTTGCCGATGCGAGCGACGTTCAGCACCGCCTTGCGCCACCAGGCGTCTTCATTCAAGTACTCGCCATCGATCCGTTGCTGGGTTTCGACATAAGCCGGGAAATCGGCGATGTGGAAATAGCGATCACCGCGGTTTACCAGTTCGTCGAAGATCCAGCGAAACAGGCCGTGTTCATTGGGGCAGAAGCGGTCGGAGGCCAGCGCATCCATCACCTCGCGGACCGCGGCATCGTTGTCGTAGCGCTCACGTGAGTTGTACGATCCCTTCTGCTGCATCTCGCGGATCTGCTCCGAGCGCAATCCGAAGATGTAGATGTTGTCCTCGCCAACTTCCTCCGCAATCTCGATATTGGCGCCATCGTAGGTGCCGATAGTGAGCGCGCCGTTCATCGCCAGCTTCATATTGCCGGTACCGGAGGCTTCCATGCCCGCCATGGAGATCTGCTCGCTCAGGTCGGCGGCGGGGATGATCAACTGGGCCAGCGAAACGCGATAGTCGGGGAGAAACGCAACCTTCATAACGTCGCGCGTTTTCTCGTCGTTGTTCACCACATCCGCAACGCTGTGGATGAGCTTGATGATCTGCTTGGCGGCCCAGTATCCGGGCGCGGCCTTGCCGGCGAAGATGTAAGTGCGCGGCACGGACGGCATCCGTCCCCGTTCCACCACCCCCAGATAGTCGTGGATGATGCCCATCAGGTTCAGCAACTGCCGCTTGTACTCATGAATGCGTTTGATCTGGACATCGAACATGGAGTCGGGATCGACCGCGACGCCGCTCAAGTCCTGAATCGCTGTCACCAGCTTCAGCTTGTTCTGCCGCTTGACTTCCTTGAACGCCTCGCGAAAGCCTTCGTCTTCGGCGAACGGCTCCAGATCGCGGAGCTTGTGCAGATCGGTGATCCACTTGTTTTCGTCTAGGGTGCGGCTGATCAGGTCGGTGAGCCCTTCGTTGGCTTGAATCAACCAGCGACGCGGCGCCACGCCATTGGTTTTGTTGTTGAACTTCTCCGGCCAGACCCGGGCAAACTCCGGCGCCAGCGAATGAACGATCAAGTCGGTGTGCAGCTTGGAGACGCCATTGACGGAATGGCTGCCCACGATGCAGAGGTTCGCCATCCGGACCTGCTTCTCGTAGCCCTCCTCGATGATGGACATTTTGCGCAAATTCTCTTCGTCGAGGAACGAGTACTGCTGCATCTCCCGCAGAAACTTATGATTGATGTTGAAGATGATCAGCATGTGCCGGGGCAGCACTTTTTCCAGCAGCGACACTGACCATTTCTCCAGCGCCTCCGGCAAAAGGGTGTGGTTGGTGTAAGCCAGGGTCTGCTGCGTGATCTCCCACGCTTCCTCCCAGCTCAGCCTTTCTTCGTCCAAAAGGACGCGCATCAGCTCGGCTACGGCAAGACTGGGATGGGTGTCATTCATCTGGATGGCGACCTTGGAGGGCAGCAGTTGGATCTGCTTGTGCTGCCGGCGGAAGCGCCGCAGGATGTCACCGATAGCGCAGGCAACCAGGAAATATTCCTGCACCAGGCGCAGCTCCTTGCCGCTCATCACCGAGTCGGAGGGATAGAGCACGCGCGTGATGTTTTCCGACTGGATCTTCTGTTCGACGGCGCGGATGTAGTCGCCGCGGTTGAAGATCTCAATGTCGAAGTCTTCTGAGGCGCGGGCGGTGAACAGCCGCAGCCAGTTCACAGTTTGGCCGAGATAACCGACAATCGGCATATCGGTGGGTATGCCGAGAACGATTTTCTGGTTCAGCCAAACCTGCTCCAGGCTGTGCTCGACCTCACGCGGGCCTTCGACCCGGCCATACAGCGGAATGTTGACCGATTCCTCCGGATGGTCGATCTGGGAGGGAGTTCCGTCGGCCTTCCAGCGGTCAGGTTTCTCGCGCTGAAAGCCGTTGAAGATTTCCTGCTTGAACAGCCCGTACTCGTAATCGATACCGTAACCGAAGCCGGGCAGGCCGAGAGTGGCCATGGATTCCAGGAAGCAGGCCGCCAAACGGCCCAGGCCGCCATTGCCCAGGCCGGCGTCATTTTCGCTTTCCAGCACTTCGTCGAGGTTGACGCCAAAGGCCGCGAGCACCTCGCGGCACAACTCTTCCAGGCGCAGGTTCGATAAGTTAGCGCCCAGCGAGCGCCCCATCAGAAATTCCATTGAAAGGTAATAGAGCCGCTTGCAGTCCTTGTGGCGATAGCGCGATTCGGTCTCCAACATGCGGTCGACAATGCGGTCGCGAATGGCCAGCGAAACAGGCTTGAGATAATCGGCGGGCTTCAGTTCGGAGGTGGGACGGACCAGGGTGTAACGGACATGTCGCAGTATGGCCTCGCGCAGCATTTCCGCGGGCGTGACCTGCGAGAGAAATTCAGGGGATGACATAGATGATGGTGGTCTGACCGCTCCGAACCAAGCGCCTCCGGTGGGCTACCCCCTCGCCGTTTGTGGCGTCTTGGCGGAAAGGCAATAGCCTGCGCAGAGCATGCCGCCGCTGCCAGACCCAATCGGATCGGACATGGCCACTACGGCCCAAACGACTTGCTCGCTTCGTCCATTCTACTGCCAACCGCCCGCCCTGAGAAACAGTTCAGCCGCCAAGGGTGACGCATCGGGTACTTCGGCGGAATGCGGGCAGAGGCTGAGGAAATCAAGCAACAAGCGGCCGCCGCTGTGACCTCCAGCACTAGCCGCTGGCAGCCTGCTGCTTGATCTGCCGCACGCGCTCGTAGACCTTGACATATTCGCGGGCGGAGTTGATCCAGGAATAATCCTGCGCCATGCCATTGCGCATTAAGGACTGCCAGGCTTTCTGATTGCCGCGATACAGCGCAAGCGCGGTGCGCAAAGTTTCCAGCATGGCTTCGCCGGTGTACTCGCGGAACTTGAACCCTGTCCCCTTTAGCGTCCGGGGATCGAATTGCTCGACGGTGTCGTCGAGTCCGCCGACCGCGCGCACCACGGGCACGGTACCATACTTCAGGCTAAACATCTGGTTTTGACCACTTGGCTCGTAGTGGGAAGGCATCAGATACAGGTCGCTGCCGGCTTCGATCTTATGCGCCAGCGGGTCATCGTAAGCGATTCTGATGGCGACCTTCTGGGGAAATTGCTTGCTGAGGCGGCGGAACATGTCTTCGTATTCGAGCTGACCGCTGCCCAGCACCACCAGGATGAGGTCTTCCAGCGCGAGCCGGTCCGCGACCTGCTGGATAAGATCAAAGCCTTTTTGCGGGACGAGGCGCGACACCATGCCCACTACCGGCAACTGCGTCTCCTGCGCCAGGCCGAATTCCTTCAGCAGGTCGGCCTTGCATTTCGCTTTACCGCTGAGGTCAGCCGCGGAGTAGGGCGCGGCAATGAACGGATCGGTCTGCGGGTTCCAGGAGGCATAATCGACGCCGTTGAGAATGCCGGTAATGGTGTTGCCGCGCGCCCGCAAAACGCCCTCCAGCCCGAAGCCGTATTCTGCCGTCTGGATTTCCTGGCTGTACTTCCGGCTCACCGTGGTGATGAAGTCGGCCATGGAGATTGCGCCCTTCAGAAAGTTGACTTTGCCGTAGAATTCCAGCTTCGACATGGTGAACAGGTCCCACGGCAACATGAGCAGTGGCAGGATCTCCGGCGGGAAGAGTCCTTGATATCCCAGGTTGTGAATGGTGAACACGCACGGCGCGGCGGCAAATGCCGGATCTTCGTCATAGAGCGTCTTCAGGAGTATGGGGACCAAAGCGGTCTGCCAGTCATGGCAATGCAGGACGTCCGGCGCCCCGAGGATTTTGGTGGCCTCCAGAACGGCGCGGGAGAACAGCGCGAAGCGCTCAGCATTATCGTGATAGTCGCCCAAAGCGGTGCCGTAAAGTCCATCGCGGTCGAAGAACGGCGGGTAGTCAATGAAATAGAATTGCACTCCGGAGCGCAGGCCGCCGTCGAGGATGGAGCAGAAGCGGTAGCGATCGTCGAAAGGCACCGTGATGCTGGAGATGACCGTGGGCGGGTTATCGAGCTGAGTTTGCCGGTAACGAGGAAGAAAGACCGTGGCCTTGTGACCGAGATTAACCAGGGTCGGCGGCAATGCTCCAACGACATCGGCGAGACCGCCGGTCTTGGAGAATGGTACACATTCGGATGCCGCGAAAGCGATATGCATGAAACCTCCCAGCGCGGTAACGCTCCCGCGGGATGGTGAAACTGGCTAACGGAGGACCCCTGAGGATGGAGCACGAAATGCCGAAACACTTGAGTCTAATTGCCGGGTCGAACGAGGGTCAACGTGGCTAGGGGCACAAGCGACGAGCCCAGCGCAACTGGTAGCCCGAAACGCAAGCCGAAACTGGGTCAGCATTTCCTGGTTGATGCCGGCGCGGCGCAGCGGATCGTCGAGGCGCTGGGCGATGTCTCCAATCGAACCGTGATTGAAATCGGCCCCGGGCGCGGCGTGCTTACCGATTTGCTGGCACGGCGAGCCCGGCGCGTGATCGGAATCGAACTGGACCGGGTGCTGGCGGCACAGCTTCGCATGAGGTACGCGACCAGGACAAATGTCGAAATACTCGAGTCCGATTTCGTGACTGCCGAGTTCCCCTCGATGGTTGGCTGCCGTCCGGGGCCGCTGCACGATCTTCGGCCTACGCAACCGGAGACCGTGGACGTTGTCGGGAATCTCCCGTACTACATAACCTCCGACATCGTGCTGCGAATCCTGGAGTTGCACCGGAACATCGAGCGCGCGGTAATCATGGTGCAGAGGGAAGTGGCGGACCGCATCTCCGCCAAGCCGGGCAGCCGCGACTATGGATTGCTTTCAGTCACCGCCCAGTTGTTCGCGCGCGTGGACAAGCTATTCACGCTGCCGCCGGAAGCCTTTTCGCCGCCGCCAAAAGTGCATTCCGGAGTAATCCGGCTTACCATGGCGCCCCGGCTGGGAGAATTGCGGGTGGAGGAGGAGCCGTTCATCGCGTTTCTGAAGCAGGCGTTCGCGCAGAAGCGGAAGACGCTGGCCAACAACCTGCGCGGCCAGTATGACGCTGCCGCCATCCGAGCGGCGCTGAAGGCTGCGGAGGTGCGCTCCGACGTGCGCGCGGAAGCCATGCCGCTGGAAAAAACCGCAGCCGTGTTCCACGCGCTGCGAGAGGCGTAAGATTGCCGAATACCGGGGATTCATTCCATGGCAACCGCAATCCGTCAGCCTGCCGTTGCCGGCCGCTTCTATCCGGCCAACCCGCAGCGCCTACGCGCCGAGGTGGCAAGCTACACCACCGCGCCAGCCGACGCTCCGGTCGAGGCGAAAATTCGCGCGCTGGGCTGCGTCGTTCCTCATGCGGGATACATGTATTCCGGACACGTTGCCGGCGCGGTCTATCGCCGACTTGAGTTGCCTCAGCGGATGGTGATCTTGTGCCCCAATCACACCGGCATGGGAGAGCCGCTGGCCATCATGAGCGAAGGAGCGTGGCACACGCCGCTGGGCGATGTTCCCATCGACGCGGAGCTGGCGGTAGAACTGAAAAGACAGATGCCGTTGCTTTCCGAAGACGAAGCGGCGCACCGCGTCGAACACGCTCTGGAAGTTCAGCTTCCATTTCTGCAAGTGCTGGCGCCGGGATTCCAGTTCGTTCCTATCGCCGTCGGCACCGGCAACTTCGACGTGCTGAGCTCGCTCGGTGTAGTGATCGGCAATACCATGGCGAAGCAAGGCAGGCGATTCCTGGTGATCGCCTCCAGCGACATGAACCACTACGAGAGCGACAGCGTTACGCGAGTCAAGGATCGCAGGGCAATCGATCAGATGCTGGCGCTGGATGCGCGCGGGCTGTACGACGTGGTGAGGGAAGGCAATATCAGCATGTGCGGATACGGCCCGGCGGTCGTGATGCTGACTGCGGCGCGAAAGCTGGGTGCCACGAAGGCGGAACTGGTTCGCTATGCCACCTCAGGCGACGTGTCCGGCGAGCGCGACATGGTTGTGGGATATGCGGGCATTGCGGTGTATTGATCGCGCCGTAAGACGGCAGACCTGCGTCGTTCATCGAATCGCGAGGTGCTAAGGGCTGCTTCGCTTGCGGTGTTCCTTCAAGATACAGCGGTCCATCACGACGAAGATGCCCGCCTGGCGCGCTTTCTCGGCGGCTTCTTCGTGAATCACGCCTTCCTGCATCCAGATGACGGGAGCTTTGATCTGGATCGCGTGCTCCACTATCTCGGGCACGGCGTCCGGCCGGCGGAAGATGGCAACGATGTCGATCTTCTCCGGGACGTCGAGCAGCGAGGGATAAGCCTTCTCGCCTTCCCAGTCGGTGATGTTGGGATTCACCGGTATGATGCGATATCCCTCCGACCGCATGTAGTGTGAGACACCATAGCTCGGACGCAGCGGCGAATCGGTGAGGCCGACGACGGCAATGGTCCTCGCGGTTTGCAGCAGTTCGGTGATGCGGTCGGCTTCGGTTTCGGACAACGTAGTTTCCTCGTGGAAAAAGCTGATTGTAGCCTGAGGGAGCGCGGGACGAAACAAGGTTGCCTTGTTGGTATAGGGGTCCCCTCGACTACGCTCGGGGCAGGCTCTTCGACTCCGCTCGCCCTGCGGCTCGCTTCGCTCAGGATGACACGGTGGGAGATTCTGGCGAAAGGCGAAGAGCGAATTGCGACTTTGCTGACGGCTGATTGCTAACCCAGCGCCTGCTGCAAATCCGCAATCAAATCTTCGACATCTTCAATCCCGACCGAAATTCGCACCATGCCATCAGTCAGGCCGATGGCTTTGCGGCCCTTCGCGCCGATGGCCGCGTGGGTCATGGTGGCCGGATGCGAAATGAGCGTTTCGACTCCGCCCAGCGACTCGCCCATGGTGCACAGGCGCACACGCTTCAGCAGCCGCTTGGCGTTGGCGAGCGATCCGGTCTCAAACGTGATCATCGAGCCGAAGCCCGACATCTGCCGGCAAGCCAGCTCATAATGCGGATGGCTGCTCAGCCCCGGATAGAAGACTTGCTTCACCTTGTGATGGCCGCTGAGGACGTCGGCCATGACGCGGCCGTTCTCGTCGTGCTGCTTCATGCGGACGGCCAGCGTCTTGGTGCCGCGCAGCACCAGCCAGCACTCGAACGGCGACATGATTGCGCCCGCGGCTTTCTGCACGAAGGCCAGCTTCTCCGCCTGCTCCCGCGTGGTGCAGACCAGCACTCCGCCCAGCCCGTCGCTGTGGCCGTTGAGGAACTTCGTCGTGGAGTGCAGCACCATATCGGCGCCCAGCTTGATGGGCTGCTGAAAGTAAGGCGTCATGAAGGTGTTGTCGACCACGACTTCGCAGCCACGCTTGTGCGCAATCGCGCTGACGGCGGCGATGTCGGTGAGGCCCATCAGAGGATTGGTTGGCGTCTCGATGTAAACATAGCGCGTGTTGCGGCGGATGGCGCGCTCGACGTTGCGCGGATCGGTTGAGTCAACATAGGTGAACTCAAGCCCGAAGTTCGTCATGATCTGGTCGAAGAGCCGCGGCACGCCGCCGTAAAGATTGTTGGAGGCGACGATGTGATCGCCGGCCTTCATCAGATGGCAGAGCGCGCCGACCGCAGCCATGCCGCTGGCGAATACAGGCGCGGCAATGCCACCCTCCAGCGCAGCCAGGTTCTGCTCCAGGCGCGTGCGGGTTGGATTGCGAGCACGCGAGTAATCGTAGCCTTTGGTCTTGCCGAGCTCTTCCTGTGCGTAGGTTGACGTAGCAAAAATAGGAGGAGCAACGGCACCGGTCGAAGGGTCAGCTTCGTTGCCGGCATGGATGGCGCGTGTAGAAAAACCAGCATTTTTCCTATACATAGAAAATCATTTCACCACAGAGACACAGAGACACAGAGGTTTTTTAAATCAGCCAATGCAGCAATTTTGATTGTGCAATCAGAGGCAGCGTCTAGTGGGATAGTCATAAGCTGTGTGAAACAATTCAATTTCGCGTTCCGAGAAATACTGCATCAGCCTGCAAGTGCTCTGATTCCGAAAGACTCTGTGTCTCTGTGTTTAATAAAGTCTTTGTGGTTAATAAACTCACAAAACCCGTCTGCGGATTCCGTCCTTCAGCACGGGGACATTGAAGTTGATCAATAGACCCACACGCAAGCCGGACAAACGCAGATAGGTCAAAAGCTGCGCCTGGTGGACGGGTAGTATCGTCTCAACGGCTTTCAATTCAAGGACGACCTTCTCCTCAACAACAAAATCGATTCGGTAGCCACAGTCAAGCTTCACTTCCTTGTATACGAGCGGCAATTCGACCTGCTGCCGAAATCTGAGGTTGTGGAGTTCCAGTTCGCGACATAAACAAGCCTGATATGCGGATTCCAGAAGCCCTGGGCCGAGAGCGCGATGAACATCAATGGCCGCCGAGATGATCGCTCTGGTAAGCGTCTGCTCGGCATCAACTGGCAGCGCCGTGCGACACGCCAGGCGAGGTGCAATAGGAGTGGGTGCAATGACAGTTCTCAAGCGATAACCTCTCCATCTCCTGCCTGAGAACCTGGAAGCTCTACTTAGAATTTTAAACCTCTGTGTCTCTGTGTCTCTGTGTCTCTGTGGTTAATCAGTGTTTTTCATTGAAGTGGAAGATGTCCTTCGACAGATATCGCTCAGCGGAGTCGGGAATGATTGTCGCCACGCGTTTGCCTGGACCTAGCCGCCGCGCGATATCGATCGCCGCAAAGACATTCGCCCCAGCGCTCGAGCCCGCGAGCACGCCTTCAATTGCCGCGAGCTTCTTCACCATGTCGAAGGCATCATGATCGTTGACGGCGATGATTTCGTCGGCGAGCGAACCGTCGAATGTCTTCGGGATGAAGCTGGCGCCGATGCCTTCCACCTCATGCTCGCCGTGCGGGCCTCCGCCCAGCACTGAGCCTTGCGTCTCCACCGCAATCGCCAGCGTCTTCGGATTGCGTTCTTTCAGATAGCGCGCGACGCCGGTGAAGGTGCCTCCGGTGCCACAGCCGATCACGATGGCATCGACTTGCCCGCCGAGCTGGTCGTAAAACTCGCGGGCTGTGGTCTCGTAGTGGAAGTCGGGATTGTCGGGATTTTCGAATTGGCCGGCGACGAAGGAGTTGGGCGTGCGGGCGGCGCGTGCCTTAATGTAATCGATGGCTTCCTGCATACCACCGGCGTGAGATGTGCGAATCACCTCAGCGCCGAGCGCCTCCATCAGCGTGACTTTTTCCTGCGAGAAACCTTCGGGGACGGCCAGCACCGTCTTGTAGCCGCGGCCACTGGCGATCAGCGCCAACCCCACGCCGGTATTGCCGGCAGTGGCTTCGAAGATAGTCGCTCCCGGCTGCAGCCGGCCATCGCGTTCGGCCTTGGTGATCATGCCGAGCGCGGCGCGGTCCTTGATGCTGCCGCCGGGATTCAGGTACTCGAGCTTGACGTAGACATCGGCGCCTCCGGCGGGTGAGAGCTTGCGCAGATGCAGGATGGGAGTGTCGCCGACCAGTTCCGTGATCTCTTCGGCGACGTGGAGTGCAGCCATTTCCGCAGTCTTCATGAGGGCTCGGGAGATAACTGTCAAGGGTACGTGAAGCCGAATAAGACGGTCAAACACAACCTATGCGGTGCGCAAGTGCGTCTCATCCACACAGGAGGCTAAACATGGCACGCAAGTACAGCCTTAAGGCGCAGAGCAAAGTGGGCAGGGTGATGCGTGAGTACAAGGAAGGCACGCTGAAGTCGGGAGGCCGCAGCAAGGTGAAGAGCCGCAAGCAGGCCATTGCCATCGGAATTAGCGAGGCGCGCAAGTCGGGCGCGAAAGTACCGCCGCCCAAGAAGTCGGCGTGAGCAGTTCAGGGGTGACGTATTGGCAGCGGGTGGAGCACGCCGTCAGGCGTGCATTGGGCCCGACAGAAGTTTTTGCAACGCGCTTTAGCGCCTGAGGTAATATCTTTCGTTACCTCAGGGGCTAAAGCCCTTTTCTTGATAACGCGACTATTCGGCACGACTAAAAGTCGTGCCCTGATACAAACCGACGTGGGCCTTCCGTACGTCGTTACTTCGGCTACGCCTTCGCCCCCGGCTTGCTCTGCAACTGGCGCAGCACATACTGCAGAATGCCGCCGTGCTGGTAGTACAGCACTTCCTGCGGAGTATCGATGCGCACGGTCGCGTCGAAATCGATGATGGTGCCGTACGGCTTGGTCGCGCGCACCTTCACCGTCTTGCCCGGCGCGAAGTTCTCCAGCACTCCGGTCAGGCCGACGATGTCGAAGGTCTCTTCGCCGGTCAGGCCGTTGGTTTCCGCGCTGTCGTCGTCGAGGAATTGCAGCGGCAGGATGCCCATGCCGACCAAATTCGAGCGATGGATGCGCTCGAAGCTTTCGGCCAGCACGGCGCGCACGCCCAACAGGCGCGGCCCTTTTGCCGCCCAGTCGCGTGACGATCCGGAACCGTATTCTTTTCCGGCCAGCACGATCAGCGGCGTTCCTGCGGCACGATATTTTTCCGAGGCATCGAAGATCGACATCTCTTCGCCGTCAGGCAAGTGGCGCGTGAAAGCACCTTCACGTTCGGGAGTGAGCTTGTTGCGCAGCCGCACATTGGCAAACGTTCCGCGCATCATGACTTCGTGATTGCCGCGCCGCGATCCGTAGGAGTTGAAGTCGATTGGCTTCACGCCATGAGCAATAAGGTATTGTCCCGCGGGACTGGTCGGCTTGATGGAGCCGGCAGGCGAGATGTGGTCAGTGGTCACGCTGTTGCCCAGGTAGCAGAGCACACGCGCACCGGAAATGTCCTTGACCGGAGCAGGATGGGCCGGCATGTTCTCGAAGTACGGCGGGTTCTTGACGTAGGTGGATTGCTCATCCCACGCGAAGGTCTCACCCTCGGGTACGGCGAGGCCGCGCCAGCGCTCATCGCCCTTGAATACGTCCCTATAGCTCCTCTGGAACATATCCCCAGTGATGTGCTTGCGCACGATCTCGTCGACTTCTTCGGCCGTCGGCCAGATGTCCTTCAGGAACACCGGATGACGTTTGCCGTTCCTGCTATAGCCCAGCGGCTCCTTAAGCATGTCGAGATCGATGCGGCCGGCCAGCGCATAGGCCACGACCAGCGGCGGCGACATCAGGTAATTCGCGCGCACCTCGGAGTTGATGCGGCCTTCGAAGTTGCGATTGCCGCTCAGCACCGAGGCGACGACCAGCTCTTTCTCGCTGACGACGTTGGATACCTCTTGCGGCAGCGGGCCGGAGTTGCCAATGCAGGTGGTGCAGCCGTAGCCGACCAGGTGAAACTTCAGCTTTTCCAGATACGGCATCAAGCCGGAGCGCGTCAGATATTCGGTGACGACCATCGAGCCGGGAGCGAGCGAAGTCTTCACCCACGCGGGCACGGACAGTCCTTTTTCGACAGCCTTCTTGGCCAACAATCCCGCCGCCACCAGCACCGACGGATTCGAGGTGTTGGTGCAACTGGTAATGGCCGCGATCACTACACTGCCGTGGTTCAGCGCTTTGTCGAGCTTGACATGCTCCTCGACGGCGTCCTGCTGCGAATCAATTCCCGCAGGATGTCCGCCTTCACCCTCCCAGCGCGCTTCCTGCTTCGGAGGCACGTGCTGGCCGGGCTTCAACAGGCTGGGCAGCGCCTGCTCGAATGACTTCGCGGCTGCCGAGAGCAGCACGCGGTCCTGCGGACGCTTCGGTCCCGCGATGCAGGGCTCAACTGTTGCGAGATCGAGTTCCAACACACTGGTGTATTCCGCCTCCGGCGTGCTGGCGGTGTGGAATAGTCCCTGCTCTTTGCAGTAGGCCTCGACGAGTTGCACCTGCTCTTCGCTGCGGCCGCTGAGGCGCAGATAACGCAGCGTCTCCTCATCCACCGGGAAGATGCCACAGGTTGCACCGTACTCGGGTCCCATGTTGGCGATGGTGGCGCGATCGGCGAGCGGGAGCTTGTGCAATCCCGGGCCGAAGAACTCGACAAACTTGCCGACAACGCCGTGCTTGCGCAGCATCTCGACTACGGTGAGGACAAGGTCGGTTGCGGTTGCGCCGGCGGTGAGTTGGTTCTTCAGGCGCACGCCGACGACCTGCGGGATCAGCATGGAAACCGGCTGGCCCAGCATGGCGGCCTCAGCCTCGATTCCGCCGACGCCCCAGCCGAGCACGCCGAGTCCGTTGATCATCGTGGTGTGCGAGTCGGTGCCGACCAGCGTGTCGGGATAAGCCAAGGACTTGCCGGTGGTGCCGTTCGCTCCGATGAATACCACGCGGGCGAGATATTCAAGATTGATCTGGTGGACGATGCCGGTGTCGGGCGGAACGATGGCGAAGTTCTTGAATGCGCCCTGTCCCCAGCGGAGGAATGCGTAACGTTCTTTGTTGCGCTGGAACTCGAGGTCGGCGTTGAGCTGAAACGCTTGCGGGGTACCGAACTCATCCACTTGCACCGAGTGATCGATGACAAGTTCGGCCGGTTGCAGAGGATTGATCAGCTTGGGATCGCCGCCCAGAGCCTTCATGGCGTCGCGCATGGCCGCCAGGTCAACCACGGCGGGCACGCCGGTGAAATCCTGCAACAGCACGCGGCTGGGCATGAAGGCGATCTCTTGCGCCGGGATCGTCTTGCCGGTCCAGGAGGTGAGGGCGCGGACATCATCGGCCTTCACCGACTTGCCGTCTTCGCGGCGCAAAAGGTTTTCCAGCAGAATGCGCAGCGAGTAGGGCAGGTGCTGGGTGGCGCAACCCTGCTTTTCCAGCGCATCGAGACGGTAAATCTCAAACTCCCGCTTGCCCACGCGGAGGACGGAACGACTATTAAAGCTGTTCATGGATGAATCCCTTCTTACTTATATTGAGGATTTAGGAGAGGGCGCAGATTCCAGCAAATACAAACAACTATGGTTCTCTTGACATCCCCATGTGCCGCCCCTAAAAGGGGCTCAAACTCAATAGTGCAGCCTACCCGGCGCTGAAGTGTGAGAACTGTGCCGTCCCTACGGGACTTGGCGAATCTTGCCACTCTACCCAGCACTCCGCCTTCGGCTACGTGCTGGGCTATGATATGTCGCGCCTACGGCGCTTGATTTTCTCGGGTCACACTCCACCGGTAAAGATGAAAGTTAGCACTCACACAGACTCTGAAACGCTGGGCTATCCTGTCACCGTCCCGCAATGCGGGACTCGGTCCTTGCCGTTCGAAACTGACTCGCCAATAAGTGTGGGAGCAGGCTTCACCAGGATGTCGACAGAGCCACTAACCATCTTAACTCGCCGTGGGAAAGGAGTGTATACAACTTATGTGAGGCTCACCGCGCCTTCTTCTGCAGTTCCATACATTCATCGTGCAACTTGGCGTCGTGGGTCAGGCCGTCGGCGATTACACACTCGTCCAGCGCGGCCTTGGGATCGGAATCCTTCAGCAGGTTCTTCAGCATGATGTGCGGCGTGGGCCAGTCGGGCGCGAGCTTCGCCGCCTGGCGCAGCTCGGCAATCGCCGCCGGCATGTCTTTCTTCTTCTGGTAGACGACAGAAAAATTGTAGCGCGTCTTGGCATCCTTGGGCTCAAGCTGGACGGCTTCCTTGTATTCGGCAATGGCTTCGTCAGGTCTGCCGGCATCGTCCAGCACATTGCCCAGGTTCATGTGAGTGCTGGCGAGGTTAAAGCGGTCCTGCTCGCTCATCTTTTCTTTCGTCTCCAGCGCTATGGCCGCGCGATAATGCTGAATGGCCCCATTGAAGTCGCGCCGGGTGTAAAGCACGTTGGCGAGGTTATTTTGCGCGCTGGCCAATTTCGGATTGAGCCGCACCGCTTCCTGATATTCCGCGATGGCGCCGCTGAAATCGCGATTGTGCTTGAGCGCCAGGCCCAGATTGTCGTGGGCATTGGCATCGTCAGGCCGCAGGCCGATAGCGGCGCGGAATTCGGTGATCGCCTCGGCATAGCCCTGGGTGTCCAGGTAAACCCCGCCCAGATTGTAGTGCGCTTCAAAATAGTCGGGGTATTCCTTGATGGCCTCTTTGTACTCGGCGATGGCGTTTTCCGTGTTTCCGTCGCGCTGGAACATCGCGCCTTCACGAAAATGCCGCTGGGCGTCGATAGGAATGATTCGCGTCGGCTTGGCCGGCGCGGCGGGTGCCGGGGGTGACACCGGTTTCTGCTGAGTGGGCACGGTCGGGGCAGGCTGAGGTTGCGGCGCATCCTGGGCAAAGGCCCATCCGCAAACGAGAAGTAATAAGACCGGAACAGCAAAACGAACAGGCCGCAACGATGCTTCCCTTTTGTCTTTATCTCGCATGATTGAACGTAGTGAGAGTATATCGCTTGCGCGCGGCAACGGATTGGTGTTCCAGCAATACATGGGGCGTGCCGACATCTTTTTCCGCTGCGGCTGACATCGGCGTACAGGCTACAATGGCGTACGCAGAGGATGATTGACGGAATTGTCGAAGGCTGCCAGCCGAAATTGAACACACTAACGTGGGCAGCCGACTTTCCTTGCAGGAAGATGCAAGGGCTGCTATATCATCAAACGTTGAACGCCAAGGGCTGACCGCCGCTATTGCCTATGGATCAACGCAGCTTCCAGAGTTTATTGCGCCGCACGGTTGCCTTGCCAGTAGCGTTGCTGATGTTGCTGGCTATAACCCTGGCCGGCGAGATACTTTTGCTCTCATGGTCGCTGCACCGGGTCGATCACTCGGACCGGGTCATTGAAGAAGTTCGCCAGGCGATGCGCAATATCGTCGAGATGGATACCAGGCTGCGGGGATATTACCTGACCGGCGATCAAACTTTCCTCGAAGCCTACCACGAAGTCCAAGGAAAGGCGCCGGAGCAACTCGACACCATCCTGAAACTAACTGCCGATAATCCGAGTCAGCAGGCGCGATTGCGAGAACTCCGGGAGCTGTATGTGAGATGGATGCAGTGGGCCGACCGGCAAATCGTGCGTGGGCACCTGAACCCGCCTTCGGATGAAGATTTGTTTGCCGGCCAGCAGTTAATGTCGCAAATTCGCAGCCAGCAGCGGGATTTCGTGGGCGTCGAAGAAGGCCTGCGCGAAGACCGCTCGCGTCGCGCCAAGGTGTTAAACGGCGCCGTGATCGCCTCAGCCACCGGAATGTCGCTGTTGGTTGCGGTGCTGCTGTTTACCCTCACTCGGCGCGAATTACTGGCGCTGTCGTCCACCTACGAACAGCACCTACAGGCGGAAGCCGAGCAACTGCAACAACTCCAACAAAGCCGCGAGCGGTTTCAGATTACCCTCAAGAGCCTGGGCGAGGCGGTAGTCTCCACCGACCAGGGAGGCAATATATCGTTCATCAATCCGGTAGCGCAGCAGCTCACCGGTTGGGACGAAGCTGCGGCCCGGGGGCTGCCTTTCCGCGAGGTGGTACGGCTCTGCGATGAACGCACGCGGCTGGAGGTCGAAGATCCGGTAGAAACGGTACGGCGGGCGCAGAAGGTCATGGGCTTCTCCAATAGTCTGGTGCTCACCAGCCGGAGCGGCAAGGAGCATCCGATTGAGCTGACGGGCTCGCCCATTCTCGACGACCACAGCCAGGTGGTTGGTGTCTCGCTGGTCTTCCGCGACGTGACCCAGCGTCGCCAGACGGAGCAGACTTTGCGCTCCAGCGAGCGGCTGACCCTTGCCGGACGGCTGTCGGCGACCATTGCCCATGAGATTCGCAATCCTCTGGACACGGTTTCGAACTTGATCTATTTGATGCAGCATGAACCATCGCCCAGTCCGGCCTGGTCGCAATACCTGCGCTTGGCAAACGAGGAAGTGACCCGCATCGCGCAAATCACCAGCCAACTGCTGACCTTCCATCGCGAGGCACGCAGCCCTACCGCGGTGAACCTGACCGAGGTGCTGGAAAGCGTCCTGGTGCTTTTTGCTCCGCAGATCAGGCAGAACCATATTGTGGTGGAGCGGTGTTTCGAAACCGAGCGCAGCGTGCGGGGATTTCCCGGCGAGTTACGCCAGGTTTTTTCCAACCTGGTGGGGAATGCGGTGGAGGCCATGGCGAGCGGAGGACAACTGGTGCTGCATTCGCGAGAGTCCAGCCTGGCCTCCGAGCCGGCCCGCCAGGGCATCCGGGTGACCGTGCTGGATAGCGGCAGCGGCATTCCACTGGGCGTACGGCGAAACCTGTTTGCGCCGTTCTACACCACCAAGGGCGAGAAGGGAACCGGCCTGGGACTTTGGATCAGCCGCGGCATCCTGGAAAAACATGAGGGCACGATTCACGTGAGCAGCCGCATTGGGAAAGGGAAAAGCGGCACCGCATTCTCGGTGTTCTTGCCCTTCGAGCAGAAGCTTGGATTACTGGATGTAAGCGGCGCCCCGCCGATCGCGTAAGGGCTACGGGTGACCTACTGCTTTAGCCTGCCGCAGGCATTCCTGCGACTTCGCCTTGTCCCCCAGCGCGCGATAGGCTTTGGCCATTCCAACCCAGGCATTGACTAATCTATCGGTCCTTCCAGCGGTGTCTTTCACCACCCGTTGGTAATAGGGAATCGCCTCACTGAAATCGCCTATCTGCAACAGGTAGATAGCAATGCCCATGTTGGAGGTAATATCGGACGGCGCCATGGCAAGTGCCTTGTAGAAGTGCGGCACAGCTTCCGGCACCCTGCCTTCAACGGCCAGCGCCGTACCCAATTGGCTTTCAGCCACCCAGTTAGGCGGGGTAACCTGCAGCGTATGGGCCCACAGAGCTGCATCGCTCTGCCAATAGTTGATCTGGCGCCGGGACAGCAATGCCAGGACCAGCAATGCAGCGACGCCGGCACTCGGCAACAAAGCAGCCGGCAGATGCAGATGCTGGCCCCAATCCGCCGCGCCCCAGCAAATGATGATGAACAGGCCCAGAAACGACACATAGGCATAGCGGTCAGCCATGGCCTGCAATCCGACCTGCACCAAGCCGAGCATGGGGACCAGGGTCCCCAGAAACCAAAACCATCCCACCGGCAGGTAACGGTGTCGGCGGCCGGCAATCACCAGTGCCGTTATGGCCAGCAAAATCAGAGCCGCGGCCAACACCTTCCACCAGTTCAGTAAATCCGCCGGATGGGGATACAAGACGGCAAGCTGGGTTGGCCAGAAAGCCTTCTTGACATACAAGCCGTAAGAAAGGATCGCATTCCCCGCCCGCAAACCACGCGGATACGACATGCGGGCGCCCTGCTGAACTCGCAGCGTGATCGCCGCACTGGCGGCAGCGATAACTAAAAGGGGGATTTTTTCCAGGACCAGCCACAGGAATCGCTCTTCGCTCTTCGCCTTTCGCGCTTCGTCAGAGGATTGCCTTTGGTTCTTCGCAAGTTGAGTTTCGCCAGACGCGCTGGATGCGTCCTTCTGGCGGAAAGCGAATGGCGAATGGCGAATGGCGAACCTCTCCAATGGCCAGTAATCCCACAGGAGCAGGACAAAGGGCAGGGTAATGATCTGCGGCTTGGCCATCAGTCCCAAAGCGAAGAGGAGGGCAACGACGGCGTACCGTCCCACTCGCGGCTGGCTGGCATACCAACGGTAAGCGCCCAGCGCCAGCAAGAAAAACATCGTGCTGAGCAGGTTCTTGCGCTCCGAAATCCAGGCCACCGATTCGACGTTGATGGGATGCAAAGCGAACAGGGCCGCTACCATGAAACTGCGGCCGGCTGCGCCGGTGGCTCGCAGCAACACCCAGAACAGCAATACTGCATTCAGCGCATGGAACAGTACGTTCACATCGTGCGGGCCGGCGGGCTTCAGTCCAAACAACTGGCAGTCCAGGGCGTGACTCAACCATGTCAAGGGATGCCAATTGGCCGCACGGGAGGTGGTGAACGCCCATTTGACTGTGGCCCAGCTCAACCCGGATTGCATTTGCGGGTTTTCATAGACGTAGTCTCCATCGTCGTAGTTGATGAATGGGTAGCGATGGACGGGATAGTAAAGAGCGAGAGTCGCAATGACGAGGAGCAGGCTGAGCATGACGGGACGGTGCAGTAGCGTTGCGGCCAGCCCGGCCTTCGGCCGGACAAGGGCTTCCGACTTGGAATTCACATCCACGGTGCTGATTGTGCGCTCTGTGATTTCGACGATTATATGTGACCGCGGGTGCGAGGTTCAGTGAGCGCTGAAGCGGTGGGCTTTCTTATCCCGCGCCCGTGGCGCTGACGCTTGCGGCGCGCGCAGACAAAAATCCCCGGGACGAGCTCTGCGCCAGCATCGTCCCGGGGTGAGCGACAACATGCGCAGGAATGAGATTCCCACGCGCACTAAGCTAACCTTTGGTCGGGTTAGCTCCGTGCATTTTCGCGCGCTCAATCAACATCTGAACCTGGTCCTTCTGGGGATAATCCGGATTGGTCTGCAGCAGTTTCTCCCAGATCACCACGGCGCCCTTGGGATCTTTCTTGCCTTGCCACTTCACGATTCCAAGATTAAACAGGGTTTGCGGATGGTTAGGCCGGATAGCGAGCGCCTTCTCGAAGCTGTCAATTGCCTTGTCAGCGTCTCCGGTGTACCAGTACGCGGTCCCCAAGTCGGTGCGAACATCGGGGTTGTTAGGTTGAACCACCAGGGCCTTCTCGTAATACACGATGGCTTGGGGATAGGCCTGGCCATCGTAGTACAGGTTCCCCAGCTTGGTAAGAGTATCGAAATCGTTGGGATTGGTTTGAAGTTGCGCCAACATCGGCTCAGCAGCTTTCGCCAGCATCTCCGGCGAAGCGGCTTGCGGTTGCTGCGGAGAGCCGATTCCGGGAAGCTGGGCTGCCCCCATGGGAGCGCTTCCCATCGCGCCCGGTGCGGTAGCTTGCGCGCTCTCAGCGCTGGGGGATACGGCAGCGGAGCCGCGGGCGAAGTAGCCCACCGCGATTCCGATGGCCAGCGTAATTACTGCCAGCGTATAGGCTTGCACCGTGGTGAAGCCGGGGTTGTTCCTGTTGTTATTGTCTTGCGCAGATGATGCAGACATCAGTTACTCCTATTGGTTAGCAACTAGCAACTAGCAACTAGCGATTAGCAATGAGCCAAGAAACTGTTATTCCCAGTGGGATTCCGGTTGCCTTCTGCTGGCTCACTCGCGGTCGCTGCAAAGCTAGCTGCTAATTGCTAATTGCTAGTTGCTAATTCTTGCTGCCGGCGGCCGCCGCTACTGCCGGTTCGAGGTGAAACAGACGCCCGACCGCTGCGGTCAGAACATCCTGTTCCTGCCGCTCTGGAAGTTCCTTCAATTCGCGGGCCAGAGAACCGGCAATCCGTTGGGTTATATGGGATGTCAGTGCGGTGAGCGCCTGGTCCTGATCTTCGGTGAATGGGCCAAACTCCTTACGCAGGACTTCCAACTCCTGCTGGCAGAGCTCATCGAGACGCTGGCGCAGGGCGACGATGGTGGGCACAACCCGCTCGGCCATCAGTTTGCGCCGGAAGCCCAGCACCTCCGCCTGCACAATCTTTTCCGCAGCTTCAGCCGCTGCCTGCCTGCCCGTGGCATTGCGCTGCACCACGTGCTCCAGTGCGTCCATGTCGAACAGGTGAATGCCTTCCACCTCGCGCACCTCAGGATCAATGTCTCGCGGCACGGCGGCATCGATCATCACCAGCGGCTTGTGCCGGCGTGCCTCCGCAATCTCCGCGGCTTCCCGGCGGCTGAGAATTGTATGCGGGCAGGAGGTTGAGCTGACGACAATGTCCGCCTTCTTCAAATGCTGGAACCGGTCTTCGAACGAAACCGGCGTGGCGCCTAATTTGGTGGCCAACTCTTTGCCGCGAGATGCGGTGCGGTTCATCACCTTCACATGGCTGGCGCCGGCCTTGATCAGATGACGCGCGGCCAGTTCGCTCATCTTGCCGGCCCCGATCAGCAGCACTTCACGCCCGGTAAGCTCTCCCAACACCGTTCGCGAAAGTTCGACCGACGCGTAGGGGACCGAAACCGCCGACGAGCCAATCGCCGTCTCGGTCCGGATGCGCTTGGAAACCGTGAGGGCTTTCTGCATCACCGCGTCCAGGAAGCGTCCGGTTGTGCCTGCCTCTTGCGCCTGCGCCCAGGCTTCTTTCGCCTGCCCGGTAATTTCCGGCTCGCCCAGGACCATGGAATCCAAACTGGAAATGACCCGGAAGATGTTGGTCAATGCTACATCGTCCATAAGCCGGTAGAAATGCGACCACTCGCAGAGCTTCAGTTGATATTCCTGAGTAAGAAACCGGAGTACGGAATTGGCCGCCGTGGGAACGTCACTGGCCCAGACAATGAACTCGGTGCGGTTGCAGGTGGCCAGAACGATGACCTCCTCAATCCCCTCCGAACGAACCAATTGCAGCAGCGTTTCCCGGCGCCGGGCCGGACTGATCCAGAAACGCTCGCGGACGGCGACAGAAGATGTACGAAAATTTAATCCAATTACTGCCAGCGTCGGTTCCACGGTGCCTCTCAGTTGCCTTAAGGAGTCTGCCAGAGGTAAGGGCAAAGCAGATGCCAAAGCGCCGGACGCTGAGTGACGCAGTTAAGTTATTCCACAGCAGTGCCTTAGCTCCATTGCCGAAGACGCCACGGCGGTGCGGAGGACAAGATTTAGCGGTATATCACCCGCTCAAAGTGGCTTTTCCCACGCGGATGGTTTGCCGGAAACCCGCGCTGTGGCTCCGCAGAATGGCATGGTTCCGAACTGAAGATCGGAGAAAGATTTGGCGAACGCTGGTCCAAGGAGTAAATTAACTTCGCCGTCATTTGCGGCGCTTTTGTTCTATCCTAAATCCCCCGAAGGGATCTGCTGAAGGAGAGGAAACGAATGACAATGAGATGGTTGCAACGAATTGCTCTGTTCAGTCTGGTGCTGGCCCTGGCCTTGCCTCCAATGGCGGCAGCGCAAATGGGCATGGGCGGCGCCGATACGTATAAGGCGAAGTGCCAGGCATGTCATGGTCCGGGTGGCGTTCCCAGCGCGGGCATGGCGAAATCGATGGGATTGAAGGCGTTGGGTGGAGCTGACGTGCAGGGAATGTCAGATGCCGACCTGACCGCCGCCATCAACAATGGCAAAGGCAAGATGTCGGGATTCAAGGGCAAGCTGACCGATGCCCAGATCAAAGACCTTGTTTCCTACATCCGCACCTTGAAGCAGTAGTTCGAGTGTCTTAACGTCGTACTCAGGCGGCTTTGCTAATCGGCCGCCTTTTTACTTGCTACTTGGCACTTAGCATTTGGCACTTAGCATTTAGCCAAATGCCAAGTGCTAACTGCGGCTTTTTCCTGGAGGCAGCATGAAGGACGACGACGCGCCGAAGCCCGATCCGGTTTCGGGGCTCACGCGGCGCGATTTCATGAAGATTTCCGGCGTGGGGGTTGCCATGCCGCTGGTGCTGGGACCGACGGTGGTGCACGCCGCCGGCGAAGAGGTCGCGGTCTTCGGTCCGGGCAAGGTGGCAATCGCGCTGCTGGTGAATGGCAAGAAGCTGACCGCGGAGCTTGAGCCGCGAGTGACCCTGCTGGACGCCTTGCGCGACGACTTCAACCTGACCGGCGCCAAGCGCGTCTGCGACCGTGGCGTCTGCGGCGCTTGTACTGTGCTGCTGGACGGCAAACCGGTTTATGCCTGCGCAGTGCTGGCCATCGACGCCCAGGGCAAGAGCATCACCACCATCGAGGGTCTCGCCGAGGGCGATGCGCTGACGCCGGTCATGCAGGCCTTCGTCGATCATGACGCGCAACAGTGCGGCTTCTGCACTCCCGGCTTCGTCGTCGCGACCACCCATTTTCTGCAACAAAATGCCAATCCGACTGCGGAAGATATTCGCCGTGGGCTGAGCGGAAACTTCTGCCGTTGCGGGACGTATGACGGAATTCGGGCGGTGGCGCTGGCGAGAAAACAGTCATAGGTTGGTATCGGGGACGACTTAAATGAGAGCTTTGTATCAGGGCACGACTTCCGTCGGGCCGTTAATGCCTCTGTTTAAGCTAGGAATCTGAAAATGGGCAGACAGGTAGCTGGCGTGCTTTACGTGGTGGCGATGGCAGCCGTCATAGTCGGTGTAGATTTCGCGTTCTTCAGAAACCGATTCTGGGAACGGCTGACAGTGAATGTTGGCATTGTCTTGGTGTTCGCGGCTTTCTACTGGAGATTCGTCAGGCGTCCATGAACAAGGCGCGATAGCGTTTAACGGAAACTGCCGCATTCAAATTGAATGTCCTTCGTTGATGCAATGAGGTATTTATGAGCGACTATCAGTGGCCCGATCCGGCAACTCGTCCGCTGCTTGGCAAGAAGATCTCCCGCGTCGATGGGCCGGTGAAGTCCTCCGGCCGCGCCAAATATACCTACGACTACAATCCCGCCGGCCTGCTCGCGGGAAAAATCCTTCGCTGTCCTTATGCGCACGCGCGCATCACCAGCATCGACACCAGCGCTGCCGAGAAGATGGCCGGGGTGAAGGCAGTGCAAATCATCCAGAAGCCCGGCGCGGAAATCTTCTGGGCCGGCGATGAAGTGGTTGCGGTCGCCGCGGTTGATGAATCCACGGCCGAGGATGCGATCCGCGCCATCAAGGTGCAATACGAGGTGCTGCCGCACTTCGTCTCCGATGCCGAGCCGCCGAAAAACATCGCCGCAGCCAGCGGTCCCATCGGCCAGGATGAGCTCGAGGACATGGAAGAGAACCAGATTCCCGATGAACAAGTCATCGCGGCCATCAGGAAGAACGGCATCAGCTTCCATCCTGACGAAAAGTACTTGAAGGACGCGCAGGAATCCGGCGTCGATCCTACAGTTGTGCAAGCGCTGCGCTCGGCAAAATATGCGGAAGCCACCGCTCCGAAATCTCCTTACAAGAAGACGGCTGCGCAGACCCAGGGTGAACCCGACAAGGCTTTTGCCGCGGCCGCAACTGTTTCCGAAGGACTGTACGGGGCCCCGTGTATTACGCATTGCTGCCTGGAGACCCACGGCATGGCAGCCGAGTGGCCGAGTGGTAACCAATCCTCCAGCGCCCCTGAAACCAGCCTGCTGGTCCACATCTCGACCCAGAATCTTTCCGGCATCGCGGCGCAAATCGCCGAGCCGATCGGCATTCCCGCCGGCAACATTCAGGTGATGCAGCAGTACGTGGGCGGCGGCTTCGGCAGCAAGTTCTCGCCCGACCGGTGGGGAATCGCGGCGGCGCAGCTCTCGAAATCCGCCGGCGGCAAGCCGGTGAAGATCATGCTGGAGCGCGACGCCGAGCAGGAAGTCGCGGGCATGAGGCCGTCGGCATTTGCGCGAGTGAAGATTGCCGCCGACAAGGACGGCAAGCTCGTTGCCTGGGAATCGCGCTCGTGGGGGACAGGCGGTATGGGCGGCGGCGGAAGTCCTCCACTGCCATATATCTTCGAAATTCCCAGCCAGCGCAAGCAGCACATTGCCATTTCCACCAATCAAGGCAGCGCCCGCGCCTGGCGCGCCCCCAATCATCCCCAAGCCGCTGTCATCACCATGAGTGCGATTGAAGATCTCGCGGCCAAAATGAATATCGATCCCGTGGATTTCATTACCCGCAACCTGGAGCTTACCGGCCCGCGCGCTTCGATTTACCGTGACGAGTTGCCCATCGCGGTGGAGATGATGGAATGGAAAAGGAGCTGGCATCCGCGCGGCGATCAGAGCGCCGGCCCGGTGAAGCGCGGACTTGGTCTCTCGCTGCACACCTGGGGCGGACGCGGCCATAACAGCGATTGCGATCTCACCATCCATCCCGACGGTTCGGTCGAGATCAAGATGGCGACGCAAGACCTGGGCACCGGCTGCCGCACAATCATCACCATTGTCGCCGCCGACACGCTGGGCATCCCGATGGACAACGTCAAGCTGCTGATCGGCGACAGCCGTTATCCGGTCTCGGGGGCCAGCGGCGGTAGCACGACCTCGGGCGGCGTGACGTCGTCAACGCGACGCGCGGCGGTAGATGCGCGCAATCAATTGTTCGCTAAAGTCGCTCCGGCGCTGAAGGCGCAGCCGGAAGAGCTTGAAGCGGTGAACACAACAGTGCGCGTGAAGGCCGATCCCAGCCGCAGCCTGTCATGGAAAGATGCTTGCGCGAAACTCGGAGCGATGCCGATGACGGTGCGTGGCAAGAATCCCGACAAGGCGAAGCCACCCGATCTGACCAACAGCGGGGTTGGCGGGGTGCAGATGGCCGACGTTTCCGTGGACACGGAAACCGGCATCGTGCGCGTCAATAAGATGGTCGCGGTGCAGGACTGCGGACTCGTGGTGGATGTGAAGACCGCGGCGAGCCAGGTCATGGGCGCGCTCATCATGGGTATCAGCTACGCGTTGTACGAGGAGAAGATTCTGGATCCCGTGACTGGCCGCATGTTGAATCCGAACATGGAATTTTACCGGCTGGCCGGCATCGCCGATGTCGGCGAGCTGAAGGTACATATGATGACCGGGAAGGGTTACGACGAGCGCGGCGTGATCGGACTGGCCGAGCCGCCCGTGGTCTCGCCGGGCGCCGCAATCTCGAATGCGGTGGCCAATGCCATTGGCGTGCGCGTGCCATTTTTGCCGCTGACCCCGGCGCGCGTGCTGGAAGCGCTGGAGCGCAATGTGTCTTGAAGGGGCACGGCTTTACAGGCCGCGGAAAAAAGCTGTTGTCGCCACGTTTTGAAAGGGCCCGGCTTTAGCCGTGCCGTGAAGTGCACGAATAAATTGGCCTTTAGGCCCTGAGGGCTTTCCCTCAGTGGCTAAAGCCGGATTTTATGGTTGCCGTTATCGGCACGCCTGAAGGCGTGCCCCTTCAAAACGGCGGTTGTCGCCGGGCTAAGCCGGCGATTCCACCAGAAGATTGAGGAGCTCCCACATTGTGGGAGAGCAGGAGCTAAGCAGCGAGGGATCGCAAAGATTTTGGCATGTCCCACATTGTAAGACCAGGGAGAGATTGATGCGAGCGTTTGAATATGTCAGCCCGGCCAGCAAAGAGCAGGTCGCAAGCTTGCTTGGCAAGAATGCCGCGATCCTCGCCGGCGGCACCGACTTGCTGGCGCTGATGAAGGATGATGTTGTCGCGCCGCAGCGGCTGGTGAACATCAAGCAGCTGAGTTCGCTGCGTGGCATCAGCTATCAGGCGGGAAACGGCCTCCGCATCGGCGCTCTGACCACGATTGCCGAGCTCGCCGAAGCGAAGAACGAACTCACGATGTATCCCGCGCTGCTGGAAGCGGCCAACGAGGCCGCCAGCCCGCAGATTCGCAACCTGGCGACCATCGGCGGCAACATGTGCCAGCGCCCGCGCTGCTGGTACTTTCGCAACGGGATGGGGCTGATGCCGACAGCTCCAGACGGCAAGTCCATGGTGGTAGAGGGCGATAACCGCTACGCGGCCATCCTGGGCAATTTCGGACCGGCATATTTCGTTAGTCCGTCCACCCTGGCGCCCGTTCTGATTGCTTACGGCGCGAAGATCCGTCTCTACTCGGCGAACGGGTCAGGCAGCGGCGTACGGGAGTTGCCGCTGGAAAGCTTCTTCGTCATTCCGAGGTTGGAGAACGAACTGGAGCACGATCTGAAACCGGGCGAGATGGTAATCGAAATTGTGGTGCCACCGCCGGCGCGGAGCTTACGCGCCGCAACTTACGAAGTGCGGCAACGGGCGGCGTTCGACTGGCCTCTGGTGCAGGCCTGCGTCGCGCTGGAAATGGACGGCAACACGGTGAAGAGCGCGCGGGTGGTGCTGGGCCAGGTTGCTCCCATTCCATGGAGGTCGCTAGGGTCGGAGCAGGCGCTCGTCGGCAATCAGGTCACGCCTGAAACCGCCATGGAGGCAGCCAAAGCGGCGGTGGCACGCGCCCGGCCGCTCAGCCACAACAAGTACAAGATCACGCTGGCCAAAGTAGCCGTCAAGCGAGCGATACTCAATGCACAAAGCGAGACGGGTCGTGCCAATGCGTAACGTAAATCGCCGATTCATACGAAAACTGAAGCTGGCTAGCGACGGCAAGCTGCAGTTGCGGCCGGACTACTGGCCACCAGCCACTGACCACTGGCAACTGTATGGGGGTCCCGCATAATGACCATGCTCAATCTCGACGCCGAACGCTTCAACACCGCGCGCGAAGGCCTCTGCCCCGCGCTGCGCTGGAAGGGGCAATTCATCGAAGCGGAACACGATCCTACCGTGCCGCCCACGAACGATGGGTTGTTCTGGTGCATGCACACGCAGACCTGCATCGGGCCGGATGGCGAGCTGGCCGAGCCGGGCAACTGCTCGTCAAAGCAGCGGACGTGTCATGGCACGGGGAAGTGCGGATGAAGCGCAATCTCCCGCCACAGTTCACCAGGACGAAAAGGGGGCGGACTACTCGAGATCGATGAGTAAATGAAACCGGTAAGCCCGGCTCCATCGGTATAACTCGAAATCCCGATCCAGAGTAAGAATGTCTCCCGTGTTCAGCTGCTCGGCCAATTGAATCAGACAAGCATCGGCGAAGTCGGCCGGCAGGTCGCCGTATTTTCGCATGATGCTGCGCACCGCCGCCGCGGACTGTGAAAGCTGAAACGGCACCAGGAAAGCTCCTCTTGCGATGTTATCTAACACCGTCTCGCAAGCTCCCGAAAGCCGGTGCAACAAGTAGCAACTCTCCGCGATAACGGCCTCGCAGGTCACCAACGGCCGTTCGAGTTCCGCCAGAACGGCAACACAGTGAGCGTGGTATCGCTCGCTGCGGTCCAGGAGGGCAACCACAACGCCGGTGTCCAGCAGGACGGGCTTCACCGTCCGAACCCTGCCAGGTGCTTCTTGTTCGATCCGAGATCGGGCACTCCTGAGGCGAACCGCCCAATCCCGACTACCCTTGCGCGGGAAGTCTTGCCATAGCAAGCGTTCAGCATAACCAGGCCTTCGCGCACTGCCCGCGACTGGCTCCATCCAAGCCGATTGACCAAGTCGTTCAGAGCCGCTTGCGAGCGGCGATCCAATCGCGCTTGCACAGTGGTTTTCATGTCACTTCATTGTACTACGAGTTACTATTTGTATTACAAATGCTCTCGATGTACGGTTACCAGACCGAACCGCAGCACTAACGCGTATACTCCCTGATCTTCTCCGCCGCGCCGGGATACTGCGCGATCAACCGCTTGCGCTCGCCGTGTTCGTAATCGGCAGGGTCGAAACCGGGAGACATGGTTGTCCCCAGCAACGCCCACTTGCCGCCGGGCGCAAGCCTGCATCCCTGCCACACCTGTCCGCGCACCACCACTTGCGGCTGCTGGCGGTTGAGGAGATCGTATCCGAGCGTGATCGTCCGCGAACTGCCGTCGGGCAGCAGTTGCAGCATGACCACCGGATCGCCCAGATAGAAATGAAAAACCTCGGTGCCCGGCAGACGGTGCAAGGCAGAAAAGCTCTCCTCGGTGATCATGTAATAGATGGCGGTGCCGATGGAGCGCGGGCCGCCGGCGCCGTCGGGCAAATATTCCGCCGAGACCACCCAGCGCGAGCGATAAGTTTCGCGAAAGAAGCCGCCTTCGATGGCGAGCGGTTCGAGTTGCAGCAGTTGCCTGACTTCATCGGCGGTCATGATGGCAACAGCGTATCATCCCCACGATTCCAATCCTCGCCGGCCAGCATGGCTTCGGCAATATGCTCTGGAGAAACCTCAAAGCTCCCATCGCCGAGGGCCTGCCGCAGCGATTCCACCCGCTGCTGCCGGATGTCGGGAACGGCATCAAGCTGGGCTTTCAATCTGTGCACGGCGTCACTGCGTCGCGACAGGTGGGCCAGGTCTTCTGGTTTCGGACCGGCCTGATCGGTGATGGCCGTCCGTCCGGCTGGGGCCGCGCCCGCAGAACCATTGCTTTGAGTGCTTTGAGCCGGTTCCGGCATCGAGGAAAGGGGTAGGTCAGTTCTCATTTGTTATTGCGGTAACTCATTCACGGCATTGGCTTGCAGCTATGTCATCGGCAATTCATGAGAAGACTTTAATGTCGGCAAAACGAAACTTCTCGCGTCACTATTATCGTAATTATCGTATCCGCCAAATTCCCAAATAGGGAAAACGCCGCCCTTGGCGTTTGCAGCCCTTCTCGCGCGTTCTGGCCTTCCGGGCAGCCCCCAAGTACCTCCGACCACTCTCCATCGCTCCTAGTGGCTTTCTAGACGATTCTAGGGCAGTAATATCTCTGACTGACTATGATACCGTTTCTGGCATGACCGACCGAGAAAAGTTGGAGCAGCGAGTCAGGCTGGAAGTTGAGGTGGCGACTGCCAAACAGAATCTGGCATGTGAGCGCGAGCGCGTATTGGCCCTTGCCGACGACTTGGAAGCGTGGGCGCAATGGCTACGCGGCCATGCAGGGAAAGAGCCCTCTGCTTCCGACTTCGCGCCAGATCGAAACGCGGAAGAAGTCGCATTACGAACTGATGGACGATACAGGGAATGCCTGAGCTTTGAGACGCTTTTGAAAGCAGAAGAGACCTTGCGCGATGCTCGCCAGAAAGCATCAAATATGGAACTTCGCAAGATGCAGCTTGAGTCCCCCTCAACTTTCAAGGTCTGAGTTTTGGACTTTGGGTTTGAATTCTGCGGCAGTTTCGCGGATACAGTTCTCCAGACTGACAATCGCCTTTTGAATCTCGAACAAGGTGTGGCCGATGAAGTACATCTCCAACAGCATAAGCCCGAGCGGAACTGCTAGGACTGCTATCCACATATCAGCTCACCGTTTCTTGGATTGTGCATCGGCGATGGTATCCGCCAAACTCTCGCGTGTTTGGAACATTACCCTCACCTTGCCCTTACCCCTCCGATTGAAGTAATTGAAGGTTTCTTTCGCAATCTGGCTGGTTTCTTTGCCGGTCGCGTGCTTCAGAATCCGTTGGTATGCAGACCACGCAAATATGTCTGCTGCCTGAAGCGGAGTGATCTCGCATTTGTCTCTGAAAGAATGGCAACCTTTGTAAATTCCGTAACGGTGAAGAGAGTCTGATTCGCTCTCTGCTTGCGCGAAAACGGATTCAATCTCTTTCTTGGATGGGCCTTTGGTCATGCGGTCGAAGATGTACTCGATTGGTTCACACACATCGTTCTTTTCTCTCCACACTTCAATCGCGCCGATGATGTTGCGAACGGCGTAGGTGTAGTGGTATTTGCCCATCACGCCCCGCAGGTCATCGGTTACGAGATCATCGTAATCCTGCTTATGAACTGAAAGAGCGAATCCCTGGGTTGCCCTGTCGTAAGCGAGATAGCGGAGCTTTTTCATAACGCGCTGCAATTTGGCATCGCTCCAATTAGCGAATTCAGATTTGGGATTTCTCGCGACCGCTTCGGACGTGTGGAAGCAGTGAGTCTTTTCTTCGCGCTTATATTTTTCCCATTCCCGAATGAATTTCTTCCACTGCGTAGATGGAGCAATCCATCCGGCGACAATAGCGACAGGCTGATTTGGGTCCGTCCCGCTATCGTCCACGTAGAGAGTTAATGCAGCCACACTAACCTCGCGATCTGGCCTAAAGGACAGGATGTGCTCGAAACGGCTTACATCGGCACCTTGACTGGGGCACACCACGGCGATTACCCTGCTCTCTAGGAGCAGAGCATCTACTGTGGCGAAACACCCGACGACTTCGGCCAAGAATGTGACGGGTGATTTCGGACAGTTCACCGAATTCATGAAGCGTCTAGTGCGCGTCCCGCATAGCGAGATCAAAGCGACACTAGACGCTGAGAAGAGAGAGAAAGCGGCTAATCCTCGTCCTCGCGGACGGCCACCTTCCCGCGCTTCAAACGCCCAAGACTAGAACGGCGTTTCTCCCACCTTGCCAGTCAATTCAGCATAAGTAAGCCGCTTGCCGACGATCTGCGACAGCATAAGGTGAAAGCGGTCGGAATCGTCCAGCGGGTTATCTTTCGTCGCACGGTTATTGTAGCGGAATATCTGTTCGTCCATGTAGCGGTCAAGGTGAAACGGCTCGACCGCGATGTAAGTCCCCTTCAGCGTCCGCTTCAGGCAACTCCAGAAGTTCTCAATCCCGTTCACATGGACTTGGCCGCGCACGTAGCTCTCAGCTTTGTTGACCATCTCATGCACGAAACGATCACGCATGATGTGCTCGTAAGCGTTGGCGTTATCGGTGAACACGCGGGAGCCGTGCTCGACGTGATTCAGAATCTCGGTTTGCAAGTTCTCCCGGCGGATGTTGGGAATGATCTTCGTGCGAACCTGCCGCAACTCGCGGTCCAGGAATCCCATCACGGCGACCTTGTTATCGACCTTTGCAGTGTCGGAGAATCGCCGCTTCTTGTCGGCGTGCATGAAGCGTTTGTTTGCTCCGATGAAAGTTTCGTCCACTTCGACCGGGCCGCCGTCAGAGCCGCCCATCTTGCCAAAGAACCCCGACTTCATGGCGAGCCGTGCGCGATGCAGCATGAACCACGCGGTCTTCTGTGTCACGCCAAGCGAGCGGTGAATCTCCCATGAGCTAACTCCGTTCTTGGCAGTCGCCAGCAACCAAAGTGCCGGGAGCCACTTCTCCAGCGGCACGGCGGAGTCTTCCATCACCGTGCCCACCTTGAGCGAGAACTTCTGCTTCTCATGTTTGGCGTTGCACTTGTACACCCGCGCCTTCTCAAGGTAGGTCACATTCACGCCTTCGCAGCGCGGACACCGCACGATTCCATCCGGCCAGCGGACGGCTACCATGAATCGGCGGCAGTTCTCGTGATCTGAGAAGTACAGGATTGCCTCTTGCAAGGTTTTCGGTGATTTCATTAGACTTACTCCTGACTTCTGGAGTATAGCGCAATTTCAGTAGTCAGTCAAAGATATTATTACCATTCTAGAGGCATTCTAGTGCTGGCTGCTATGCGACTCTATAGTGCCATAAGTCCACGACATAAAATGGCCTATAAATGCTATGCTAGGCTGCTTTCAGAATTGTGTAGTCAAGCGAGTACGGGTAGAGCGGCGCTTCGCAGGGTGTTACGAAACCCTGTCGTCCCTACCGTGTCTGCGTCGTAGCTGCCCGCCGCTCCGCGGCTCAATTGTTTGTCCCACTTCACCGCGGGATCACGCCCGCGGCTAACACAAATGTCGCCGCTCCGCGGCTGGTTCGGTCCAGTAGCAGGCGCTTACCGCCGAGAGCATCATACTGGGTTCATCCTGGCTCTTCTTGGCGCCTCCGTGGTGAATCTACTCCCACGAGTTGCGGCGTTCCAGCGCGGCCATGAATTCCCAGGGATCCATACTGTGCAGATTGGTCTTTGCCCATCCGGCCAGGGACGCGCATTGACCCAGCAAGAAGATTCGTTCCTGCGTGCCGATTTCCTTCCAGAAACACCAAAGGGGGCTGGCGGCTAATTCCTCCATCGCAGTTGTCACCGGGGAAGTTGCGGCCGCGGCCTGCAACACCGCGTCGGCAATGCGGACAATCGCCACCAGCGGGTCGCTGGGAAGGGACTCGTTGTCATCGGCCAGGCTCACCATGGCGGTCCTGACCATCGCAGCCGACAGAGTATGGCACATGGCGGCCAGCAGCACAGCTTGGGTAATCGGCGGGACCGCCAGCCGCCCGATGGCCGGCAGATCGAATAACAATCCGGAAAGATAGGACTTGCGCGGAGCACAACTTCCCAGGTCACGGGCCAGCAGATGCGCGACGCACGCCCGGGTCACGGCGTTCGATACCAGTTGACCCAACCGGGTCCGCCTGCCGGCATCGCTGCCGGACTCAATTCTGGGAGCGTGCTGCAGCAACTGCTCCAGGGGTTCGCGGCCCGCCGCCACCACCGCCAGCGGAAGTTGCCAGATGGGATCGTTGGTCTCAGCGCGGTCACGGTTGGCCAACTGTAAAGTGCCGAAGCTCAATCCCGGATCGAGCCCGATCACCGCGCTGGCCAGCTCCAGATCGACCGCGTCATCCTGTAGCAAGAGGGCCAGCAGAGATGCGGAGCGCGTGACCAGGGGCAGAACCAGGGCCGGCTTGGTGGCGTATATTGCCGCGCTGGGATCGGCTTCGCTCTCCACCGCGAGCGGCCGGCCGGCAAACGTGCGGACTAGGTCGGCGACATTCATATGGGGCCTGTGGTTTCCATCGGCACCCCCGGGCAGGCCCTTTAGCTGGGAAGGCGATGGCACATGTCGTTGGAAATCTGGCGAGAAGCGAAGAGCGAAAAGCGAATTGCGGAAAGGCGAATTGGGAACTTGCGGACGGCGCTGGAACAGGGGTCCCTTCGGCAAGCTCAGGGCAGGCTCTTCGACTCCGGCTCGCAAAGGAAGCGAGCCTTCGCTCAGGATGATACATATCATTCAGGACACATTTTATTCAGGACACCTTTCTATTGCTCGCTTTGCTCCCCGGCATCGCCGGTTAGCGAGGGCAGCGCCGCCGCGCGCCTCTGACTCTGTTGGGCGTTGCAGAGTACAGCGCGCAAGCGGGCCACGGCAATCGAGTGAATTTGCGAGACCCGCGACTCGCCCACGCCCAGCACCGCTCCAACTTCCTTCATGGTGAGCTCTTCCTGGTAGTAGAGCGCCAGCACCTGCTGCTCGCGCTGGGGCAGCTTGCTGATAGCGCCGGCCAGCATCTGCTTGCGTTCGGCCCGCAGGCAGAGCGACAACGGGTCCTGGTCAGCCGGCCCGGCAATGCTCTCGCTGAGGTCGGCTTCCCGCCCGTCCTCACGCAATTCGATCTGTAGGCTGCCCACCTCCAGCCCGCGAATCTCGTCCAGCAGGTGTTGAAATTCCTCCAGCGTCATGCCCATAGCCTGGGCCAGCTCGGGCTCCGCGGCCGAACGGCCCAACTCGGTTTGCAGCTTCTGCATGACGATTTCCAGGCGGCGGGCCTTGCGGCGCAGGTCGCGCGGGCTCCAGTCCAGGTCGCGCAGGCTGTCGAGGATGGCGCCGCGAATGCGGAACTTGGCGTAGGAGGCGAAGAGCACGTTCTTGCTGGCGTCATACTTGTGCAGGGCGTCGATTAGCCCTACGATGCCGGCATGCAGCAGGTCGTCGAAGGCAACATGCTGCGGCAGCCGCTCATGGATACGGCGCGCAATGTACTTGACTTGCGGCAATTGCTCCAGCAGCAACTGCTCGGAGTTTTCTACCGCCGGTTCATTTCTCGGCTCATAGACCTGAGCGGCACCCATGGTTCCTCCTTATCGGATCATGGTTTGACTCCGGCATCCGGCACGCTGGTCATCGTTGGCGCTCACACCATTCCGTCAGCAACTCGGCGAAATCCGCAGTGCTGCCCAGACGCGCCAGCAGACTGACCGAATGCGCGCTGCCGCCCACCAGGAACTTCTGGCCCTCGTACTGAATCACCGCCACCATGCGGTTTCCGCCCAAGGAAAGGCTCTCGCACAGCCGCAACTGGCGCGGCGCGCGCTGTACCCCCGGCAATGCCTGCCACAGGTGTGTCCACCACCTACGGCACCGCCATGACAGCGAAGCATTCAGGTTCTTGACCGTTGGTTCCATACGCGCCCAGCGAACCTGCACGGCGGCTGCCGCTCGCATCCGCCGGAGATTAGGTTCTACTCATGCGAAGTGACTTGCCCCGGAAACCACTTGTGCGATGCCGCTGACCGGCAGCCCCAGATATTGAGGAAGGATCGGTCCGCCTTCGGCCAGGATCGAAGCCCGCTCCATCACGTGCTGTAGCTCGCGCACATTGCCCGGCCAGGAATGCTTCTCCAGCAGCCGCACCGACTCTTGCGGCAACGCCTGTTCTTCATTGGCCAACTGGAACTGGCGCAGGAAGTGACGGGCCAGCGCCTCGACGTCTCCGCGGCGCTGGGCCAGCCCAGGCAACTCAATGGGGAAGACCGAAAGCCGGTAAAACAGGTCTTCGCGAAACTGCTTCTTGCGGGTCAGCTCGGCGAGATTGGTATTGGTGGCCGCGATCACCCTTACATCCACCCGGAAAACATCGGAGCTGCCCAGGCGCTGCACCTCGCCCTGGTCAAGGAAGCGCAGCAGCTTGGATTGAATGCTCAACGGCAAGTCGCCGACCTCGTCCAGAAACAAGGTGCCTCCGTGAGCGCTGTTAATGCGGCCAAGACGCGATTGCACCGCGCCGGTAAAAGCGCCGCGCACGTAGCCGAACAGCTCCGACTCCAGCAGCGCTTCGGGGATGGCAGCGCAGTTGATGACGATGAACGGCTTGCCGGCCCGCGGCCCAAGCTGGTGGATGGCGGCGGCAACCACTTCCTTTCCCGTCCCGGTAGCTCCCGTGATTAGCACCGGCGTGGGGCGCGGGGCCACCAGCCGGGCCATGCGATACACCACCGCCATACACGGCGCCTGTCCCACCATGCCGGGCAACGCTTCCAGCGCCGCGGGCGGGTTGTTTAGCTTGCTGCACGCGGCGTTCGGGGTCTGCCAGCGGTTGATGGTGTCGAACAGATGCGACGCGCTGGCGCTGCGCCACTCCGAAGGCAGTGCCGGACGCCCCGCCTCGTCGAGCAGCAGAACGTCAATTCCGGGAAAGCGCCGGTGAATGATCTGGAGCAACTCTTCCGCGTCCAGATCGGGCAGCCGCCGGTCGAGCAGCAGCAGTTGGCACTCGCTGTTTTCCAGCTTGCCCAGGGCATCGGCGCCGCCCAGCGCCTCCGCCGCCGCAATGCGCGACATCGTCAGGCTTTGCAGGATTTGCTGGCGCAGCCGAGGATTAGAACTAGCTACAATTACGGCGGGGTTGTTGCTCGCGAATGGTTGTGTTGGGGTAGTCATACAGCCGTTGTACCCCGCAAACCTTAGACGAACATTAGGCGAAGATTAAACTATTCTCAGAAACTGAAGCTTTAGGAGGCTTGCGCCCGCCCATTCGGTTGGTTACGGGGCAGGCAAGGAAGCGCTGAAAATCCTCGCCAGAGGATCAACGCTGGAATGCGGTCGCGTACCCTCAGATTAGGTTACTGTCGATAAAGTTGCCTAAAGTAGTTTTGTAGAGTATATTTTGGCAAGGAGGAACGAAATATGCATTACCTCACACCGGAGGAGACCGCTGAGCAACTCAAAGTCGAGGTGACGGAAATCATGTCGCTCATCGAACGAGGAAAACTAAAGGCTATTCGCATCGGCAGCAAGATCCGCATCCCGGAGCCGGAACTTGAAAAACTCCCGGTCACGTGCGCCGCCGGGCCGACACCGATAGAAACGCTGCCGGACAATTCGCGGCTGGTTTTCACTCGAAGAGGGAAGCAGTTCAGAGTGTCGGGGTCAATCGCGGAGGGTGCCGAAATCTGGCCCGGTAAAATGCGCTACCCCATCAGGTTCCCGAAATCATTCATGGATGCGTTGTTGGCCCGTTTCCCGGAAGGCGAAGTCGCAGTGGGCAGCAGCTTCTCTGACCCGGCACCTGGCAGCTTGGGTGAGTTCATCCAGCAGAAACTCCCGACCAAGATGAATCCCGCGTATTGCATTGCGGCGCTGTTGATCGAAGAGGGGTATGCCGATGTGTCACGCCCGGGCCACATTTGGTTTGTTGCGAACGGCCACCGGCACAGGTCCAGCTCAGGGAACCTAGTAGCACATCAACGGGGATGCGAAAGGGGCAAGGATATATGAAGAGCGTGGACGACGAGGGGATAACAATTGAGCTTCCGAACGTGCATATCGAAGTGCCGGTCGGCTATCGGATCGAAGTACACACCCTCGCGGATGGTTCCCAAAGCATAACCATCGAGCCCCCATAAAAGACGCTTCTTGGAGTGGTGCAGTTTGAATCTTAATTGTACACAGGATGGCAATGCACTTGCGTTGCGCTCAACGCTTCCCAGCGGCATCCTCTGCGACAAACTGCTTCAGCAACTTGTGTCTCTCCAGGAAATGCATAAGGCGACGTGATTGCTGAATATGAAGTGCCACTGCGGTGTGGCTATAGGACTCCCAATAGCTTCCGTCAACAACAATGCAATCAGCCATTTCGTGACCACGATCAGTTAGCGTCTGAAACAAGACCTTTGATATTTCTTCCGGCATGTCGTCTACTTGGCTCTGCCAAAGCCGCTGATCGGCTCTGCATTGCTCAGCGGTCGGCGCATGGTTCTGGCTAAGTGAACTTGCGACTAGCAGTAATAGGACCGCACACACACGGACGCCGATTTTCATTCCAGAAGTGTAGCCGTTGACGGGGCGTGGCATAAAGGGAAAAACCACCACTACCCGTTTCATTTCTTGAGCTACTACGTATGCCAAAGGACGTTGTCATACGTAGTTGAGAAGCACGGGCGGGGGCAAGATGGACGCGCGCAGCACCTCTTTTCAGGCCAGCGGCAAGCGTGCCTGCCACACACTTTGCTCAGCACCGGCCGACACCAGCGCGAATTCGCCCCCGGCAGCGCGAAAGCTGCGGCGCACCATTTCAATCTCGCAGGAATAGGGCGCGGCCGCCGTCCCATCGGCCGACGGCGCAACCGGCAGGCAAGTCGCGGCCGTGATGCGGATGTCGGCTTGCCCGCCGGCAGGAACCGGAATGCCGATGGTGAGGACCGCACCCTCCCGCGAATAACGAAACAGATATTCCACAAAGGCAAATAGCGCCCTCGTCAGCCTTGCACAATTACCGCGGACCAGGACCACCCCGCCTTCCATCTCCAGTTGAAACTTCTGCCCGGCAGAGGCGAACAGCGGCAGCATGTCCTGCTGCAATTCGCGTACTAACCCGGTCAGCTCGGTTGGCTGGGAGAGATCGCCGGGGTCGGAGGCATCGCTGAGCGCGCGCACCAGCAATAGCCGCTGCCGCAAACGCTCGGCATCTTCTAATGCGGCCTGGACGCTGCCGCGCAACTCCTCCACCGTGCGGTCGCGGCGCAGCGCCAGTTCCAGCGAACAATGCAGCGCGGTCAGCGGCTGGCTGAGGTTGTGAAACACCTCGGAGACGAACTCGTGGTCACGCCCGCGCTCCTGCTCCGCCGCATCGTCGGCGGCGATCAAGCGAATGCCTCGTGGGGGCAACTTAACTCATAGCCCACGCCGCGCACGGTGTGAATGAGATGCGGGATCTCGCCATCGATCTTTTTTCGCAGGTAGTTGATGTACACATCGACAATGTTGGTGCTGGTGTCGAACGACAGGTTCCACACGTGCTCGACAATCATCGCCCGGGTGACTCTGCGTCCGGCATTGCGCATCAGGTACTCAAGCAGGGCGAACTCCTTGGAGGTGAGCTCGATGCGCCTGCCGCCCCGCTCCACCTGGCGGGCTACACGGTCCAGTTCAAGGTCGGCGACGCGCAGCACCGCTTCCACGGTGCGCGGCCCTCGCCGCAGCAATGCCCGCACCCGCGCCGAAAGTTCGGTGAAGGAGAATGGCTTGATCAGGCAATCGTCGGCGCCGCTGTCGAGCGACTGCACCCGGTCCTCGATGCGGCTGCGCGCGGTCAGCACCAGCACCGGCAGCGAAGGCTTCCTGGGACGAACGCTGTTCAGCACCGCAATGCCGTCCAGCTTGGGCAGGTTCAGGTCGAGGATGACAAGGTCGTAGTCGCTTTCCAGCGCCATCTGCCGCGCCTGCTCGCCATCGCCGGCCACATCGACGGCGTAATGCTCGGCCTCCAGACCTTTGCGGACGAAACTGGCAAGCGGCGCGTCATCTTCAACCACCAGAATACGCATCGGGGTAACCATCCTGTGGTTACCTTGATCTTGGTCTCACCGTTCCATTTCGTCAATGACAACCTCAGATTATGAGAGCGCCTCTGTTCCAAAAAAGGAACGCGCCCATTAACCCGCAGCCAGATTGTTCTATGCACGCGGCAGCGTGAGGATGTGGTAAACCGGCAGGCACAGCAGCAGCGCCGCCAGCACCGCCAGGCCAATCCGCACGCCGTGTGTCTTGAAGCGCTGGCTGATGGCGGTCAACAACAGCACGGTGGCCAGTATGACGGTGGCCCGCACGTAGTCATCGGAATAATGCCGGGCGACGTTGCCCCGCTCGAAAACTTCTCCCGCCTTCGCATTGAGCCTGGCTACCTCCGCTGCCTTGGAGCTGTGATATTCGGGCATCAACTGCGGACCCGCCGGCGCATCGGGGTTATGCAGCGGATCGGTCTGCTTCCAGGCCTGGAAGGCGGGACGAAACTCGGCCGGCAAACGCCGCTCGAAAATCTCTGCCAACCTATCTTCACCGTGGGCTTTCGCTTTCAGCCACTCGACCACGGTCGCGGCGCTGTACAAGCGCTCCTGATTGGCCGCGTCCGCTGCGCCCTGGGCCTTGACGTTCAGCTTGCCGGCTTGGGCGTATAACTCGTCCTGATGCCCGGTCCAGAGCGCGGCTTGATAGCCACTCCACGCGGTGGCTATGGCCACCACCGCCAGCAGGATGGCCTCCACGATCTCCAGTATCTCGTGCGCGTAAGACTGCGGCGGCTCGTGATGTTCGATGAGGTGATGCGCTACTTCCATGTTGGCGCCGCCGGCTTCAGGCATTGCGGGCTCCCCCAGTCGTCCGGTCTGCTCTGCCGCTGGACGCCCGCACCAGCGCCAGTGCGGTGGCGTCGTTGTGGCGGGTTGGCGTCCGCACAAACTGCTGTACGGTGTCGAGAATGAGAGTGGCGATCTGGCTGGCATCGTCGTGCGGCGCACGCCCAAAATGCTGCTTCACCCGCTCCAGCCCAAATTCCTCCTTCTTGAACGCCGCCTCGATCACGCCCCGCGAAACCAGCAGCAGGGAAGCTCCGCGTTGCAGCGCCGCCGTAGGAGCTTCGTAGGTGGAAGCGGCGAACAGGCCCAGCGGCAGGCCGGTGGCCGGCAACTCGGTTATTCCGGATGGGTCGCGCAACAGCCCAGGCGTGTGTCCGGCATTGGCATAGCAGATGGTCCCCAGCTCTTCGTTGTAGCACCCCAGAAAGGCCGGGCAGGAGCGTACTCCCGAGGCGGCGCGGCGAATGCTCAGGTTCAATTCCAGGCACAATTCCATCATGGCGTCGGCTTCGTTGATCTCTTCGTCAGCGAACTTGTTCTTGCCCAGCTCTTGAAATGTCTGCCGCGCGGCTTCCACGATCCCCTGGTTCTCCTCGCGCTTTCCGGCGACGTCCAGCAGGCCGAACACCACCCGACTGCGATTGGCGCGCAGGAAGTCATAGAAATCGCCGCCGGCATTATTCCGGTTGACGATGCCGGCGATATCGGCGCCTGACAACGCCAAAAACTCAGCCGGCGTAGGCGCGTCCGGCAACGCCGCATCGCGATCGCCCTTAAAAGAAAATCTCATTGGGGAAGGTGGTAATCATAGCGGAAATCCTGCGGAATGCAAGATTGTTATGGCGTTTTCTGTTGGCGCTCGAATGGGATTGAAATCCGGTTCCTCTCGGCGAGCGCTGGGTGCCCCGTTCTAGCCGTCCTTTGGCTAGGGCAGGGCAGTTTCCCGCAAATTGCTAAACGAATGTCCAATTCACCAACACTAGCCCGCATGGCAAGCGTGCCGTATTTGCGGTCTGCGCGATAGGATGGAGTATGGGGGATGGCAAGTGCGCATTGTCAGCATTGGGGAGATCCTGTGGGACGTGATCGGCCCGACCGAATACCTGGGCGGCGCGCCGCTGAACTTTGCCGCCCACGCGCGCAAGCTGGGACACGAAGTGGTGCTGGTCAGCGGCGTAGGCGATGACGAGCGCGGGCGTCGCGCCCTCCATGCTTTGGACAAATGCGGCATCTCGCCGGAGTGCGTGCAGCTCCGGCGCGGCAAGCGCACCGGCACCGCCGAAGTCGAATTGAGTCCCGACGGCAAGCCCATGTTCCGCATCGTGCGTCCCGCTGCCCACGACTTCGTCAACCTCACCCGGCCGCAGATACGGCGTCTGGCGGAGTGGCAGCCGCAATGGATTTACTTCGGCACCCTCTACCACACCTCGAAGCGGGCGCTGGATTCCACCTTGAAGTTGCTGGCCGAAATACCCGCCGCCACCGGCTTTTACGACGTGAACCTGCGCGACGGCAACTGGAACCTGGCGACGGTGGAGCAGCTTGCCTCCCATGCCCAGGTGATCAAGCTGAGCGACCGCGAAGCCGAATACCTGGATGCTTCCTTTAACGCCGATGGCAGCGCCGGCCCGGTCGAGCATTTCTGCCGCCGCTGGAGCGATCAATACCATTGCAAGACGATTTGCATGACCTTCGGCGAGCGTGGTTCCGGTATCTACCAGGACAGCGCTTACACCGCAGTACCCGGCTGTAAGGTCGAGGTCGCCGACACGGTTGGCTCGGGCGACGCCTTCGCGGCAGCGTTTCTTCATTCCCTCGATCAAGGCTGGGACGCTCGCCGCTGCGGCGTCTTCGCCAATGCCGTGGCCGCGCTGGTGGCAAGCCGTCCCGGCGCAATTCCCGAGTGGAGCGTGGAAGAGGTGTCGGCGATGCTCGGTTAAGCGGGAGATCTCCGCTTCTGTTTTGCGGCGGAGAAAAACTCGCAGAGCGTGACAAAATCCGGTAGCGGGTGAAACACAATTCCCCCACTACCGAAAATCCAGCCCGAAGGGCGAATGACTGCGGCATTCGCCGCGATCCGGCACGTGACGCCGCCGCCGAAGCGTGGTAGAAAGAAACGGAAGGGTAAAGAGCATGGCAACTCTCGATTGGTCCCAATGTCCCGCCGTGGAAAGCGTGCCGGGGAGACTCAGCGGCGCATGGGTGTTTAAGGACACCCGCATGCCGGTTTCTGCCGTTTTCGAGAACCTTGAATCCGGGGCCACCATCGACGAAATCACGGAATGGTTCTACGTCCCACGGGAACAGATCGTCGCGGTGCTGGAGTTTGCGGCCCGCAGTCTCGATCCGCCGAATCTGCCCGCTCCTGAAAGCCGTTCGGTGACGCCGGTCGATGCGCATTCTTTTTGACCACGGCACGCCCGCGCCGCTGATTCCCTTTCTCGTAGGTCACATCGTCACCAAAGCCGGACCACCCGCCGTCTCATAAATAGTTACGACTTGTGTCAGGGCACGACTTTACAGGCCGCTGAAAAAGGAACCAACTTGGTAATTTCGGCCATTTCGACGAACGAAGATTCAATAACTTGCAAACGCTTTTTCGCCCGAAATGACCCTCAAAAAGACTTTTTCAGCGGCCTGTTTAGTCGTGCCGAAAAACGGTAACAAAGGTTGGAGTTTCAGCCCCTGAAAGATCGGCCCTCAGGGGCTAAAGCCCAACTTCTATCGGCCCAGTTACGGCACGTCTAAAGACGTGCCCTGACACAAAGCTATTTTATGAGGGAGGTTCTAGTAACAACACAACGTCCTTAACCTTCCCCTATGTTCGGGCGCCAGGGACGGAATGTATCATCATGACCGTTAGCAAAATTATCTATTCAGGCAGGCGCCTTGGCGAATCCCGAACATCTCGCGAAGCTGAAGGAAGGAGTCGAGGCGTGGAATCAGTGGAGGAAGCAGAATCCTGAGATCTGGCCAGATTTCCGCGAAGCACACCTCAGGGGAGCGGAACTCAGCAAAGCGGACCTCTACGGGGCGAACCTCAGCAGAGCGGACCTGTACGGGGCGAGCCTCAGCGGGGCTGAACTCAGCAGGGCGGTCCTCAGCGAGGCGAAGATCAGCAGGGCGGACCTCCGTGAGTCGAACCTCATCGGGGCGAACCTACGCGACGCGGACCTCCGCGAGGCGGATCTCACCGAGGCGAACCTCAGCAGGGCGGGTCTAAGCGGGGCCAACCTCGGCATGGCAAACCTCCGGGGAGCCAAACTCAACGCGGCGACTTTGGTCGATGTTAACCTCGACGGAGCAAACCTGACGGCTTGTCACGTATATGGAACCTCTGCATGGAATGTAAGGCTGGAAGGCGCCATCCAATCGAACCTGGTAATCACGCCTCAGGGTGAATCCCCGATCCAGGTCGACAATCTCGAAGTGGCCCAATTGATCTACCTGCTTCTGAATAACCAGAAAATTCGCAGCGTCATCGATACCATCACCTCCAAGGTGGTGTTAATTCTGGGCCGCTTCACGCCGGAGCGAAAAGTCGTTCTCGACGCGATTCGAGACGAACTCCGCAAGCGCGATTATCTGCCAGTCTTGTTCGATTTCGAGAAGCCTGCCAGCAAGGACCTCACCGGGACGATCTCCACGCTGGCCAACATGGCCCGGTTCGTGATCGCCGATCTGACCGATCCAAGCAGCGTGCCGCATGAGTTAGCAACGCTCGCCCCACACACCGTCGTCCCTGTCCAGATGATCATTCTGGAAGGGCAGCAACCGTACGTGATGGTCGCCGACCTCGTGAGGAGACACCACTGGGTTCTGGAGCCCCACCAGTACAAGTCTCAGGAACTGCTGATCGCCCACCTCGGCGAGACGGTGATCGCTCCGGCAGAAGCGAAGGCGAAGGAGTTGGCGAAGAAATAGCGGGGCACGAGATAGGTGGTTCCCAGGTTAGCGTCCAAAAGACGGACGCGAACCTGGGGCACCGGGCATCTTTTCACTTCGAAGGGCACTCTACTGTGGTGTAGCACAGATGCGGTACCGTAGCGTATCGAAAAAAGCCTGCTGGCCGTATCGCTGCAAGAACAACAAGGAGAAACGAGCATGTATTTAGTCATGGGCATTACTGGAAAAGTTGGGGGCGCCACCGCGCGGCATCTGCTGAAGCAAGGCAAACAGGTGCGGGCACTTGTGCGCAATCGCGAGAAAGCGGCGAAGTGGGCAGACCAAGGCGTGGAGTTGGTGGATGGAGACTGGAACGATGCGACAGCCATA
>Ga0181530_10000682_pt1 | contig 43845 bp, 37 predicted proteins | sample PEATcosm2014_Bin_42_FD_119769 | JGI IMG/M metagenome (GOLD analysis project Ga0181530, IMG submission 119769) | Peatland microbial communities from MTU Mesocosm Facility, Houghton, MI, USA - PEATcosm2014_Bin10_60_metaG | ecosystem: Environmental > Terrestrial > Soil > Wetlands > Peat | place...
CCTGGCTCATCAGACCTTCACCGACACCGATCATCTCGACCGTGCCGTTCATAACGCCGTCACTGAAATGAACATCGAGCGCCAACGGTTACCGTGTACCTACCTGAGAATCGCTGCTTAGGAGAACCGGCATTTGTCGGGCGCGTGACCGCGCTTCACTCCTGCTGATCAAACTCGATGTTGTTCCATTCCGGCTGGGTCTCGATAAACTTGTAGGGATCGAAGGGAAGCCTGGAAACGTCGAGGCGCGGCTGCCCTGCAGCCTTGGTTTCCGGCCGTGCGTTCTCGATGCCAGTAAGGGGGAAAGCGCGAGCCTCCTTTGCATTTGGGTATCGCTCCATCCACACCTCGTGACGAAATTTCATGATCGTGAACATCCCCTTAGCTGGAAACATCGGCAGCATTTTGGGGCTGACTTCACGCGGATCGTTGAAGAGGTCGAAGAAGGCTGCGCCGGAGAGCCCCGGATGATCACCGACCCAGGCGCGCTTGTAGCGGCCCTTCACGGTCGCGGCCAAAATATCTCCGGTGTAGATGAAGACGTAATCACGCCGACTAAACGTGTCGCCCTTCAGAAACAAGGCGGTTTGATCCACACCGTCGATGATGCGATCGGTCGGCATATGCTCCGCTGCCCCGGCCACCCGTGCGAAGGTGGTAAAGAGATCGGTTTCGTGGACGATATCGCCGACCGTTTGGCCGGGCGCGATCATGCCCGGCCACCAGGCCATGGCCGGCACTCGGACGCCGCCCTCGAGGTAATCGCCCTTGCCGCCGCGGTAGAGCGTCTCGACCATGCCGGGCGGGCCGTTATGAGTCATCGGGCCGTTGTCGGCCATCAGAATGACAAGGGTATTCTCTGCGATGCCGAGGGTTTGCAACTCGGTCATCAACGCGCCGACCCAGTCGTCAAGCCGCGCAAGAGCCTCCTGCGCCAGCCCGCCGCTGGCGGTCACCCGGTTCGGGAAGCCGAGGAAGGACGTCGCGATCGGCCAGTAGTCGACGTAGAAAGGTTTTTTCGCCGCTACGTTCTTGCGAATGAATTCGATCGTTCGCCGCTGCATCTCAGGGTCGAGCTTCATATAATCTTCATGGTTCGGTGCGCGGCCGAATTCGCGCACCGGGCCGCCCTTCGTGCCTTCCAACGCAAACACGTAGCCCGTCGGGCGCCACCCCGAATCGATGTCGTAGGGGTCCTTACCGAACATTTCAGGGAACAGCACGCCTGGTGCCAGCGCGGCCATTTGGCCCTGCGGGGTATAGAGGCTCGGCACCTGGTTGTAGGGCGTCCACAGCGCTTCATCGAAGCCATGACGGGTCATGTAGCTTTCTTCGATGTCGCCGATATGCGCCTTGCCAAAGAAGGCCGTCGCGTAACCGGCCTTAGAAAGCACATCTGCGCTGGTAACCTCCGATGCCGCCAGCCCGCCGTACTCGTAGGGAAAGCCGACGTTGTACATGCCGTTGCGGACGGGGTGACGGCCGGTCAATACGGCCGCTCGGCTCGGCGTACAGGACGGCTCCGTATACATCCGCATGAAATTGATGCCTTCGGCGGCGAAGCGGTTCATGTTCGGTGTTTCGAAGCCGCGGATCTTTTGGATCGCGGGAATGCCGATCTCGCCGACCGCCGTGTCGTCCCACATGATATGGATGATATTGGGCGGCGTGCCGTACTTCTCCCGAAGCGCCGCGAGCTTTTGATCGATGTCCTGATCCTCAGCAGCCCACCGCGCGCCGTGCTGCGCCTCGAGGATGTAATACTCGGCGTCGTGGATGATGTTGCTTTTTGGAGGAAGCTTCGTGTTGTCGTCGGCTGCCAATTGCGGTCCCCTCCGGTTGCGAGCGCGTGCCGCTGCCGCGATGGCGCTGCGTCACTCCAGGGGATATTGCTGCCTTGGAGCGAACCAACGCGCTATGCAGTTTCGGCAGAAATCGAATGCCGGTGCTCGAGGCGGAGACCGTCCATCGAAAATCGAGGAACGGAACTGATCGGCTCACCTTCGATGAGAAAAAATGTTACCGATGCCCCACCGATCGGAACCGTGCAGCGCCGCGACGATCGGCGCTCCCAGTTCGCCGTGATGATTGGCGAACTACGTATGCAGTTTGGGCAACCTCTGGACCGCTACTGGGCGGCGCGCGCCAGCATCGAAGATGGTGATTCTCCGAACAACGCCCTGCACTCACCGGCAAACCGTTTGGGTTCGTCGAACGTGGATGTAGCGCTGCTTGTTGGCCAAATCCGGGACGCATGCGCCTAGCCGGTCGAACCATAACCTTGAGAGCGCGGGCGGATCTGGTCTATCCGGTTTCGGCCAGAATTCGCGGCTGATTGTGCACCGGCGTCTGAAGCGCTGATTTTAAAACCGGACGCGAAGGCGAACTCCAGCAACCACGGCGGTATCGACATTCGCGAGGACAGGAAGGAGCTGGGAGGACGACGAGCTTAGGGTTTTTGTGAGGCCGGGATTGACGATCTGCAAGTCGGCGGTCGCGGTGAGCCATGGTGTGAGCGCAGCGCTGTAATACATCTCGATCGCGTCCTCGTGTTCGAGGCCAAGGTCGAGGGCTTGGCGCAAGAAGGGGAGGAAATCACTGCTGAACTGGGATCGTGCCCAGCCAACGCCGAACGTGTCGTCGGTACGACCAAGTATCACCCCTTTACCGCCAATCCCTGTCAGGAACGCGTACTTGATCGGGTTCGGGTTGCCATCAGAGGCCCCAAAATTGAAAAAGACGCCAATCCCATGCTTCGGGTCACCGTCTGGCTGCCAAAAATACTGATCGAAGCCATAGTTCACTGACCAACTGGTGTCCACGTGGTTAGCGGATTGAGTGGGAGTAAGCAGCGCGGGGAAGAACCGCTGGAGGATTTGCGTCAGGACGGGTCCGGGGTTCGCCAACCGTGGAAACCGATCATTCAACAGTAAGAGGGCGATGTTGGAAGGGTCCTGGCTGAGCGAGAACACATCTTCATCCCTCCAGGTGAACCCGAAGTTCTGATGTCCGACGAGCCCAAACGGCTTGACGGTGAGTTGGCCATTGCCAACCACCATCACACCATCGCTGAACGCCTTGCCCAAATTGTCGCTCGTCGACGTCCCGTTCGGGTCAAGGACTAGGGCCGACAGGATAATGTCCTCTCGCGGCAGGCCGATGACCCCGCCGCCAAACGCCGAGAGCGGAACCTGTTGGAGGGTCATCGGGAAGTTGAACGCCGCGTTCTCAAACTGCGTGCGGTAATCGCCGTAGAACTCGGTCTCGCTCAGATCGAGCGTGTTGATCTTGCCGGCGAACAGACCGAATTGGGGGCTGAGGAACTGCATGAATGTTGCGTTTGTCAGCGCCGAGGTGCGGTCGTTGGGAGCAGGCAACAGGGCGGCGGTGTTTACCGGCACGATCGCACCGGAGTCATGAAACGCGTTGCTGCCAAAGCCGGTGTCACCCTCGAACTTGAAAAAGCCACCCGGCCACAAGCCGGCCTTCTGCGTGTCCAGATTGAGCGTGTAATCCATGTTTCCCCAGAAATTGGCCCCTGTGCTGCGCCCGCCGCTCGCTACGTCCTGAGGGGTCGCAAGCAGATCGACGTCCAAAACAATGCCCATTTTCGCGAGGTCGTCCCGTACCCCGCCCCAATTCCCAGTGAGACGGGGGCTGGACCAGAGGTCACCGCCCCAGGTATCAGGCGTCTCGTAGGGCTGCGCCCTGGCCAGCGTGGGGACGGCGAACAGGATTAGTCCGGCGAGGAAAATCCATTCCTTCAGGCCATGGTTCCGCAAGACCGCGCGCATTTCGCTTCCCCCCCCCAGGATGAGTGTTTTCGGGTGAACGCTCTCGATTAATCGCCCCTGAAATGCGTGAGGTTCGGCGCTGGCGGGTTCGGGTACTTCTTCACCGACGCCTCGTACTCCTCCACCACCTTGTAGGCGGGTCCTGCCATAAAGATGAAATTGCCGCCGATATTCAAATCTTCATGTGGGTCCATCTCGATGTCGTAAACTTTCGGGAGGTACATAGGGCTGTTGCCCGTGTACACCCCACCGAACATTTGCTGCCCCGTGCCGGTCAAATGCATGTCCTCGAAGTAGTAGCGCCACTGCTTCCAGCGCACGGCCACCAGATCGGGACCAATGAAAGTGAGTAGCGATTCACGCGCTCCCGTTCCACTCTTGCCCAAAAGAACCGCCGTCTGGTCCACGCCGTCGATCGGGCGATCCGCAGGCAGCTTAACCCCGAGGATGGCTGCGAAAGTGGGCAGGAAATCCATCTCGGAGAACATGGCGTAGGAAGTCGTGTCCGGGGCGATATGACCAGGCCAACGGATGATGCAGCAGGTGCGGATCGCGCCTTCGGTTGCCTCTCCAAGCTCACCGCGGAAGGGACCTGGACTGCCCATGTCGGGCGATCCCAGATTGCCCAACTCCCTTAAAATCCAGCCGCTCGGACCGTTGTCAGAAGCGAAGACCACCATAGTGTCGCCGTCGATCTTGAGTTCGTTAAGCGCGTCGAGCACCTGCCCGACGTGGTAGTCTCCCTCCATCATCTTGTCGCCGTAATTCCCGATGCGCGACTTGCCGGCGAATTGCTTGGATGGCAGGTTCGGCGCATGCCCCATCGAGAAGGGCAGGTAGAGGAAGAATGGCTTTCCGGCCGCCTGCTGTTGTTTCATGAACGCGATGGAGCGGTCGGTGAGGTCGTTGTCGATTTCGGCGCGGACCTCGGGGGTGAAGGGCTTGACGCGCTCCATCGGCCCGCCCGCCTTTTGCTGGACGATCCACGGCCCCTTCTCAAGCAGGGCACTCTCGGGCGCATCAAAGGAGTGCGTCATCAAAATCTGCGGGACGGTCAGCGTGTCGCTCCATGAGGTGTTCGGCGGAATGCCATAAAACTCGTCGAACCCATGCGCGGTCGGTACAGCCTGCGGGTCTTCGCCCAGGTGCCATTTTCCGAACATTGCTGTCGCGTAGCCAGCGTCCTTGAACAACTTCCCCAACGTGTAGGCTTGCGCCGGGAGCTGATTGGGGCTGCCTGGCAAGGCGATGAGCGACAGTCCGTTGCGGATCGAATATTGCCCCGTGATCAATGCCGCCCGAGACGGGGTGCAGGAGGGTTCCACCAGGAACTGCGTCAGACGGAGACCTTCGCGAGCCATCTGGTCGAGACGTGTTGTAGTCGCGCCGCGCAGTTCGCCGCCGCCGTAGGAGCCCAGATCGCCGTAGCCGACGTTGTCAGCGAGGATAAAGACGACATTGGGCTTCTGACCCGGCGTCGAACCTTGGCTCGGTGCTGGCGTTTGTGCCACGGCCTCCCGCGTCAGCCCCATTCCGCCAACGGCGGTCGCCAACGCTGCCGTGGCTGTCGACAGAAATAATTCGCGTCGGTCCATCGAGACTGGTCCTTTCCACGGTCTGATCTTCAGGCCAGGTAAGACTGACGATATTTGGCGCTCACGAAATGGGCCGCTATTCAGTTTCGGCAGAAAAAGCGCCTAAAGTCTCGTGGATGCACAGCCTCAATTCGGAGCGAGCCTAAGTCTCTGGAAAATATGATTATTTATCTATCATACTGAAATTATGTTGAAAATTCCATTTTAATGTCGTATATTGACTTCAGGAAACGCTGATGAAGCCCGAGACTCTCGAAGCCAAGCTGTTAAAACGCATCGATCGCAAACGTGGCGACGTGTTTCTGCGCGCCGATTTCGACGATCTCGGCGGTTACGACCAAGTTGGCCGCATTCTGCGACTGCTCGTGCGCGAGGGCCGGCTCGTGAAAGTAGGGCAGGGGCTTTATGCTCGCGCCCGCCCGTCAATGACAAGCGGCGAACCCGTGCCGGTCGGCGGGCTGAGCGCGCTTAAGGAAGCGCTCCGTCGGGTTGGCGTTGAGACGCTGCCGAGCCGTCTCGAGCAAGCCTACAACGCCGGACGCACCACACAGGTGCCGACCGGCCGCGTTGTCGGTGTCACCCGCCGTGTACGGCGTAAGATTGGATATGGCGGTTTCTCGCTGAGCTTCGAGCGTGCTGGACCTGCGCCTCGTTGAGCGCGTCGCCGAGGATCTCGGCACCTCGCCGGGCCTCGTCGAAAAGGACTGGCACGTCGTCCGCGCACTCGCCGTGATCGCGCAAGTCGATCCAGGCGGAATGGCGCCGGCCTTCTCCGGGGGCACCTCGCTGTCGAAGGGCTGGGAGCTCATCAAGCGCTTCTCCGAGGACATCGATTTTAAGGTCGCCGAGCCGCCGGCGGCGAGCGCCTCTGCCGCCCGGCGCGCGCGCAGCAACTATCGAAGACGCATGTTCGATGGGCTAATCGGCGCCGACTTCGCGCTCGAAGGGGAGCCCGAGGTCAGGAACGACAGCCGTTTCTTTGCGGCCGATCTGGCCTATGGCGCGCAATTCGGGGCAGGGCAGGGGCTTCGGGCCCATATCCGGATCGAGGTGTCGTTCCGCGCGCCTGCCGTACCGCCGATCGCGCGGCCGATCCGGTCGTTGATTGCCACGGCGGCTCAGGAACCGCCCGAGCTCGCCACCTTCCCGTGCATCGATATCGTCGAGACCGCGGCCGACAAGTTGAGCGCGCTTGCCTGGCGCGTCCGGGCCCGCCGGCGCGGCGAACCCAAGGACGACCCGACCATTATCCGGCATCTGCACGATCTGGCGGCGCTTGAACCCGCGCTGGAGTCCGCCTCCCAATTCCGGAAGCTGGTGCTCGCCGCGGTCGCGGCGGATATCGGGCGGGGAGGGGAAAGCGATCCCCCGACCGATCCGGCCGTGATCTTCGCCGGCATGCTGCAGCGGCTCGAAACCGACCCTCTCTGGGCGCGGGAATACGAGGATTTTGTGCGACAGGTTTCGTTTGCCGACGCTAACAGTGAGATTGTCTTCAGCGCTGCCCTCGATGCGTGTGCGCGGTTGATAGCAAAAGTGATAACTCGGGAAGGTTGAAGGTCGGGCTGTTGCAGAGGAGCCACTCAGGCGGGCTCAATTCGTACCTCTAGATCGGAAGGATAGCGTAACATAAAGGACGTTATGAAATACGCCCGCGATCTATATAAATCAATCACTTAGTGGGTTTATCTGTTACACGATCCTGGGCTGAATCCGGCCGCCTGCAAGCCATCAAAATTTTGGCCGCGTAAGCGCATTCTGGAAATGGAAAATCTGCTTAGGCGGTGAGAGCAGACCGACGTTCGACCTACCTCTTCCGTCAGGTCAGCGCCGATCCGGCCGGTCGCGTGACCCGATTAAACCGCCGGAGCTACCCCTAATCAGCTCTTGATGCCCGTGGCGGTAGATTGTCGAGCCGTTGATCCGATTTTCTGCCGAAACTGAATAGCTCTTCGGATCGCATCCGTGTCATCAACCCTACAATCCGACAACTGCAGGGGCGAAAGGATGGCCGACAAGCAACCGAATATCGTCTTCATCCTGATGGACAACCTCGGCTACGGCGAACTCGGTTGCTACGGTGGCGGCATTCTCCGAGGTGCTCCCACGCCGCGTATCGATCAACTGGCCGCAGAAGGCATGCGGTTGCTCAACTTTAACGTCGAGGCACAGTGCACGCCCAGCCGTTCCGCCTTCATCACCGGCCGCCATCCCATTCGTTCCGGCACGCAGACCGTGCCGATCACGGGCGGGGCAGACGGATTGACCCGCTGGGAGGTAACCACTGCCCAGGCGCTATCGGATGCCGGGTATGCGACGGGCATGTGGGGCAAGTGGCACCTCGGCAGTGACCCGGAAAACCGAAGTCCAGTTGATTTCGGCTTTGACGAGGCTGTGTGGTCTCCGCGCACGGCGGACGAAGTTTTGTGGACAATGCAATCGTACTTTCCCCAGGGACCCGTGACCGCCGCGCCGTACGCCGGCGATTTGCAGATTCCGATGGAGCTGGAGCCGATTTATGCGAAGAAAAAGGGGGGCAAGCCCGAGGTAATTGCCACCTACGATGCCGAGTTCCGCGCCGGGTTTGACCGCAAAATTACCGAATGGGCGATTGATTTTATGACCCGTTCCAAAGAAGCAGATAAGCCCTTTTACGTATTCTTACCATACACGCAGCCGCACATCCCGCCGATCCCTGACCCCGAGTACGCGGGCAAGACAAAGCGCGGAAACATGGCCGATCTGCTGACGCAAATGGACGACTTTACCGGCATGATACTCGACAAGCTGGACGAGTTGGGGCTCGCCCAAGACACCATCGTGGTCTGGACGTCCGACAACGGCCCCGATCCAAACTTCCGCATGCCAGCGATGGACCCCGATCCTTTGGGTGGTCAATGGCACGGATGCTCGGGACCTTGGCGTGGCGGCTATTTTACCTCGCTTGAGGGTTCCAACCGGGTGCCGTGCATCGTGCGGTGGCCGGGTCGGGTGCCAGCCGGCAAGGTTAGCAACGAGTTGGTGCATTCAGTCGATACGTTCAGCACCCTAGTGCTCGCTGCCGGCGCGAAGGTTCCAGCCGACCGACAGATCGACGGCATGGACATGCGCAGCTTTCTTCTCGGCGACGCCGAGCAATCGGGCCGCGACGCGATCCTTTGTCTTCAAGGCAATCGGTTGCAGGCGGTAAAGTGGCGTCAATGGAAAGCGCACCTGTTCCAGCAGGATTCGTTTCTGTCGACTTGGACGCCATACAACCTTCCGCGCCTTCATAACCTCGAATGGGACCCGCGCGAGGAGCACGAGGTCGATATGCCCCACGCTTGGGTTTGTCACCCGATGGCGGCGGCTGTCCTTATGTTCTTGAGGACCCTTGCGACCGAGCCACCCATCAAGCCGGGGACACCTGATCCCTACGTGGCGCCCAAGCCGGGCGACCTGCGCGTAGAGGAGCAATTGCAAATCGGTGTCATCACGCAATTCATCACGACGCTTTCTAGAACGAGTCAGGGGGTCTCGGATTCAAGCACCGGGTTGGCCATTCAGACCGGGTGATTGGCCCGATTGATCCGTCCGAAGGCATCGACGCGAACGTCTGAAACGGGGGCAACTCCCGCCTAACGTATCAGCTCCGACGAACGGCCGTTGTAGCTCCGCCAGCGGTCTTTCACCGGCCTCCGTTACCGGGAAGAGCTGGGGGTTCCGCCCTCATAACCTAATCCTTTCAACCTCGTCTTGAGTGAGCCGCTCCTTCGTACGGTCATACAGCTTGGTCGTCCGCGGGCTTTCGTGTGCCGCCATTTCCTGCGCGTGCTCGAGCGCGCCGCCATTTGCGAGGTAGGCGGTAATTCCCGTTGCCCGAAACGTGTGGCAGCCTATTTCCTCGGCGATGCCCGCTGCCGCGGCACGCCTGCGAATCATCCTCCAGGCATCTGGCTGGCCCATGGGTTTCTCAGACAACAGGTCGCCGCCGTGACCGCGGCTGGTACGGAACAGCCAGCCCTTGCGGTCTTCAGCAAGCCCGGCGGCGTCTATGTACGCACGCAAAGCCTCAGCTAGCGCATGATGACAAGGCATGGTGTGCTGCTTGCCGCCTTTCTCGCGCAGTCGGATCGACCAACCGGCGCCACGCGGTCGCAGGTCTTCGACCTTCATATTCAGCGCCGCGCCAATCCGCGCGAAGGAGTAGGTGAGGGTGGCGATCAGTGCGCGGTCCCGCATATCGCGCAGGGTCATGTCGGGTATGGACTGCAGCAGCTTTCGCCATTGGCTGCCCTCGAGCACCGGCGTCTTGCCGGTTTTCACGACATGCTTTGGGCCGCGAACCGCCGCAGCGGGATTGGTCGGCACAACCTGGCCGGTGACCAGCCAGTTGAACAGCATGCGGATCGCCGCCAGCTGCTGCTTGACCGACGGCGTCGAAACTTCGACTTGTAGCTGCTCTATATAAGTAGCGACGTCGTGCGGCCGAATTGCGGCCGGCTCCAGACCACGGTCTTCGCACCACGCGAAAAACCGATTGCACGCCCGGGCGTAAGCACGGCGCGTGTTCGCATTGCGGATGTTGGCCGTGAAGAATTCGACGTAGCGCCACGCGGCTTCCTCGCCGAGATCCGCGATCAGCGCGGGCACGACATTCAACGCCCGCTGGTCAGCCGTGACCTCGGCCTGTTGGATTGTCGCCGGAAGCTGATGGGTCCCCTGCCGTGATATCTCACCCATGATAAAGGACGTTATCATGGGTGAGATAAGAAGGCAAGGAGCTGGTTGGGGCTGCTCGGTAAGGCGACAAGCGAAAGTCCGTTCCGGATCGAATATTGCCTGGTGATTGCCCCTGCTAATCACGGACGTGATTGGCCGTTGTGCGCCGAAAGGGGTCGCTCGCCCAGCGGTAAGCGACTAGCTGGATTCGACCTGAAACGGACCCTCAAACAAAGTGGTGAGTGTAAGTCCACGTGGATTTCTGCCGAAACTGCATAGCGCTGAATGGCCCCAGGGATAAAATCCTCTTCTGAGGCCTGTGGGCCGCGGCGGCCCGTGCCATCTCGGCAACGGCGATCTTGATAAAGGGAAAACCCCGAACGTGAGGGCCAAAGCTGGCAGCGCCAACGGTCCCGTTGGGTCAATTCAAACCGTTGATTGACGAATTTAGCGTGCGTCCGCTCGAAATATCCTTTGCGGCGCTGGCTGCCATTCTTGTCGGAGCGTGCGCAGGAATACTGCTGCGCACCAGGCTGCCGGAGCACCACCTCGTCGAGCACACCCGAGATGTCATTAAGCTTGGAGCGGGCCTCATCGGCACGATTGGCGCCTTGGTGCTCAGCCTCCTGATCGCCACCGCCAACAGCTCCTACAACAGCCAAAACGACCGCGTGCAGCATCTCGCCGCCGATCTGATCCTGATCGATCAGCTCCTGGCACAATACGGACCTGAGACCAAGCCGGCTCGCGAACAGTTACGGCAATTTCCGGGTCCGCTGGCGGACCGTATTTGGCGTGAGGACCGGATCCACTCAGCTAATCGATCTGCTTTTCAAGTCGATGCTGGCGGCGAGGAGTTTGCCGCGAAGGTCGAGCAGCTCTCCCCCCAGAACGACGTGCAGCGCATGCTCAAGGACCGGGCGATCCAGGTCACCGCGGACTTCGCCCAAACGCGATACCTGCTGTTCGAACAAGCGGGAAGTTCGCTGCCAGTTCCGTTCCTTGTTATCCTCATATTCTGGTTGGCGATCATCTTTGCGAGCTTTGGTGTCTTGTCGCCGCTCAACGGGACCCTTGCGGCCGCCCTATCGGTCTTTGCCGTATCGGCCAGCGGCGCGATGTTTCTAGTTCTTGAACTAAGCCAACCCTTCACCGGACTCCTCAAGCTATCGAGCACCCCGCTACGCAATGCTCTGGGTCCACTCTAATCGGCGGCCCACGCACCCTTGGTCGGCACGACCGGAGTTGGGTTCGTTTCTAACCCAGGCCCCAGTTGTTGGGCGCGCTAGGAGACTATCTTGATGCCCAAGATGAACACGAATGCCACGCTGCGCCAACGCGGCATGCACGAGCTCAAGGAGCTCGTCCTCATCTCTGTCTATCTTTATGTCGCCCTCGGCGCGGTGCTCCTGATGAAGACCGCGGTGCTGCATACCCAGGGCATCGAATTCACCCCTTGGGGCGTCGCCATCGTCAAGGCCGTGGTGCTGGCGAAATTCATGTTGATCGGCGAAGCCATGAAGATCGGGGAACGCACCACCATTGGCCCGCTGATCTGGCCGACACTCCGGAAGGCGTTTGCCTTGCTGGTGCTGCTGATTGTCATGACCATCATCGAGGAAATCGTGGTCGGCCTGTTCCACCACCAGTCGATCACCGCCTCGCTCGGCGAACTCTTTGGCCGCCGGCTCGAGGAAACGATTGCCGGCTACGTCATCATGCTGCTTGTGCTCATTCCATATTGCGCTTTCCGTGTCCTTGACGTCGCGCTCGGTGAAGGCAGGCTGGCGCGGATGTTCTTTGTCGAGCGGCAGCCAATGGAACGGAGGTAATGAAATCCTGCGCGTTATCCTCAGCCCAGGATTGTCGGACATCTCAAGGGTGACCGCTCATCGGTCGTTTGACGGACAAGCCGGGCGAAGCTCACCGGGGCCGAGCTTGCGACGCCAGATAATCCTGAAAAGGCTACGCCAGATAATTTTCAAAATGACACAGGGGCTGAATGGCGAGGTCGGGGGTCATTTCGACGTGCGTGGGTTTCATGATTTTCCCGGCAGTGGTTGATTACTCTGCTCACCTCACCAGCTCGAACTCACTCGGACGCCAGGTTTTGTCGAAGAACGACGGCAGCGGGCTATACAATCGAAGGAGCGCGAACCAACCTTTGTTGGGGTCGGTCTGGATCCAGTTGCCATCCTTGACCCCCGCGGGCAACTTGGGACCGATGTAAAGGTTTGTTGAACCGTCGACGTCCGCAACGGCGGCTGGCCTGGGGTAGTTCAGGCTGCCCGCTTTCGGGTAGCGCTGATCCGTTTGCAGCATCGAGCGAGTCTGATTGTCATTCAGGGTCAGTGACCAGAAATTGTTCTCCGGGATATTGGAAGGCAGCGTCAGTCTATAGGTCTTCGCACCGTCGAAGTAGTGCTTGTCCGCATCCACCGAAGCTAGCAGGTACTGCGACCCGATGTTTGGCAAACGCATGATCATCGCGGGCGTGATCACGGTATAACCGAGGAACATCACGGTCCGCGGATGGAGTGTGCGCGCACCGGTGGGAGGGAAGGGCTTGATGCCTTCCGGGCTAACCAACGGGGGTGGCGTCTCAAAGTTGTATCCGCCAAGGAATAGCGGGTTGCCCCAGGCAGACCCCGGGTAATAGGCGAATTCCTCTGATTCGCGGGGGCTCAGGTGGAGGGTCCGAGCGGTGGCGTTGGCCACGTTCACTGCGTCTGTGAGGATCTTTGTCATCCTCGCATCCGGCGCGAACGGCTTGCCCTTGACGATGCCGATGGCGGCCAGTTGACCGGCGAGTTCTATGTCGAGAGAGCCAGCCGGCTCCTCCTGGACGAGTGCGTTGATCTTTTCGAAGAAGGTATAATCGTTCGGCGGAATCGTGTTAAACGACTTGCCGCTTACATCGGTGAATTTGGTATCCGGAACCGGCGGGTTGCGCTCAAGCTTCACCGTGCCCTCGAGAGCCGTCGCGATGCTCGTGCCAAAGCCCCCGGGTGTGTAGGGATAAATCTTTAATGTTCGCTTGACCATGGCTGCTACTGGTTTCGGGTCGTTGTCCTGCATGAACGCCCGTCCCCAGTATTGGACGTGCTCGGTTTTTGAACGGGCTATGAAGTACCCGCCCTCAGGCAATGGACCTGAGTAACTCGGCGGCAGGATCAGGTATTTGCCGCCTTGTCCCCGATCGGGCCCCGGAGTGCCGGCGTCAATGATCCATTGGAACCACATGTCATCGATGGTGCCAAGTGTGCCAGGCGGAACTTCGACCACCATAGGTCCCTTGGACAGATCCACGATGGAAATGAAGTAAACGACATCGCAATTGGCGGTCAGGAAGAGGGACCGCGAGTCCATCAGATCGGAAAAGATGATCACGTCGTTGTCATCCGCCCCGACGCTCCTCAATCCCTCGCGCAAGGCATAGGTGGAAGCGCCCTGGAACGTATTCAGCACCACGTTCTGCGCATGCAGAAAGTCCAGGTTGTCGTAAAGCTTTTGCGTAGTGGCCGTGCTAGGCGCGCCGTCGTGAAAATCGAGCATACCGAGCGGAGTCTCAACCTTGTCCGGGATGGTGATGGATGAGGGTGTTTGTGCAAACACCGGTGTGGTCAGCACGCCGACAAGTGCGGCCGTGAGGAGGGCTTGTTTATGGGAAATTCTCATTAACCCCTCTGGTTTGCTTTGGAGAACGAGGATTGCACGCCTTTCCGACAGGAAGGGCCCTTGGCGGGGAACAGGAACTTCATCTGAATCTCACCATGAGCGGGCGGCCATTCGTTTGTTGGCTATGCCCCACTACTGTCATTTCTCGCCGCGCCTGCGCCGATCCAAGCTATCCCCGAGTTATACCGTCGGGCTTCCGGAAGAACGGTACGAGGCAGCCCTTTTTAGCTGCCCCTCCGAAACCTGCTCACTGGATTGCCATGGCGACGCGCAAGCGCTGTTCAGGGGTAATGAGGTGATCGAGGTTCTCGGCATTCTCGCTGATGTCGATCTCAACCCAATTCACCTCACCGCTGAAGCTGTTTCCCCGTGCTCCGTAGTCCGTGCTTGAGGGGGAACCAGCTTGATAGCCGACGTCACAGGTCTCATCGGCGGAGAAGATAAACGGCTCGGTCTCATCCACACGACCTTCGCCGACCTTTTTCCCGTCTACATAGAGCGTGACCGTACCGCCCTTAGCGATACCACCGCCATCGTATTTGAACTCCATCCGCACCTGGTGCGTGCCCGATGGGATTTGCGACGTGCTCTCGATTGCGTACCGGTTCACGCCGTAGAAGTTGTAGTGGTATTTCAGCTTGTTGTCCTTGGCGTAGAGGCTCCAGCCGCCAATGATCCCGCCCAAAGCGACGATGACCCCTTCCGCGCCGGTTGGAGGCACGACCACCTCCGCCGTAAGGGCGTACGACTTGTTCTTGTAGTTGACGATCGAGCTTTCAGTCAGCCGCCCCATGCCGCCGAACAGTATCTGGCGGCTGCCTTTGATCAATTCTGGTCGGCCGGCAATTTCCGAGTTGGCGCGTTCGGCAAAGCGGTCGTCGAGGGGCAGCACTTTGTACTTAACCGCTTCAATCAGCCACAGCCGCTGCAGGTGGTGCAGCTTCTCTGGGTTCTCCTTCGCCACGTCCCTCGACTGGCTCCAGTCCGTGGCGGTGTCGTAGAGTTCCCAGACATCATCGTCAAAAGCTGGCAGTTGGACCCGAGCCGTCTCCCACGGGGTGCGGTGCCGGGTCACCGCCGTCCAGCCCTTATGATAAATCCCCCGGTTGCCGGCCATCTCGAAGTATTGCGTCTCTCGCTGCTCCGCCGCTTTGGCGTCGTTGAACGAGTAGAGCATGCTGACGCCTTCGATCGGGTGTTGTTGCACCCCGTTGACGAAGACCGGCTCGGGCAGCCCCGCCACCTCAAGAATGGTCGGCGCCACGTCGATCACATGATGAAACTGGGTACGGCTCTCCCCCTTAGCCTTGATCCCCTTCGGCCAGTGCACGATCGTTCCGTTGCGGGTTCCGCCAAAGTGCGAGGCCACCTGCTTGGTCCATTGGTAGGGCGTACTCATGGCGTGCGCCCAGCCGACCGCGTAGTGGTTGTACGCCTCTATACCCCCGAGCTTGTCCAGTCGCTCGGTGAGGAAATCGGCGGTCTCCAGATGCGCAAAGCCGGTCAGCGGAGCCATTTCGTTAAAGCAGCCCTGGAGCGAGCCTTCGGCCGACGCGCCGTTGTCGCCGATGATCACGTAGACCAGAGTGTCGTCCAGGATGCCCAGATCTCCGAGTGCGTCGATCAGCCGCCCGATGTGGTGGTCGGTGTGTTCGAGAAAGCCTGCGTACACTTCCATCTGGCGGGTAAGCACCGGCTTCATCTCCGCCGAGATTGTGTCCCAGGCCGGTATCTCGGCATGACGCGCCGTCAGCTGGCAGTCCTCCGGAATGACGCCGCCCATTTTCTTCTGTCGGGCGAAAGTCTCCTCGCGCAGCTTGTCCCAGCCCTGATCGAATTTGCCCTTGTACTTGTCCGCCCATTCCTTGGGAACGTGATGCGGGGCGTGAGTTGCGCCGGGTGCGAAATACGTGAAGAGCGGCTTGTCGGGCATCAGCGCCTTTTGCTGCCTGATCCACTTGATCGCCTTGGTGGTCATGTCGTCGGTAAAGTGATAGCCCTCCTCGGCGGTTTTCTCCTGCTCAATCGGCGTCGTGCCATCATAGAGCGCTGGGTAGTACTGGTTCGTCTCGCCGCCGAGGAACCCATAGAAGTACTCGAACCCCCCGCCACCGGTCGGCCAAGCATCGAACGGCCCCATCGGGCTGGTCTGCCAGACCGGCACTTCATGGCACTTGCCGAATTGTGAGGTTGCATAGCCGTTTAGCTTGAGGGTTCGCGCAAGCGGGGAGCAGGTGTTCGGTAGGATCGAGTTGTAACCGGGTGCCGAAGTCGCAATCTCAGTAATGCCGCCCATGCCTACCGAATGATGGTTGCGGCCCGTCAGAAGCGCCTGACGGGTGGGTGAGCAGAGCGCCGTTGTATGGAACCGGTTGTACCGGAGGCCATTGGCCGCGAGCTTCTCGAAGTTTGGCGTTTGGCACGGACCACCAAAGACGCTCGACGCGCCAAAGCCGACATCATCGATCAGCACGATCAGAACGTTGGGTGCGCCAACGGGCGGCCGCAATTCCCGGATCGGCGGATACTTCGTGTCGGGGTCCTTGGCGTCGTAGGTCGTCAGTCCGACATGCGGTTGATCAGGGATCGGGAGAACGACCCGCTGAATCTTGGCCTGCTCACTCATCTGCTTGACCTTTTACATCGTTGGAATTGGCTCACCGACTGACGAGGCGCCAGCCCGATCACCGAAATCCTGATGAGCGATCAAGCACAACAGCGGCGGAACGCGCTATTCAGTTTCGGCAGAAATTTACGATGCGGCGGGACCGTCCGCTCGCGCGGGCCATTTCAAGACCGGTTTCGGTAGACAGCGGCGGCTCGATTTTGGTTCCGCCAACAGCGGAAATCGGTGCACCCTCGCCGTCAGCGGGCGCACCCGCGAATGACTGGATTACGCTCTTTGACCTGCCATTGTGAGCCGTCGAGACTGCGCCGTTAGAAAGGACGTTATGTAGCAGGTCGTTTATATGTATAAATATCGAGGTGATAATCCCGATACCTGTTACACAATCCGGAGCCCACCTGGAGCAACCGCCCGCAGCATGCTCGAAAGTCAAAGCGCGTCGGATAAGCTCCATTCTGGAAAGTGTTTTGAAGGACTTAGATGGTATTATCCGGCGCCTTGGAGTACATCGTCGCCGACGTGACAGTTATGCTTTCCGGGCACAAATTTACTCCGGGATAGTCCCACAGCGCGGTCGCATCTAAAATGAAAACCCAGCGGCAGGCGGAGTGTGATCATGGGTGTCAGGGCGAGGGTGCAGGACCGCACCGGCTGTTGCGACATACCGGACATCACTAGGCCGGTCAGGAAGGAGCGGCTACCGCTCATTTTCGCCGTGAAATTCCGCGATCCGTTGGTCCGCACCGCCGTGGCCGTGAGTTGCGCGCCTTGCCCGGTCAGGGAGCTCGAGAAGACAACCAAATCTCGATATTTGAAATTGCCCGTGAAGGTATAAAGGCCCGTTAGTCGATCGCCGTCCTGGCGAAACCTTATCCCCCTCCAAGTAATCGCTAGCTGTCTGCCGTCGAGGTGGGCTGTACATGAGAAGACGCCACTCCAATGAAGCGGTTTTGCCGGCACGCTCGGAGCGACGGCGACGCTCTGCTGGTTCCCCGATCCATACTGGTTTCGCGGTACCGCATACGTGACTAGGAGTGGGACCAAGAAAAGCAATGACAGGCGGATGTCCCTGGGAATCACAAACGTCTTAGCAACCTCACTCTCCAGGAGCGACGGTGAACCCGACATTTGCACCGAATTCCTGCTTGGCCTAAACGCCTCACAGCGTGGGGGTCCAACGCGACACCGCTATTCCAGTGACGGCCCCCTGGTTTTTGATCCGGCCGGAAGGTCAGCTTCCAGGTTTCATTCGGCAGCCTTTTGGGCAGCCGCCAGAGGAAATTCTCGAGGTGTCAACCACCCCAGGGCGATGTGAGGCGGTTATCGATCTTGGCGCGCGGCGATTCGGCATCCACGGGGGCAGTCCAGCACCGCGCCTTGGCTGCAAACCCCTATGGCAGCAGCTTGGACTCGCGTCGGGCGGAACCAAGGGTAATCTCTGAACCGGCGCGGCTAGGTTTGGCCGCCGAACGCCGGTCCCACACTCGGTCCGCCGCGCCGTTCCGCAGCGGTGTGGGTGCGCGTGTGGAGCGCATATGCCAATACCTGGTTTTTCGCTCGTTTCACCGCCGGAATACATCACGGGGGGTGAAGCCGTCGAAATGGTGATGGAGCGGTTCAACTTTTCGGGCTGCACCGAAGACGAATCGTTCGGCTGGCTGAACAAACAGGTGAAGGATGGTCTCCTGAAATTGGCCTGGGCCGGGTATGGCCCGGAACTCTTGAATGGCCTTTACCTGGACGGCGAGGGGTTCATCTACTTCCCAGGATTTCCCGGCGCTCAGGCGATCGATGAAATCGATTGGAAGGCTGGGGAGCTCTGTCGGCGGGTAAGATATCCCGAGATAGTCGATCGCTGGGACGGGCGCGATCCTTCCACAATGACACAGGCCGCTCGGCTGGCCCGTGACAAAGAACTGCGCGCACGATATGAACGCAACGCCCTCAGTGTCCTTTATTCCGGCCAGTGCGCCGCTGATGATCGTGGCGAGCCGGAGCGGTGGGTTACCGAGGAACTGAGGTATCGCTTCACGGTCAAGCGCCTCTCACTCGCTTCGGTACTCAACAGGGCTTCGGTGCCGCTCGGGACGGCTCGCATGCCGCTGTCGGAGGCGGCCGAGGTCACCGCCCGCCGGTTCAATGTGAGCCGTCAGGTGGGCCTCGAAGCCATCATAGAAGCGGCAGCCGCCGAGCGGATTGAAGTCTATGGTACGCCGAATCCGGAGTGGCAGAGGGTCAGGATCGATCCGGGTGTCTGGCGCCAGATGGCCCGGGGCAAGCCCGCATTGTGTGGCGACGATTTTGCCTGCGAAGCACACGGGGTCGCCTGGTCCAACCCATACGTTTTTCGCGGCGATCTTGATCAGTTGGTTCGCGAGCTGGACGGCGATGCCGCGGCTACCGAAGCTGGGACGGTAAAACCGGTGCCGGGCGTTGCGAATGGTTACGCCGAGCCGGCACAGGGCAGTTCCGGACCGGTCGAAGACGGGGCGCCCGAGCTGCCTCGCGACACGCTGGGACTGCGCCGAAAAGCGGGCGATTGGCTGGCTGATTATGTCGCTGAAAAGAAACACCGGGATCGCGACAGCACGCTTGCCGCCATGCGCGCAGCGCATTCTGGGTTGGGTATTCGCGGCAGCCGCGCTGTGTGGAGCAAATTTGCCAAAGCAAGCCCTGGCCTTAGGCTGTCGCTTCCAGGAAGGAAATCAAAACGGAACACCAGTAATTGAACTGCCATTCGGCACGTCTTCCCGTTCCTAATTTTCTGCTCCTAGGTAGCCCGTCGCACTCAAAGCGAGGGATTTTACCTTGTATCACGAAATCTCTTCCGACGCGGAAACGGCTCCCGCCGAACTTGACGCTCGTCTATCCGATCCTGAGCCGGCGGGGCGGCCGATCCCGCACGATCCTGACGCCCTGCTGTTCGGAGCCGAAATGGCGTACCTGCTCGGCCTCTCAGTGCGGACGCTCGAAGGATTGCGGCTGCGCGGCGGCGGACCGCCCTATGTCAAGCTGTTGCGGTCCGTGCGCTACCGCCGCGGCGACGGGCTAGCCTGGGCGATGGGCAAGCTGCGCCGCTCGACCTCAGATCGCGGCGAGGCCGCATGAGCGGGATCGCCCGCGATCTTGCGCGGTGTCTGGCCGCGGCAGGTGTCGATACGGTGGCACTCGCCGGTGCCGTCAGGGATGTCGCCGCAGCGCGCGCTGAGGCCATAAACGGCGAAGGGCTGCAAGCGCAGATCACCTACCTGCTCGAAGCCTACGGACCGAGCGAAATCGAGGCCATCGCCTCCGTCAATCGGCCGCACGGAGCACGGCAGTGAGCGCGACCGTCGATTTCGAGCGGGTGAATCGGGTGGCGCTGGCGGCCCTGCCGGCGCTCCTCGCGCGCTGGCTGCTGGACGGCAAATGGCAGGGCGCCGAGTATGTCGCGCGCAACCCAAAGCGGGCCGACAGGCGACCAGGATCGTTCAAGATCAACCGGAACGGCCGCTGGGCCGATTGGGCAGCCGATGTCAAAGGCGGCGATGTGGTATCGCTGGCGGCCTATCTCGCCGGTGTCGGTCAAACCGAGGCGGCGCGCGCGCTCGCTCGCGCGCTCCGGATCGAGCCATGACCGCCGGCATGTTCGATCTGGTACCCACAGGTGCCGCGGCACCGGTGCAGCCGGCGGCGCCTGAATGGTGCGTCATCCTGCCGGCACCGGACGCCGCGCTGGCACCACGGGATGCGCATCCGACGCTCGGCATGCCGGCGATCCGCTGGGAATACCGCGACGCCGGCGGCCGGCTGCTCGGGCTGGTCTGCCGCTTCGACATTAAGGGCGGTGGTAAGGAGATCCGGTCGCTGGTTTTCGCCAAGCATAAGAAGTTCGGTCAGCAATGGCGCTGGCTTGGCTTCCCGAAGCCGAGGCCGCTGTATGGTCTCGATCGCCTGGCGGAGCGCCCAGAGGCGCCGGTGATTATCACCGAGGGCGAGAAGGCGGCCGATGCCGCCGGCGTGCTGCTGCCGGGTCATGTCGCGATCACCTCGCCTGGCGGCAGCAAGGCAGCCGGCGCGGTGGACTGGTCGCCGCTCGCCGGACGGAACAGCGTGACGATCTGGCCGGATGCGGACCCACCGGGCCACGCCTATGCGCTCCAGGTAGCCGGGATTCTGGCGAAGCTGTCGTCGCCGCCGGGCGTCAAAATCGTCCAACCGCCGGAAAGCGTCCCCGAGGGTTGGGATGCTGCCGATGCGCTGGCGGAAGGCTGGACCGCTGAGCAAGCCACCGGCGGCCTGATCGCGAGGGCGATCGCCGCAAACCGCGAACAGCCTGCAGCATCCCGCTCCGGCAAATCCCCTGCCAAAGAATTGCTACTCAACCTGCTCGGCGAAGCAGAGCTGTGGCACGACCTGGAGCGCACCGCCTATGCCACGGTGCGAATGGACGGGCATTTTGAAAATCACGAACTCGGCTCGAACGGTTTCAAGGACTGGCTGGCATTGCGTGCCTATGAGGCAACCGATAGCGTGCCGGCCGCCGACGCGATGGACGCGTCTCTCCGGATCGCACGCGCTCAGGCGCTTCGCGGGCCGAGCTATCGAACCTGGCGCCGCGTCGCCGAGCACGGTGGGCGGATCTATATCGACGTAGGCTGCGCGCGCTGGCGCACCGTCGAGATCGATGCGACGGGCTGGCGAGTCGTCGACGCTGTGCCGGTGAAGTTCTTGCGCTCGCGCGGCATATTGGCCCTGACCGAGCCGGAGGCCGGCGAGACCATCGAGCTGCTGCGCGAATTCGTCAATGTCGAGTGCGATGCCGATTTCCGGCTGTTCGTCGCCTTTCTCGCCGCAGCGCTGCGCCCCAGCGGGCCGTTCCCGATCTTGATGGTCACGGGCCAAGCGGGATCGTCGAAATCGACGCTGGCAAAGATCGCAGTGCTGTTGGTCGATCCGAAAACCCCACCGTCGAGCGGTGCGCCGCGCGATGAGCGCGATCTTTTTGTCAGCGCCTCAAACTCCTGGTTGCTCAGCTATACAAACATGTCGAGCGTGCCGCGTTGGTTGAGCGATGCACTGTGCCGACTGGCTGACGGCGAGGGTTTCAAGACCCGGCAACTGCAAACTGACCGCGACGAGATAATCTTTTCGGGGGCGCGGCCGATCGTCCTCAACGGCATCGGCAACCTCGCGAAGCAGCCCGACCTCGCGGAGCGCGCATTGCCACAAACGCCGCCGCCGCTTCCCGATCACCGGCGGCGGGAAGAAGGCGAGTTCTGGGCTGCCTTCATGGCGGCCTGGCCCGTGATTTTCGGCGCCTTGTGCGACATCGTGTCGGGCGGGCTGCGGCGTCTGACCGATACCCGCCCCGATCGGCTGCCCAGAAGGGCCGATTTCGCCCGCTGGGGCGCAGCCTGTGCGCCAGGCTGGGGATCGGACGCCGCCGAGTTCCTGCGTGATTATGAGGAAAATCGAAGGGACGCGACGGCAGCCGCAGCCGAGGCCTCGCCCCTGTTGCCGGCGATCGAAGCCGTGCTTGGCCGCAGCGGGTTCACGGCCGAAGGGTTTGACGGCACCGCATCCGAGTTGCTCGACCGGCTCGGCGAGATTTGCAGTGAGCCGGAACGACGGTCGCGCTGGTACCCCGCCAATGCCTCCCAACTCGGCGGCAGCTTGGAGCGGATCGCGCCGCTGCTCCACTCTCGCGGAATCGAGTTCAAGCGCTACAAGGACCGCGATCGGAAGCGCACCCGCCGGATCGTGCTGCGCTGCGCTTCCGGGGGCGCCCATGACGAGCTGCGGGTGAGGATTATGGGCCAGCGCGCCGGAGTCGGCGATCAGTCGCCGGGTTGACCACAAACGGCGGTGCGCAGCGGCCCCGCCCTTCGCCGCGCCCCTCTGTTCAGCTCGTAGATCGGCACGGTGTCCCCAGGTGCGGCGATGATGCGCGCGCCAGCGTCTCCCCAAAAACGAATTATATAATCGAGTTTAATCAAGCGCACTGCGTGAAGCATTGGCAGCCGGATCGCGAGCTGGCATACCTGCGCCGTGGCGGACGCCATCGGACGCCGGCGGACGGTATCACCGTCCGCAAAGTCGCCAACGTGATCAACCAGTTAGGCCCGCTGGACGGCGCGGCCAGGTTTTTTTAAAGAGGATAGCGGACCCCGACTGGGACGGTCTGGCCGTGGCTGACACGAGCATGTGATCGCCGGGCGACCCCGGACAGGTGGGGTCATTCATGGTCGCAAGAGGAGCGGCGCAATCGGAGCAACGGTGCTTCCGGTATGCTTCCGCCCAAAATCAAAGGGCCTAGCCGGTACCGGCTAGACCCTTGTTTAAATTGGTGGAGCCAACCGGGATCGAACCGGTGACCTCTACAATGCCATTGTAGCGCTCTCCCAGCTGAGCTATGGCCCCGCAAAATTGCTGATTGGTGGCGGCGACCTTAGGAACGCGTCCCCTCGCCGTCAAACGCAAAAAACCTCAAGGCTCCTCTTCCTCGACGTTGTCGATGACTTCGGCCATGTCGTCCTCGTCCTCGCCGAGCTCGGACGCGTCCTCGATCAATTCTTCTTCCTCTTCCTCCTCGCCCTCGGCGAGGGGCACCGCTTCCTCTTCGTCCTCGGCCACCTCGACGTCTTCGGCTTCCAGCTCGGCATCGTCGCCGACCGGCGCCAACTCCTTCTCGACCGGAGCCACGGGGCGCGACCGTCGTGCCTTGAGGAACGCCTCGGGGTCGTAGGGCGTGCTGCATTTCGGGCAGATCACCTGCTCGCGCAGCAGATCGTAGTAGCGGGTGCCGCAGCTTGGGCAAATCCGCTTGGTGCCCCATTCGGGTTTGGCCAATGGATACTCCCTATCGAACTTGGGTCTTCGGACCGGTGTCACGGACGCGAAAGCCGGCGCGGCATTGCCACAGCCGGCGCATCCTGTCAAAAGCAAACATTCTGTCGTGCGCGCCGTACGGCTGCGGCATATGGGCCATCTGAACCGCATCGGCAAGGGTGTGTAATCTTGTGGGACCGCTTCGATGCCTGACGATCTGATCTCCCGCGCCGCGGCGCCGCTCGCCGGCGCGCGCCCCAAGGCGCCGCTCGCCGGCACGATCCGGGTGCCGGGCGACAAGTCGATCTCGCATCGCTCGCTGATGCTCGGCGCCCTCGCGGTCGGCCGGACCGAGATCACCGGCCTGCTCGAAGGCGAGGACGTGCTGCGCACCACGGCGGCGATGCGCGCGCTCGGCGCCGGGGTCGAGCGCTTGGCGGATGGGCGCTGGCTGGTCGACGGGGTCGGGGTCGGAGGCCTTGCCGAGCCCGCCGACATGATCGATCTCGGCAATTCGGGAACCGCGGCGCGGCTGCTGCTCGGTATCCTCGCGACCCATCCGATCACCTGCTTCGTGACCGGCGACGGGGCGCTGCGCAGCCGGCCGATGCGCCGGGTGACCGACCCGCTGTCGCGCTTCGGCGCGCGCTTCACGACGCGCGAGGGCGGGCTCCTGCCGCTCGCGGTCAGCGGCGCGGCGAACCCGGTGCCGATCGAGTACGCGCTGCCGGTGCCGTCGGCCCAGGTCAAATCCGCGGTGCTGCTCGCCGGTCTCAACACGCCGGGCGAGACCACGGTCGTCGAGCCGCAAGCCACACGCGATCACACCGAGCGGATGCTCGGCCATTTCGGCGCGACCGTGCGGGTCGAGCTAATCGCCGGCGGTGGCAAGCGGATCACGCTGGTCGGCCAGCCGGAACTCATCGCGGCTCCGATCGCGGTGCCGGCCGACATCTCGTCGGCGGCGTTCGCGCTGGTCGCCGGGCTGATCGTGCCGGGGTCGGAGGTCACGGTCGCCGGGGTCGGGCTCAACCCGTCGCGCATCGGGCTGCTGGTGAGCCTCAAGGAGATGGGCGCCGACATCGCCTATCTCAACGAGCGGGTCGAGGGCGGTGAGCCGGTCGCCGATCTGCGTGTTCGCGCTGGCGCGCTGCGGGGCGCCGACATTCCGCCGGAACGCGCGCCGTCGATGATCGACGAATACCCGATCCTCGCCGTCGCCGCGTCCTGCGCCAAAGGGCGCACGGTGATGCGCGGCCTCGCCGAGCTGCGGGTCAAGGAAAGCGACCGGCTGACCGCGACCGCGACCGGCCTTGCCGCCTGCGGCGTGCGCGTCACGGTCGAGGGCGACGATCTGATTGTCGATGGCGCCGGCAATTTTCCCGCCGGCGGCGCGACGATCGCGACCCGGCTCGACCACCGCATCGCGATGGCGTTCCTGGTGCTCGGCCTCGCGGCCGACGAGCCGGTGGCGATCGACGACGCGCGCACCATCGCCACCAGCTTCCCGGGCTTCGTGCCGCTGATGAACCAGCTCGGCGCCTGCTTTCCGGAAATTGGGTGACAGGCAAGGCGCCGATTATCATCGCGATCGACGGGCCGGCCGCATCGGGCAAGGGCACGCTGGCGCGGCGTCTCGCGCGGCATTTCGGCTTCGCGCATCTCGACACCGGCAAGCTCTACCGCGCGGTAGCGCTCGCGGTACTCGAAACCGGCGGCGACCCGGCCGACCCCGAAGGCGCGGCGAACGCGGCGCGAAACCTGGACATAGCGCATCTCGCGGACCCGCGTCTGCTGCGAGAGGACGTCGCTCGCGCGTCGTCGGTCGTTGCCGCGATCCCGGCGGTGCGCGAGGCGCTGCTGGAGCTGCAGCGCAACTTCGCCCACCATCCCCCAGCCCCCACAAACGGCGCCGTGCTTGATGGCCGCGACATCGGCACCGTGGTCTACCCCGACGCGAGCATGAAGCTCTTTATCACCGCCAGCGCGGAATCCCGCGCCGAACGCCGGGCCAAGGAGTTGCGGGAGAGCGGCGCGGAAGCTATATACGGCACTGTCCTGCAGGGCATGAAGGAACGCGACGCGCGCGACAGCGAGCGTCGGGTCGCGCCGCTCAGCGCCGCACCCGATGCCGTGACCATCGATACGACAATGCTCGACGCCGATCAGGTGTTCGAGCGGGCCTCTAACCTCATCGCGCGCATGTTGGCCGCCCGTCGGTAGCGGATCGTTCCCTCCATACCCTCGCAGCACCGGGTTTCCGTGGCCGCGCCCGACCCTAAATGCCGGCCCTCCGCTCCGCCTTGATCCCGGCGGGGCTGCTTCTCAACCGGGATCGAGGATGAGGAATGTCCGTCGCTGAAACCGCCACCGCCCCCAAGGAAAGCTTTGCCGCGCTGCTCGACGAGTCGATGGGCGTCTCCAACGGCCTCGAAGGCACCGTCGTCAAGGGCCGCGTGATCTCGATCGAGAACGATGCCGCGCTGATCGATGTCGGCCTCAAATCGGAGGGGCGCGTCGCGCTCAAGGAGTTTTCGACCGGCGGTGCGCCGCCCGACATCCATGTCGGCGACACGGTCGAGGTCTTCCTCGAGCGGATGGAGGACAAGAACGGCGAAGCCTCGCTGTCGCGCGAGAAGGCACGGCGCGAGGAAGCGTGGACCCAGCTCGAAAAGAACTTTCAGGCCAATGAGCGGGTGACCGGGGTGATCTTCGGCCGGGTCAAGGGCGGATTCACCGTCGATCTGTCTGGCGCGGTCGCGTTCCTGCCGGGCAGCCAGGTCGATATCCGCCCGGTGCGCGACATCGCCCCGCTGCTGGGTTCGCCGCAACCATTCCAGATCCTCAAGATGGACCGCTCGCGCGGCAATATCGTCGTGTCGCGCCGCGCCGTGCTCGAGGAGAGCCGCGCCGAGCAGCGCTCGGAGCTGGTCGCCAGCCTCAAGGAGGGCCAGATCCTCGCCGGCGTCGTCAAGAACATCACCGACTACGGCGCCTTCGTCGATCTGGGCGGCGTCGACGGCCTGCTGCATGTCACCGACATCGCCTGGCGGCGCATCAACCACCCGTCCGAGGCGCTCAATATCGGGCAGAACGTCCAGGTGCAGGTCATCCGCTTCAACCCCGAGACGCAGCGCATCTCGCTCGGCATGAAGCAGCTCGAGGCCGACCCGTGGGAAGGCGTCGAGTTCAAGTACCCGGCCAATGCCAAGTTCAAGGGCCGCGTCACCAACATCACCGACTACGGCGCCTTTGTCGAATTGGAGCCGGGTGTCGAGGGTCTCGTCCATGTCTCGGAGATGAGCTGGACCAAGAAGAACGTGCACCCCGGCAAGATCGTCTCGACCAGCCAGGAGGTCGAGGTCATGGTGCTTGACGTCGACCCGCAGAAGCGGCGCATCAGCCTCGGCCTCAAGCAGACCCTGCCCAACCCGTGGGAGGCCTTCCTCGAAGAGCATCCGGCGGGCAGCGAGCTCGAGGGCGAGGTGCGCAACACGACCGAATTCGGCCTGTTCGTCGGCCTTCCCGGCGATATCGACGGCATGGTCCACCTGTCCGATATCGACTGGACCAAGCCTGGTGAAGAGGCGATGGAGGACTATCGCAAGGGCCAGATGGTCAAGGTCAAGGTGCTCGACGTCGATGTCGAAAAGGAGCGCATCTCGCTCGGCATCAAGCAGCTCGCTGCCGACCCGTTCGAGGCCGGCATGTCCAAGATCAAGAAAGGCGATGTCGTGACCGCGACGATCACCGGCACCTCGGATACCGGCATCGATGTCGAGCTGCCCGACGGCATGCCTGGCTTCATCCGCAAATCCGAGCTGTCGCGCGATCGCAGCGAGCAGCGGCCCGACCGCTTTGCGGTCGGCGAGCGGGTCGACGCCAAGATCACCCAGCTCGACCGCGCCACCCGCAAGGTCGCGCTGTCGATCAAGGCGCGCGAGGTCGATGAGGAGAAAAAGGCGATGGCGGAGTTCGGCTCGTCCGACTCGGGTGCCAGCCTGGGCGACATCCTCGGTGCGGCGATCCGCCGGCGACAGGGCGAGGCCGAAGCCGAGACCGAAACCGAGGAGAAGAGCTAGACCAAGGGGTTGGCCCCAGGGGGCGGCGGCGCGCTTTGCTTGACGCTGATGCGTGGCTTTGGCACCGTAACAGCCCTGAGCATTCCCCCGGAGATGCGGCCGCGATGACGAAATCGGAGCTCATCCAGCGACTTGCGGAGACCAACCCGCATCTCTACCAGCGCGATGTCGAGATCATCGTCACCGCGATCTTCGACGAGATCGCGGCGGCGCTGTCGCGCGGCGACCGGGTCGAGCTGCGCGGCTTCGGAGCGTTTTCGGTCAAACGCCGCGACGCCCGCGTCGGCCGCAACCCGCGCACCGGCGACAGCGTCAACGTCGGCGAGAAGCACATCCCGTTCTTCAAGACCGGCAAGCAGCTGCGCGACCGGCTGAACCATTAGGGCGGCTGACGAAGCCCAAAAGGGGTTGCTTCTCTGGGGGTTAACTCGGAGGCATGACGCCGGGGCCATGTCGAGGGCGCTCGCATGAAAATCCTGTGGTGGGTTGTCCTCGCACTAGTCGCGGTGGTGCTGATCGTTTTCGCCGTGTCCAATCGAACGATGACGACGATCGATTTCTGGCCGCTCCCTGTCCAGGCTGAACTGCCGCTCTATCTGCTCGTGCTGGGAACGCTGATCATCGGCTTCGTGGTCGGCGAGCTGGTCGGCTGGATCGGCAGCTGGCGTTGGCGCCGTGAGGCGCGCCGCGGCCGGGAGCGCATCGCGATGCTCGAGCGCGAGCTCGAGGCGGCGCAAACCCAGCACCGCGCCGCGCCGGGTTCCGTCGCCGTGGGTCCGCGGTGACCGTCGCCGCCAAGATATGCGGGTTGTCGAGCGAGGCGGCGGTCGAGGCAGCGATCGCCGGTGGCGCCGCCTATGTCGGTTTCGTGTTCTACCCGCCGAGCCCGCGCTCGGTGAGCGCCGCGCGCGCCGGCGAGTTGTGCAAAGCGGTGCCCGCCTCGGTACGGCGGGTCGGCCTCTTTGTCGATGGCGACGACGCGGCGATTGCCGCCGCGCTTGGCGCAGCGCCGCTGGATATCTTGCAGTTTCACGGCGGCGAAAGCCCCGGGCGAGTTGCCGAGGCCAAGCACCGCTTCGGCCGTAAAGTGATGAAGGCGATCTCCGTCGCCGGGCCGGAGGATGTCGCCGCGGCCTCGCGCTACGAGGATGTCGCCGACCTGCTGCTGTTCGACGCCAAGCCGCCGCATCGGCCAGATGCGCTGCCCGGCGGCAACGGTCTCGTCTTCGACTGGCAGCTGATCGCTGGCCGCAACTGGCGCCTGCCGTGGATGCTGTCGGGTGGCCTCACCGCCGAGCTGCTGCCCGAGGCGGTGCGGATTTCCGGCGCAACGGCGGTCGATGTCTCGTCCGGCGTCGAGCGTCGCCCCGGCGACAAGGATCCCGACAAGATCCGCGCTTTCCTTGATGTCGCGCGCGGACTATAGGCAGCGTCATGCAGATACCGAACACCTATCGCGCCGGTCCGGACCCGGACGGGCATTTCGGCCTCTATGGCGGGCGCTATGTCGCCGAGACCTTGATGCCGCTCGTGCTCGCGGTCGAGGCCGCCTACAACGCGGCCAAAGCCGATCCGATCTTCAAGGCCGAACTCGACTATTACCTGAAGCATTATGTTGGCCGGCCGAGCCCCTTGTTTTTCGCCGAGCGGCTGACCCGGCATTTCGGCGGCGCCAAAATCTACATGAAGCGCGAAGAGCTCAACCACACCGGCGCGCACAAGATCAACAACGTGATGGGCCAGGTGCTGCTGGCGCGGCGCATGGGCAAGCGCCGCATTATCGCCGAGACCGGCGCTGGCCAGCATGGCGTCGCCACCGCGACCGCCTGCGCGCTGTTCGACCTGCCCTGCGTCGTCTATATGGGCTCGACCGATATCGCGCGGCAGCAACCCAATGTCTTCCGCATGAAGCTCTTGGGCGCCGAGGTGCTGCCGGTGCATTCCGGCACAGCGACCCTGAAGGACGCGCTCAACGACGCCCTCAGAGACTGGGTCGCCCATGTCGACGACACGTTCTATGTGATCGGCACGGTTGCCGGCCCACACCCCTATCCGGCGATGGTGCGCGACTTCCAATGCGTGATCGGCGACGAGACCCGCGTGCAGCTGCACGAGGCCGAAGGGCGACTGCCCGATACGCTCGTCGCCTGCATCGGCGGCGGGTCGAACGCGATGGGCCTCTTCCACCCGTTCCTCGACGACCCGTCGGTCCGCATGATCGGGGTCGAGGCTGGCGGCAGTGGGATCGAGACCGGGCTGCACGCCGCCTCGCTCAATGGTGGGCTGCCCGGCGTGCTGCACGGCAACCGTACCTATTTGCTGCAGGACGATGACGGCCAGATCAAGGATGCTCACTCGATCTCGGCCGGACTCGATTATCCCGGCATTGGGCCGGAGCATTCGTGGCTGCACGACCTGGGGCGCGTCGAGTACGTCTCAATCACCGATCGCGAGGCGCTCGACGCGTTTCAGCTGTGCAGTCGGCTCGAAGGCATCATCCCGGCGCTGGAGCCGGCGCACGCGCTGGCCCATGTCGCTAAGATCGCGCCCTCGCTGCCGCGCGACCATCTCCTGGTGATGAACATGTGCGGCCGCGGCGACAAGGACATCTTCGCCGTCGCCGAACACCTCGGTGTGAAGCTGTGAGCCGGATCGAGAAGCGATTCGTCGCGCTAAAGCAGGAAGGCCGCGCCGGGCTCATCGCTTACCTGACCGCCGGCGACCCCGATATCGAGACCTCGACCCGGCTCTTCGAAGGCGTCGCCGCTGCCGGCGCCGATCTCATCGAGATCGGCATGCCATTTTCCGACCCGATGGCCGATGGACCGCTGATCCAGGCCGCCGGGCTGCGCGCGCTCAAATCTGGCATGAATTTGCGCAAGACGCTGGCGATGGTGAAGCATCTGCGCGCCCGCGACCCCGACACGCCTTACGTGCTGATGGGGTACTACAACCCGATCTACCGCTACGGCGCCGAGGCCTTCGCCAAGGATGCGGCGGCGGCCGGGGTCGATGGGCTGATCATCGTCGACCTGCCTCCCGAGGAGGATCCGGAGCTTGCCGAGCCGGCGCGGCGCGCGGGCCTCGACCTCGTCCGCCTCGCCACCCCGACTAGCGACGAGCACCGCCTGCCGACCATTGTCGATCGCGCCACCGGGTTCCTCTATTACGTCGCGGTCGCTGGCATCACCGGGACCCGCTCGGCCGATGCCGGCGCGGTGCGCGACGCGGTCACAAGGCTGCGCAAGTTCACCAAGCTGCCGGTCGCGGTTGGGTTCGGCATCAAGAACCCGGAGCAGGCCGCCGAAGTTGCCCTAGCCGCTGACGCCGCGGTCGTCGGCTCGGCGCTGGTCGACCGCCTCGCGCAAAACCTCGACCCCGACGGCAAACCCAAGCCCGGCCTCGCCGATGCCGTGCTTGGTGACATCGCCGCGCTGGCCAGAGGCATCCGGCGAGCGCGCTCGGGCCGATGAGCTGGCTCAGCAATTTCGTTCTGCCGAAAATCCGCGCGGTGGTCCGGCGCACGGAGGTGCCGGATAATCTGTGGAAGCAGTGCCCGGGCTGCGAGCAGACCTTGTTCCAGCGCGATCTCGTCGCCGATCTGATGGTCTGCCGGCATTGCGGTTATCATTTCCGCATCGGCAGCGCCGAACGGTTCCAGATGCTGTTCGACGGCGCCGTGTTCGAGAAGATCGAGCTGCCGAAGACCCCAGTCGATCCACTGCACTTCCGCGATCGCAAGCGCTACACCGAGCGGCTGCGCGAGGGCCAGGCGGCCTTGGGCGCCGGCAGCGAAGCGATCACGGTCGCGCGCGGCCGGATCGGCGGCGTGCCCGGGGTCATCGCCGCGTTCGACTTCGCGTTCATGGGCGGGTCGATGGGGGTCGCGGTCGGCGAGGCGCTGGTCGCCGCGTCGCGCCTCGCGGTCGAGCGCCAAGCGGCGCTGATCGTCATTCCGTCGTCGGGCGGCGCGCGCATGCAGGAGGGCATCCTCTCCCTGATGCAGATGCCGCGCACGATCATCGCCGCGGATTTGGTCAAGGAGGCGCGGCTCCCCTACATCGTCGTGCTGACCGACCCGACGACCGGCGGGGTCGCGGCGTCGTTCGCGGCGATCGGCGACATCGCGATCGCCGAGCCGGGGGCGATCGTCGGCTTCGCCGGCGCGCGGGTCATCGCGGAGACGATCCACGAGAAATTGCCGGAGGGGTTCCAGCGCGCCGAATACCTTCACGAGCATGGCATGGTCGACATGGTCGTGAAGCGGGCTGAGCTTGCGGCGACCCTGGCGCGCATCCTCAAGCTGCTGCGCGAGCCGAACCTGGCGTCGGCGGTGACCACGGCATGAGCGACAGCCGGCAATCCGGCGCCGAGTTAGCACTGACCCGGCTCGGCCAGCTGCATCCGAAACGGATCGATTTGTCGCTCGGCCGCATTGAGCGGCTCCTCGCCGTGCTCGGTAATCCGCACGACAAGCTGCCGCCGGTGATCCATGTCGCCGGCACCAAGGGCAAGGGCTCCACCGTCGCGACGCTGCGCGCCTGTCTCGAAGCGGCTGGCTACCGTGTGCACGCCTATATCTCGCCGCATCTGGTGCGCTTCAACGAGCGCATCTGCCTCGCTGGTAGGCTGATCGAAGACGACATGCTGGCGGCGGTGCTCGAAGAGTGCGAGCGCGCGAATGCCGGCGACCCGATCACCTTTTTCGAAGTGACGACGGTCGCGGCATTTCTCGCGTTTTCGCGAGTACCAGCCGATGTCGTGCTGCTCGAAGTCGGGATGGGTGGGCGCAATGACACCACCAACGTGGTCAAACACCCGGCGGTCACCGCGATCACCCCGGTCTCGCTCGATCATCAGGCCTTTCTCGGCAACACGATCGCGGCGATCGCCGGCGAAAAGGCGGGGATACTGAAGTCGGGCGCGCCTGGCGTGATCGCGCCCCAGGTCGCCGAGGCGGAGAGCGTGATCGAGGCTCGCGGCGTAGCAGTCGGGGCGCCGCTCTACCGCGCCGGCCAGGAATGGCGCTGCGCGCAGATCGCAAACGGCATGCGTTACGAGGGCGAGCGCTGGCGCTTCGATCTACCCCTGCCGTCGCTGCTCGGCGCGCACCAGGTGCTCAACGCCGGCACCGCGATCGCCTGCCTGGAAAAATTGACCGGCTTCGCGTTGACCCGCGAGGCCATCGCGGGCGGTTTGCGTCATATCGATTGGCCGGCCCGGCTGCAGCTCCTGCGCCGCGGGCCGCTGGTCGCGATGATGCCGGGCTGGGAGCTGTGGCTCGATGGCGGGCACAACCCGGCGGCGGGTGAGGTGCTCGGCGCGGTCGTCGCCGACTGGCGCGACCGGCCGCTGCATCTCGTCGTCGGCATGCTCAACACCAAGGATTCGGCCGGTTTTCTCGCGCCGATGGCGCCCTATACGCAGAGCCTCCGGGCGGTTACGATCCCCGGTGAGGAGAACCCGCTGCCGGCATCGGCGATCGTTGTTGCGGCGCGATCGGTTGGCATCACCGCCGACGAAGCGGCATCGATCGAAGACGCGGTGAACGCGATCGCCGCCGATGGAAAGGGCGGCCGGATATTAATTTGCGGTTCGCTGCATTTCGCCGGCGTGGTGCTGCGCGAAAACGGGTGAACCAAACCCGGCCCCGAGCGTTTCGGGGATATGGAACAGAGAATCGTCACGACCGCCGTCGCCGCATTGGCGCTCGCCGCTGCTTGCGGCACAGCGCCGGCGCAGTCTTCGGGGTTGGTCCACCGCGCCGCGGCCGTCATTGCCTCCGCTTCCGCGGCGGACCTCGCCGATCAACGCGAGGTGATCGCGCCGCCGTCGGATGTCGATCCCGATATGGCGATCAATCCGCCGGCGACCGGTGCGCGCATGCCGATCATCCCCCCGCCCGAGGTTCCGGGCGGCAGGTTCGGTATCGAGCGGTAAGCGGTAGCTGACGCCGTAGACCGCGCGGAAGCGCGGCCGCGCTTGATCTACAGGACCGACTCGACCCACTCGTAGAGTTTGCTCTTCGGCAGCGCGCCGATTTTGGTCGCGGCGACCTGGCCGCCCTTGAACAAGATCATCGTCGGGATGCCGCGTACCCCGAATTTGCGCGGCGTCTGCGGGTTCTCGTCGATATTGACCTTGGCGACCGTAAGGCGGCCTTCCATGTCGGTCGCCAGATCGTCGAGGAACGGCGCGACCATCTTGCAGGGGCCGCACCACTCCGCCCAGAAATCGACGAGCACCGGCTCGTCGGAACCGAGCACTAGGTTGTCGAAGGTGCCATCGCTGACGGCGGTCGGCTTCATGGCGTTATCCTCTCCATCGCGTGCAGTGACATTAGGTGACCCGCAAAACCAACGTCAAGGCAGGTGCTTTGTCAGCAGATCGGGGTTGATCGGCATCAGCCGCGGACCTGCCGTCCAGAGGATCGCGCAGGCGATCGGGCGGTCGGGATAGATGCGTTCGAGCGCCGCGCGATAGATCGCCAGCTGCTGCAGGTAGAGGGGCGCGACGTCCGCGTCGCTGTCGGGCGGCGGTCGCACGGTCTTGTAATCGACGATCAGCACCTGGCTCTCGGTCGCGACCAGCCGATCGATCTGCCCGGACAGCGCGTGGCCGCCAATCAGGCCAACCACCGGCACCTCGGCCTGCGCGTCGTCGCCCCACAGCGGCGCGAATTCGGGGGTTTCGAGCACCGCCAGCGTTTCCTGGCCGATCTCCCCCTGCTCGGCGACGCTGAGCGCATGCACCGGCAGCGCCAAAAACCGCCGCGCCGCCGCCGCGCGCTCGCCGGGCGGCAACTCGGGGAGGGTTTGCAGCAGCCGGTGGACCAGCAGCCCGCGCTTGAACCGGTCGCGCCCGGCGCCGGCGAGCGGCGACAGGGTGCCCGGCTCTTTGCCGCTCGGCTGCGACGGCAGCAGCGGCTTCGGCGGATCGGGTTCGTCGGGGGCCGGCCGGTCGACCCAGGCCGGCACCGGCCCTGCGCCCGGCGCGGCCCTGGCCGCCGTGTCGGGTATCGGCGCCGCGCTTTGCGCCATCTCGAACCGCAGCCCGTCGCCCGACCAGCCGTCGAGCGCGCCGACCAGCGGCGCCGCATCGAATTCGAACGGTGCGGCGAGCCCGGTCCAGCCGGCGCGGCACAGCGTGTGCCAAGTCTCGCCGTTGACGGTAGTGCCGGGCTGCCAGCCGCAGACATAGAGCCGGTCCTGTGCCCGGGTCAGCGCGACATAGAGCAGCCGGCGATATTCCTGCAGCTCGCGCCGGCGCAGCGCTTGGCGCTCTCCGGCGTAATGCTCGGTCGAAAAATCGCCGTGCGGCCGCCACAGCGGCAGGCCGTCTTCCTCGGTCCACAGCATGGGAATGCGCGCATCGGGAAGCTGCATCGTGTCTGGCAGAATGACGATCGGCGCCTCGAGTCCCTTGGCGCCATGCACGGTCATGATGCGGACCTCGTCGCGCTGGCGCTCGGCGAAGTCGCGCTTGACCTCGATCTCGCCGGCCACGAGCCAGTGCAGAAACCCCTGCAGCGACGGCACGTGCTCGCGCTCATAGGCGAGCGCCAGGGCGAGGAATTCCTCGATCGGGTCCTCGGCATCCGGCCCCAGTCGTTCGAGCATCGCTCGTCGCCCGCCGCGCGCGCCGAGGATGTCGGCGTAAAGCTCGTAGGGCGGCGCGAAATCGGCGCGGCGCAGCAGTTCACTTTGCATTGCGACCGCCCGGTTGAGGAACGGGTCGCCGCCGGCGCGGCGCTGGAGTCGAGTCCACAGCGATTGCTCGGCGCGGTCGTAGGCGAGCGCGAAAAGCTGCTCCTCGCTGACGCCGAACAGCGGCCCCTTGAGCACCACCGCCAGGGTCAGATCGTCCTCCGGCAGCAGCAGGAAACGGCCGAGCGCGACGAGGTCGTTGACCGCCAGCTGCTCGGTCAGCTTCATCCGGTCGGCGCCGGCAACCGGCACGTCGCGCTCCTTCAACGCGCGCAGCAGGTCGCCGACAAACTCGTTGCGCCGGCGCACCAGCACCATGATGTCGCCCGGCCGGATCGGCCGGTCGCGCGAAGCGAGCCGCTCGCCGCGCTTGAGCCAGCCATCGATCGTCGCCGCGATCGCACGGGCGAGGCGCGTGCGCGACTCGGCTGGGCGCGGACCTTCGGTATGGTCGTCGTCCTCGGGCGGTGCCGGGCAGGGCGGCCACAGCTCGACAAGCCCGGCCTGGCCGACGCGCGCCGCGACATGGCGGATCGCCGCGCCGTCGAGCGCCACGCCGTCGGCAGCGACGGCGTTCGCATAAACCGCGTCGACCGCGCGCAGCAGCGGCTCGGCGGCGCGGAACGACGTTTCGAGCGCAATTGGACGCCATGCCCGTCTGGCGTCGTTGACCCGCTGCTCGAAATACGCGCGCATCTCGACGAACTTGCCGGGGTCGGCGCGCTGAAAGCTGTAGATCGACTGCTTGGCGTCGCCAACCGCGAACACCGTGCGCGTTCGGCCGAGCGGATCGTCGCCGGCAAAAAACTCCTCGGCGAGGATCGCGACGATCTCCCATTGCTCGGGGTTGGTGTCCTGCGCCTCGTCGATCAGGATGTGGTCGAGCCCGCCATCGAGCTTGAACAGCACCCACGGCGCGATCCCGTCGCGGCGCAGCAGGTCGAGCGCCTTCAACACGAGATCATCGTAGTCGAGCTGCGCGTGCAGCCGCTTGCGCGTCTCATAGGCGGCGATCAGCGCGCCGCCGAGCCGGATGATCGCCCGGGTCGCCTCAAGGATCACGATCCCGTTCTTCGCCTCCACAAAGCGCTTGGCGCGTTCCGCCTCGGTGCCGAGGATGCGGTCGAGGTCATCGTTGGTCGCCTTGGCTGCGGTCTTGGTGAACAGACGCGCGCGCACACCATCTTCCTGCGTGAGGAAGACGTTCAAATAGTCCGCCAGCATATCGCGGCGGTAGGCGTTGTTCTCGCACCAGCGGGCGATAATTCTCCCATTCGGTCGGTCGGTCGCATCGGTTCCCTGCGCCAGTGCGGCACATGCCCGCCGTAGGCTCTCGGCGTCGCCGCCGCCGCAAAATGAAGCGGTTAGAGTTTCGATGGTTGCGTCCGGCGAAATCCCGATCGACGTGGCGAGGCGCGTGGTCAATTTCACCTCTCCACCTTCCAGCGCCGCCGCAAGCCTGCCGCGGTCGCGGGCCAGCGCCGCCATCAGCTCGCCAAAGCGATCCTCGATCAGATAGCGCGCGACAACCGACAGCGCCTCGGCGAGGTCGGGGCGCTCGCCGCTGCGGGCCGCGGCGATGATCCAGGCGGCGGCATCGCTCAGCGCTTCGGCGCCGCTGCGCTCGTCGATGACGGCGAATTCCGGCGGCACCTCCGCTTCCAGCGGAAAGCGCCGCAACAGCGACTGGCAGAATGCGTGGATCGTCCCGATCTTGGCGCCGCCGGGCGTGTCGAGCACGCGCGCGAACAGCTGGCGGGCATGGGCGATGTCCTCGTCGTGCGGCCTGTGCCCGGTCAGGTCGACCAGCTCCTGCGCCAGCCTGCCCGCCTCCATCGTCGCCCAGCTCGCGAGCCGTTGGTTGACCCGGTTCGCCATCTCGGCAGCCGCGGCGCGGGTGAACGTCAGGCACAGGATGCGCGACGGCGCGGTGCCGGCAAGCATCAGGGTCAACAGCCGCTCGGTCAGCACCTTGGTCTTGCCCGTACCGGCCGACGCCGACACCCAGACCGAGGCGGCGGGGTCGAGCGCGGTGCGCTGGGTGCGGTCGGCGGCGGTCGCGCCCAGCATTACCCGGCCTCGCTCTCATCGAGCCGTTCGAGATGCGCGTAGTCCGAAAAGCGCGGCTTCCAGCGCGCGATTGGCACCGGGCGATACGGTGTCGCCGGGTCGTCGAAGCGGGCGATATACGCGCCGATCTCGGCCAGCACCCGATCGATCAGTGCGGCGGGGTCGTCGCCGGCCGCCTCGCATTTCCCAGCCGGATCGCCGCCGCTGAGCTTCCAATGTTCGAGCGTCGCGATCGGGCCCGCCGCGATCCCGAAGCCGCCGGCCCGCGCGATCGCGCCTTCGAGCGGCAATTGCACCGCGATCGCGGCATTGATCTCGCGCTTGTCGGGCAGCGCGCCGGTCTTGTAGTCGATCACCGCCAGCGCGCCCGAGTGGAGGCGCTCGATGCGGTCGGCCCGCGCCCGGAGCGTGAAGGGGCCGGCGGGGGCGGGGATCACGAGCTGCCCTTCGACCTCGCTGCTCGTGGCGACGAGGCCTGGGCGGCGTTTGGCTTCCTCGGCGACGAACCAGCGCGCGATGCGCTCGAAGCGTGGCCACCAGAAGGCCCAGGCGCCGGGCCGCGACAACAGCGCTGCGAACGCCCGCAGGCCAATCTCCCGCAGCTCAAGATATGCATGCGTCGGTAGGTCGCGCGGGAAGCGGCGGACGTACTCGGCCAGCGCCCCATGAATCGCCATACCGAGATTGGCGCGGTCGGGATCGGCGTCGAGCTCTTCGAGCGCCCGCAGGCGCAGGATGTGCTTCGCGTAGATCGCATAGGGGTCGCGCCGCCAGGTCTCGATTTCGGTGACCGACAGCCGGCGCGGCCGGGCTTCGAGCGGCGGGCGCGGCGCGGCGCGGGGAAGGGGCCGGCGCATCCGCGGCCGGTCGGTATCGGCGGCGGCAGCCGCGATCTCCGCCTCGGCCCCGAGCCTGCCGTCGACCCCGACCGCGCGCAGCACCGCGTCGAGCCGCAGCAGCCAACGCGACGGCACGGTCGGCACCCCCTCGCGCCGCGTCGCGCGGGTCAGCGCCACTTCCGGCGCGCCGATCGCCTGGGCGAAATCGTGCGCGGCGATGCCGATCGCGCGTTCGGGCAGCGGGATGCCGAACTCGCGCCGCATCTGGCGCGACATCCACGGGTCGTCGGCGACCGGGCCGGGCCAGGTGCCTTCGTTGAGTCCGCCGAGTACGATAAGGTCGGCCTGCTGCAGCCGCGCCTCGACCAGGCCCCAGATCGCCAGGCGCGGGTGCCTGCCATAGCGCGGGCGGACGACCGCGCCGCCGGACAGCGCCTCGAACAGCGCCGGGTAATGCCGGCCGCTCAGCGGCGGGAAGTCGCGCGCGGCGTCGATCAGGTCATGGCAAAAGTTCGCGGCAACCTCGCCTGCCGCGTCGCGCCACAGCCGCGCGACGCCGCTCTCCTCGTCGCTCGCCGCGAGGCGTTCCGCGGCGGCGATATGCGCGCTCGCCAGCTCGGCGATGCTGACCGCGTCGGCGGCCAGCAGCGCGGGCAGCGTGCCGAGGCACCCCTCGATCCGCTCGACAAACCCGCGCAGCACCGGCTCACTGTTGGCGACCGCCGCCGTGAGCCCGTCAAACCCCGGCGCCGGGCGCGGCCCGCGGATCACGCGTTCGAGCTGGCGCGCAAGATCGCGGAACGCGGGCGCGGCGAGGCCGCCGGCCGCCAGCGGATGCTTCAACGCCGCCAGCAGCGGCACCGGCGCCAGCTCGCTCTCGGCCATGTCGAGTACGAGGCGCAGGAACGCGCCGGGCGGGGTGAGGCTCAGCGTCACGCCGGCGGAATCGTCGATATCGATGTCCCAGCGCCGCAATTCGGCGGCGACCCGGCGCGCCAGCTCGCGGTCCGGGGTGATGAGCGATGCGGTCGCGCCCGGCTCTTCGAGCTTGCGGCGCAACAGAAGCGCTATCGTCACCGCCTCGTCCTGCGGGCTCGGGCAGTCGTAGCGGTTGAGCCCGGCGAGCGCGTCTTCGCTCTCCGGCTTGAGGCCGCGCCAGGCATCGGTCAACACCGCCGGCAGCAGCGCCTCCGAGAACAAGCGCAAGCGCTCCCCGCGCGTGCTCGCCATGTCGGGCTGCCAATCCCGGACATCGTCGGCCGCGATCCCGAGCGCGCGCAACAGCCCGGCCATGAGGTATTGCGGGTGCGCCGGGTCGAGCGCGATCTCGTCCCAAACCTTCGGCGTCGCGTTGCGGTCGAGCCCGGGCAGTATCACCGTGCCCTGGTCGAGCTCGGCGACGACCCCGATCAGCTCGTTGAGCGCCGGGATGCCGCCGGTGAGCCCGGCGGCGATCACCGGGTCGCGCGGCCCCACCCGGCGCCATTCCGCGGCCTGGCGGCGCAGCAGCAAATTGCGCCGCTCGGCCGGGTCGAGCGCGCCTTCGGCGTCGAGCACTTTGGGCCATTGCGCCGGCAGGATGTCGAGAAAGCGCAGCACCACCTGCCAATGCTCGGCGAGGTCGAGCGGCGCCAGCTTGGCAAGCTCGGCAAAGCTCGCGCCTTCGGTCGCCGCGGCGTCGATCAGCCGGGCGAGTGCGCCGGCGAGCGAAGCGGCCTGCCCGGGCAGCAGCGCCTGGTCCTCGTTGGCCGCGCTCCACTCCAACACCAGCCGGGTCAGCAGCAGGCGCCGGCGCAGCTCGGGCAGCGCCGGCGGGATCGCCAGGGTCTCGTTATCGGCGGCGAATTCCAGCGCGTCCGCGTCGAGATCGCCGATCGGCCGCATCCGCGGCAGCAGCAGCGGCGCGCCGGGGTCGCTGCCCTCGCTGGTCAGCCGCAGAAACGCTTCCCGCAGGCTGCGCGAAGCGCGCCGCGTCGGCAGCAGCACGGTCATCCGCGCGAGGCGCAGCGGGTCGCCGCCGGCCATCGCGACGAGCCCACGTGCCAAGGTCGCGAGGAAGGGGCGGTCGGCGGCGATTGTGTAGAGGCGCGGGCGACCGCCGCCTGTCATGTCGTCCTACCGCTCGACGCGGTGCGACGCGAGGCGCGCGCGAGTCGCCTCCAGCCCCTCCGGGGTGCCGATGTGGAACCACTCGGCGTCGTGGATAATCGCGCCGAGCCGTCCGGCATCCTCGGCGCGGTCGTAGAGATGCTTCAACGAGAACACGCTGTCCTCGATGCCGTCGAACAGCCGGCGATGGAGGATTTGCACGCCGGCGAAGATATAGGGCGCGACCTCGCGTTCGCCGCGCCGTCGCGGGGTCCCCAGCGGGTCGAGGAAATAGTCGCCGATGCCATCGTAGCCGACCGCGGTCACAGTGCGCTGCATCAGCAGCAACGCATCCATTCGTCTATTATCGAAATATTGTACTAGGCGACCCAGCGCAGTCGTCACCCCATCGAGCCAGAACACGTCGCCGTTGAGCACGAAAAATATGTCGCCGAGCAGCGGCAGCGCGTGCTTCACCCCGCCGCCGGTCTCGAGCAGCTCGGTCTCGCGCGAGAATTCGATGCGCGGGTGGGTGCGTCCGGCCAAGGTGGCGTCGATCATCGCTGCCTTGTAGTGCAGGTTGACGACGACCCGCTCGACCCCAGCTAGCGCCAGCCGGTCGATCGCGTGGCCGATCAGCGGCTGGCCGGCGACCTCGACGAGCGGTTTCGGCAAACCGTCGGTCAGCGGACGCAGCCGCTTGCCGAGCCCGGCGCCGAGCACCATCGCCGCTTTGGGCGGCGCCTTCATGCCGCGCTCCTGATATCGGGGATGCCGCGCCTGGCGGGCGGCACATGGCGATCGAGCCACCGCGCGAGGCCGCGTAGCGCCGGCTCGCGCATGTCCGCTTCGAGCAGCCGCCACACGCGCGGGATATGGCCGAGATAATTGGGCTTGCCGTCGCGCCGCCACAGCCGCGCGAAGATGCCGATGATCTTGGCGTTGCGCTGCGCCGCGAGGATCGCCGCCGAGCGGCGGAAAGCGCCGCGCTCGATGTCCGGAAACGCGGCGAGATACCGCTCAGTCATCGCCTCACGCAACGCGCCTGAGACATCGCGCCGCGCGTCTTCGAGCAGCGACACGAGATCGTAGCTCGCCGGACCGTACAACGCGTCCTGGAAGTCGAGCAGCCCGCAATCGCGCACACCGCCGCGGCCGCGTAGCAGCATCAGATTGTCGACGTGATAGTCGCGCAGCACCAGCGTCCTCTCGGGCAGCGCGGCAAGCGGCAGGACCTCGCGCCACAGCGCCAGATACTCCTCGCGCGCGTCGTCCGCCAGCGTCGTGCCGAGCACCGCCGGGGCGTACCAATCGACGAGCAGCGCCGCCTCGGCGAGGAGTGTCGCCCCATCATAGGGCGGCAGATCCGGGGGCGTGGTGACCGCGCGCTGCAACGCGACGAGCGCATCGATCGCGAGCGCGTAGAGTGTGGCCTCGTCGCGGCCCGTGCTGAGCAGCCGCGTATAGGTGTCGTCGCCGAAATCCTCGATCAACAGCAGCCCCTGTTCGCGGTCCTCGGCGTAGACCTCCGGCGCGCTCAGCCCGTGGCCGCGCAGTAGGCCGGCGACATGGATATACGGGCGAACATCCTCCTGCGGCGGCGGCGCGTCCATCAGCACCGCGCTGCGCCCGCCGTCGGTAAGCCGGAAATAGCGGCGGAACGAGGCGTCGGCGGCGAGCGGCGCCGCCGTCACCGCACCCCATCCGGCGTCGGCGAGAAACCCGGCGATCGTCTGCTCGCGCCCGGCGTCCATGTCAGGCCGCCGCGCCGATCGCGGCAAGCCGCTCCGCCCACGCCCCGCCCGCCGACAGGGTCGCGCGGCGCGCATTCGGCGTTGGCCCAAAATCGAGCGCGATGGCGAGCCGTCGCTTCGGCAGCAGATCTCCCACCCGCTCGGGCCATTCAATCAGCGATATACCGTCGCGGAACGCGTCTTCGATACCAAGTTCCCAGGCTTCCTCGGCGTGGCGCAGCCGGTAGAGGTCGAAATGCCAGATCGCGCCGCCGGTGAGCTCGTAAAGCTGCACCAGCGTGAAGGTCGGGCTCGGCACGGCTTCGCCGCCGCCGCGGGCGCGGATGAAGGCGCGCGCGAAGCTCGTCTTGCCGGCGCCCAGCTCGCCGAAAAGCGCGATGACATCGCCCGGCCGCGCCAGCGCGGCGAGGCGCGCGGCGAGCGCGGCGGTCGCGTTTTCGTCAGGCAGCTCGACGATTGTCACGCTCGCCTTGTATCCCTAGCGCGGAGTCGGCGACAAGCGCGGAAATCGGCTACTCTTTGGCGATGGATGCTCCGCTTCAGCGCACCGACGTTGCGATCATCGGCGCCGGCCCGGTCGGCCTGTTCGCGGTCTTCGAGTGTGGCATGCTGGAGATGCGCTGCCACCTGTTCGACGCGCTCGACGTGCCGGGCGGGCAATGCGCCGCGCTCTATCCCGAAAAGCCGATCTACGACATCCCCGGTTATCCGCGGATCGACGCCGGAGAGTTGGTCGAGCGCCTCACTGAGCAGGCGGCGCCGTTCGCGCCAACCTATCACCTCGGCTACGCGGTGACCGGGCTGGAGCCGGCGGCCGACGGGCTCGTCGTGACCAACGCAACCGGGGTGCGGGTCGCCGCGCGCGCCGTGGTGATCGCCGCCGGCGGCGGTGCGTTCGGGCCCAATCGCCCGCCGCTCGCGGGCATCGAGGCATTCGAAGGCAAGAGCGTCTTCTACCTGGTGCGGCGGCGCGAGGACTTCCGCGGCAAGCGAATCGTCATCGCCGGCGGGGGCGATTCGGCGGTCGATTGGGCCTTGTCGCTCGCCGAGGTGGCCGCGAGGGTCATGGTCGTGCATCGCCGCGACCGGTTTCGCGCTGCGCCGCAATCGCTGACGCGGCTGCACCAGCTAGCCGCCTCCGGCGAGGTCGAGCTGGTCATCCCTTATCAGCTCGCCCGGCTCGACGGCGAGGGCGGGCGGCTCAACGCGGTCGTCGTCGCCGACCTCGCCGGCAACGAGCGCCGGCTCGAGGCCGATTGTCTGCTGCCGTTTTTTGGGCTGGCGACCGAGCTCGGGCCGCTCGCGCGATGGGGTCTTGCGTTTGACGATCACCGCATTCTCGTCGACCCGGCGAGCTGCGCGACGTCGCGCCCCGGCATCTTCGCGATCGGCGACATCGCCGCCTACCCCGGTAAGCTGAAGCTGATCCTTTCGGGTTTTGCCGAGGCCGCGCTCGCGGCGCACGCGATCCACCCGCTGGTCCACCCTGGCGAGGCGCTGCATTTCGAATACTCGACGACGAAGGGCCTGCCGGGTCGCTCATAAGCTCCATGGCACGCGGCCGGCATCGCTGCCGGCCGCGGCCATTTCATCTTGGCGCGACGCTTAGCGAATGCCGATGCCGATGAATGGCAAGCTGATGCCGATACCGGGGCCGTAAACCACCGGCGGGGGATAATAGGGGGTGCCATAATAGCCATAGCCATAGGGCGAGCCATAGACCACGGGCGGGGCGCGGTAATATCCGCCATTGTAGTAGTGACCCCTGTAGTCGCGATCGTCACGCGCGTCGGCCGATCCAGGGAAAGTCCCGATGACGGCTATCGCGGAGAGTACCAACCCCGCTGCGAGCTTCGCCAACGGGCGGCGCTTTGAGCTGCTGTCGATAATCCAGGTCATAACGACCTCCTTCGATGAATGTGATGTGCCGTTCCGAGCCAGCCGGCTAGCCGTTTGATCCGGTAGCCGCGCTTTTGGTTGACCGGAACACGTCGTCGGTGACCTTCTTCTGCGCATCGGGCATCGCGGCGTAAAGCTTCTGGAAGGAAGCGGTCAGGTTCTTCAACCCGTCGACATGCGCCTGGGCGAATTTCTGGTAGGTC
>Ga0181530_10000683_pt1 | contig 43800 bp, 31 predicted proteins | sample PEATcosm2014_Bin_42_FD_119769 | JGI IMG/M metagenome (GOLD analysis project Ga0181530, IMG submission 119769) | Peatland microbial communities from MTU Mesocosm Facility, Houghton, MI, USA - PEATcosm2014_Bin10_60_metaG | ecosystem: Environmental > Terrestrial > Soil > Wetlands > Peat | place...
AGACTGAAAGAACCACGCGGATTTTACAAAGATTATGCCGCAACGAATTGTTCACTCTTTTGACGATGCACAGGGAACCACGCCGCATGATGCGGCATAATCGGGTTCGCGGCATTATGGCGGGCTTCATGCCGGGTTGACGGGCGGGCATGAAGCATGACTGACGCGCGTAATCAGGATTCCCCGCTCGCTTGTGAATTTCCAAAGCCGTGAGCGGAATGGAGCGTTTGGGCCGGCCGCCCGCGCAGGGGAAAGGGCCGGGGAGCGGACGGGCCAAAAAGCGGAGTGGAGCGGCGGATTTGGAAATTAAGCAAGGGAGCCTCATTGGGGGAGCCAAGTCTTGCCGTGTTTGGCGGCGTAGTCTCAACGAGGGGAAGCCAAAGCCGGCGAGTCTTGGCGACGGTGGTAGGGCAACGGGGATCGCAATGGGCCGCGCGGGGCCGCGATGTCTTGTCTCTCAGACTGAAAGGCCCGGAGTGGAGCGGTTGCCCATTTGCATAGGCCCAGACGCACAGAGCGAGCGTAGCGAGACCGAGCATCGTAGCCGGAGCAAATGGGCGAGAAAGCGGAACGGATGGGTTTTCAGGCTGAGTGACAAGCTGAAATCGGGAGCGTTGGCAGGGCGGAAGTTTCGCCAAGATCATGATGCGCGGCCTGCCGGCTGAAAGAGATTGGCGAAAGCTTCCGCGCTGCCAACGCTGGGGGCAGTCTGTCTTCGATTTTCCAAGAGGGTGAAACAGAGTTGAATGAAAGGGCGTGGCGTCAGAGTGGTTAGCCTGCCCGCACTCGACTTCAGCGGCGTAGGAGGGGCTTGGATGGATGTAACTAGGGCGGAAAAGAACAGGTTTGTTAGCGCGCATGCTGGAAGATCTACTCTGTGTCAAATTGCGGAAAAGGGCACGGAAGTATTGGAGTCAGAAGAAAACCTCAGCAGGCCAATAATAAGCGATGATAATGTTGACAAAAACGGCTTCTGCTAACTTTCAAAAAATCATTAATTTTGAAAGAACGCTATTGACCGTTGCGTATAATTTGTGTTAAATAACCCACATCAAATAATTCAGAAGCGGTGATTTGGTTTTGCGTGGGGCATTAGTTGTGTCCACGCAGGAAGGCATTTTGAAGTTATTTTTGGCAATCAGCGGCAGTCCGCGCGCTGACGGGCTTTCAAAAGCACGGGCGCAAGCACTTTACCCAGGCAGGTTCATTCCCTTTGGCGGTTTCATCTCGAAAGGTCTCCTTATGAAAAACAGATTGATTTTCTCTTTCCTCTTGTTTTGTGGCCTTCAAATCTCCCTCCACGCGCAACCCGTGTCCTTTGACGCTTTGGACAATGAAAACACCAACGCCGGCACAATTGAAGACTATGCCGTGGTGGCGCGAGCGGCCAATTCGCGAAGTTGGGGCGCGATCACCGTCCGCACGAACGATGCCGGACAAGTCATCACCGCAACAAATCGCTCCTACACCGAGATCGCCGCCAACATAAGCTTCCAAGATGCCGCTGGAAATTGGTCCGATTCCGAGGGCGGTCTGGTCATCGTGGCCGATGGCGCCCGGTCGGGAAAATCGCCCCTCCGCGTCCATTTTGACGGGGATGGGAATGCGGATGGCGGCGCGGTCCGCATGACGGCCCCGGATGGCAAGGTCTTCGTGAGCAAGGTGTTCGGAATCAGTTACTACGACCCAGCACTTGACACGAATGTGCTGATCGCCACCCTAAAAAGCACACAAGGATCTTTGGTGGGGACGAATCACATTTTGTATCAGAACGCTTTCGACGGATTGAACGCGGACCTTTGGTACACGTATTCAATTTCGGGGCTGGACCAGGACGTCGTGCTGCACGATTGCCCGCCTTCTCCGGCTGTTTATGGACTGAATCCAGCAAGCGCACGGTTACAGGTGTTCACGGAGTGGTTCGACCCTCCCGAGCCGCGCAAAACGGCCGCCGAAGATGACGGGATCGCGCATGATGCCTGGCTTGATTTCGGCAGCACGATCATGGGACCGGGCGCGGCGCTGTTCACCCAGGGGCAGGGCGATCCGGTTCCCGTGGAGTCCGGGACAATTTACAAACACTGGGGCAAGATCTCGGGGCGCGACTGGCTGGTTGAGGAAATCCGCTATCCCGTGATTGCCCGCCTCTTGCAAACATTGCCCTTGCACGCCTCGGCGCAGAAACCGGGGCGGGATTTGTACAAATATATCGCTTCCACCGAGCCATTGCGGCCAAAGGCCGGCGCTGGCGAGGCGGGCACGCCGATTCTCGTCGCCAAGTCAATCGCGCCCCAGCCGGGTTTGGTGCTGGACTACACGACCGTGAGTACTGTTAATAACTACACATTCCAATGCGATACTACGTATTACGTGTCCGCCAACGTGACATTAGGCGGCACCAACACGACCTGGGAGGGCGGGACGATCTTGAAGTATGCCAGCAACGTGACCCTGACAGTCAATTCGCCGGTAACCTGGCTCGGCAGCAGTTTCCGTCCGGTGGTTATGACGGCCGTGAACGACAACACAATGGGGGATACGGTCTCCAGCGGCAGTCCGGGAACCACGTATTACGCGGCCACAGCGCTGTATTTCAACGCCACCAACGCCAATACGAATCTGGTTCTACAGCACTTGCGGGTGCTGAACGCCAAGACGGCAGTGGCGATCAACGGGCAGAGCAACCATCTGCTGGCCGATGTCCAGATGGTCAATTGCGGCAACGGGCTGGCGGCGACCAACACCACGTTCAGCCTGTGGAACGCGCTGATGTTCAATGTCATGACCAATTTCACCGGCACCAATTCAACCGGGGATGTGGAGCAGTTGACGGTGGACACGGCCAATTGGCTGAATACCAACCAGACGCTGAATATGACCAACTGCCTGCTGGTGGCTGTCACCAATACCGGTAGCTTCACGAGCAATGCCGTCCAGAGCACAAACAGCAGGTCCGGCATTTTCCAAACCGTGGGCGACGGCTCGCACTATCTGGTGACCAACAGTCCATACACGAACGCCGGCACGACTGGCATCAATCCCTTCCTCGCCGCCGCCCTCGCCCAGATGACCACCTTCCCACCGGCGGTTTTTTCCAACACCACCATCAACGTGGCGACCAATCTCGGAATCCAGGCCGCGCGCGATTCGGAAACACCGGGTCCGACATTGGGCTACCACTACGACCCGCTGGACTGGGTCTTCGGCGGCACCACGGTCAACACCAACATCACGTTTGCCGCGGGCACCGGTGTGGGGTGGTTCAAAGTCGCGGGCAAAGTATATGGCATCATTATGTCCAACACGATGATTGCCAGTTTTCAGGGAACCGCGACGGCGCCGGTCTGGTGGGTGCGAGCCAATACGGTGCAGGAAGGCGGTAATGGCACAATCTGGCCTGGTGCGGGGGCAATGGCTGGCTTGGTGGGGGAAGACAGCCAGAACGGTGGCAGCATCTCGCAGTCGGCCCAAGCGAATCTCCTTTTCACCCATTGCGTGATACTGGCCAAAGGGGACGGCGGGGGCATCAATCACTTTCGGGATGATGTTGCCTACTTGGTCGTCAACGCGGAGCATTCCGAATTTCATGGGGGGATATGCGGCGGTTACGTGCTCAGTTTCTATCTTACCAACTGTCTGTTCGACCGCCTGCCAATATCCCAGATTCAGGGCTGGCCGGGAAACGCCGTTATCGTCACCAACTGCACATGGCACGGAGGGGATTTGTGCTTGACTCCAAACTACACCCCGATAACGATCATCGTGCGCGATTGCGCGTTTGATGAATCTGCCAACACTACTTCCTCCTACGCTGCCAACACCAACTATGCCAATTACGATTACAACGCGTTCACCAACACGGCGGCCGAGTTCCCCATTGGCGGCACGCATGACAAGATCGTCACCAACGGATTCAACTGGCAGACGGGTTGGTTGGGGAACTTTTATCTGCCCACCAACAGCCCGCTCATCACGAACGGGGATGTGGCAGCGAACCTTGTTGGCCTCTCCTATTTCACCACACAGACCAATCAAGTGCCCGAAAGCAACTCGGTGGTCGACATTGGCTACCATTACGCGGCTTTTGCGCAGAGCAACACCTGCGTTTCCGCGCCTGGCGGCCAATTGGCGATAGGTTCGCAGAATTTTTGCATTGGAGAAATGGTATCCGACAACGCAACCTGGAGTGATAATCCCGGCTTGGTGACCGAAACCTTTCTGGCCGGGGGTGTGCCCTACAGCACGAATTCGAACGTGGTTTACTCGACCATTCTGTCCAATTGGAGCGTGGTAAATTGGAACGGCATCCAGATGACCAACGTGGGATCGGGCATATCCTCGAGTAATTCCTTCACGCCGACGAATGCGGGGGTGGGAACGAATGTGTTTTGTTACAGCTATAGTGACCCAACCCCTTGCAGTGCCGGGCCTTATATAATTGCCATTTCCAACACGTTCACGGTGGTCGGGATCCAGTCGCTTGCGCCGACGAATACGGGGACCTGCATCGAGATCACCAACGCCACCCCGTACACGCGGACGTTCCTGGTGCAGGCCAATCCCACCAACGGCTCAAATACGCTGGCGGTATATGCCACGCCGACTCCGGCCAACGCGGTTACGAATCTGCCGGCGTGCTGGTCTCTGAATGGGGCGCTGACAAATGTTGTGGTTCTCAGCATTTCGGCCCCGGCGGTTTATGAGGTGGTTTGCAATTGCGGGACCAGCTCATTGACGAATTACATCGTGGTGACGACCAACGCGGTGACAAACGGCACCGTGGACGCGCCGTGCGGGACGGGGCCATTCCAACTGGGATACTGGAGCTTTGATTATCCTTTGACACTGGTGGACTATTGGACCGGCGAATCGAACACTTTGGACAGCACAGGTACCAATAATGGCACGATCATCGGGAGCGGTGTGACCTACACAAATGGCAATTCAGGCCCCGCCTTCAAGTTCAACAACACGACTTCCCATATATCCTTCGGGACGAATGCCGGCAACTTTGGCACAAACAGCTTTACCATTGATTTCTGGATGGAGACCCAGGCAACCGCCTGGGAGGACCTGATCGGGAAACGCCCCATCTGCTACGTTGGCAACATGTGGGATGTGCGAATGGAGAACAATGGCACCATTTTTGTTGAACTTTGCCAGGACGGCTCAGGCACTTATTATACTTACTTTGCCTCAACAACACCGGTCAACGACGGCAATTTCCATCATATCACAATCAGCCGCGTGGGCGACATCCTTGACCTTTACGTTGACGGCGCGCTTGAATCGTCGTTCGGAGCCGGCATTGTGAACCTCGGGAACTCGACCAACCTAACGGTGGGGTTGGGCGCCTGCGGGGATACCTATGGCGGAATGTTGGCCGATATTAAGCTTTTTGAGGGCACGGGCGATCCCTGGGTCAGTTCGCGTGGCTGGCCTCCCACAGCTTGCTACAACGTGCAAAATCCAGCAACACTGTGGACAAACGGGTTGCAAGTGGACAGCACCAACGCGGCCAAGCTGGCTTACAATTACCTGGAGTCGGATGGAACGGCCAATGTGAACTCGTCGGGGGGGGTGCTCGCATTTTGGTTCAACCCGGACTGGAACGGGGGAGCCGGCCCGGGAACAAACGGCTATTTATTTGAACTTGGCGATGTCACCGCGCCAGGCGGCGGGTGGGCGCTGCTGACCGACCCGGCAGGAACGGGATTGTCATTCGTGAGCGGGGCCAACGGGGCTTTGACGGCGTATCTGACGGCGCCAATCGGAAGTTGGGTGTCCAATCAGTGGCATCAGATTGTGCTAAGTTATTCGAGCAATGAAACGGTACTGTTCGTTGACGGTGTGGAGGCGACGAACGGGACGGGACTGACATTCGAACCCGACTTGGCCACGCGGCTGGCGGATGGTTTTACAATCGGCAGCGACCATCGCGGGTTAAATCAGGCGCGCGGTGTTTTTGATGAGTTGAGGACATATAATTGTCCTGCGGATCCGTCCGAGGAGGTTCCTATCGTATTCGCGATCTCCGTCACGAACCAATTTGTGGCCTCCAGCACGGTCGGCGTCAACATTGCGCTGGTCAGCGGCAATCCGACGAACATTGCCGTATTGGTGGACAGCACGAACTTCTACTCGGCCACTTGGACACCTTACAATTCTTCCAATATCACGGTCAACCTGGGTTCGACTCAGGGCTTGCATACTATTTCGGTCGGATTACAGGGTGCGCCGCCGGTTTCGCAACAGGCATGGAATTCAACAACTGTCGTTTTGGATTCCACAACCCCGACGATTTCCATCACCAATCCCGCCAATAACGCCACCTTCAACGCGTCCAGGGTGAATATCGGCGGCAATTTTGCCGCGCCGTCGGTGCAGCAAATTACCGTCAATGGCCTCCTTGCCTTCATCAACGGCACAAATTTCGAGGCGGTGAACGTGCCTCTCAGCCCCGGCACAAATCTCATCACCGCGAATCTGGCCTGCTCCACCAGCCTGACCACCGCCGCCTCCATCAGCATCATCACCGCAACCAATGTTGATGGCAGCCTGAACAACCCGGTACAACTTCAAGCCACTCCGGTCGCGGGCTTTAACCCTCTGGCCGTGGAATTCCTGCCCCAAACCAATGTTTCCGGCGTCACCCAGGTTTTCTATGACTTTATTGGGGATGATATTGCCGGTCTTGCCACCAACAACCTTAATACGATCACCTACACCTACACCACCAATGGCCAGTACTACCCCGTTGTTACCGTTCAAACGCCCATGGGGCGGTTTTCGAGCATCGGCGGATGGAACGCCTTCTTCGCGGATCCAAGCAATGAACCGATACGCATCACGGTGCTGCCGCAGCCGGTGTCGGGATCGGCTACTGTTACTAACATCAACGGGCTGGTCTCCATTATCAACATCACCGATCCTGTTGCGCTCAAATGGACCGCGATAAGCAACCTTTACGTTTTGTCGGGCATCACCGCGACAATCACGGAATTCGACACCAACGGCAATATCGTCCGGGCCTTGAGCGGCATCGGCCCAAGCCCGACCGGACTTGACGTGGATGCGGCGGGGAACGTATATGTCGCCATGAACGGCGCCAATCAGGTTTGGAGATTCAACCCGACCGCGAGTTCCTTCGCGGCCGACACGAACTTCGGCACAAATGGCAGCGGATACATCGGAGGCAGCGGAACCAATGCCGGCCAGTTCAACGCCCCGTTTGGCGTGGCCATCTCAGCGGATGGCACGGTCATTTCCCTCACCGATTCCGGAAACAACCGGGTTCAGCAGTTCGACACGAGGGGCAATTTCCACAACATTTTTGGCAGTCAGGGCAGCGGCCTGGGCCAATTCAATACCCCCACCGGCATCACCTACGATAACGCAAATGACTGGTACGTGCTGGATTCAGGAAACAACCGCTTCGCCGAGGGTACATTTGTTATCACATCAGACACAGGCGGAACACTCGGAACTGGGTTTTCGCAATTTACTGATCCGCTAAATATCAGCGTTGGAGACCGCGGCGTTTATGTAGCGGATACTGGGAACAATCGCATTCAAGCATTCGATAAAGCAAGCGACCAAGAAAATGGAAGATTCAATTTTGGGCCTACCACTGTTCGCTACGCCATCTCCAGCGGTCTTAATCATCCCGCCGCCGTTGCCGCTGTCAATAATCCTACCAATGACATGTTTTACATTGCTGATACCGGAAACAACCGGGTAATTCTCTATGCGGTGGAGGCAGACAATCCTGCGATTACTTGGAATAATATGATCTCACGCGTTCAAGCGGGAGACATTTTAGGTGCAATCTCATTTTTCTCAGCCGCTATGGCACAAGATTACGAGCATGACTTCTTTGCAATTGGACTGCCGAGTTTGCTGCCAGCGATGAATGCCATTGGGCCGCTCACGCCTTCGTGCATTTACAGCGACACAGCTCAATACTACTTTATCCGAAACATTCAGGGCATCAACATCACATTCCCAGTTGACTTCGACAAAGAGAATGGCGTATGGACAATTAAACAATTTTAGCATTTCCCGATTGAACACAATAGCATGAAACCATTTCGCTCATTACGGCTCTACGCGATGTGGGGTGGGGTTGTATCCGCAGTTATAAGTGTGTATGTACAATTAGCCCCGCATTCTAATATATGGCTCTTTTTTCTGGTATATATGCCCGGGTTCATCTGGAACGGTAATACTCATAATCGTCTAAATCCTCTTCTTGTGAGGCTGTATATTACGAGCGCGGACATAATTATGGGCACACTGTCCGGAGTATTACTTTATGTTTTTGTCAATGTTCTCGTTAAGTGTGTTGCATTTATGCGTGCTTTTAAAGGATTTGACTTAAGAAAGAAAGGAGATTATGAAAAGTAGACAAATGTTATGTTGTGCCTCAATAATGATTATGGCCTCAATGAATACCGATTCACTAGCTCATCCGGTGAGCGTACATGAACAGATTACAAAGCATGCTGTCGCCAATGCGCAATTATACTCGCAGGGATATACTAACTTCATCAACACTATATCCGTGGCAAGCTCCTGCGTGCCCAGGACTCCGTTCATTGCGCCGAGTTTTATACCACAATCTTCTACGGCGTTCAATATGCATTTGATTTACAATCCGACCGAGCTGCAGGTGTGCCAGGATCCTGATTTCGCGTGCATATTTACCGCGTGCCCATCGGACTTGATGGTCTTTGGAAGTCGTTCGGAGGACGACGCGACGACGGGAGACCATGGTAGTTTTATGCGGAGTATGAACCACTTCTATAATCCATTAAACCAACAAGGTCTTAGCGACCTTCCTTTGGGTCAGCAATTTCCTTTTGGTATATCTTATGGTATAGACTCTTTTACATGGGGATCACTTCTGAATTCGCCGTGGGGTATTACTCCGCTGTACAATCAGTGGTCCTGGCAAAATGCCCGCTCTTACGAGTGGTACGGCCTAGTGTCAAGCGACCCGGCAGTGCGTTCTGCCAATTTGGCGGCAATGTTCCGAGCCTGTGGTCAATTTTGTCATTTGCTTGAAGATACAAGCCAACCTCAGCATGTTCGAAACGAGCAACATTTGGAATGGCTGCCATGTTATCGCAGTTCGCTGGAGGATTACGAGGATAAACATTGCCAGAACTTAGATTACACATGCGCGAACTTAGACTGGAGAAATGCTGGCTTTGCACGAATGCAGGATTTTTGGAACAGATACATGTACACTGGCATTGCGTCGGGTTCCCAGCCGCTAAACTCGGACGCAAACGCAACCGCGCATGGCGGATCGTTAAGTTCCTTGTTAGGTTTGGCTGAGTACTGCAATGGAAACTTTATAGGGGAGCGCGCCTCGTATGAAGAACTGGTAAATCCTTCTAATATGAAATGGAAATTCCCATTCCCGAGCTTGAATACGAGCACGGATTGGCCTCTTAAACAACAGGGGCTGCTTTCGTTACTTACGCGTTCTCAGAGTTTGGGATTCGGGATGAATGATGGGTCACTTTACCTATCTAAAACAGGGGATGGTATTTTAGTGACACACCATAGCAGGCTAAACTATTTCCCTTTAGTAACAAAAACATCCGCACGAATTCTAGTTCACTCTTCTACAATAAACGATCAGAACGTGATGAATGATTACCTTGCCATTTTGATTCCCAAAACTGTGCAATACACCGAGGCTCTTTTAGATTACTACTTTCGCGGCTGTTTAAGCGCCGGCGCTACGCCCAACACTGATGGTTCTTTTTCTCTCAGCATCACGAACACCTGCACCCAGCCCTTGAGCAGCGGGCAATTTCTTTTGTTTTACGACGATGCGAGCGGGAATCGAACCCAAATAGGTGGAGGGTTATTTAACACTTTGGCTTGTCCCAGTTCATTGGCTCCCGGAGCCTCGTTCGTAGCAACATTCAAGCCTGCCAGCACCGCCGTGGTCTATGTTCTCGTCTTCAATGGCTCGATAGGCCCGACCGATCGCGTTGACGCCGGATTCGCCATAGCCACCTGCACTTTCGTAGCCGGCTATCCGCCGCACTTGGGCTTCAAAGTCGTCCAGGCCCAAAAGCAATGGCAAGGCACATTCGGTTACCTCGACGAACCTCAACCGGACGTATTTATTTTTGGCCGCTACAACGAAGGGGGGATTTGCAAGTGGATCGGCATCCGAACAAACGCTCCATCGGTTAAGTACCGAACCGCCGTAATAAACGTTTCATTGGACCTGCAAGATTGGCCGAGCACAAATGCTTCCGGCATTGAGCACGCCAATATTACTTACGGCAGCACGTATACTGTGGATCGCTATAGCGGGATAGTTACATGTGCCGGTTGTACGAATACCAGTTCCTCTGACAATGGCGATTTCACGCAGGATTTGTCATTTCCGTTAGCTGTTGTTGGGTTAAGCCGATGGGGAGAGCAGCAGTATTACTCTATATACCAGCTTCTCTGTGCGCCAGGCACCTCCTGGGCTCCTTGGAATGTGACGTATCCAGGTGCGGGTCAGGATGGGGAGAACATCCTTGCCACCTCGACCCTGGCATTGACGGAAACACAATATACACTGAGTCAATTTGAGTACACAACCGACAACAGCCTTCTGACTTCTAACACATGTGTTGAGAACCTTCAAATTACGATTACGCTGTCGGACCCTTACAGTGCGACAGATCTGGACGCCGATTGCAACACCCTGTTGTCAACATGGGACTTGACCGATGATGCACAATACCCGTTTCGAAATGATGCCCTCATCACAAGTACACCTTTCGTCACGTACAATGAAACGTTTTCATCCCCATTTGATGCCTTCCAGGAATCGAGTTATCAATGTGGGTGGGCGGATCCCAATACGGGTTACTACGACGGATCCATCGTCGGATATCCTACTCCTGCAGGGATTACAGGATTGGGGCCAACATGGTGCCCTCAAGCAACGCAATGGTTCGATGACACCGACTCTCAGTGCAACTCCCCTGGGGCATATAGTAGCAATGCGCCCGGTTCCAGTGTTTTGATCAAGCAGAAATGGGCCGAGGAGATCATGTACGCAAAACAATCGCACAATTTCGACCGGCCCTGCGGAGCCAATGACCGGGCGCAAATTGACACAAACACCATTGACTGTGCGACCAATCCAAATGGAAGTCCGCGCTGGCCAGACGCCCCGGATTGCAGTTTCTCCAACAACATCAGCCCGAAAGGCGATTTCATCACGCGCACGTCAACCTTCAATTACCGGACTAATGGCGAGTACGCTCGACTCGTGGCGCAGTCAAATATGTGGTATACTTACGGATGCAATTGTTCCGGAGACGACTCTGACTACCCCAACTATGCCGGTCCGCCAGGACCGCCCGCGCTGCCGACCCCAATTTCGACTGAGGCGGATGTCTCTACCAATCTCTCAGACTTTCAGATTACTCAGCAAAACCTGTCTTCCAACAGCATTTACCCGTCTATCGTTTTCATTACTCCCAATGGTGAGAGAACACCCAACAGCATAACACTGCCGATGCCCACCAACACAATTGACGTGACATACGGTTCATTTGCGATCAGCGATGTTCAGCAATGGATGGTGGATCCGCTTTGGCAGAACCCGGCCGCTCAAAATTGCGCTGGAACAACGAATTATGTTGCAGATGACGGCAGTGGCGGTCAGTCGGCAGCCTGCCAGCAACTCGCTTCCGATTGCGGGTGCAACATTGTTTTTTACCCTGTCCCTTACGAAGAGGCGAGAGTGGCACCCCCTGCAGGGGCGCCTGCGCTTCCGACTGGCGTGCTGATGGGCGCAACGAACATTGGTACTACCAATCTGCCCAATTGGGTAGGGCCATTATTTGGCTACCCCCAAGCAGGAGCGGCGAACAATTTTGCTCCGTGGGTGTATTACAGCACACAACTCAACTATGGATGCAACTTGGGGACCAACGTGTATTTCCAAATCCCGTGACGCAACACTGGCTAGACAGGAGCATGGCGTATGCCATCGACTTAAGCAATGCCAAAGGGGGGCCTATCGTTCCAAATTCAGGACAAATTGAGCGAACTTAACTAATTAACTAAATATGACCCATCTTCCTATAATCGCGAGAACGCGAACGACGAGCGCTCTCGCACTCGGCATGGTAACGATTGCGGCGACCTCGTGCATGCTGATTGGATGCCGTTCTGGATCGCCACCGAATGTTGCTGAGTCAAAGGGGAAGCCGACGCCAGTCCCGGTGAGCCAGACGGACTCGGTGTCTGAATTGGTTGACATGTTCTTGACCAACCGCGACTGGACAGAATCCTTGCCGATGGCGGAGCAGGAGGAGTGGGAGAGAACGCATCCGGGGTGGTCTCCACCGGTGATAGATCATGACGACCAAACCCAGGCCGCATTTCAATTGACTCAGCTTGGACCGAAAGCAAAGGCTGCCGCGCCAGCCATGATTAAATCACTCGCCAGCACCAATCGGTTGACCCGGCATTGGGCAATACAAGTGTTGCAAGCCATTGGGTCAGCTTCGCCGGAAGTCGTTCCGGCGCTTGTCCACGAGCTTGACAATCGGAATACGGCTAATGAGGCAGCCGACGCTCTAATTATTATCAGCTTGACCGACACGAATGTTCTTGCCCGGGTAATGGAGAGGTTGGAGAGCGATATAGATTTGCCGGAAGCGAAATCATCGGCGCGGGTTCTGCATGCCATCGGCGTGGAAGCGCGACCGGCAGTTCCTTTACTGATTCGGGCGCTGGATAACACTAACGCCTTCGTCGAGGCAATACTCGCGTTGAGTGTCATTGGCCCGGATGCCGCGCCTGCTGTTCCCCATTTGTTGCGTCTTTACGAGCAATGGCGGGGGGAAGAATTGAAATACCCAGAACGGCATATGATTGTCGGTGCATTGGGGAGTATAGGCCCGGCGGCAAGAGCGGCTGTCCCGATGTTGAAGGGATTGAAGGATTACGAAGCTTCCTCAGTGCCGCACGCCCTTTTACGAATTGAACCACAGAATCCCCAACTCGCCATTGAGACGGCCCGGCGAGATCTCGAACCGAAAGAAACGCACTTCTGGCAGCCCGGATCCATTGAGCTACTGGGCGAAGTTGGTCCGCCAGCGCAATCGGTCATCCCGATTCTTCTGCGAGCGGTGGATTCGCCAGCCGAGGATGGAATTGCTTTCAATGCTGCATGGGCGATTTGGCGAATAGATCCCTCCCAGAAGGCGAAGGTGGCCGCCGTGTTTGAAAGACTTCGCTCACACGAAGGGAGGTACCCCTATGAGGATCTGCCCATGTATGCCGCGGGTGCTTTGTGGCAAATCGAGCCAGAACGCAAAGAGGAGTTGCGCCCGGCTGTCATCGCCCTGTTGAATAAGTGGAAGAATGTGCCGGCAGCGCGCATGGGAGGAACCGAGATGATTCCATTGCTGCCGGCGTTGAAGGATATCGCGGACAACCCCCAATACGCCGGACTGCGCCCGTGGGCAATCCTTGCCATGCGCAACATAAACGCAGCACTTTCGGTCCGGTAAGTCTAACAAACAATCCTGCCACGATGGGGAGGAGCGTGAGGCTTCCCAAGCCCGCCACCAGTCAGTGCCCCACAAAAGACATTCGGCGTTGGCGGCGGCGTGTGCTTGCCGCCGGGGGTTGGGGGTGGCCGGGATGCGGGGCCGCGATGTTCTGACTTCTGACGTCCGGGTGAGACAGGGGCCGTCGCCTGCGGGGTTGGCGGGTAGGCGTGAGGCCGGCGGCTTGCCCGGAGCGGCAGAGGTCGGACTGATTTTGGGGGCGCTGTGAGGGCGGAAGTTTCGCCAAGGCCCTGATGCGCGGCTTGCCGCGTGAGGGGACTTGGCGAAAGCTTACGCGCTCATGGCGCCGGGGGCAGCCTGTCTTCGGCGATTTGAGACGGTGTAGCGGAGCGGATTGGAGGCGCGGGCCGGTGGAGCGGTTCACCGGCTGGCGCTGGAATGGAGCGGAGTGGAACCGGCTTGAATTGGCGAAGTCAGGCCGTTCCCCAGCCGATGTGTCGTTGGAAGCTGCTTCCGGCGACTCATCGGCGTCGAGGGTTGGCGGAAAACATGGTTTTCATCAGACGGGCGTGTGTTTTGCTACGTTCTGGCCGTGACAATTGAGGGTCAGCAATTGTCAAAATATGGTGAACACTAATTGTGAACGCGGTGTTTAACTGCTTTGGTGGCATGGTGCCGCGAGCTTGAATTTATGAAGAAAAATCAAATTGGGAACGAAGTCGATTCCACTTGCAATATGGAATCGGGGAAACTGGCTACGGTTTTTGGGCAATTGTCGGACATTCAATTTGAATTGGGGAAGTCACTGGGATTGCCTGTTAATCGCCTGGCGCCAAGAAGCGGAGTTGAGTTCCCCAGATGGTGTTCAAAAATTCTCGAACAATTTAGGAAGACGATCCTCAAGCCAATAGTGAAGTTGAGGCCGAATGGAACGATGAATTGGCGGTATTACGGGAAAATGATTGGCATCATTGTACGATTCAAGACATTCCTCAGCCATGATCTGCCGCGGATTATCCAGGATGAGGGTTGGGATAAAATGACCGACGAACAATGGGTCGAAAAGAAATGGCTATTGGGTGAAACTGAACTTCGCCGGCATTTAATGGCTATTGTCAAACGCCCTATCAGTGATGATGAAACGTTGGAGAACTTGGTGGAGAAAGTTTTGAAAGGCCGATGTGAACAATTTGAAAATTTGATAAACGCGGCACTTTTCCAGGTCGCGCAACAGGATGCCAGAACAGGAAGGCTGTTTTTTAAAGGGATGTCGGAAGGTTTCACATGCTTTCTGGATGAAAACGGCGGGTTCTGCGGAGATCGAGGTCGAACCAAAATCTACATGGAGTTTCTCGTATACCGAGTGGAGGTTGAGAGGTATCGCCGAACCCTGCCGATAAAATCCCGGCGCGATCTTCAATCGTGGGTCCTAAACCACGCAAAAATTCGGATTCCGAATGATGATGACTGGTTTGATCACTTCTGCGATGAGATTTGCCTTCCCATGAAAGGTGTTGGGCGCAAGCCCAAGCCAGAGATTCTGTAATTGGCCGGTTTCAACGTTTTCACTAGCCGGTCGAATCCCAAAGTGGATTACCGTAAATTCGGGGCATGACGTTAGATGTTCATGCAACGATATCAAAGCTGGCCCTGAACCGAGTCGAGGGCAAAGACGCCGCCGTCCGAGGTCTGGCAACCATTAAGCAATTCACCAAATGGGGACTGCTGCACCCTCCCCCCTGCCGTACGTCGCCGAATATGTTCCGCTTTGGAGTGTCACCGGTTCCGCAAAGAAACCAAGCAGGCGCATTACACCCTTTCCGGCTCGTGAGTGCGAGTCGGCGAAAGCAGACAACAATGATAAGGAGAATAAGAGTATGATAATGGTATTGACAGTATTCAAAGAAGTCCACAACACATGGCCGGCGAAAAACGGGAAGCCGGCGGGCGAATCTTATGATTTGCTCTGCATGGACAACAGCAACCCGGCGGAGCATCGCATGGAAGAGATGCTCTATTATCGCACCAAGGAGGAGGAACGCGCCAAGCTCTGGGGCAAGTCGGTCGGCACCACGATCCAAGTGGGCGCGTCCAAAATCCGGCACGGTGAAAATGGGGGCAAGGCGACGGTGCTGGGGTCCATCATTGGCGAACCCAAGAAGTAAAAGCCTATGGCCTCAAAAAATCCCCGGATAGACAGAGACTGGCGCGAGCCAATTCGCCGTTCCGAGGTCGCCACAGATTTTGGTATCTCGCTGGCTCGAGTCCAGTGGGATGTTTTTGCAACAATGACCTTCGCGGGCACAGTGCCCAGAACAGAAATTGCGTATGGTCTTGCGTTCCGCTGGTTGCAGGAATTGGCCAAGAAATGTGGTCGTCCCTATAATCGCCTTCTCATTGCACTGCGTGGTGAAGGGGGCGAAGTCAACGGGCGTTTCCACTTCCACTGTCTGGTGGGGGGAACTCTTACGCGCAACTATCACGCGCTGCTTCGCCAGGCTGAATGGCTTTGGAAAATTCAGTCTGGCGGGGCGCGTGTAGATGTTCGGCAATATGACCGCTCACTGGCTGGAGCGGATTACGTGTGCAAGTGCCTTGGGGCAAATGCTTACGAGCTGGATAAGTACAGCTTTGCGAACACGGTGACGCTGTCTGCATCTGTTATCCGCCTGATAGCGGGTATTGACGCGAGTGGAGACAGACGCTGCGGCCGGGACACATGAAAAATCGGGCGGGTTATGAAATGTCGGGTGTCGTTGGGCCTGCGGGCCTGGCGTCTGCTCTTGCCTAAGAGGGGCATGTCCCCCACGGTTTGGAAGCTCGGCCTGGCAAAGTAATATTTACGATGAGACCGCTTCGCTGTCTGCGGGCATGGTAGCTGTTCCGGCCTAAGAGGGGCAAGTCCCCCGGGGTTGGGTAAAAACAGTGCCGACAATCCGCCATCGGATGGCAGCGATAAAACGCGAAAGCAATTGTCGCGTGTGTCAAATTTACAATGGATTCCTTGGCCTGGGGCCGGGCGGGCGGGCGCGCAGCGCCCGCCCCCCGGCTCCAGGGTCAAGGCTCCTTGTAGATGCCCTCTGTACTAAATGGACGCGGTGGTTGACGGTCAAAGTAGGCGTGACGGGCTTTGGTTGCGCCAACGGCAGTGACAAATGAAAGAAGAGCAACATCAATTCCTGAGGTTGGTTGGGCAAGCACCAGCCCGGCTGACCGTGGAGCAAGCGGCGTGGCTGCTGGGATGCCAAGCGCACGATGTTCCGATCCTCATTTCATGTCGGCTGTTGAAACCGCTCGGAAACCCACCGTCGAACGGAATAAAGTTCTTTTCGACCGCAGAGGTGACGGAAATAGGCAAGGACCGGGCGTGGCTGGCAAAGATGACGCAAGCCATTAGCCAGCATTGGCACAAGAGAAATGTGCGCCAGAAAAGCCACTTACGGAATGGTTCGGCGTTAGGGCCGCAGTGTCTCGATTTGGGTACTGCCACGGCCGCGAGTCAGACGAGCATCTGAGGCAAGTCGCCGGTGGAGATTTTTAGTGTCTGGCAAAATCGCGGGCTTTGATTATTTCCAAGTGAATTCCTTTGCCATCCCCATAGGATTCAAACGCTTTGGGATGGTGGCGCAACACCTGAAAGGTGTCGAGTTGCCCCATCGTGGTTCCAAGAGAGCGCGCAATTTCCGCCTGGCATTCCCAAGTTTGCTGGAATCCCAACACTTCGCGCCCCTGTTCGTCAAGTATAAAATATCTTGGCTCCATAATGTATTTTGGTCGCAAATATGAGATCGTAGATTTAGCGGATTGTCAATTCGATTATGGAAAGAAAGTTGCAGAAATTCCGGTCGGGCACCACATCTGGCCGGAATTCTGATGGACTGGCAATCGTGCGACTATTGATTGACGGCCATTGGCATAGGCACGATTTTCCTCTCGTAGTCTTCCAAAGAGGGAACGATGACCTTGGCCTTTTTGGAGTATGCTCGCGCAAATGCCTTGGAACTGTGCCCAAGTGCCTGCTGGGCGAAGCGTTCCGGCATCCCCACAGTCTTGGCCCGTTCGGCCCAGGCGTAACGGTAGCTGTGGAGAGAAATGCCGGTAATCCCGACCGTCTTAAGGCGTTTGATGAACATCTTAGCGCGGTGGTTTTCTTTGATCCGCGCCATGCGTGGGAACAATGGGCCGGATTTTGGAAGCGCTTGCAAGAGCGACGCGGCCTCGCCGCCAAAAGTGATGATTACGGGCACGTCCGTCTTGTTTCGCCGATATGAAATGGTGTGGTCGCCCCAATCAATATCCTCGGCGGTCAATTCTGCAATGTCGGTTTGCGAGCCGCCCAGATGCCACAAAAACTGGTAATATGCCCGGATTTCCGGGTTGTGTTCGCGCTCAATGATGCGCTGGTGTTCTTCAAACGTGATCGCCCGGCGTTCCTTGTGCTCCACGGCGGGCCAGCGGCGCTTCGGCAGGACCGGCCAGGGAAGCCAGTGCATCCCGGTCGCGTAGTTATGGAGGCGGCGCAAAAACATATTGGTCGAGATCGTGCCGGCGTTCAGAACCTGCAAAAAGTGTTCGGAAGCCGTCTCGATGAGTTTGCGGTGGCGGATGAGATCGAAGGCCCGGTCTCTCATGGCGGATGCCCACCGGGCTTGCGTCGGGCCAGTCTTGAGCGGCAGCATCGCGTCCATGACATTCTGCCAAGTGCGTTGCGCCAGGGTCGGGTCGGAGTGCTGCAAATAGACCTGGGCGATTTGCAGGTTCATTTCCACATGGCGGACGGCCTCGTTCCGGGCGTCAACGAGGCGTTGGGCTTCGTCAGCCTCGTTGATTCCCAGGCTCTCCCGCTTGTTGGTGTGGGTGTCGAAACAATAATAGGCATCGCGGTTTCCGCGATAGATAAGGCGATAGCGCTTCATGACGTTTGATCGTAACGAAGTGCGAAGTAGTCGCGTTAGCGGGTACTGGCGGAACTCTGACAGCATTCTGGCAGGATTCTGACATCCTGACCAAGTTGGTGTCCATTTTAGTGTCCACCACCGCTCCAACCTCTGCAACCCATTGTGTACCAACACTTTGGGAATGGAGCCAGTTGCCGGACTTGAACCGGCGACCCATGCTTTACGAAAGCATTGCTCTACCAACTGAGCTAAACTGGCCTCGCTCGCCTCACCACCTTATGTTTCCATCATGTCCGTGGCAAGTTAATTTGGCAGGATAAGAGGGGAACCCAAAGAGGGGAAACGCGCGCCCGGGCGGGGATTTGGATACCATCCCATCCTCGCTTTTTTCGCGGCGTCTGTTACCTTGCGGTTGGCTGACGATGGATCTTTCATCTTTACACTTGGATATGGGCGGGCTGATCGCGTCCTTGTTTTGGGGCGGGATCGGCATGGGGTTCCTGGTTTATGCCAGGAAACAGCGTTCGATTCCGGCGCTGCTCGGCGGGGTTGGCTTGGTTGGCATTTCTTATTTTATGGCCGATTCGGCGGTTTGGATGTCTTTGGCCGGGGTGGGCATTCTGATCGGGGTTTATTTTTTGTCGCGGCGCGAGGATTGACCGGCGCCCGTCTCCGCCGGGCTGGCGCATTACATGGGGCCGCGGGTTTCGTGGAGAAGTCTGAGGGTGTAACGCCCGCGGCGGCGTTGGAGGCGAATCGGAGCCAGGAAGGCCCGGGAAAGCGCGGCGGAATTGAGCACGGATTTCATCGGGCCGCAGGCCAGGACGCGTCCGCGCCGGAGGATCAGCGCGTGGCTGAATACGGGCATGATTTCTTCGACATGATGTGTGACCAGCACCAGGGTGGGCGGATTTTTGCCGCCGCCAAGACGTTGCAGGAATTGGAGGAAATGCTCGCGCGCCGCCGGGTCCAACCCGGCGCATGGCTCGTCCAGGATCAGCAGCGGCGGCCCGGCCATCAGGGCGCGGCCAATCAACAAACGCTGCCGCTCGCCTTGGGAAAGGAACAGCCAGGGACGGTCCGCCAAATGGCGGCATTCGATCTGCCGCAGCACGCGCAAGCCGCGGCGTCGGTCGCGGGCGGCCATGTCCCCCCAAAATTGGATCATGGCAAATTTTCCGCTTACAATTGTTTCCAATGCCGGTTCGCTGTCCGGAATCCTCTGGCGGACCGAGGAACTGACCAGGCCGGCGCGCCGGCGCAGTTCGCGCCAGTCGGCGGCGCCGTAAGTCTTGGAGAGGAGTTCGACGCGGCCCGCGGAGGGTGTCAAGTAGCCGGTCAGGGCGCTGAGGAGGGAAGTCTTGCCGGAGCCGTTGGCGCCGAGGATGACCCAATGTTCTCCCGGCGCGACTGTCCAGTTTATGTTGTCGAGAATCAGGGCGTCCCCCCGTCGCACAGTAAGGTTGGAAACGGCGAGGATCGGCATGGTTGGGCATGTCACCGGGTGTTTTGGTAGGAAAAAAGCCACCACATCGCCGCGGAAATGACCAGACCGGCGAGCACGCCGAGGAACAGATTGCGCCAAAATCGTTTGCGCGCGCCCCGCCCCATCCCCGGCATGAGGTAGTAGAGATTGTTCTTATGTCTTCCTTGCTTATGCACATGCGCAGTCTTGCAGAATCCGGCGGCGTTTGGCGAGCCTTTTTTTACAATTGTGTGACGATTGTTGCCCAGATGTTGTTTTTCGATCCGCAGGCGGGCCGTCAACCGGCGTTGGCGAGGGGCTGGGCGGAGATTTCCAGCATGCGCTCGATGGGCTGCCGGGCGCGCTCCAGGGTCTCCCGGCTTAATTCGACGCGCGGACTCAGGCGCGCCATGCAATCGCGGAGTTTCTCCAGCGTGTTCAGCTTCATAAACTTGCATTCGTTGCACCGGCAATGCTCGATGGGAACGGGGATGAACCGCTTGCCGGGACATTCCTTGCGCAAGCGGTGGATCATCCCCGCCTCGGTCGCGATCAGGATGGCGGAGGCGGGACTCTTTTTGCAGTAATCCACCATTTTTTCCGTGGAGCAAACCGCGTCGGCCAACAGGCGCACGCCCCGGGTGCATTCGGGATGGGCGACGAGCGGGGCGTCGGGAAATTCGCGGCGGATGCGCATGACGCCGGCGTGTGTGAATTCCACATGCGCGTAACAACTGCCCTGCCACAACGTCATTTTCCGCCCGGTCTGCTCCATGACCCAGGCGCCGAGGTTCTCGTCCGGCACAAACAGAATGTCCCGCTCCGGCGGGCTGGCGCGGACGATCTTGACGGCGTTGCCGCTGGTGCAGATGACGTCGCTCAGCGCCTTGACTTCCGCGCTGCAATTAATATATGTGACAGTGTAAAAATTCGGATTGGCCGCCTGCAACGCCTTGAGTTTGGCCGCCGGACAGCTTTCCTCCAGCGAGCAGCCGGCGTCCCGGTCGGGGAGGATGACGATTTTGCCGGGGTTGAGGATTTTCGCGGTTTCGGCCATGAAATGGACTCCGCAAAAGACAATGACTTCGGCCCTGGTTCTGGCGGCCTGTTGGGACAGGCCGAGGGAATCGCCCACGTAATCGGCCACGTCCTGGATTTCGGGCACCTGATAATTATGGGCCAGCACCACCGCGTTCAACTTCCGCTTCAAGCCGAGGATCTCGCGCGAAAGGGCGTCCCGCCGCGGCGGCGGCAGGGGGACGCGCGTGACAAAATCACTGTCGCCGCCGGTTTGTGCCGTTTCAATCATGCCCATAACGTAAGTTCAAAGCGCGCGGTTCAAAGCGCAATTTTTGTGTCGGCCAGCGCCTCCTCTTCCGCCGCCAGCAGGAAACCGTGCATGGAGGGCGCATCGGCGGACTGGCGGAGCTGGTCGAGGATGGCGGTTTTCCTGGCCATGAGACAAAGCCGGGCCAGGGTGTGCAGATGCAACCGGTCGTCCTGGCAACAAACCAGGAAGAACAGGCTGGTCGGCTGGCCGTCGGGCGCGCCAAAGAAGATTTCCTGAACGGTGCGGCCGAGGACAATGAACGAGGTTTCAAACAGGTAAGGATCGGGCACGCGGGGATGGGGCAGCGCGAAACCGCCGGGCATGCCGGTGGAACAAAGAGCTTCGCGGGCTTCCAGGCTGGCCAGCAAATCCTGCGCGTTGTTCAACCGCCCGGTTGTGCCCGCCAGGGCCACCAACTCATGCAAAACCGAAGACTTGGTCTTGGCCGCCAGGGCCGGGGCGATGAAGCCCGGCTCCATCATCTCCGGCAGGAGCGTTTGGCGCGGCAGCATTTCCCGCGTGCCGCGCGTGGATTTCCGGTGATACTCCGTCAACCGCTGGCCGGGCAGGCGGAGGAGGTGTTGCGAGGCCCAAAGGTCAATTTCGTCCTTGTCAAAGACGATCCGCCGCCCGCGCTTCTCGTGTGGAATCTCGTTGCACTTGACCCGCTGCGCCACATCCTCCAGCGTCAGATGCAAATACTCCGCGACCGCCTCCAGAGTGAGAACTTGATACGACATATTCAGCGGCCGGCTCCCCGGCCGGCCAACATCATCCCCCCGCCGCGATGGAAGATCAAGAACGGTTCATCGAACAACCCAACGGAGGAGGAGCAGAATGGAGTGATGGAGGAAGGGAATGGAGTGATGGAGTGATGGAGTGATGTGAAAACCCATTACTCCATCACTCCAACACCCCATTGGGTTCATCCTCGGCGCGGCGGCTGTCTTCATTCCACTATACATGCGGGCATTATGGCATGGATCGGCGAAAAGCGACTCCCCACCGTGGGTACGATTTGCAGGTCGAAAAAGAGGGCGCCGACCGCGAAAAAAGCCTTGTAAAGTCCGGGTAAGATCGGCTTTGAACAAACAAAGCAGAAATGCAAAAGTGAAAATAGTTTGCCGGGAAGGCGTTGACAATTGCGAATTGCGGATTGCTCTCCAAGGTAGATTAAGATCCAGAACCGGGAAAGGCACGCCTCAGCGCGGTTCCAGGCTGGACACGGCGGGGGGACTGAGGATGCCAACCCGGGTGACGGCGGTAACAGCCACGCTCCGCGGCAAAGCAGCGCCGCCCCCCGCGCTGAGGAAACGGCTGGTTTGCGCGGCGGGCAGTATCTCCGCCCGCCAGTTCCCGCCGAATTGTTCCTGCAAAAGCCACTGCCAAACCGGCTCCCCGCCGGCGGGTTTCCACGCAACGGAGATTTCGCGCCCGGTTCCGTGAACGGTCAGCAGCGGTTTGCCGGGGGCCTGCCTGCCCAGCCAGGGCGAAGCGGGCACCAGCGCCGGAGCGGAATAGCTCCCCGCCAGCGCCGCGCCAATGCCGCCGGGATTGCGCATGACGAAATTGGCCCGCCACAGGACTTCGCCGGCCGCGCCCGGCTGGCGGCGTGTCAATTCGATTTCCATGGCGGTTTCCGCCGCCGGGTCTCCCTTGAAGCCGGGCCATTCGCCGGTCTGCATGCCGGGCCACAAATGGCGGCCCCGGGTGTTTTGCGCGCTCCACCATTGCAGCAGCGCGGAGAAGCTGTGTTCCTTGTCATCGCTCGGCCAGTACAGTTGCGGCGACAAATAATCCAACCACCCATTGGCCAGCCAGGCCTGGGAATCCGCGAAAAGCGCCTCGTAAGAATCCAGCGCCGCCGTTACCTCGGCGGGATGGCCGGGCCGCCAGATGCCAAACGGGCTGATCCCAAATTTCACCCACGGCTTTTCCTTCTTGATGGAGTCATTGACCAGTCTGACAAAGATGTTGATGTTCTCGCGGCGCCAATCGCCCCGCGACAGTTTCCCGCCCGCTTTTTCATACCGCTGCCACAGGGCGTCGTCCGGAAAATCGGACGGCTTGTAGCCCTTGGAAGGATAGGGATAAAAGTAGTCGTCCAGGTGAACGCCATCAATGTCGTATCGCCGGACGACATCCATAATCACTCCCAGCGAATAGCCCCGCGAACGGGGGTCGGCCGGGTCCAGCATCAGAACTTCGCCGGCCGCGCGAACCAGTTCCGGGCGGGTGTTGGCTACGTAATTCTTTGCGGCGGGGGTCTTGTCATTGAGGAGGCGGACGCGGAACGGATTGAACCAGGCGTGAAGTTCCAGGCCGCGGTTGTGGCATTGGGTGACGGCGAAGGCCAGGGGATCATAGTAAGGCTGCGGCGCGACGCCCATTTTGCCGCTCAGAAATGCCGACCACGGCTCGAGTTTGGAATCGTAGAGCGCGTCGCAGCCGGGGCGGACCTGGAGGAGGATGGCGTTGAGATGAAGCTGGACGGCGCGGTCGAGGATGGCGGTCAGTTCGGCCTTTTGCTGGCTGGCGGGCAGACCGGGTCGGGAGGGCCAGTCGAGATTTTGAAAGCTCGCCACCCAAAGGCCGCGAAATTCCCGTTCGGGGGCGGGCGGCGTTGGGAGCAGGGCCGCGCGCGGCGGCGGCGGGGCGGCGGATTCCGGCAGAGGCGTCGGGGCGCGGGAAGACGAGTTGGCGCACCCCGCGAGGAGCAGGAGAGTCAACCGCACAATCTGGCGCGTCCTTGTCGTCATCAAATGGTTCAAGACTAACCAATACCCGTGACGAACGAGGATGGAAAGAATTCTTTCGTTGGGGCGCACGACAAAATTCTCCCCATCTTTGGTAGGGCGGCGCTGCTGCGCCGCCCAAGATTCCAGGGCAGAGCGGCCGCTCGGCCCTGCCAGGAATGAGAAGAAATCTATCCTGCACCCCTTTCTTTGGCGCGGGGGGACGAGACAAAAGTGGGGCTGGCAAGCCTCGGGCGGCTTCGGGGGGCTTTGTCCCGAAGGGACATGGTGACAATAGCCCGGCGTTTCAACGCCGGGCTATTCTCATCGTGTCCCTTCGGGACAGCCGGACCGAGCGGCTATCGAGGTCTCTTGACATTGTAGCAGCCAGACTACAATTAGTGAGCAAGAAAACGCCCCAAATCCTCAAATCCCACTTTTATCTCGTCCGCCCCTTCGGCGCTGTGTCCTTGCTTCATGGGCGATTCGCGGTTATGCTCCTATAGCTCATGGATTGGCGGTGACAAGATGCAAAGGAATTTATGAACCCAACGACTGCCCAGAATGGCGTTCAACCCGCTGTGTTTCCGCTGGCTGTCATGCGCTGGGCAAAGCGGGTGCTGTGGGGTTTGCTCGCGCTGGTGCTGGCACTGGTGGCCTTCTGGTCTTACTTTTGTTTCTTCTATCCCATTCATCAGCACTGTATCAAGTGTGCTGGCGGTGGTTTTCATTTGTATGCCGGAGATCATCAAGGACAGTTTCCATTCGACAGCAACGGTTTCGGCGACGCCTTGATGTTGTTGGTCAAGAGCGGGAACGTCGGCCCTGTTGATGGAGGGTGGTTCTGTGTCACCGGCGTCGGTGACGATGGCAGTGTCTTTCGGGCCGCGCTGGCTTCCGGCGCGCATATCCCGGAGGAGAAGTGCAGCCGGGTGTACGTGCAGGGTTTCCGCGATACGGATGACCCCGAGATTGCGATTTTGTTTGACCGATATTCGAGTCCGGGCGGCGACCATTTCCACCGTCCGTGGGGTCCCCTGGTGCGCGAGGTTTGCCTGCTGGACGGCTCCATGCAGATCATTGCCGAAACGAATTGGGCCAAGTTCTCCAGCAACCAGATCGAACGCCTGGTTGCGCACGGCATCCCGCGCGCCACAGCGGAGCACTACTACGCATTGACGCAACGCTGATCCGGCCAATGCGTGCATTTCACTTTTTTGGGGCATCCTCTCCTAATCTTAATCCTGATCTTAATCTCTTCTTCGCTTTATGATAGAGATTAAGATTAACATCAGGATTAAGAACCGGAAACCGCCACCCAAAAAAGGAGCAGGCTTGCAATTGCGCATGGATTTTGCACATTGAAGGGAGATGAAAAGCACAACCGAGGAAAGTCCGGCCATCCCGCCGGAATGGCTGGAGGAATTCGACGCGGCCGCCCGCCGTCCGCTGGAAACGCGCCTGCGCTACGCTTTCATTCACACCTGCAAACCGGTGCTGGACGACGAGCCGTTTCGCGCCTTTGCCACCACGGAAGAGTATCGCCGATGGTGTGAAACCAATCTGCCGGACTGGCTGGGATATGGCCGCGTTTGATTAACTTTTGGACTTCCAACCGGGCCGGGCGGAGACTATGTTAAAGTTCAACGTGGAACCCTAGCCATGACGCAAAGAACACGAATGTCCGTCAATACCAGCAATGTCCTCTCCGTCATCATGGGGGGCGGGCAGGGGCGGCGGCTCTTTCCCCTCACGCGCGACCGCAGCAAACCGGCGGTGCCGCTGGCGGGCAAATACCGCCTGGTGGACATCCCCATTTCCAATTGCATCAATTCGGGCCTGAGACGGATTTATTTGCTGACCCAGTTCAATTCCGCCTCGCTCCACCGCCATATCTCGCAATCGTACAAGTTCGACCATTTCTCGGGCGGTTTTGTGGAAATCCTGGCGGCGGAACAGACGTTCACCAACACCTCCTGGTACCAGGGCACGGCCGACGCGGTGCGCAAGAACCTGCTCCATTTCCTCACGCATGACTTCGATCACCTGCTGATTCTGAGCGGCGACCAGCTTTACCGCATGGATTTTCGCGACCTGATCGCCAAGCACGTCGAGCACGGGGCGGACCTGACGGTGGCCACGATCACCATGCCGCGCGAACAGGCGCGCTCGCTCGGCATCATGGAGCTGGGGCCGGAACAGCGCATCACCCGCTTCGTCGAGAAACCCCAGGAGCCGGCCCTCCTGGATTCCCTGCGGGTGGACCCGGCCCGCTACGGCGCGCTGGGGATTCAAGGGGACCAGGAATTTTTCCTGGCCTCGATGGGGATTTATCTTTTCAAGCGCGAGGTGATCCTGAAGTTGCTGGACAACACCCTGACCGATTTCGGCAAGCACATCATCCCGGAAGCCATCAACAGCCACCATGTGCATGGGCATGTGTTTCAAGGGTACTGGGAGGACGTCGGCACCATCCGTTCCTTCTTCGAGGCGAATCTCGACTTGACTGCCCCCCTGCCGCGCTTCAATTTCTTTGACATGAGCGCCCCCATCTTCACCCGCCCGCGGTTCCTGCCCGCCTCCAAGATCAACGGCGCCGAGATCAGCCACGCCAACGTCTCCGACGGCTGCATCATAGACCGCTGCAAAGTCACCCAAAGCATCGTCGGCATCCGCTGCCGGATTGAGGAGGGCTGCGAAGTCCACCGCACCATCCTCCTGGGCTGCGATTTCTACGAATCGGATTCCTCCATCAAGCAGCATGAGGCCCGCGGCATGCCGCGCGTCGGCTTGGGGAAAAACACGCGCATCGAAAATGCCATCGTGGATAAAAACGCCCGCATCGGCGAGAACTGCCGGATTTCCCCCGCCGGCAAACCGGACAGCGTGGATCATCCGCTCTACTACGTGCGCGACGGCATTATTATCATCCCCAAGGGCGGCACAATCCCGCATGGCACCGTGATTTGAAGCTCCAACCCGGCTCGCGCCCCAACCCGCCTCTCCATGAATCTCGAAGACCATCTCGGCGACATCCTCGGCAAGGCCCGCGCCGCCCGCGGCGTGGACGCCTCCGCCGCCGCCCGGACCGCCGGCTTGACGCCCGTCGAGTGGAACGCCCTGGAACAAACCGGCCTGCCGCCACGGCCCCTCCCTTTTGCCGCACTCGGCCCCGCCCTCGGCCTGGACGCCGCCAAGCTGGAACGCATTGCCCAGGGCTGGCAGCCGGCCCCCGCCGGCCTCTCGCGCTGGCGTGAATTGCGCCAGATCACCACCGCCGCCAACGGCATGGCTGTCAATTGTTTTCTCGCCTGGGACGAAGTCACCCGCGAGGCCGCTCTTTTTGACACCGGCTGGGACGCCGTGCCGGTCCTGCGGATGCTCGAAGAAAACGGTCTTGACTTGCGCCATCTTTTTCTCACCCACCTGCACCAGGACCACGTCGCCGCGATGGGAGCCATCCGCGAAAGATTTCCCAAGCTCCGCCTCCACACCAACTCCGAGACCGCGCCGCCCCAGAATCGCAACCGCCCCAACGATTTCCTCCACCTCGGCAGCCTTCGCATCACCAACCGCGACACCCCCGGCCACGCCGAGGAAGGCGTCACCTACATTATTGGCAACTGGCCCGACGACGCGCCGCATGTCGCCGTGGTGGGCGACGCGCTTTTCGCCGGCTCCATCGGCCGCGGCAACCAATCCTGGGACTTGGCCCGGCAAAAAGTGCGCGAGCAAATCCTCTCCCTGCCGCCGGACACGCTCATCTGCCCCGGCCACGGCCCCCTGACCACCGTCGCCCAGGAAAAGGCCAACAACCCGTTCTTCTGATTGCGGATTGCGGATTCAACCGCAAAGAACGCAAAGAACGCAGAGGAGGATTTTCTCTTTGGGCTCTTTGCGTTCTTTGTGGTTAAAGAGTTTTTCGTGGGATTGCGGATTTCCGCTTTCTGCTTTCTGCTTTTCCATTGCCGGCCGTGGTTATTAGCATCACTTATTTACAAGACGGTTTTAGGGCATTTTTTGGCAAGTTACGAAATTTCGCAACCCCGCCGGGGTTTGACGGTCAAACCCCTGTTTTCGCTTTGACTGGGCTTGACCAAAAGGCCCGAACGGGGCCGGAGCACCGGGAAGACCCTTCAGCCAGGTCATAAGTTTGCCTTCTTTTCCCCCGCTCCAATCCGCGCGTTCAACCAATCCTGGAAGCCGGATGGCCGCGCCGCAACTTTGCCGTTTCTCATACATTGCTCCTCAAATCCAATCCATGTTCCCCTGTGCCTGCCCGCGACTGATTCGCCGGCCCGGAAGCAACTCTACACCATGCGCAATTAGTGTCAATGTTTTTCTGCGCCAATGCAGCAACTTTCGGCCCCGGCCTTGATGAGGAACCGGATTTTGCCATCCCGATTCCGAATCGGGAGATGGCACGGATTTCTTCTGCTGACACCAGGCATGGCCGCCAGGCAGCGACGTCTCGCCGCCCGTTGACCCCTCTGATGAATTTGGGATCATGATGGTGCAGCCGCAACGCGACGTCGGGCCCGGCGGTTCTTTGACTTGATTGGCAGCAACGGGGAGGCGATTCTCTCGTAAAGCGAAAACAGGAATTCGACACGCTCCCGGTCCGAGTGGAACGGCTCGGAGCGGTAGCATCTCTCGACAGCCCGATCCAGTTCGTCATGGGCGCGCAGCAATTCACTTGGCATGGAGAGTGGGTCGTAAAGGTCCGCGAGTGTGGCATGTCCGCGCGGGGGAAGGTGTGGCTGGCGCTGCGCGAGAACGGCCTGCGCTTTCGCCGCCACGCGCTCCCGTTGTTGGCTGTTGGTATTTGGCCACGGGAAATTATTATAGACGAGTTTGCTTGAGTATCGGTAATCCGACTTCAATCGCCCACACACCTGGCGCACCCAAGCCATGTGCATGGTGGAAGATAAAATGCCGAAATGAAAAAGTGTCGCGTCCTGAATAATAAGAGTTGCATCGCTCGAAATAAATTTTGGCGGGACAAAACCCATCGGGATATATTTTCTCAATTCGGCCGATACTCGCGGGATGAGTAAATAGTTCTTGCGAGGCATATTCTCGACGTGAAAATGCGCCGGCCTCCCGGCAATGTTCCTCGTGGGCGCGCTCTTGCTCGCGAGGCGGAATTTGCGGACGTTTTCAACGCGCTCCAAAGCAAGTGGCATCAGTCGGAGTTTTTCAGGAGGGCACTCGCCGAGCCAGAGGCACCAGCGCTCAAGGCTGTTGATAAATTCTTCTGCGCCGAGAAACCGGCGGAAAAATTCCCTGGCCTTCGGCTCTTCCTTCAGGAACTCGGCCTTTTGTTCCGGCGTGAACAGGTAATTGCCGTCGTCTATTGGTTTGTTGCCGATGCCCATTTCCGGGACAACGCAAAGCGGTTTGGCACGGTTCGTAATGGCGAACTCGGAACCTTCGACAAGATATGGGCTGATGTTCTTGGCGGTGATGACCGTTGATTTCTCGGCTTCATAGTCGTAAATGCGCTTTTTAGTCGCATCAAATGTCGCGAAGCCGACGATGACAACATGAACGTGCGCCTTGCCGCGGGCCTCGCTCTGCCAAGGGAACGTCCGATGGGCAAATGCAATTTTTAGCCCGAAGCGCTGAAACAAAGGATTCCACAGAACGCCGACTTGTTCGCCCTGGCTGATCGAATTTGTTGAAACGAAGCCAACAACGATGCGTGTTCCCTGAATGTAATCGGCGGCTTTGAAATACCAGCCCGTGACGTAATCGAGCAAGCCCACGTTCTCAACGTCGCCCGCAACTGTGCCCATGTCCGCGCGCTGTTCCTCTGTTTGGAACTTTGCGCCAACGAACGGCGGATTGCCTAGGATACAAGTGCATTTCGCCGGCGGCAGGACTTTTTTCCAGTCAATCCGCAACGCGTTGCCACAAATTATTGTCGGGGATTTTTTAAGCGGCAGGCGTTGGTAAAGCTGGCCGAAGGCTTCGGACACTTTCAGGTTCATCTGATGGTCCATGAGCCAGAGCGCCACTTCGGCGATGCGCGCGGGCCATTCGAGAATCTCAATTCCGTAAAACTGGTCAACGTCCACTTGCGAGAGCCGGGTGATTTCGTCCAGCGTCATTTCCGTCTGTTTGCCGAAAATCTCCCGGAGCGTTTCGAGTTCAAGCTGGCGCAGTTCACGGTAAGCAATGACGAGAAAGTTGCCGCAGCCGCAAGCGGGGTCCAGGAAACGGAGATTGCAGAGTTTGTCATGGAATTCCTCCAGTCGCGCGCGGCGTCCGGTGGAGCGGTCGGCTTTGCGGTTTTCAAATTCGGAGCGGAGGTCCTCCAAGAACACTGAGCGGATGACTTTGAGGATGTCGCGTTCACTGGTGTAGTGCGCGCCGATCTGCCTCCGCGCGGCAGGTTGCATGATGGACTGAAAGAGCGAGCCAAAAATGGCGGGTGAGATGCGCGCCCAGTCCTTGCGCGTGCAGCCGAGCAGGGCGTTGCGCATGTCGCGGTTGAAATCGGCAAAGCCGAGATGTTCATGAAACAAATCGCCGTTGACGTAAGGGAAAGGGGCAAGGGTTTCGTCGAGGTTCTTCTGTCTCTTTTCCGCCGGGGTGTTGAGGACTTCAAAGAGCCGCGCGAGCTTTTCTCCCAAGTCCGAGCCGTCGGGCACGGTGCGGTTTTCGATGAAAAGACGAAAGGACTCGCGCTCAAAAATGCCGGTGTCCTCGGCGAACAAGCAGAAGAGGATACGAACAAGAAACCTTTCGAGGGCATGTCCGGTATAGCCGCCGGCTTCGAGGGCATCGTGAAGGTCCCCCATGATTTGGACGGCTTCAATGTTGACCGGGTCTTGATCTTGGAATGTGTGCTGCTTGTAGCCCGGAATGAACGCGAATTCATGCACATGGCGGTGCAATTCGGCGAGAGGGAATTCGTGCGTGACACCGCGCTTCTTGTCGAAAAGTGGAAGGTCTTGCTTTTCCTCGGGTTCAAGGTCATGCAAGGCAATCCGTGCAAAGTCAGAAACAATGATATAACGCGGAATTTCGTTTTTCCGGTTCTCATCGCGAGCCAGGTCCTGGACGTAGCGGAAGGCTTGCGATTCGGCTCTGCTGAGGTCTTTGCCAAAACTCTTATGTTCGACAATCAGTATGCCCGGCCAGAAAAGATCAATAAATCCGTAGTCGCCGGTAATCCGTTTGACGGGCTCCTCAAAGCTGGCCACTGTGCGGCGGCGAATTCCAAAGACGCCAAAGAACTCGTCCCAAAAGGATTTGCCTTCGGCCTCCTCGCGGGTTTCACCTGCCCATTCTCTGGCGAAACCGATGGCGTTATGGCGAATTTCATTCCATGAGATCGGCATGGCGGAAGAGTGTGCTCCGATGGGTTGCCGCCGTCAATGCCCTTGGTTCTTGTGTGGTGAGACGGGGCGCCTCGCCTGTTGGCTGGCTGGCAGGCGTGAGGCCAGCGGCTTGCCCGGAGCGGCAGAGGTCGGACGAATTTTGGGGGCGCTGTGAGGGCGGGAGTTTCGACAAGGCCCTGATGCGCGGCGGGGAGGAATTGAGAATGGAGGATCGGAATGGAGTGTTGGAGTAATGGAGTGATGGGAAACCCCAATACTCCATCACTCCATCACTCCAAGATTCTGCGTGACACCGGCGGTGAAAACAGGCCATGCTGTGCGCCATGAACCCTTAATTGCATGACCGCTGCCAAAGAAAAAGCTCTGAATTTAAATGGGCTGGCCGACAGGGCGCAGAACGGATTTCCGGGACCCCTCTCTCCGGCTCTCTCCCCGCAAGCGGGGAAAGAGAGGAGGGCGCGAAGGATTTTGTCCTGCGGCCTGATGGACAAGGCCCTGCTCGCCATGAAGCAGCGCGCCGAGGAACTTAACGTCACAGGCGTTGCGCTGGTCGCTTATGCGCCCGGCGACACCGTCCAGTCCTGGACCTCGAAAATGGTGGTGGCGGGCAACCTCAAACGCGAGCCGACCGAAACAAAACATGGAAGCAATTTTCTTGGCATCGCCTATTCCAAAGCCGCCGAAATGGCCGACACCCTCAAGAACAGCGGCAACGCCGGACGCGCCCCACTGACCGGGGAATACGGCTGGGAAGGCGGCGTGGTCGCCAGGGGCAAAGCCGGTTTTTTGATTGTCGCCTTCAGCGGAGGCGTCTCGGCGGATGATGTCAAAATCTCCCAAGCTGGCCTCGCGGTGCTCTCCACCCAATTATGAACCCCCCCGACACTTTCCAACAAGTCAACCGCACTTTCGTGCGCTGGAACAACCGCGTCTATTCCTACTTCGGCGGCTGCGATTATTTTCGTCTCTCCACCCATAGGCGGGTCCCCGCAGCGATGCGGGCCGGCATGAGAAAGTATGGCATCAACGTCGCCGCTTCGCGGGTGACGACCGGAAATCACGTCATTTACGAGCAATTGGAGGCGGCGCTGGCGGATTTTTTTGACATCCCGGCCGCGACGCTGGTTCCCAGCGGCTACGCCGCCGCCGCCATCGCGGCCCAGGCGCTACAGGACCGGTTTTCGCGGGTGCTGATTGATGAAAAAGCCCACGGCAGTTTGCGCGATGCCAGCCGCCAGTTCCGCTGCCCGGCGGAGCCGTTCCCGCACCGCGACGCCGCCGGCCTGGCCCGCCTCCTGGCCCGCGGCGGCGCAAGGGACAATCCGATAGTATTGACGGACGGCCTCTTCTCCCACAGCGGCGAAGTCGCCCCGCTGGCGCATTATTTGAAGTGCCTGCCAGCCCGCGGAATGATCCTGGTGGATGACGCCCACGGCGCGGGCGTTTTGGGCGGGAATGGACGGGGGACGCCGGAGTATGCCGGCGTTCCGCGCGAGCGGATTGTGCAGACCATCTCGTTGAGCAAGGCTTTTGGCGCGTTTGGCGGGGCGATTTTAGGCGCGCGCGCGCTGCGGGAAGAAATCTGGCGCGGCAGCCCGATGTTCGCCGGCAGCACGCCGCTGCCGCCGCCGCTGGCGGCTGTGGCGCTGGAGACGATGGACATAATGAGGAGCGAGCCGGGGCTGCGGCACCGCCTGGAGAGAAATTGCCAGCAAGTCAGGACCGAGTTGCGCGAGCAGGGGTTTCCCGTCTCCTCCGCGCCTTCGCCGATCATCGTCTTCCATCCCTCCACGCCGGCGGAGGCCGGGGCGATGCGGGAGCGGCTGCTGTCGCGGAAGATTCTTCCCACCTGCATCGAGTATCCCGCCGGGCCGGAGCAGGGCTATTTCCGGTTTGCCATTTGCAGCGAGCACACCCCGGAGCAACTGGCCGATTTGCTGAAAGCCATGACGACCGATTGACACGCCTGCCGCGTCAGGCGCGACTCGCAGCGGCTTTCGGAGTATCCCTTTGGCGCGAAGCCGCGGAGATGCCGTGCCGCAGATTTCCAAATCTTTTTGAAATTGTTTCCCCAATTGGATGGGAATTGGAGTACTATGTGGGCCGCGATGAAGATTGACCGGTCTCGATTCGTTTTTGCCCTGCCGGCGCTGGCGGCGGCGGCCGCAGTGGCCGCGCTGGTGTTTTGGTTTGCCCGCCCGCTCGCGGAGGCCGTCGGCGCGCGCCTGCCCGGCGCCGATCAACCGCCCGGCGCGGAGGGCGCGATGACGCGCAATCCCATCCTGGCCGGCAATGTCATCGCGGGCAATGCCCAGCCAACGAATCTCCCCGCGCTGCCCGGTCTCTGGCCCCAGTTCCGCGGGCCGAATCGGGACGGGATCAGCCCGGAAACCGTGCCGCTGGCCCGCTCGTGGGAGGCCGCCGGGCCGCGCCTGTTGTGGGGCGTGGATTGCGGGGAGGGTTACGCGGGCGCCGCCGTTCGCGACGGGCGCGTGTATCTGATGGATTATGACTACGACAAGAAGCAGAACGCGCTGCGCTGTCTCTCGCTGGCCGACGGGGGGGAGATTTGGCGCTACGCCTATACGCTATCTGTCAAGCGCAACCACGGGATGACGCGCACCGTGCCGGCGCTCGCGGGCCAATTCGTCGTGGCGATGGATCCCAAATGCCATGTTCTTTGCCTGGACGCTGCGACGGGGGAATTGCGGTGGTGCATGAATCTGGTCTCCGATTATGGAACGACGGTTCCGGCGTGGTACGCCGGCCAGTGCCCGCTGATAGACGGGGAAGCGCTCATTCTGGCGCCCGGCGGGCACGATGCGCTGCTGGCGGCGGTGGATCTGGCGACGGGGAAAACGATCTGGCGCGCGCCCAATCCGCATGGCTGGAAGATGACACATTCTTCGGTGATGCCGATGGAATTCGGCGGGCAGAAGTTCTATGTCTATTGCGGCAGCGGCGGCGTGGCGGGCATTTCCGCCACGAACGGCGCGCTGTTGTGGGAAACCAATTCGTGGAAGATCAGCATCGCCACCGTGCCGTCGCCGGTCGTGCTGGAGGGCGGGAAGATATTTCTGTCCGGCGGCTACAACGCCGGCAGCATGCTCCTGCAACTGCGGGAACAGGACGGCAAGCTCAGGCCGGAAACGGTTTGGAAGCTCAACGCCGACGAGTTCGGGGCGACGCAGCAGACGCCTGTTTTCCACGACGGCCACATCTTCGGCACGCGGCCCAACGGGCAGTTCGTCTGCCTGGGTCTGGACGGCAAAGTGGCGTGGGCCAGCCCGCCGGTGGATACTTTTGGGAGGTCCCCCTTTCTGCTGGCGGACGGCCTGTTTTATGTGATGAACGAGGAGGGGAAACTCAGTTTGATGGAGGACTCCGGCACGGAGTTCAAACTGCTGGCCCAGGCGCAAGTGCTCAAAGGCGGCGAGGCGTGGGGGCCGATGGCGCTGGCCGGGGGACGCCTGCTGGCGCGCGATCTCAAGCGGCTGGTCTGCCTGGATGTCTCGGCGGCGGGGCAACCTAAATGAGGCACCGCAAGAACAGTTATGCCATGCTTGGTTCGCAATCGGACTATTCAAGAATCGAATTTGCGGCGGTCATAGACCGCCGCTACAGAGCGAAATCGAACTGGCGTGACTCAGGCAGCCTCAATCCAGCAGCAGGGGTTTGAGGTGGCGCTGGTACAGGTTTTCGGTGACGTTGCGGGCGACGGTTTCGGCGCAGGCGTCCAGCATATTCAGGTAGCGCGGGCCTTGTTGGGCGGCGATCTTGTAGCCCACATGCAGCAATTGGCGGACATTCGGGTTGAACTCCGGGCACTTCGGATCGTGCCGGAGCGCGGCGGCGAACTGGCCGGAGGTCCAGCGGGCGACCTTTTCCGCGGATGGCAATTTGGCAGGGTCAATATCAATGACGGAGGCGTAAGGGGCGCACAATTCGGCGCGGTGAGCGAGCGCCTGCGCGTAGATTTCCTTTGCGAGCGCCAGGCCGTCGCCGCCGGCCTCGGTCAGGCCGATCAATTCTTCCAGCCAGGTCGTGCCGGCGGTCTTGAGGTGAAGGCCGGCGTTGAATTTGGCCAAACAGCGGCGGATGGGCCGGTAGATGGAGAATTTGTCGCTGCCGGAATGGACGCTCAATTTCAGGTTTTGCGGCAGGCCGTACTTCTTCACCGCAAAGGCGATGACGGCGAGGTCTTCGCTGAATTCCCGCTCGAACTGGCCGAGGTCGCCGACGTAATCCACGCCCTTGTTGAAGCGGCCGGTGAATTTGGGCGCGATGGTTTGCAAGGCGATTTTTTCATCGGCCATCGCCGCCAGAATGATGAGCAGTTCGGGCGGGGTTTGCGCGGTGTCGGTTTCGTCCATGGAAACTTCGGCGATGAACTTGCCCGCGCCTTTGGCCTGGGCGATGTGGCGGAAAATCTTTCCCGCGTCCTGCACTGCGGAAAGATATTTGGCGGCGACGCGGGAGACTTCCGCGCGCTGGAGGTCAAAGGTCCGCTCAATGCCGGGGATTGCCAGGCGGCCGCACAGTTCGGCATGGCGGTCGGCGAAAGCGCGCAACGCGGCTTCCGGCGCGGGCCGGCCAATGGAGTCCGCGACGTCAATGGTGAAAAAGTCCGACGAATCGAGAAAGGCGTCCACGGTTTCCAGGCGGATGTGGTCGGCGTCCACATGCCACGGTTTATTCCAGCCGAGTTGGGCGACCGCCTTTTCCGCCGCGGCCCGCACGCTGGGTGGCTTGGAGCCGATGATGATGTGTTCGCGATTGGATTTGTTCCAGACGGGAGTGACCTCCGCGCCGCGGCTTGCGGCCATGATGACGGCTTGCAGTTGAGCTTTGGCTTGGTGGGCAAAGCGGTCGCCCATGCCAAACGAGAATTTACCAAGAGTCAAAGAATGTACCATGCGCACAGGTTAACGGCGCCAACGGCGGTGACAATGCAAATCTTCCGAATAGGACATATAGGACGAATGGGACGAATGGGACAAGTGGTTATTGAAACCGCGCTAAAGGTCAAGCACTTGATCGAGCAACTGCGGCAAGTGTTCCAGCACCACCGCGTTGCCGGCCAGGAGGGAGACGCCGGACTGCTCGGCGGCGGTTTGCAGCGCCTTGTCGCGGGAGGCGGAGAAGGCCAGGACCGGAATGTGGCTGGTGGCGGGAAAATGTTTGACACGGGCGATGCCCTCGCAGGCGCCGGGGCGGTTGGCGACTTCGGCCAGAAGGACGAGCGGCTTTTCGCGCTCGCATTCCTCCTGGAGCGCGGCGGCATCGTGGACGGTTTGGACGCGATAGCCCATGTCCTGCAAACGGCTGGTCAATTGACCGCCGAGCAACACATCGGAACAAAACAAAAGCGCCAGAGGTTTCAAAGGGATGGAGCGGCGGGCGGCGGAGGGCTGGAATCCGTTGATTGACAAACCGGGCCGGGGCCGCGTCAGTTTCCGCCGGACAGCATTTTTTCCAGTTTGTCGCTCTTGTCATGGCCCAGGTCCAAGGCTCTCTGATAATGCCAGCGCGCCAGAGCCAGGGAGGGCGGCTTCTCCGCGGCATAGACTGCGGCGAGAGCGAAATGGGCGTCGGCATAGGAGGGGTCAAGATCCAGGGCCTTGCGCAACGCGGTTTCCGCCTCGGAACGCAATCCTTTTTGGTCCAAAACGCTGCCGAGGTAGAACTGTGTGCTGGCATTGGTCGAATTGACGGCGGCGGACCGGCTCAAGGCGTCGAAGGCGTCATCGTATTTCTCCTGGCTGTAACGCAAGACGCCGAGCAAATAGAGGTTGCCGGCATCATTGGGTTCCAGGGCGAGGGCGCGGCGCACCGTCTTCTCGCAATCGTCCGGATGCCCGTCGGAGAACTGGGCGCTGCCGAGCATGCACAGCACAAAGATGTTGCTTTCGTCCTCCTGAAGCACTTGGGCATATTTCTTCTCCGCGTCCTCGTAACGCCGCGCCATGATGTCCAGGTTCGCGTCGCGCATGATGGCTTTGGCGCCGGCGGACAAATCTAGGGACGAATGGGCTTTGTGCGAAGGCTCCCCTCCAGCCGCCGGCTGCGCAGCCACAGGGTTGGAAGGCGTCGTAGGAGGAGCGGCCGCAGGGGTGGAAGGCGCCGTCGGTGGCGCGGCCACGGGAGTGGAAGGCGCCGCAGGAGGAGCGGCCACGGGGGTTGAAGGCGCCGCCTTCAGCACGGCCTGTTCTTCTGCGGTATAGGGAACCGGCGCGGCTTCCAAGACGGCCAGTCGCGCGCGCAACCCTGCGAGTTCATCAACGGACCCGCCCGTCGCGGCGGACCCGGCCGCCGCCGTCATGGCTGTGAGCTGCTTCTTCAAGTCGTCCCGCTCCGCTTCCACCGCCTTGAGCCTGGCGGCGTCGGCGCCGGGGGTGGCGGGGGGGCTGTTGGTGGCGTGCGCTTCGCTGTCGGCCAATTCCTTGCTGATGGCCGCCAGTTGCTTTTTCAAGTCGTCCCGTTCGGCGGTGAGTTGGGCGAGGTTGGCAGCGACAGGCGGCTGAGCCGGCGGGAGGGATTTCAAGTTGTTCAACTCGGTTGCGGTGTCGCTCAGTTTTCTCTCTGTTTCATCCAGCATCTTCTTCAGCCCGGCAATTTCCTCTTGCGCCGCCTTGTCCGGTTCGGTGGAGGCCGAAGGTTTGGGTGCGGGTGGCGGGGCGGCCTTCAACTGGTCGAGGGTGACCTTGAGGAGGTCGCGCTCTTTTTCGAGGGAGATAATTTGTTTGCGGGCCTTGTCCAATTCGGCGGGGTCGGCTGAGGCGGGGTGGACGGCAAGGGCTTCCTTGAGTCTGGCATCCTCATCCTTGAGTTGCATTTGCAACTGGGCAACGGCGTTGGTCAAAGCCCGAATTTGTTCCTGCAACAGGGTGTTCTGCTGTGACGGCGTGGCGGGAGCGCCCGGCAAGGTGACGGCGGGAGGAAGATTGGTGGAAGCAACAACGGAGGGGGCGATTTCCTTTTGCTTGAGCTTCTCCTGCAAGTACCCAAGCCGGTAATTGACGGCGGCCGCGTTGGAGGAGGGATGCTCCTTGTGCAATTTCATCAGGCCCTCCAGGGCCTGTTGATAGCGAGCGGCGGCGGCCGGGAATTGGCGGGCTTGCTCGAGGGCCTCCCCCTGTTGGATTTGATTGTAGATGGCTAAATAATCCTCATCCGGCCCGGCAATCAGAACGCCGCCGGCCAGGACAAGCAAGAGAGTCGCAGTCGCAATCCTTTTCATACGGGCCATAGTAAGCGATGGGGGGAGCGGTTGGCAACTCATTCCGCGCGAAATTTTGCAGTTCACTTGCGGCGGCGCCGGTGTATGATGGCCGCGCGATACAGGACACCAAATAATTCAAACTATGGAATATAATTTACAACAACGGCTGGTTTGCGTGGCGGTCATTGCCAATCCCGAGGATGCGGTCCCGCTGGCGCAGGCCCTGACGGCCGGGGGATTGAACATCATCGAAGTGACCTTCCGCACGGAGGGCGCGGCGGACTCGATCCGGCGGATTCGCAGCGCCCTGCCGCAGATGACCGTTGGCGCCGGCACGGTGCTGACGCCCTATCAGGCGGCGCAGGCGGCGGACGCGGGGGCGCAATTCCTGGTGGCGCCGGGCCTGGACGAATCGGTGCTGGAAGCGGCGCTGGGACGGAATATGCCGTATATCCCCGGCGTGGTGACCCCGACGGAAGTCGGGCGGGCGCTGAACTTGAAACTCAAGCTGCTGAAGTTCTTTCCCGCCGAGGCGTCGGGAGGAGTGGCGATGCTCAAGGCGCTGGCCGGGCCGTTCGCGCACACGGGGGTCAAATTCGTGCCCACGGGCGGCATCACGGCGGCGACGCTCCCGGCGTACCTGGCCTTGCCGTCGGTGGCGGCGGTCGGCGGCTCCTGGATGGCCGAAAAGGACCTGGTGACACAGCACGCCTGGGCGAAGATCACGGCGCTGGCGGCGGAAGCGATGAAGGTTTGTTGAATGTGTGCGGAATGGCCGGTTGATCGGCAAAAATTGCCGGGGAATGCCCTCCCGCGCGGTTGGCGGAAGGCGGCTATGAAATCTCCGGTTAGATGCCCCCGGCAATTGCCTATTATGCGATAATGCGAGACTGGCCCGAATGGCGCTTAGACTGGCGGCAGAATCTTGCAAATATGCGCCGACAAGTTCATTTTGTTTAAAATAGTCCAAAGGAAAGGCCGGTTTGAATCGTCTCATTATTTGAAAATGAAATCTGCAAACATAAGGACGCCGTGACTGGCAGCCTGTTTGCCCGTGCGGCAGCCATGAGGTCTGCCCCATCGAACGCGCCGATTGCGAATTCGTTCCAATCAGGAGCAAGTGCGGCGCTTTGCCCTCGCAGCCCCGCCAGAGGTCAGAGGCCAGAGGTCAGAGGACGGTAGGGCGAGACTCCGTCGAGCCGTGACTGTTCCCAAGGCAACCGAGCGGAGGTCACATTTCAGCTTTTCAGCTTTTCAGCGTTTCAGCCTTTGCCCTGGAAGGTCAGAGGACGGAGGGCGGAGACCTGAGACCGGAGGCCGGAGGGCGGATTTCCCGATTTCAGGTTTCAGGTTTTAGGTTTCCGCCTTTCAGCGTTTCAGCGTTTCAGCGTTTGCCATGATCCTTGCCAATTCATCGCCCTGGCCGAAGGGAGCGAAGTCAGAAAAATAGGGTCAAAAAGATCGGCTGCCGAGCTCAAATCCTCGGCTAACGATGAAACGTCCGTGGTCTGGGGAGCACACGCGCCTCGCGTGTCGGGGTCGGCGCCCCCGCCGACCACATCTTGGCCTCCTATCCACTTCATATAGAATGAGCGGAAGCAGTCGGCGAGGGCGCCGACAGCCACACGCGAGGGCGCGTGTGCTCCCCAGAGTGAGAGATGTGCGCTTTAGGCGAGGATCAGGGCTGCGGAAGAGGGCTTGCAGGCCTTGGGGCAAAGGGGATACGGTTAAAGTGGCGTTGGCGCGGCGGGTGCGCCGGGAAACGGCGATGAAGATTGAAATGGATGGCGCGGCGGGCTCAGACGGGCGGTTGGCCCCGCCTCTCCAGCCTGCTGCATGAAAAGCGAACACATTTAATTTGTGTGACACGGATATTCACCATCCCGGGATTGGCAGCCTCTGCTCTCTGCGGTGCGGGACTATATCTTATGGTTGGGTTGGGGGTCTCCATACGGAAGGTCCGGCAGGTGCGTGAATGGCCCGCAACCACTGGAAGAATTCTCGAGTCTGCAACTTGTGGAAAATGGTCACGGGCTGGCAGCACCTTCATGTGGATTGTAAGACCCAAGGTTGCTTACCGGTACTCCGTCAATGGCCATGAGCATGTGGGGCAGGATATTGCCGCCAGTGAAATCAACACAGCCTCGGAGGAGGCTGCCAAGGAGAAGATCCTTCCGTATCCCGTGGGCAAGGAAGTCACCGTGTACTATAACCCATCCAAGCCGCAGGAGTCATTCCTTGAAAATACATGCACTGCTGTCCCAGATGCCATTTTGGGAGCGGTCGCGATTCTCCTCTTCTGCGTCGGATTGCTGGCATTACTGGGAGCCATTCCCGTATGAATGGGTTCAAGCCCGGAAAGCTGAATGGGATTTGATGAAAAAGAAGACAGAGACGGCAGACCATAAAACTGCCGCGTCATGATCATGAATAAAATTCTGAATTCCGGGCTTGAACGCATTACGCCAGCACAAGTGCTCGCGCTCTTTCGGAAGGCAAGCCGGCCGCGCCTTAGTGATCGAACGCAGGCCGGTTACCTGCTCAAAATGTTTCAGGCCGATCCACACATGCTATTGCGCGAATTGCGACATTTCTTGAATTCCAAAAAGACGTCAGAGCGGGTGGCAGCAGCCGCTGCGTTGGCGGGCGGTTGGAAAAAAAGGAAAGACACTTTACGCGTCGAGAAGTTATATCTTGATTTGATTGGGCATGAGCGATCCATTGCTGTATTCGAACAAGTTGCACACACCTTGGGCGGTTGGGGCAGACCAGCCACCCTCGCTTTTTTGAGAAAACTTGCGAAGGATTCACCGCGCAAGGCGCAGATTGTGGTAATGGCGCATACGGGCGGACAGGGGCCCACATCGGTCAGGTACTTGCAAAGCCAAGCCGCCAGCCCTAATCCGATTATCCGCGAGTGGGTCGCATTTGCTTTAAACAGTGCGGCGAAATCGCAAAGTGTCCTTCGCACACTCAAGCGATTGTCCAAAGACCCGATTGCCTGCGTGAGATGCGAGGCCATTCGCAGTCTCATTTCTCTCCGGGAGTACTCAGCGATGCCCCTTCTATTTGCTGAGATGGCGCGCGATTATTCAACTGCTTGCAAGGTGGAAAAGTGCTTTCGCAAGTTTATACATTCGCTCTGGTATACCGTTTGGCGTCATTCCCGTGTAAACCACATCATTATCTGGACTTGGGTGGAGCTTTCCTGCCAGTTTGACGAAGCAATGGAACGTGAAAGAAAGCGGTCAAGCCCGGAAAGCCGAATGGGATTCGATGAAAAAGAAGGTAGAGACGGCAGACCATAATACTGCCGCGTCATGATCATGAATAAGCTTCCGATATCTCTGTTTGACCCCAATACAATAACGCCCCATCACAACTCCATGAAACCGCCCGCCCTTTCCCCAAAAATCACGCTCGCCGCCTGCCTCTCCCTTTCCGTCCTGCTCACAGGCTGCTTCGACACGAAGGAGGAATTCACCCTCAACCCGGACGGCTCCGGCAAAGTGGTACACGAATCAACTTTCCAAGACTTTATTTCCGCTGACAGCGATACAAATGATCAGCAAGAGAGCCTGCGGCGGACCATCAAAAATGTGCTAACGGAATCCGAAGGCGTCGAAGCCTGGCGCGATGTCACCTACAAGCGGCTGGATGAGAACCGGATATTTTTCCGCGCCACAGCTTATTTCAAAGACCTTTCCAAACTCAAAATATACAACCAGACCGAGCTTTTTTTTCTGTGGCGAAGCTCGGCGGACGGCAAGCTGCTTTTGAATCTGCGAGCGAAGGAGGACCATTCGAATGAGAAATTGACGCCGTTAAAGGAGCCGGCCCTGACTGAAACCCTGTCCCCCGAAGAACAGGCAAAAGAACTCAAAGAGGTCCGGGCCGCCTACCGGAAGGCTAGGTTCATGATGGCCGAAGATCTTGGCCCCAACACTCAGGAAACACTATTTCATCTGCCCGGCACACTCAGCCAGACATCCAACTTTCAAACCCCAACCTCCGGCGCCCTCAAGCTGGAGTTCGATGGGGTCAACTTCATTCACGCTTTGGACAAACTCGCATCCAACGACGCCTGGATGCTAAAGAACGCGTCCGCCTTTTTCCAAAGTAGCATTGACGAAGATCTCTCCCTGAACGACGATAGCCTCAATGAAGTCCTCTTCGGCAGCAATGCCCCTGTGCAAGCCGTCGTCACCGGGCCATTCGCGCCGCTCTTCGATTACGCCGCCGAGGTTGCCGCGGCCAAGAAGGATTTTGCCAACACCGCGGAGGTACTCGGGATCAGACCGGCCTTCTTCGCCCCTCCCGCACAGGGCGAGCCTCTGAAGAATCTCACAGTGGCAGGCGTGCAATTCGTCAACGAGACGGAGCGGAAACATCTGCGCGCCTTCAGAAGCTGGCACGCCGGATACACGCTGGCGGTGGCCGCTGAATTTTCCGGCAGCGTGCTGGACCATACCGTGGAAGGCGAAGTCGAAACCGCCATCGCCGAAGATGGCAGCAGCCTGCTGCCCGAAAAGGACTCTGACCGGAAAATCCGCTCAACCGAGTTGTCGAACGACAGGACTGCCGTCATGTTCGAAGTGCCGCTGAAGCTGCCGCCAAAGGGTGTTTCGGGTTTCAAAGAGATTTCTGGGCAGTTGCAATACAAGGTTGCCGACGGCGTCAAAGAAGTGGACCTGGGAATCACAGAGTTGGAAAAGGGCGCCAAGGGAACCATGCTGGGCGCGCGGATTGTGTCCATCGGGGAAGCCTCAAAAAACGGCGGGGCGCAGGAATTGGGGCTGGAACTAAATGTCCCCGATGACCAGATCAAATCGGTCGCTCTTGTTGCCGACGGGGAAAAGACCGAGTTGGATCAGGACGCTTCGTTTTCCTCTCCCGATTCATGCACGCTGAATTTGACGTCCGAGCACGCCTACCCCGCCAAAGGCCACCTGTTTGTGGAGATGTATGATAACCTCCGCACCTATAAGGCGCCCTTCAAGCTCCAGAACATCAGCCTGCTCGGCAGCAGCGCGGCTGGAAAAACCCAGTAAAGGGCTCAAGCCTGGAAAGCTGAATGGGATTTGATGAAAAAGAAAATAGAGACGGCAGGGGTCAGAGATCAGAGCTGATTCTGACGAGATGCGGGGGGTTTTTCAGCAAGGTATTTTTACTTGAAAAAGAGCCAGCACCGTCTTCGTGGTGATAACTTTCGGACACGTTAATAGAAAGCCAAGCGGGCGACGATCAT
>Ga0181530_10000687_pt1 | contig 43669 bp, 31 predicted proteins | sample PEATcosm2014_Bin_42_FD_119769 | JGI IMG/M metagenome (GOLD analysis project Ga0181530, IMG submission 119769) | Peatland microbial communities from MTU Mesocosm Facility, Houghton, MI, USA - PEATcosm2014_Bin10_60_metaG | ecosystem: Environmental > Terrestrial > Soil > Wetlands > Peat | place...
GCGCAGCGACGGAGCGCGATGCGAAAGTATCCTCCAACGGCACCAAATCCCGAACCAAGCAGCTAGCAAACGAGCCCCGCACAAGTCGGAACCATCTAACTCGCAGCGGGGCTCAGAACATTAACCACATCGTCGAAGGATCAGCAGCCAGACAACTCGGCCGAAGTAAGCCCGAATGGGCCCTACGGTACCAGGCATCCTTCGCTTCGCGCGGCGAAGTGCCGATGGGTCGCTGGACACGCCGTCCGTTTTCGTAGAGCTCAAGATAAAATGTGCCGGTTGTCGAGCGGACCGGTTCGCCATCGATCAGCACGGTGCCGGGATAAGGCACTCCGTTCTGTTTGAGCACCGGGACGAAGCGCCATTTTCCCTCAACCTTGATATACTTTTTGAGGTTGGCTCTGGGAGCGACTTCACTATCCATGCTTACTATCCACCATGCTTTCGGTGAGCGTTTTAAAGCTGGAATTTCGGACAGATTTTGCTGCAGAAATTATAGTAAATGGATAGTAAATGGACGTCGTATATAAGTGATTGATTATAAAGGGCGGGAGTAGTTCAGTGGCAGAACGTCAGCTTCCCAAAGTGGGCAACTCTATAATTATCAACAACTTACGGAAGCGATAAAAAGCAAAAAGCAATCCTGAACAGTCAAAAACAATATTTACGATGGTGGTGAGTATGGTGTTTCCCCTTTATTCATACGGGTTTCCGCGTGACACCATTCTTGACACCACTCTGATTTCCAACACCATTCTTGATTCAGTGGTAGAACGTACAGAGAAAATTCTGACGTTCTCAGCACGAGTTTTCAGTGGTAGAAGATGCACGAGATTAGACTGGCTCGGAAACGTCAGGTCAATATGCGAGTCGTCCCGACCGGCAAGGCCTTCGAGGAATCAGTTGACCTCGCCTACGAGATTTTCAATCGGGTATTTCGGCGGGTGCCGGAGCGAATCCATGACCGCTGACCGAAGGCCACCAAGTCTTTCAACTCTTGGTTCAAGTAGCCTTCGGTCAGTTCGAACGCTTTGAGTTCAATTCGTGCACTCTACACCATCCTCATTGCAAGTTGGCGTACACTGCGCCTACTGAATTCACATTGTTCCCGTCCGATTAGATTTGAGGTCTCTTTCCAACTTCCCGTTTCCTCAAAGGCTCCAACGAATCGACGTAATCCGGGAATGCTGGGCTCTCCAAGATGCACGAACTCGCCGAGACGAAATCTCTGCTCCTCTCGTTCTCGCCTCCTGCATCCGGCTTGCCGAAGGTATGTTGAGTTCGAGTGACAGAACTCGTCGGAAGCCCCATGCTCTGTGTCCGCCTCGAAGGGGAGGTTTCCGGGGTTTGAGAGCGGTCGCTTCCGCCATCTTACGTAAAGGGTATTGAACTTGTTGCTGAGGCACTGGTTGATGAAACTGCGGAATCTCGCTTCATTCGCTCCGTGCATCCGGTCGGGAGAGAATGTCTGAATGACATCCTCCTTGCCGTCGCTGCGGAATTTCGAGCACGTGGGCAAAACCGCCAGATGCAGGAGAAGTTCCTGCGTCCAGTCTTCAGCTTCAGTCGCCGAGACACAATCTCGAACCCGCCTTCTCACCCAGTCCGCCACATAGTTCGGGAATCGCTGGTAGAACTCGCTGAAGCTGTTCGGGACACCGCCTAAGCCGGTGGTTTGCTTCGCATCCTTGCCGCACAGCGGACAATTCTCAACCACAATCCATAGCGAACCGTCAGACCGATACTGCTTGTCCTCGGTGCAGTGATGATGTTCGAGGAAGTCGCTCAGGTCAAAGGATGGATGGAAGTCGCATGTCGCAGCGGAGTACGCACGGAAAGGCTTCGCTTCCTCCCGATTCGTCACAAGCCAAGCTGCGAACTCGGGGCAGATGCCGCACTTGACCTGTCCGACCGGGCCGCGTGGCAGGTACTCGCCATCCACCTTCTTCGGCTGGTTGAGCCGAGTCGCGGTCGGTGCCGCGACCGACTGGTTGTGCAACTTCAACTCGACAATCTTCTTTGATGTCTTGTCGCCCTTGGTTGCATACACCACAACCAGCGTCCCCATCGTCTCGGTCTCTGACGAATGCAAGCCATGAGCGTGCAGTCCACCTGAAGGCGTATCGACAAGGTAATATCCATCAAACCACGCCATCTGGAACCCTTTTGCGATTGCCGCAGGAATGTCGTCAATATCAATGAAGAAGCCGTGGTCGTGCTTAGCTACGCTCACTAGGTTGAAGCCGTCAGCAATCCAATGGCAAAGAGTGGACTGGTTGCTGGTGGCAATATCCGGCCAGCCGGTATGGTCTGAGCGGGTCATTCCCATGCTCGTAGGCGAGAAGAGGAAGCCTTGCTCGGCAAGTTTTTGAATTGGTTCGTATTCCATGAAATGCTCCAATGTTGAATTAAGCATCGGAGCCGGAAAATCAGGTCAGTGTCATTCTGTAGGTAAGAAGTCTAATGAGAGTGAGTTTCCAGCATTCCGCCCTCGCGCCAATTGAGTTTCGGAATGGGGTCGCTCGAAAGCGACCCCTTGGAAACCCAACATTAGCTGCGGGGATGACAGGAGCTACCTATCACTAATTAGTACTAGGAAGTCGGGAAACCCTTGACCCGCGAACCGATTTCCTAAGCAGCGGGGTTGGTGATGGCGAAACTTTCCTCAGCAGCAATGCAAGAAACTCACCCATGAAGCGTGCATCCGATTTCATCGGTGCTGCCCATGCCTTGCTCCGCTACTGTACTTTCATCGGGCTAAGCGTCGTTGGTATCTCGGGGAACCTATACTATCGGGATGCAAGGAACCGGCCCCCCGTGGACAGCCGAATGCAATTCGTTCAGAGTTCGGAAACGGAGGTCAGCATAGTTCTATTGCGGCCTCCGCCTCACATCTGACAGATGCTGAGCAGAAAATAAGTTAGAGTACACGCATCGCTAATAATGGCGAGGATATTCGCTCAACTTAGTTACTTATGTATAACGGAGTGCGTTTGACTTCACATTCGCGTGCTGGGATAGTTGTAAGTGGATGCGGAGTAACTGGCACCCATCTGGCGAATCAGCCAACTGGGTGAAAGTAACACGGTAGCAGCAATGGCGAGAAACTGAAGCAGCACGGCATTGACATGAGAAGAGCCCCGGCCTTAACTGGTCGGGGTTTCGTGCGTTAAGAGGGAGGATACAGAACTGTACACGGTAAACGAGGCAATTTCAGAAAATTATTTCTACGGCATATGTGGGGAGAGTAATACGGAATATTTCTCAGAATGTGTAGCCAAAAACAGAACCGCCTAGGTATCCTGTAGAATAGAGAGCCCCTCGGCGATACCGGGGCAGTAAGGAGACAGGATGGCAAGGACATACACAGCAGTCGTAACCGATGAAGGACGCAATTCCCGTCGTTGCGGTCATAACCACCACACCGCCTCTGCCGCTTATCGTTGCGGCGATAAGAACCGCCAGCATTTCGCAGTCCTCCAGATTGAAGCCTCGGATGGTCAGCCGGTCACTCTTGGGGACTTTGCAGTGAGTGAGGCTGATTATCGTGAAGCCAATTGGAAGGAGTGGGTTGAGGACATCGCTGAGTATCTATCGGAGAGCTTAAATAGCAATCAGGAATCGTACAAACTATAACGCCAACGATGACGGCAAGGAGGCTCCAATGAACAAGAATGAAGTTTGTGATAGGCCGGGATGGACTGCTGGACGAGTTGAGAGGTTCCTCGTTGTCGAGCATGTCCATCAGCGTCGGGGGTTATACGGGAGTTATACGGAGTACGAGTATAGCGTCCCTCAAATACTGGAGGCGGAGAAGTCTGCCGCTTGGCGGGAGGCAGCGGCGAAGTATCTGCACGTCTCAGTCGATTCATTGGATGCCGAGGTCGCATCACGCTTATCTGAACGAGAGGCGGAGCGCCTTGCTGCCGAGGCGAACCGTGCAAAATGGAAGGCTCTGCACGAAGCAGATGATGCCAAGCGGAAAGCAGAGCGCGAAGCGGAGGAGGCTGAACGCAAAAGGTTATCCGCAATCGTCAGGGGCGGCCTCTGCCGCATAGCTTTCGAGCATCCGCTTTCTGACGGCTGGCGCACTTTTGAAATCGCTGAAGTTCTGGAGTACGTCGAGTTTGCTGACAGGCGCGGAAGAATAGATGGCGATTATGTCCGCCAGTTTTACCTGCTTTGGAATGCTGGCGCTGGCTATTGCAATCGCAAGGGTGTTTTGCGTCGGTTAATCGCGCCCGTCAAGAATCGGATTGTTCGCATTCTTCTGTACATGGCACGGAAGAATGGGTGGGTGTATGGCGTTGGGCTCGATGACCGCGACCAGCGCGTTCTGTATTTTGATACGCCACACGGCCAAGCCAGCTTTCATTTGATGCGTTATGAGGGTGCGGACTACCCGCGTTACGGAGGTACTTGGTCTGGAGTTCGCAATTCAGATGAGATTCTTAGCCAACTGTTCGACTCGCTGCATCAGGCACAATCCACCGAGATAGCAGCATGAGAGTTGTGCCGTACCCCAATCGTTAAAACTTTGGTCACGACGGTCACGCGCATCGTTTAGACCGTATCCAGCAACAACCCGGTTGGAGTCCACCAGCCCATAACGATAAGGAGGCAAGACAAATGGCAAACAAGTACGAGGTAGTTGAAATGGAAAAGAGCACGCGGAATCAGGATGGGTCGGCAAGCATCACCAACCGCTGGTCGTGTGGGAACGAAACAGAAGCCCTCATTAACGCACATGCACGCAAGGTTGGGGCAGAGATTGAGGGCCGCACTGATGTCTACTACGAAGCCCGTGAAAATGGTGAGCGTATCGACCTCACTGGTTGGGAAGTTCCTGACGATGACTTCACGTTCGGGGTGCTTGCCGAGATGGGCTACACGGAGGAAGAGATTCTTTCGGTGCTTCAGTAATTGTGATAGGTGAATCGACAAATAGTGGCCGCACGCCTTTGCGAGCCACGGAGGGTGTAGTCGTGGTCAGAGGGGTGGTTTACTCTCTGTAGTGCAGTTCCCTTTAAGATTATTAGCGCGGGGTAGCCGCGAGCAGCCGCGTAAAATCGACCCATACACCGTACCGATGCGTAAGCGGGAGACGGTGGGCAGCGAAGTTACACTGTGGTGGGTCATGTCCAAGTTGCATAGTCAGCAACGCGGGATAGCTACAAGGGTCTTACAAAGGCAATCCAATGAGGGCAGTGACACGCCCATGGGATTGCTTTGTGCAAACAGAAACCGATGATGTTTTGAATGTAGTCGAAGCTGCCGCTCTTTTGCGCGTGCATCCAGTGACGTTACGCAAGAGGGCCGTCAAGTGGGGCGTTCCGCATCGACGGCTCGGTTCAGAGTGGCGATTCTCAAAGAAGATGCTGATGGAGTGGCTACAGGGTCACAATAACTGACCGGCGACTAGCAAATTGGCTGTTCGCATTTCATCCGTCAGCGTCTTTCCATAAACATTCATCGTGGTGGCAATGTCGCTGTGCCGCATGAGGTCCTTCATCTGTGCGGGTTCAATTTTCGCTGACGCCATCCACGATTTGTACGAGTGCCTGAACGTGTGCCATCCCAGCCCCTTGATGCCTAACTTCTTCGCTGCTGGTTTGAGGTAATCGGTCAGGATGGTGGAGTCCGAATAAGGGCTCCCCGTTTTCTGGCTGGCAAACACCCAAGAGTGGTCATGCTGCTGTTGGCTCTCCCACTCCCTGAGAATTTCGCACAGCCGGGGATGAACTGGAAGTTCCCCACCCGATGCGTCGGTCTTGGGTAACTCCTGCACCTTGCCGTGGGTGAACACTTGGTTGACGGTCAGCGTATAGTCATCGAAGTTGAAATCACACCACTTGAGTCCAAGAGTCTCGCTCACCCTGAGTCCAAGGCACCCGCTGACGAGCACCATGAGGTTATACGGCTTCGGTAGAGCATTCACCAGTGCCTTGAACTGAGCCGGTGTGATGATGGTCAGCTTCTTCGTCCGCTTAGTGCTGCCCTTGACCCTGACCAGTTCCATCGGGTTACGGCCAACCGGCAGGTACTCCCACAACATAGCGAGGTCCAACAGCCGGGAAATCATATTCCGGGTTCGCGCTTTTGACGCTGCCCCGAACGGCAACTTGTCCAACCAATTCTTTACTGCGATTGCGGAGACCTCTCCAATGCGGATGTTTTCCCATTGTGGACGGATGTGCAGTTTGATGAGGCTCAGGTTGGTTGACTGGGTTGAGTGCCGCAGCGTGGGCAACTCCTCTTTCAGATAGCGGTCAATCAAGTTGCCGACCGTCGCTCCAACCCTGCCGCCAAGCGTGCCAGCATTGAGAGCACCAAGCTGTCCCTCGACTGCTTTGCGAACATCACGCTCTGTCGGGTATTTGATGGAGTCGAAGGTTTGAACCTTGAGTTTACGTTTGCCATTCGGAGCCGTAATATAGAAACGGAACTCCCAAGCGAAACCTTGGGAACGATGAACCTTACGGACACTGCCATGCTGATACCGCTCACGAAGGACTTTCATCTCACCACCCTCCACGGTGTTGAAGATGCAGCCATTGTAGCAAGTATGGTGTTATGTGGTGTTTGCGTTTTCAGTAAAACAATGCAAGTTATTGAAACTAAATAAGTAGCGGGAGTAGTTCAGTGGCAGAACGTCAGCTTCCCAAGCTGAATGTCGCCGGTTCGATCCCGGTCTCCCGCTCCATAAGAATCAGCAGTTTACATATACCGGCTTCAATCTGTGCTCCATTTGTGCTCCGATTACATGACCAACAGGCGCTTCTCTAGCTGGTTGACCGCAGGCAGCCTGCTTTCGACAGGAGACTGCGTGTACACGTTTTGGCTGACATCGAGGCTATGCCCGAGTTGATCGGCGACCAGCTTGCCGTTCACCCCAAGCTCGTTCATCAGCGTTGCGTGCGTCCGGCGCATGACCAGGAAATTCGCCCAGCCCATGCCGACCGACTCCAGTTTCGGCTTGATGTTCCGGTTCCAGCAGTTGTCTTTCGACATCGGCGTCATCCGCTCGCTCGGGAATACCCAAGCATCGTCTCGGGTCACGAGCGAAATCCTCCGCCAGGAATCGATTTCCCGAAGCAACCCTTCCGGTAGAGCGGCCTTCCGGATCGACTGATCCGTCTTCGGTGTATCGATAGCACCTCTGTAGACCCTTTGCCGGATGTCCACATAGGTTGCCGAGAGACGGCCCCAGGTGAGCGCGAATATCTCTCCCGGACGCATACCGGCCATAATCGCCAGTTTCGCTATCAGCCGTTCCCTTTGACCGAGAACGGAGAAACAGAGTTGCACCTCCTTCATGTTCATGACGCGGCGCACAGGCTTCGCCGCCTCTTTGGGTGTGAAAAGCAAAAGCGCCGGATTGCGCACGACCAGACCTTCCGCAACGGCCATATCGAATATCTGTTTCAGATCCCAACGGAGATGATCGACCGTCGAGAACGAAAGACCACGGCGAGTCTTTTCGTCGAGCACATCCTGCAATTCATCGCGTCGGAAAGACAACAATTCCAGCGCCCCGAGGCTATCGACGAGATGAATAGACACCCTGTTCATGTTGTTCACCCGCGTCGAAGCCTTCCATTTGCGGCTGTAGTAGGGAAAGTAAACCTCGGCCACGAACTCGCCAAACTTCCAGACCTTGTTCTCTTCACGCCTAGCATTGGCCTCAGCGACAATCCTATCCACAACCGCCCGCGCATCCGATTTGGTCATGTCCTTGACCAGACCTATCACGCGGCTCTTACGGCTATGATCGGCCCACCACATCGCGACCCAACGGCCACGCTGCTTCTTGACCGATCCTTTTTGGTACCGACTCTTGCGCATACGTTCTCCTTATGCGCGTTTACCGGCACCCCGTACTGGCAATGTCGATATGGTAGCATCGGTGGTCACCCGTTCATTGTTCTCAATCCATAGCCGCAGGGTCTCTCGGCGTATGAGCTTTCGCCGGCCCAGCGACACGGCGGGAATCGGAGGACAGCCATGAACTCGCCCGGACACTGCTTTGCTCATGTGGGCTTTGGAACAATGAAGTAGCTTTGCCGCATCGGCAAGAGTGAGCAGGTCGAAAGTCTCCAACGGTGTTGGCATATCGGGTCGCATTAAGCAGCCTTGACCGGATTGTGCCCGCTCAGAGACCGTGCTTCAGTCGCAGTTGTCGGCTGACTTTTCTCCCGGATGCCCTGCACGGTTATTCTAGTTTTTCTGGAACACTCTGTAACGCCCAGAAGGGCGATGTTGTGCAGACAGTTGCGTGGCGAGATGGCCCTTGCAGTTCTCATCCAAGATTTGTCGAGCACAACCTCAGTACGATCGTTCGGGGTCTGCACGGCTGTCCAATATTGCAAACTTTCAACTTCACTTGCATTGACGTTGACAAGAGATCCTCGCGCCATACGTCTCCCTCTTATAGCGTTACATCCGGCTTCATGACGAAATGTCCACGCGTCTGCGAGGCACTTGTTGAGGTTGGTGATCTCTCTCTGCGTGTCCCCCTTATAGGCGCATCCTCAACCGGCCTGGCAAACTTCGCCAGGTACCCCGAAAGAGCTGTTGAACTGATCCTTACCCCCTTCTCTTCCAGCACATGAGCCAGCATGTTCAATGAATAGCCCTTTCTCCGCAACTCTACGAGAAGAGGCAGCAGCGCCTGTATCACTGCTCCGATCGTGAGCGAATCGGGTTGCGGTACGGGTTCTGTCGCTTTTTGAGTCAATAACGTACGAAGCTCCTCCACAACATCCGAAGAAAAGACCTGCACTTTACGACGCCCCGCTGTTCCCATCGCTCTTCTTCCTCGTTGCACTCTATAGAGGCACGAGAGAGATATTATCACAGTTACATACAATAATGACAGAAAATATGTAATAAACTAATTGTGGAGTACGAGCCTCGGATGGCGAAACTTGGACGCCATGACAGTGACAACTGAATGTCTAAACGGTGAATGGCAAGAAATGCGCTGTGCGCACGAAACCCCTTCGGGGTTCCGCGCACCCACCACCATTTCTCCAATCCGCCTGTGGCTACTCGGAGAAATGGTTGCGCATCTTGCTCAGGGCTACGCCCCGAGACCCCACAGAACAGGAGAGAACAATGGCAAGACCTAAACGAACAGAAGGCGCCACACTACGGCTCTTCATCAGAACAACGGATCGAGAGAAGGCCATCATCAAAGCCCAGGCCAGGAAAGCCGGCCTGACCATGAGCGAGTACATGCGAAGGACCGCACTCAACAAGCGGATCGTTTCGAAGGTGGACCAGAAGGCTTTAGGAGAGCTTGCGCGGCTCGGTGGACTTCAGAAGTACCTGCTCATGCAGATCAAGGGTCTTCCGGATGAAGAAGGCCTTCGCAGGGAACTGAATTCGACGTTGTCCGCTGTTCTTAGCGCAGTGAGGACGCTCAACACCGCCGCAGTAAAGTGAACATGATCGTCAAGGTACAACCATCCCGGAAGCACTCAAGCAGCTTCAAGCGGCTTCATGAATACCTTACACAGGAGCGTGACGCCGAGACTGGAGAGCTTGTTTTGCGAGGCGATGTGGTCTTGTCGTGGAATCTTTTGAGCTTCGACACAGCAGCAGGAGAAATGCAAGGAGTTGCTTCTCTCAATGATCGCTGCAAGGATGCAGTCTGCCATTATGAACTGTCGTGGCCTCCAGGAGAACGTCCGACTCGACCACAATGGACAGACTCAGCAGTACAAACATTGAAGGCACTCGGCTATGAACATCATCAATATATGGTCGTCGCGCACGACGACAAAAAGCACTTCCATATTCACATCATGGTGAACAAAGTTCATCCTCAGACACTCAGAGCGCCCACGCCATATCGCAACTGGCTTGCTCTCGATGCCGCAGCACGTCGGCTCGAAGCGAAATATGGCTGGGCGCATACTCCGGGAATGACTCGCTGGGATGAGGAATCGAAACAGGCTGTACCCATTTCAAGATCCGAACGCATTGCGCTCCGGTCTGCCCGAGAACAGCCGACAGAAGCAGCGGCGAAGTTAGAACATTATCACGATGAGGAATCACTTCAAACCTATGTCCGGAAGGAAGTGGCCCCGCGCGTACGGCAACTCCTCATTCGGCGCAATGTGACATGGGACGATCTGCATCTTCTTCTCTCAAAGGCTCATCTCAGACTTGAGAAAGGAGAATCAGGCGGATATACAGTCCTTGCCATTGATTACAACATCCGGGTGAAGGCGTCCGATGTATTCCGCGACAGTTTCGCTGGAAAGATCAACCGTCAGAACACGGAGGCTGCTCTTGGGACCTGGACACCCGCCTCAACATCCGGTTATGAGGACGCTCAACATGGTGCAGAACATGCGGCGCAACATAACCCTCGTAATAGCGCACTGAGGGAAGAACGCAAAGCGCAACGACATGCCGCACGTATTGCCCTGGTGGCGGATTATAACCAGTATCGTAATCGGCGGCGGGAAGTGTGCAAAGCCCTCACAACAGACTGCAGGGAAAGCCGACAATATCATCTTGATGTCTTGCGGCAACAAAAGCGGGAGATTCGTGCATCCGCTCTGCCGTGGCCGGACAAGAAGGTTCTGCTATCCCAGGCGACGGCTCAATCCGTTCTCGAAATACGCGCCCTGAAGCTGGCCATTCAACAGAGGCGGCAGGAAGCATTTCCGAAAAATCTCCGCTCATGGGTTGCGGACAGGGCCGACGGAGGAGACGCGCGGGCGGCCGCACAACTTCGAGGATGGCGCTATGCGGACCAACGCAATCAGCGACGACTCGATGCAAGGCTGGAAGCAAGTGCCCTTCATATTGGGCCGCCGCCGGAGGACAATCAGAAATCCGACTGGGCAGACTTCGTGCAACAAAGGCTTTCGGCTCACCAGAGCGAACAGAATCTTGCCAAACGGATCGCCACGACCAGAATCTGGACGATCAACCGCAAGACTGGTGACGTGTCATACATGCTGAACGGCAGGGTCTCCGTCATCGACCGCGGACGCCTTGTAACCGTGCTTAGTCAGGATGAAGCGGCCATTGTCTTTGGATTGGAGATGGCCGTCCAGAAATACGGATCGCGAATCGCCTGTACTGGAAGCGACGAGTGGAAGCGGATGGTCGCCATGTGCGCGATCAAGCACGGCATCTTCGCCCAGTTCACGGACCCGGAGATGCAAGGCGCCTTCTACCAGGAACAACTCCTGGCGAATCCTCTACAACTCCGAGCTGTGCGACTGCATTCCATCGAAACCAGGCTCAGAACTGAGGAAACCGAGGATTTGATCTTCGCCGACGAAACGGATGCGCGCCTGCTCCTCTCAAGTCTCCAGCCTGTCGCCCAGTCCCGACAACTTCTCGAAATCCTGAAAGCATCGCAACAACCAGAACCGAAGGAGAATGTAGGCGGCAACCTGACAATCGCTCTTGTCAGGTCTTCCACGGGCCAACAGGCTTTCAAAGTATCGATTCACGAGGGTAGGCGGCAAGAGATCATCGAGAGAGTTGTTCAACTCCGGCAGACTGCATATCGGGCATCGCGCAACAACTCCAGAATGCTCAGCAACGAACGTGATGGCAGATAGTTCATAGCTAAGGACATCCGTCATCGACTTCAAAGTGCGTGAACAACGCGCCATGGCCTATTTGGTGGCAAGCTCTTCACGGCGATCATCGCGTGTATGCCGTCGCCGTTAGCAAGCTATCCTGGCGGGACTATGCGAATGTGGATTGAACTGGGGTCTTGAGCTTATAGATGGCGGCGAAGTAGGCCACCATCACGCGAAATGTCTTGGATTTATTGACGCCGCCGAGAATCTCCCCGCCGACTCTCTCCAACTCATCGGCGATCTCGTGAGTCAAAGGAAAGACAAAAGAAGTGTCGATACTTTGAAACGGAATGTCCAGCCACGGGCCGTTATAGAATGCAAGAATCTGCGTCTGAGCAGCCTTGCTTTTGAAATTCATAATGATGTGTTCGGCGAGCGCGTTCTTGTTGCGGATTCTCAGCACGGCAAAGAGTTGGTTGAAATGTGTTTTGGTGAATCTGGAATCAACCGTGAGCCGGACCTGAGTGCGTTTCGCTGCGGGAGCAACGACTCTGCGCTTCGGTCTGATTGCGTTCTTCGTCTCAGGAGTCACGTCTTTTTCTTCTCGTGATGTAGTATACATCAGAACTGTATGTGCCAAATCAGAAATGTGCTAACCGGTGGAAATCAAAAGAGTTCTTGTGAAAGAAATACCGGGAGTGCGGTGGATTCATTGCATGGAGAATGGGCCGAATAGATCCCGTCAAATCGAACCGTGGGACGCAGGGAGAAAAGGAAACCGATCAGAGGCCGCGTAGCCATCCGGTGCAGGGCTATCACGAGACTCTGCGGCAGAAATTGCTAGTGAGCAGCGGAGTCGGGCAGGATGTGACAGGCCGCTACGTCGACGGTGGTTGGCGAACCAGCAATTGTATTCAAGCTCAAAAGTAACTCGAAATGCTTGAGAGGGCTGGACGATGAGACACCGCACTTCTCGAGCGCCGCCGTGAGGCGAGGCAGATCGGTGGCAAACTTCCCAGCGGCTGCCGTCCCTTCGCCGTCTGCTCCTGCCAAAAGCAGGACCTGTCCGCTTTGGTCGAGATTTTGAATAAACGCGATGATTGCGAATGTTTGGCCCGTTCTCCCACCTTTGGCCGTGGGGACATAGAACACTTGCTCACCTGGACCTGGGTGGACGTTGCGGATGATCATCTGTCCCTTGCCGATCGAGAATTGAAAGTCCAATTGGTCGGTGAAAAGAGAAGACCACGGATCCGAACGGGGGCTTCCGAGAAAGATGAAATTGTCATCGGTTCTCAGGTCGGAAATTTGAATCTTCCGCGCAGCGCGCACGTCGATCTTTCTTGAACTGATCGAGGCTAACTCCGCAACATCCGCGACAATTTGCGTGTCAACCGAGGCCGCCTTGTTTCCGTTTAGAATTCCCACGAATTCTCTGATGTTCGGTGTCAGCGTATTGGGTTCGGGAATATAGTTATGATTCGCATAGTCCGAAACTGAGATTGGGGTTGAAAGGCCGGCAAGCGATAGGATCTCAGCAATATTGGGATCGCTGGTGATCAGATGCGTGGCATGCGACGAATTGAAGAGCGCTGACCAAGGAAGCACAGTCACCTTCGCCGCCTTGGCGCGCGAAAACCGCATCCACGAAGCGCCGAAAAGTGCAAGATTGAGCGCGGTAATCAGGATGGCGAAGGATATCCACCATCGCGTGGAGCGACCGCTGAGGCGCGCTGTTTCGCGGTTGGACTCGAACGGCGAATCGGCAATTTGCTCTTTAACTGCCAAAGATGATGGCACGAGGCTCTGGTGCCCCGCACCGGGATCTGGGTATGTCTTGATCACATCGAGCGCGCCCGCACCATCTGCATGCTCGTAGATGATTTCTGGAATATAAGACCCTAAAGGGAGGTTGATGCGAAACTCTGAAGATGATCCGTAGCGATCGTAATGTTGTAGTAGGCGCTTGCGCACATCGCTGGCCGTGACGCGAACGATTGCGTCCTCGCCAGTATCGTAGGAAGGGGATCGGCTGAAGATCTCGGATCCGATGACCCGTTCTTTCAACATCTCAAAATTGCCGGCAATCGTCTGGTCAACGATATACTTCAGAAACTGGCCACTGCGATGGCTTCCTTTAAATGATTTTCCTTCAATGATTTCGTTGAGGTGCTTGCGGAGCGCGGTCACCCGGTCTTCCGATTCGGTGATCTTTGCGATTTCCGCTTCTCTATAGTCAATAATGTCCATCGCGCCTGTCCGAACCCAGCGGTGCCAATCCAGCAGTCAATCTCAAACCAAAATAGCCGTTCCTAACGGGGGTTGCAACTGTTAGGAGCATCGACTCACGTAACATCCCTATTTTCAGTGACGTAGGATTTTCGCATCCTGCGGCCTAACGTTGACACAACAGTTCGGTCAGGCCCTACAATTGTCTCGCATTTCGATCTGCCATCTTGCTCGCACGGAAAAAGCTGTGAGCCCAGTGAATTTCTCTAGCAAATGGTAGCGGACGGACACAATGAACCCAGGGACTCGAAGCACAACCCGAGAGACCAGTCTCCAAAAAGCCTCGCTTAGTCGCTCCAGAGAGCTTGTTTGGCAAGCTGATTTTATTGCGGGGACCGCTTGCTATATGCTTCACCGCGCGGGGTATGTTCATCACCCGTATTCGCAACCATCACCTGTATACGCAACAGAGAGCTTAACGGATTCTTTCACTCGAACCTGCCGGGCAAGGACAAGAAATCAACCGCAACTCAGAAACCAAACAGTTCAATTCAAAGGAGGCAATATGAACGCGATGTTGGTAATTGGGACAATCAAACGGTCTGCACAGCGCAGAGCGCCGGGACCAGCTTCAATGCTGGGCTGGATTGGAGCTGTGATTCTCGCAGCACTGGCACTCGTTTCAATGGCAAACGCACAATCTGTCATTACTGGCACCATCACCGGTACTGTGGTTGACTCGAGCGGCGCGGTCATCGTAGGCGCTCAGGTGCAAGTCGTAAGCGAGACTACAGGCTTCGCCACTCCAGCGACGAGCAACGAAGCTGGACTCTACACAGCCCGGTTTCTGAACCCGGGCAATTACGATATCGAAGTCACGGCTAAGAGCTTCGCTCCCAAGGAAGAGACCGGAGTTGAGTTGCTCCCTACCGCTATCAAAGAAGTCGACTTCAAGCTTTCACCGGGCTCGGTCAACACTACGGTCCAGGTAACAGCCAACCAGGATATGTTGCAATCCGGCACTGCGAACGTCGAAACGAATCTCATGTCGACGATCATCGAAAACACCCCAAATATCGGCGACAACCCATACCTTTTGGCCACACGCGTACCCGGCGACTATAGCAACCAAACCCAGGGGTCTGAGATGGCAACCTGGATTCCCATCGCGAACACGTTCTCGGGACAGTTCAATGGATTTGGGCGTTCGGAGGTCAGCATAGACGGTACTACCAATCTCGGCGGCGCAGGCGCCGGATTCAATCCACCGGTAGGTTCCTTGCAGGAGCTGACCGTGAGTTCCAGCTCTTACGATGCGCAGGAGGGGCGCGGTAACGGCGGCGCTATCGAGGCTGTCATCAAGAGCGGTACGCAGCAACTCCACGCCCAGGCGTACATGGTCAATGGCAATACCGATTTCAATGCCAACACCTGGCAAAGAAATCACGGTTCACCGACGGGCGGGCCATTGCCGCGATCTCCTGTCAATTTCACGCAGCAAGGTTTTTCAGTTACGGGTCCGGTCCAAATTCCCTTCTTGATGCACAGTAACCATAGGACGTTCTTCATGGTTGCTTACGAACACTCCTACGATTACCGGGTAGGTGGTAACTTCGGAGCCAACTATTTCAGCGTGCCGACGGTGAAAGAAAGAAACGGCGATTTCTCAGAGTTGGGCGCCGTGAGCGGCACAGCGAACGGCGGCAATGCCATCTTCGATCCGACGACGACGGTTCCGGCGGGCGCGCCGGTAAATTACGCGCCATGGTGCGCCAGCAATCCCGCTGCAAACGGCCAGCCTGCCGGATGTTTCCCCGGAGAGCGCGAATCGTTCACGCAAGAGTATACCGAAGGTCCCGGCAATCCTACGCTCTGCAACGGCGATACCAACTGCATTCCACAGTCCAGGTGGAACCCCGCGGGCGCAGTTTTTGTCGGCGCAGCTTCGCCTACCGGCTATAAACAGAGCATTTGGCCCCTGCCGAATGCGACAAGTTCGACGCCCGCAACGCCATACGCCAACAATTATTTGCCCCTGGATTATGGGACCGCCATTCACTACCATGCGCTGACTGCGCGCGTCGACCACGAGTTTAACGACAACAACAAGATGCACATCAGTTTTAACAGGAGCGCTGTCAATAACGTTGCCAATGCCGATGCGGGCTATCCGGACGATGAGATCGGCAGCGCATGGGTTCCCCAGCTCCAGGCCTGGAGCGTGGGCATCATCGACTATACCCGGATCATCAACCCTACCGAAGTGCTGAACCTCCACGTCGGCGGCTCGTATCACCCCTTTCACTTGATTCGCGGCGGAGAGTTCCTCGACACGACAGCCTTCGGCATTACCGGCGCACTGCCTGTAACGCTGCAAAACTTCCCCGGCATGTCGTTTTCCGGCAATGGCCCCGGTTACACGGGTCTGCAAGTCGGCCAAGGCCAAAACAACTACACCACCTATATTGAAGGGACCGCGCTCTTCAGCAAGGCCCTCGCCAGGCACAATCTCAAGGCCGGTTTCCAATTGCTGCATAACGTGAGCGACGGAACAGGTAACACCTCGATTTTGGGCACCTTCAGCTCAAGCAATGTATTTACGCAGGAAAATGCCGGCGCGACAGCCAAGTCGACTACCGGCTATGGCGATGGCCTTGCTTCCATGTTGCTGGGATATCCGTCCGGAAACGGCAACAGCACCACGATCGTGCCCGATCCTTCCTACGTGTATAACTACTGGGCCGCTTTTGTGCAGGACGATTGGCGCGCCACAAGCCGTCTGACAATGAACCTCGGCCTCCGCTGGGACTATGAGAGCCCGGACAAGGAACGGAATAACAAGGAGGCTTTGGGCTTTGATTTCACCGATCCCAACCCCTTCTGCATTCCCAATGCTGCCGGAACCGCCATTGCTTCCTGCACCCCGCCCCCGGCCAGCACGGCAGCTCCGCAAGGGTATGTGGGCGGCTTGGTCTATCAGAGCAGTATCTATAAACTGCCTTTCAGCAGAGATCTTTGGGATCGCTGGCAGCCGCGCATTGGCGCCGCACTCCGCCTAACCAGCAAAGATGTGATCAGGGGTGGATTTGGCATTGAAATGGACAACAATCCTACAACCCAGCCCTCTACCGGCTACTCCGCGAACACCAACTTTAATGCGTCGACCAACAACAACTACACTCCTCCCAGTTGCACCGCGGCGCAGGGCGGCGACGCCTACGGGTACTGCACCCTCACCAATCCCTTTCCGAATGGAGTTGTGGTGCCGACGGGAAACATGCTCGGGCTTAGCACGGGTCTCGGGGGTAGCCTCAGCTTCACAGATCGTCACCGCTTACTTCCCAGGACAATGATGTATTCGGTGGACGTTCAGCATCAATTCCGAGGCCAGATATTGGTCGACGTCACTTATCACGGCGCAAATACAGCCGGAATTGGGATATCGAGGAATATCAATGTCCTGCCAGCATGCTATTACCTCGGGGGCGGATGCCCAGGGGCAGGAGTTAACTCGATTCTGAATGGATCGGTCCCTAACCCGATGGCTGGCTACATGCCCACTTCTTCGAGCTTGAATAGTGCCACGACTGTGCAACAGAATCTGTACCTGCCGTACCCAGAGTTTGGGTCCGTCACCATCAATCAGTCCCAGTTAGGCGGGCACCGTATTGGCAATTTCAACTATCAAGCGCTCTATGGCGAAGTAACCAAGCGCACAACCCATGGGCTTACATTCCATGCAGCCGCGACCTTCTCCAAGACCATGGACACGCAGGCCTGGATCAACCCTCAGGATACCCAACCTGGGCATTACTATGATCAGCAGCCCAATCGTTTCCTCGAGTTCGACGCGGTTTATGTTACTCCCGCTCTCTCGTCCATGCCTCGGCTTGTAAGAGAAGCGCTTGGCACCTGGAACTGGAACAACTCCCTTAACTGGCAAAATGGCACCGGAATCGGCTGGCCCGGCAGCCAATGGCCAACTGGATTCAGTCCGAAAGCGGCGCATCAGACGCTGAGTGCCCCTAATCATCATGGATCCTCTTCTACAGTAAGCGAGTCAAACAGCCACTGGTTCAACACTTGCTACATTCCGCTGGCTCCTGGCGTTTCGGGAGCGACCGTCAGTGGCGGAACCTACATCCCGCCGACCTGGGGTCCGGCGCAGGGGCCGGGTCCTGTAGGAACGCCATGCAACCCCGGCGAGCAACCAGCTTTCAAGCAAATGCCTCTATTGTCCCTGAATACCGTAAGTGGCTCAGCTGAAATGAGCAACGGCATTCGGTACCCGATCGGTCCGTACTGGAACACAGGGATCGGCAAGACCTTCCCGATTCGCGAGAAGTTAGCGTTTGAGTTCCGCGCCGATATCTTCAATCCGCTCAACTACAACATCCTTCTCGGCAGTATTCAGACTGGCTTGACTAACTCCGGCTTTGGCCAGCAGACCGGAGACTCTCAATACAACGATCCGCGCTTTATGCGTCTGAGGGGGGTCATAAGCTTCTAAGCCTTCATTCATCCCGCTGCGGGCCTCGCTCCTGGGGCTCGCAGCACGTTTTTCCTCTTATCCATTTTCAGCGAGCAGCTTGTACGAAGGGGTCATCGAAAGGCGAGTTGCGCCTGCGGCAAGCTGGCCTTGTTTCGTTAGGAGTGAACTCTTTCGATGAATCGCACTTCATTTTTCTTGCAGGTTCGCGCCTCTTTGCGTCTTCTCGTTATTCTTCTCTGCGCCGGCATTGCTCTCGATTCCATTTGCGCGCACGCGCAGGGCACGCAAAGGCCCGCTGCGGTCCGACACTCGGTGGTTACGGTCCCCGCTCCAGTAGCACAAGATGCGCTTCGCAGCGGCTTCTTGAATCCTCCTCCATCCGCGCGCCTTCGCTGCTATTGGTGGTGGCTCAATGGACACGTCACCATCGAGAGTATCGATCACGATCTGACGGAGATGAAGGCGAAGGGCTACGGCGGCGTATTACTTGTGGACGCCAACGGCGCCGATGCGGAAGACAACGATCCAGTGCCCGCGGGACCGACCTTCGGCAGCCCTGCGTGGACCGCCCTTTTCCTCCATGCGGTTGAAACCGCGCACAAGCTCGATCTGGAAATTATTCTCACGATCACGAGCGGCTGGGATCTTGGGGCACCCTTCATCCAGCCGAAAGACGGGATCAAAATCCTCACCTGGTCGCGTGCGTTAGCGGAGAAGGGCGAGACGCACTTGCCGCAGCCTTCGCCCAAGAATGCTTTCTACCAGCGCATCGCGGTCCTTGCTTATCCGTTGCGGCATGGGCCGATGCTTGCCGGAAAGGACGGTGATTCGCGCGCGCCCCGTGCCAATCTTGCACAGAAATCGGCCGCTGTGGAGAACGGCGGATCGACTCCACCCAGCGCCTATCTGCTCTTTGATGTGGTTGGGCAGCCTGGAGATGAGGACGCCAACGTGGCTGACGTTCGCGACGTCACGCAATACGTCGACGCCAACGACACGCTGCATTGGGATCCTCCGGCACTTGGGCCCTGGGAAGTGCTGACTGTCGGCTACACTAACTCGGGCGTTCGCCTGTCTCCGGGCAGCGGCGCCTGGCAAGGACTTTCGCTCGACACGCTATCGCCTGCGACGCTCGACATGTATTGGGACAAGGAACTCACGCCGCTGCTCAACAAGGCCAAGCCCTATCTCGGTAACACGCTTAAGTATGTGACCACCGATAGCTGGGAGATGGGGGGCATGAACTGGACGCAGAACTTCCGCGCAGAGTTCATCAAGCTGCGCGGATACGATCCAGTGCCTTATCTGCCGATCGTTGCCGGCCGTATCCTCACCAGCAGGGAAGAAAGCGATCGCTTTCTTGCCGACCTTCGCCGCACCGTGGGCGATCTCATCAACCTGCATTTCGACACGATGGCCAGGCGCGCAGCGCAGTTCCATCTTGGTGTCGAGTGCGAATCGGGTGGGCCTCACGGCGAGCCCGTTGACGCGCTTGAAACGTTCCGGCACTCCGCGGTTCCGCAGACGGAATTCTGGGCCATGTCGAAAGTCCATCGCAGCGCCGATACCGACCGTTACTTTGTGAAAGAAGCTGCCAGCGCTGCCCACATCTATGGCAGGCCGATCGTTGCCGACGAGGGCGAGACCAGCATGGGCAACCACTGGACGGAGTCGATCGGCATGAACCTGAAACCCTCGTTTGACATGGCGCTGACCGAGGGACTTAACCGGCTTGTGTGGCATCAGTTCGCAAGCTCGCCCGCTGAGATGGGCCTTCCCGGTCAGGAGTATTTCGCGGGCACGTATCTCAATACGAAAGTTACATGGTGGCAAGAGGCGGGTGCGTTCACGGCCTATCTAAACCGCGGGCAATTCATGATGCAGCAAGGCGAACCCGTCGCTGACGTTCTCTATTACTACGGCGATCAGGTTCCCAACTACGTTCGCCTCAAAAGAGACGATCCGGCGGGAGTTCTGCCGGGCTACGACTATGACGTGACCGACACGGAAGCGCTGTTGCATCGCATCGTGGCCGATGCAAGCGGCCTGCACACGCCTGAAGGAATTCACTATCGAATGCTCGTCCTCCCGTCTTGGCGGGTTGTTCCGCTTTCGGTGCTGGAGTTCGTCGAGCGATATCTGGCAGCTGGAGGTGTTGTAGTGGGTGAGCGCCCGCTGCGGCCTCAGGGCATTGTGCCGGCCGCAGAGGAGGCGCGCTACCAGCAACTCTCCAAAAAGATTTGGGGCGGTTGTTCGGTTGCGTCTCCGAATGTGGGAGTCCGCGTCGGCCGTGGCACGCTTTTTTGCGGGACGAAGGCACGAGGTGCTCTCGGCGCATTACATATCCTGCCGGACCTTGAGGCGGAATCGCCGGCCATTGACTACATTCATCGCCGCACAGCGACGGCGGACATCTATTTCATCCGCAACAGTATGCCGGAAGCAGTTACATCCGCAATCACCTTCCGCGTCGCCAATCTGCAGCCGGAGGTCTTCGATCCTGTCACGGGCAATGTGACGCCTGCGATGCTCTACGAAAGAACAAGCGATGGCCGCACGAGAATTCCTGTCTCGTTCGGGCCCTACGAAACATTCTTCGTTGCCTTTCGCCATCCAGCGACGCTGCATCTTACCCAACTGCAGCAGAATGGTCAGGCAGTCCCATTCTCCGACGATACGATGGCTGCTGAAGAGAGCAACCAACTGGTATTACGAACGTCCATTCCCGGCGCTTACTCGGCGACCCTTTCCAACGGGCGCAAAGTGAACGTGGAGATCCCTGCGGCAGCACCGCAACTGCTTAATACGGGCTGGACTCTCAACTTTCCGCCGAAATGGGGCGCTCCGGCACATGTCGACGTGCCATCACTGAAATCGTGGACTGAATTTTCCGATCCAGGGATTCGCTATTTTTCCGGTACTGCGACGTATCGAACTACCGTTCACATCGATGCCAATCAACTTATTCCCGGCCGCGAGCTCTGGCTCGACCTGGGCGAAGTGTACGAAGTGGCCCGCATTCGCATTAACGGCACGTCGTTCACGCCGCTCTGGAAGTCTCCCTACACAGCGCGCATCGACGCTTACCTGCATGCCGGCGATAACACTGTCGAAGTTGAGGTAACAAATCTCTGGCCAAACCGACTTATCGGCGATGCGCAACCGGGCGTCACACAACGATACACATGGACGAACATCAAGAAAATTACTGCGTCATCCCCGCTCCTGACGTCGGGAATGTTGGGGCCGGTTACTTTGAAACCCGTGTATGTCCGATCGATCCCGCTTCAGTAGGAAGCTTTCAGGTTGACCGATGAGTTTAAGCGTTGAAACGAGCAAAGGAGAATAGCTTGGGCCAATTCAATGAAAGAGCCAAAGTAGCTACGACAGAACATATTCGCGACTCAGTTTCTCGCCGCGATTTCATCTCTGGTTCGGCCGCGATTATCGCGGCAGCCGTTTTTGACCGGACCGCGTCGGCGAAGGCAGTTGCAAATGACGTTGGTCAAGTCTCGAGCGGCGCATTTGAGAATGCGCGAGAACGTGCTTCGGCGATCGTAAACCAGATGACTCTGGAAGAAGTCGTCGGACAGCTTGTGAACAGCGCCCCTGCGCTGCCGCGATTGGGATTACAGAGGTACCAATATTGGACAGAAGCACTTCACGGCATGGCCATTGACGGACCGATCACGTCCTTTCCGCAGCCGATTGCGCTAGGGTGCTCGTGGAATCCCGAACTCGTCGATAAAGTCTACAGCGCCGTATCGGATGAAGCGAGGGCGTGTCATAATCAGAAGGGTTACGGACTGACATTTTTCTCGCCGGCTACCGTCAACATGGGGCTCCGCGATCCGCGATGGGGGCGGGTGTGGGAAAACTTCAGCGAAGACCCTTTGCTCGTCCAGGTTTTCGGCGTACACGTCACTCGCGCGATGCAGGGCGATCATCCACAGTATCTGAAGACAATCTCATGCGCCAAACATTTCGTTTGTAACGAAACCGATACCGATCGCGACTATGCCGACGCGGCGCCAGACCGGCGCTCATTCTGGGAATATTACGTGCGCGGGTTTGAGGCCTGTGTTCGCGAAGGCCAAGTCTTCAGCGTGATGTCCGCTTACAACTCTTTATGGGGAATCCCATGCTCTGCCAGCCCATTTCTGCTGACAGATATCCTTCGCAAGCGCTGGGGCTTCAAAGGCTACGTCGTTTCCGATTGCGATGCAATCCGAGACATCTATCAGACCCATCACTATGTCGAAACGCCCCATGAAGCCGCAGCACTGGCGATCAAAGCCGGCTCAGACCTGAACTGCGGCAGGACCTACTCAGAGTCTCTGATGAAGGCCGTCCAGGAGAAGCTCGCTTCTGAAGAGGCCATACGGAATGCGCTCGCGCGAGTCCTTACGGGACGTGTCCTGCTTGGAGAATTCGATGCTCCCGATGCAGTGCCGTGGAGCGGTTTGACTGCGGAGATTCTCGAAGAGAAGGGGCATCGTAACCTGGCGCGGGAGGCGGCTCGCCAGTCTCTTGTGTTGCTGAAAAACAAGGAAAACCTTCTCCCGCTGGATAAAGGGAACTTGAAGCGAATTGCGGTCATTGGCCCCATGGCGGGCGCGTGCCATCTGGGCGGTTACAGTGGTCGGCCTACCCACCTTGTCTCACCCTATGCAGGTATTTCAGCTGCGCTTGGGGAGTCGCTGTATCACGGCAAGATCATGGCCGGACAGTACCTGAGCACTTCCAATTATCGTGGACCGATTGCCGCTTATACGCACGATGGAACCGAATACCTGACAAACATTGCCAACAATAGCTGGGCACAATACGGCCCGATCGATTTCGCGGGTAAGACGGCGATCGAATTCCAATATGCTGCTGAGACCGAAGGCGGAATCGACGTTTACCTGGACGATCGCAGCAACGCGCCGCTAGTGAGTCTTGAGGCAACAGCTTCGCGCAGCATGTTCGACTGGCAGACGGTCTCAAGTTCGATACCCGCGACTACTGGAAGCCACATTGTCTTTCTCAGGTTTCGGTCCAAGAGCCGCCAGCCCTTCTTTAATCTGGCCTCGTTCGAACTGACCCCAGCCGAGTCTCCGGAAGAATCGGCAACTCGCGTCGTATTTGCGCCCGGTTGTACGATTGTAGGCCCAAGGAATCAGGCTCTTCTTGATGCGGCGGTTAAAGCGGCCACGAGTTCAGACGTTGTAATCCTCTTCTTGGGAGTGAACCGGCTGCTTTCCGACGAAGGTCACGATCGTTGGAGCTTGGACCTTCCTGATGTGCAGCATGAGTTGGCTGAAGCAGTCCTTGTGGCCAATCAGCGCACTGTCGTCGTCATAAATACCACATGCCCGGTTTCATTCGAATTGGAAAGCCAGAAGGCTTCGGCAATTTTGTGTTCCTTGTTTGCCGGTGAGCGGCAAGGCGAAGCAATCGCGGACGCCATCTTTGGAGACTACAATCCAGGTGGAAAGCTCTGCTCGACCTGGTATCGTGACGTTAGCCAACTGCCTAACTTTCACGACTACGATATCAAGCACGGAAGAACATATATGTACTTCCAGGGTGAACCTCTCTATTCATTCGGTCATGGCCTCAGTTATACAAACTTTACATATAAAAACTTACATGTCGGTGCCGACCGGCTCTTGCCGGAGCACACAATCCAAGTAACGGCAGAAATCACAAATACGGGAACTAAGTCCGGTGATGAAATAGTTCAGTTTTACGTTAAGGCGGTTGGCAAAGTACAACGGCCAAAGTTGCAACTGGCAGGATTTCGCCGCGTTCCTTTACGGCCCGGAGAAACGCAGACTGTTACGTTCTCTCTGCCGCACGATCACATCGCTCTGCGCTATTGGGACGAAGCGAAGAATGGCTACGAGTACGACACAGGGAATGTGGAATTGCTGATTGGCTCATCGAGCATCGATATTCGCTTACGGGGCAGTATTATGCTCGCTTAGATCGCTCAAAAGAGCACATGTTGCTGCTGAGGGCATGGTTGATTTCCGATTGCCAGCGCCAAATGCCAGGAGAACATCGATTGGCTTGCGAGAAAACATCGGCCGGTCGCGCAAGCTCTCCCAAGTTCAAGCAAAACGCAGTAAGGTAGATTAGTCCAAACAAGAATGAAACGCCGTGAAGTTTTAAGAGGACTAGCGACTGTAGGCGGAAGCACATTATTGCCGGTGTCTGCGATGTTCTGTCGGGAAGCGTAGGCACGTTGGAGATTCCAGTGTCCGTGACCAAGTAGAGCAGTTGCCGTTTCCCTTGGACAAGAAGCCGGCTACCTGGACAAGCGCGCGGCGTAAACGGACCGAATTGAAATGAAGCAAATAAGCCAACCCGAAAACCTAAGCCGGCGCACATTGATGAAACTCATGGCGTTGGCCAGCCCGGCCTTTCTCGGCTCCGTTTCATTGCTGGCTGAACCCGTCGCCAACCCAGCACAGGAAAACGCGGCGAAGGGCCGGCGAATCGGCCGTCCGAGGCTTTTTTACAACACGACCGCATTGAAGCGTATTCGGCAAATGCTCTCCTCCGACCGGGCAACGGATGCGTTTTTGAAGAATCACGGCGAGGAATTGTTGAGGGCCAATTTCTTTCCAGAGAGCGTTGCCGAGATTGGCGGTGGCCAGCAGGCTAATTACAACGTTCCGGGCAGCCAGATTGCCGACATGGGACTGACGCTTGGGTTGTTATATCAGTTGACGGGCGAAAAACGATACGCGGATAAGCTACGCAGCGCTCTTCTTTATTACGCTGGATATGCTCGCTGGGCCGGCCCCGGACTTGTTCAGCGCGTTCCACCATGGCACTCGGTGCTGGAAACGACCGAATTCAGTTTTGGCTACTCCACGGCTTATGACGCGCTTTGGGAGTTCCTCACCAAGGAGGACCGAAAGGCCGTTGCAGAGACGATGGTTCGCATGGCCGTGGAGCCCATCCTCAATGACTGGATCCTGCCCGGAAAGCGCATTCATTCGCTCGATTCCATGGGACACAACTGGTGGGGAGTATGCGTAACCGGCGCAGGGCTTTGTGCGCTGGCGTTACTCGGCGACGATGCACGCGCGCAAGCATGGATTGATGCTGTGGATGCCGGCTTTGCTCAGTGGTTCGAATACAAAGGCAACGTTGAGCAGAACCGCATGCCGACATTCGAGCGATCCGGCCCTTCCTATGAGGGCGTCAGCTACACGAATTATGGCGTTTCACAATATCTGCAGTATCGCCTTGCATGGCAGAACACTTTTCCGGATCGGAAAGCGCCGCGCATTGAACCGCTTAGCCACATCACGACCTACTTTTTGCAGACGCTTTACCCCGCATCATCGGGATTCCTGACGGTAAATTTTGACGACTCGCCCCCGTCCGTGGACGTAACCGAGACGCTGCTCTTGTTGGCAGCGTGCGGTCTGGCGACGCCAGATGCCGCGCGCTACCTGGCGCATGTGCACACGCATCCACAGGGCACGCTGCTTTCACTTCTGCGGCAGTCGTCTTCGCCGCAGCAAGTCGGGCAGGACGACGCGCCGGATTCCTGCGTGTACGGCCATATGGGCTGGGCCACGATGCGTTCCTCGTGGGAGAACGACGCGACGTTTCTGGCGATGAAATCGGGTTACACGTGGAATCACGCGCATGCCGATGCGGGATCATTCGTGCTCTTCAAGAATGGCAAGCCGCTCATTATTGATTCAGGAACGTGCAAGTATTCACGACCGGAGTACACCACCTACTATCGAACAAGCCGCGCGCATAATGTGATCCTCTTCAATGGCCAAGGCCAGCCGGAAGAAGATATTGGATTGGGTTGCAAATTCCCAGGCCATTTACATAGTTTGATTGACGGCCACGGCCTGAAATATGTTTATGCCGATGCAACCGGCCCAATGGCTCGCTGGTTTACGCGTAACTACCGTCACTGGCTCTGGAGCGGGAGCCTCATCCTGATCGCTGACGACGTGCGTGCGCACGCCGAGGGGCAACTGGACTGGTTGCTGCACTATGCGGGCGACTACAAGGCTGACACTTCAGGCGGCGTCAAGCTGAGCAATGATACGGCCAATGCGCAGGTCAGAATGCTTTACCCGCCCAGCCAGATTCACGAAGACTCCGGACTGGCCGATCACGATCCCGACAGGAAAGTGCCCTATCTGGTTTTTCGCCCGCAGGCACAGGCGAGCCTGCAGCAATTCATCGCGGCAATTGATCTGAATCCCGAGGCTCCGGCGAAGTGTGAGGTAATGGAAGACCCAACGTATGTTGGCGTACGGATTCAGACGGCGGATGCAGTCGAAGAGTTCTATATCAATCGCCGCGCCATCGCCACACCGGGCACGATGGCGATTCGCATTGGCGAGTGGACGACGGACGCATATCTGCTGCATCTCAGACGAGCGTCTATTCCTGGCGGCACGATAGAGCGTTTTTTCGTGAGCGATGGCAGCTATCTTCGCCGCGGAGATCAGAGCTTCCTCGAATCGTTATCCAAACTTACTGTTTGTTGGTCGCCGGGAGATCCACTTGAGGTTTTCTCTAACGACGCCTCTTTTTCGATTCAGGTCGCCGCGGAAGGTTTGCCTGAAAGCGCTCGGTGGAATGGGCAAACGATCAAGGCCGAGTTCGATAGTGGAAAGAGCCTGGTGCGGCTTATTCGAAGGCGCACAGAAAACCCTGTTGGATAGGAGGAGATTTGATGGGATCGACGAGACGGGAATTTGTGAAGTTGATGGCTGGAGCAGCGGCTGTCCCAGGTTTGCCTCGATTAGCCGCGGAAACCGGTCAAGCGGGTTCCGAGGGGACTGGCAGCGCGACGGATCTTGAATTTCATTCGGCTATGTTTCGTGCACAAATGGCTGCGGACCAACCCGGCTTTATTGCGCTCGCTGTCGATTCGTTGGGCAAGAACAAGGTAGATGGAAATGTGATGCTTCCGCTTGCCAAGTCAACTGCCGGCTATAAAGTGACCAGGGAGAATCGCACCATCAAGTATTCTCTCGCAGAAGCGGAAGAGGTTCCGGTGTGGACTTTTGAATTCGACGATCGGGGTTTTACAATCCGGTCGACCTATGCTCCAAAGCTGTCTACCCCGCCCCTGGTTCTTGGCTTCACAATCGAAAGCCATGCCACGCTGCTCGGCCTCCTCACGGATTACGGCACCATGCGCCTGCCGGCGCTGCTTCATTTCCCGCACCAAGGGACCCTTCGCATCACAACAACTGCAAACCGATTTACCCTCGGCTACGATGCCTCGCGTTCCGGAGACAAGTTCATCAAGGTTTCGTTTCCCCCAGCCAACGGGGGACAAAAACAAATCGAATACCGTTTCGAAGTCGCCGATATCTATCCCGATCCCGGCAAGGCGAGCGTCGAGAACGATCCCCGGTACGATGGATACCGCAGGGACTTCCTGACCATCCTGCAAATCAACCCTCGGCGGCGCGTCCTCGCAAACAACAGCGCGAGCGATGCGTGCGCCTTCACGCTGTTCATTTATTCGATGATGGCCGTATACCTGCCGCCGCTCGCTGACGGCCTAAGTGCAAACGATATCCTTCGCCAATCGCTCGATCGCTACGTGGGCGAGATGAAGGGCTACGGCATGGTCGGCTATGACGATCAACCACACCTGAAATACGCATTCCTCGACACCTATCCGTCTCTGGTCATGGCCACTTCGGACTATATCCAGGCAAGCCACGACCTCCCCTGGCTCAAACGCAACTACTCCGTCATCAAGAGTTGGGCGGACAAGATGATTGAGTTCGACAGCGATCACGATGGGCTCATGGAGTATCCCGTCAGCGGTAACTCCGGCTCCTGGACTGAGAAGCTGACCGTGCGTCCATCCAACTGGTGGGACACCATCGGCTTTGCTCACAAGGACGCCTATTCAAACGCGCTCGCGTACAAGGCGTTTCGGGACATGGAAGAGCTTGCACGCCAGGCTGGCGCACCTGCCGATGCCGCGATCTACAAGCGCCGCGCGGAAATGCTGAAGGCCGCCTTCTACCCCACCTTCTACAATCCCGCGACCGGCGTGCTGGCGGGTTGGAAGAGCGCCGACGGCAAACTGCACGACTACTATTTCCTTTTTGTCAGCGGCGTCGCTGAAACTTACGGGCTGCTCTCCGACGCCCAAGGCAACGCGATATGGGATAAGTTGATGGCCAAAATGAAGGAGGTCGGCTACAACCGCTTCGATCTCGGTCTGCCCGGAAACCTGATTCCCGTTCGCCGCGACGACTACGTGGATCACAACTGGGGCGCTGGCGGGCCTGCCAAAGCAGATGGCTCCGACGCATTCCAGATCTACGAAAACGGCGGCGCAACCGCCTGCTATGCGTACTTCGCGATTCAGGCCTTGCGCAAACTGGGCCGCGACAAGGAAGCGGACGCGATCCTCTTCCCCATGCTGAAGGCCTTCGAAGCGGGCGGATTCCAAGGGCGCGGCCCCAACGGCAAAACCTACGATTGGACCGCCTGGGACGGAACACCCCACGGCTATGAGGGTTTGCTTGTCGATGGGTATCTGACCCTGCTTGCGGCTATGCCGGCCAGTGAAAGCGCTGACCTGAAGCAGGAATGACGCGATGGAAGCGGTACCAAGTCGCCGGATGAAACAGAAAGGCTGGACTGCCGGATCGCAGAATCAGCCCGGCCGATAAGACGTACCGGAGAGTGAACCATGCACTTTTCAAGACGGATTACCGCACTCACATTGCTTCTCCTGGTGATGGGTGCGAAAGCACAAGTCATACCCGACAAGCCTATCCAAATTACGGTGCAATGGGACAAGCCGGAGAGGACTTTGCGCACCTCGCCCACGCTGCAGGTGGTGGTGATGCCTCCTCTGGAACGCGGCTCGTCCATCCATGACGCCAGCTTTGCCGCGGTCAAAGAGCTTGGCGCGGATTATGTCCGCTACGTACCCTGGTATCCCTTTCCCAGGTTCGCGGTCGCGGAACTCGAGCCGCCGAAGGACGGCAAGACCTCCTGGGATTTCTCACGCATCGACCCGATGACGCTCGACTTCCTGCACGCAACCGAAGGCCATTCGCCGATTTTAAATTTCAGCACGATTCCGGTCTGGTTTTTCAAGACCTCGAAGCCCGTCGTCGTCCCCGCCGACCCCGATCAGCTCTTCGGAAGCGAAAGTCAGGGCACTGAGCTGCTCGATCCCACCTGCAACGATGTCGCCGGCTACTATGCTCGGCTGGTCAGCTGGTATACGCAAGGCGGTTTTACCGATGAGTTGGGCGTGCGCCACGACTCCGGCTATTACTACCGGATCCCGTACTGGGAGGTTTTTAACGAAATCGAGGCCGAACACCATTTCACACTGGAGCAGTACGCGATCTGCTACGACGCCATTACCGGCGCGCTGCACAAGGTTAATCCTCAAATGAAGTTTGTGGGCCTCGCGCTGGCCTTTCCAGAGCACGACGCGGAGATGATCGAGTACTTTCTCAATCCGGCGAGCCACAAGCCCGGCACGCAGCTGGATATGATCTCTTACCACTTCTACGCATCGGGGGAGCAGGGAGCAGAAAATCCTGACATATGGCAGTACACTTTTTTCGATCAGGCTGACCGACTGCTCGCCGTAGTGCGATACATCGAAGAGATCCGAAAACGCCTATCGCCCACGACGCGCACCACCCTCGATGAGATCGGCTCCATCCTGCCTGGCTCCAACAGCGTGAAAGATCCGCATATTCCGCCGATCTATTGGAACGCATCCGGCGCGCTCTACGCCTATGTCTACATTGAGACGGCGCGGCTGGGCATCGATGTTGTTGGCGAATCGCAGTTGGTTGGGTTTCCATCGCAGTATCCCGATGTCACCATGATCGATTGGGCCACCGGAAGACCAAATGCGCGTTTTGAAGTACTGCGCCTGTTGCACGACAACTTCGCTGTTGGCGACAAGATGCTTCACATGAACAGCTTTGGAAGGGATATCGATGCAGCCGCCTTCGAAAGCGGCAGCGGCGAGAAGAAGCTGCTCGTTGTGAACAAGCGCAACCGTAACATCACCCTGCAACTGCCGCCGGAGTTCGCGCATGGCAGCGTCACTACGGTCGATGTCACCGCCAGTGTTACCCGCCCAGCAGCCCAGCCCTGGAGCAGCTCCACGCTGACTCTGCCGCCCTTTGCCGTCACCGTCGTCGTGGCGAAAAAATGACACTACAGCGCGTCGCACTGCTCCGTAAAAGAAATTGAATGCAGAACATCGAAAATCGGACAAAGAAGATTCTCAGTCAAAAGCCGATTTAACGACGCCCAACCTAGAAATCCATGTACTCACGACTTCTCAGATGCAAGGTGATAGCGCCGATGAGGGTCTTGCGGCCCGCTTCCAATCTCCACAATCAATCCTCGCTCCACGAGAGATGCGAGACGCGTTCGGGCCGCGCGTGGAGAAAGCTTGATCTGCTTTGCGATCTGAGACGTTGAAAGTCCAACCTCTGAGCTTTCGCCAAGTGCAGCGAGGATAGCCTCGTTGCGAGCGTCGGTCGCTGGCGCACTGCGGGGGATGGCCGAGAGCGTCACTCGAAAATGTGTCCCGATTTCTTCGAATTGGGGTGCATCCAGTCCTTGATCGCGACACGCTGCGGTCATTCGCTGGATTCCACTTCCCCAGTGTTCGATCAACCCCAGCTCCTGAAATACACGACCCAGGACGCGGTTGCGGAGTTTGGAAATGCCCTTTTGAATGTCTTCGATTGTGAGTCCGAATGGGAGAAGACCAGGGTTTTCAATTTCCAGGCGGTTGTCAAATAGGGCAACGCGTATGGGTGCGCCCCGCTGAGCGTAATCTGCGTGGACAATCGCATTCATGATCGCTTCGCGGACTGCAACCACCGGAAACGTCCAATGATCTGTTCGTTTCACCGAGCCTATGACTGCCTCACGAGCCATGTGCTTCCGCAAGAATGCGATCACATCCTCGGCAGCGCCCGGAAGATAAGAGCGCACCTCTGTAGAGTCGAGTATCCGGCGCCGATCGTTGCCGGCGAATCGGCCTGCTTGGATCCATGCGTCCGGGTAGTGATTTAGCCGACCGGCACCGAAGAGGAGGATGCCTCCGATAGTCGGCACAATCCGGCCTTGGTAGTTCGTTACGATTTTGAGAGTTTGCAACTCAGGGCGCGTCAGTTTGCGAATTGGCTTGAAGAACTCGGAAGCAGCTCGGAAGTCGATTGCTTCCGAGTTCAATTCCGGCCTGGGTTGTTCGTCGAACGAGGAGACCTGGTTGTAGCGCCGCATCTCCTCGATCAGAAACAGATCTGCTCGCCGATTCGTTGAACCCACACGAACAAAGACACCCTCTTCTGGACCCAGCCGATTCAAAAAGTGTGGTCGGCCGGCGCTCGGATAAATCTCGACCGCCAAGACCTGAGTCTTTCTCCAGGGCATCACTTCGATAGAAGGGACCAGCCTTGGGGAGATGCTGTCCGCGATCAGATTGGCCAGGCGCTCTTCCTCCGCCAATATGTTCGGGACGCCCTTGACCCTCTTTGTGCCATCCTCGACTCCCAGCACGACAACGCCGCCAGAAGTGTTGGCGAACGCAACGATGGCCTTCAGCACACCGTCCGGGGACGAGAGATCGCGCTTGAACTCCAGCGTCTTGCCTTCCGGCCTACTGAGCAGGGTGATCAGGTCCACAACTCTGCATTCTACTCTGAAGCATAGCTGTGGATGAACCTTCCGAGTTGGAGAATCAGGCGCGGCGACGCGAGTCGAACCCGAGCGCAGAACAGAAGTGAAGGCATGCGAAGCCTCACAGGAAGATTCGTGTGCTCCATTTGTGCTCCGTTTGATTTGTGAAGGGCGCACAGACTGAAAACCCGGTATTCTCAATCGCCAGAACGAGATGCAGGAAACGCTATGTTCTTTGTTTCCAATAGACTGCCGTCTTCCCAAGCTGAATGTCGCCGGTTCGATCCCGGTCTCCCGCTCCAATCCTTACCGCGGCGCTCCGGCTCGCTCCGCTCCTAAGTAACTTCCTGCACCTTCATGACCAGGCAGGCGATGGTTTCATCGCCTTTGAGCAGCATTTGATGCGGCGTGCCCGCGGGCACATGCGCCACGTCACCCGGCCGCAGATTTTGCCGCGTGCCGCCTGCGATCGAGACGCCGCGCGTTTCTCCGGGCGCCACCATGTGCGCCCCGGTGACCGCGCCGCCGGTCACAAGTGTAGCCGCTCCGGAAAGCACGACAAACAGATCCGCAAAGCGCTCGTGTATTTCCACCTCGCCGCTGCGGCTGCGGAAGGAGAGCATCGCAAAGTGCTGCGGATACTCCTTCAGCGTCTCCGATGCCGAGCCGTCGCCATGCTTCGCCAATTTGCGCAGATACGCGGCCCGCTCCAGCAGGAGTGGCGGCGTCCAGTGGTCCACCGGGTTCTTGGGCCCGCGCGCTTTGGGAGCCACCTCGTCCAGATTCAAGTCCTTCAGAATTTCCTTTGCGATTCGCTCCATCGTGCTTCCTTTCTTGCAGTGCGGCCACGCTCCTGCCCATTCATTTCATCCCCGCCAGCTTGCGCGCCCGTCTGAAGACGTTGAGCTGCATGGGCCGCGTGAGCTTGCCGGTGTTGGTATTTTGCAGCGAAGGATGATAGCTGGCGATAGCCATAAGTCCGTCCGGCAGTTCGTATTCGGCCCCGTGCGCGAAGACGAAGCCCGTACGTTTTGGCAAGCGGCCAAGGCGCGACTCGTGCGCCAGCAGGCCATCGAACGCGATGCGGCCCAGGCACACCACCACGCGCAATTCGGTGAGCAATTGCATTTCAAGGTCGAGCCAAGGTGCGCAATTGCGCAACTCTTCCGGCGTGGGTTTGTTGCCCGGCGGGGCGCAGCGCGCTACGGAGGTGATCCAGAGGCCGCTGAGCATCATGCCGTCGTCACGCGAGGTTGCGGTAAGTTGCGACGCAAACCCGGCTGCGTGCAGAGCCGGAAACAAAAAGTCGCCCGAGCCGTCGCCGGTGAAAGGCCTTCCGGTGCGATTCGAACCGTGCGCTCCGGGCGCCAGGCCCAGCGCCAGCACGCGGGCTTTGGGGTCGCCGAACGAGGGCACGGGGTGGCCCCAGTATTCCCAATCGGCATAGGCGCGACGGCGTTTCTGCGCCACTTCAGTGCAATGCGCGCGCAGCCGCGGACACAAATTGCACGCGACAATGCGCGCATTCAACGCTTGAAGAGTTGCGGGCGCGGCCATGAAGGCATTTTACTTCCGCCTGCTTCCGGGTGGTTGCGACGCGCGGCGCGGACGCCTCAGATAGGATGCGAAGACGACGCAATCTTCTCAGTACACTCCGGGAATCAGGCGCTTGGTGGTGCGCATGTAGTCCGCATATTCTTCGCCGAAGGCGCCGAGCAGTGCGGCTTCTTCCACGTGGATGCGATACAAGACCGCAAGCGTGGGAGGAATGAAAGCGGCCGCCAGGCAAGCCCAGTCGTGTGTGTGCAGGCCAATCGCCAGGAAGATGATCTCCATGCCGAGATACGATGGATGGCGCACCACGCGATAGAGGCCCGCACGCTGAATGGTCTGCGCAGCGTGTGTTGCTACATTCGCAGTGAACCACTTGCCCAGCGTAAGAATCGCAGTGACACGCACCACGAGCCCGGCTGCCAGCAAGGCAACGCTCGCAGAACGCAGCCAGCGTTCGCCGATGTGCATGTCTGCAAGCTCCAGGTGGCGCATCCAGCCGCTTGCCGTGAGCGAAAGAATGATGACCACCCACAACAGGACCTGTGTTCCCTGGTCCTGGACGTTTGCCTTCGCTCGCCGCGCGCGCGTCCCCACGGCGATCGCAACTTCAAGTGCGATCCACGTCCAATACAATCCGATCCACAATGTTCCCAGGCTCACTTCGAGCTCTCCATGAATTTGATTGCAGTATACGCGGGCTCAGTGAACACGGCTTCGCGCAGCCCGCTACAGCACCTAAAGTCGAACGCAAAACACGCGCGACCGTGTGCCATACTGATTTTGTCTTTGCATTTCTCGCGCGGAATGAGGAACGACGAAAGTGCCCGGTCAACCCAATCCGGAATTTTTGCGCCGCGCCATTGCGCTGGCCACCGAAAACGTGGCCACGGGCAAGGGAGGTCCGTTCGCGGCGGTGATCGTGCGCGACGGCAAGATTGTAGGCGAGGGCGCGAACTCCGTAACGGCGACCAACGACCCAACGGCGCATGCCGAGGTAAATGCCATTCGCGCCGCCGCCAAAGCGCTGGGAACCTTCACGCTTGCCGGTTGCGAGCTTTACACCAGTTGCGAGCCGTGCCCCATGTGTTTGGCGGCCGCGTATTGGGCGCGCGTCGATGCCGTGTACTACGGCGCCAGCGCCGCCGATGCGGCCCGCGCCGGATTTGACGACGCGTTTCTCTACGCGGAACTGCGCAAAGACTCTGCCGGCCGCAAGCTCCGAGCCACCCAGTTGTTGGGCGACGAGGCGTGGGCCAGCTTTGCCGCATGGATCGCGTCACCGAACAAGATCGAGTACTAAGTGCTCTCGATTATGTTCCGGCGACGGTTTGGCCTGGATGGTTTTGTCGTCCGAGAGTCGCGAGCATCAGCAGACCTTGCAGCACAAGCACAATCGCGATGACGAAAACAAAGCCCTCAAAATGCGCGGCACGTGCATTGCGAAGAAAACTGTACACTCCCAAGCCGATCAGGGCCGCCGCTGCCGCCCAAAGCCAGCGTTCGCTGCGCACGCCAAGATGCAGCAGGCGCACCAGCAGTGTGGCCAGGCCCGCTGCCGCAATGAGCAATGCTACGGCGGCTCGCGATGCGAATCCCGGATGACGCAGCTGGTACTCCATGAATGCCAGCCAGCAGCCGCACAACAGCGTGATTGCCGAGGTCAGGGAAAGTAACTTCGTCATCGTTCCTCCTTCTCCAATGCATCGTCCTGCGATGCTGGAGATTTGGTGCAAATACCAAAGGTTGGCGCGCAGGCGGCCAAATTGCGGCGCGCAGAATTCCGCAAATTCCTCACGCAAGTCACCGGTCACAGTTTCACGATCGCGCGCCGGCAGTAGCTGCTTCAGCAGGAATTCCGCCCATCGTGGCGGACCTTGGTGGTTCATGACTTCACCGCCGCAGGCAGCTTCACGCCCTGCCACATTTTTGCCAGGGTCTTTTGTGCATCGGCAAGGACGCGATTCCCTGCGGCTGCAATCATGTAATAGCGGCGGGCGCGGCCGCCCCGGATCGCCGTGCCTGGCGCAAGCTTCGAAGCGACGAACCCACGCTGCTCCAGGCGATCCAAGGTGGTGTATACGGCCCCCGCCACCACGCTTCTCGTCAGCAAAACCTGAACCTGGCGCAGGATCGCTCTGCCGTATGCGTCGTCGCCCAGGCGCAGGATCGCGAGCAGTACCGCTTGCTCAAAGGTCCCTAACAAATCTGCCATGCCTACAATGTAGGCATAAGACAGACCCCGAGTCAAGAGATAAGATTTGACCTGCTCGCTGGCTGCAAACAGACCAAAACGCTCATGATTCATTGCGGACATGATCGACGACGGAGCATTTCCGATTTTGGCGCATTTCCGATTCTTGACCCGTCGCCGCCAGCTTGCGTATGCTGCGAACGTTTACCCCTCGTGGTTCGCATCCAATTTCACGCCGCAAAGGGAGAGTTCACATGAGCACTGCTTCCGAGGCCGCAGCCGTCGCACCGAAAATGAGCGCGAAGCCGCTGCTGGTGCGCCGCGCGGCCGTGCTGGGCGCAGGAACCATGGGCTTGCGCATCGCCGCGCATCTGGCCAATGCCGGAATCCCGACGCTGCTGCTTGATCTTCCTCCAAAGGATCGAACCGCGGAGCGCGCGCCTGCATTCGCCGCTCTCGACGCGCTTGCGAAATCTAAACCCGCCGCTTTCTTCGAGGCATCGCTCAGCCGCCTCATCACTCCCGGTACCTTCGACGACGACCTCCGTAAACTCGCCGAGTGCGATTGGGTGGTCGAAGCCGTAGCCGAGAATCTCGAAATCAAGACCGCATTGCTCACGCGCGCGCTGCCGCATCTCGGCGCTCACGCCGTCCTCACGACCAACACTTCCGGCCTACCCATTGCGCGCATTGCTGCCGCCGTTCCCGGGCTCGCGAAAAGATTTTTCGGTACGCACTTTTTCAATCCGCCGCGCTACATGCGCCTCGTCGAATTGATTCCCACGCCGGAAAGCGATCCCGAGCTGGTCGCCGCTTTTTCTGCTTTTGCCGATCGCATGCTCGGCAAGGAAGTCGTCTTTGCGCACGACACGCCGAACTTCATTGCCAATCGCATCGGCATCGCGGTGATGTTCAACGCGGCGAACCTGATGCTGGCGCAGGGGCTCTCGATTGAAGAAGTCGACGCGCTGACCGGCCCCGCCGTCGGCTGGCCGCGCACCGGTACCTTCCGTCTTGCCGACCTCGTCGGTATCGACATTCTGGCGCACGTCGCCGCCAACTTTCCCGAAGGCGTGAACAGAGGAAAGTTCGCGGCTATACTCGAAGAGCTGCTGAAGCGCGGCTGGCTTGGTGATAAATCCGGCCAGGGATTCTACAAGAAAGTGCGCGGCGCAGACGGCAAAGACGAGCGCCTGGTTCTGGACGTTGCGACTTTCGAATACCGCCCCCTGGTGAAAGCGGCGCTGCCCGCGTTGGAAATGGCGAAGAACGCCGCGACGCTGCCCGAGCGGCTGCAACTACTGCTCAAGAATGATCCTGCCAAAGACAAGGCCGCGGCGTTCCTGTGGCCGTTCCTGGCATCGCTGTGGAACTTCGCCGCCGAGCGCATTGGCGAGGTAGCCGACGACGCGCCCGCGATCGATGCCGCCATGCGCGCCGGCTTCAACTGGGAGATGGGCCCCTTTGAGATGTGGGATGCGGCGGGCGTGGCGGAAACTGTGAGCCGCATGAAGGCGCTGGGTCTTCCCGTGAGCGCTGCCGCGCAAGCGCTGCTGGCCGCTTCGCGCACCAACTGGTATACGCTCGCCAAGGATGCCTGCTTCCAGCCGTCGACTGGGCAGACTGTGGCCATTCCCTCGATCCCTGGTCACGCGCGCGTGGCAGATTTTCGCCGCACGCACGGCGTGGTGCGCTCGAATTCCGGGGCGTCGCTCGTAGACCTCGGCGACGGCATCGGCTGCATCGAGCTGCATTCGCTCAAGAACGCTATTGGCGGCGACGTGCTCTCGCTGATTGCCGCGGTTCTCAACCCCGCTTCAGACACGGTGCGCGACTTTGAAGGCTTCGTGATCACGGGCGATCGCGACAATTTTTCCGTCGGCGCCAATCTGATGCAGCTCCTGCTAGCCGCGCAGGAGGGCGAGTGGGACGAACTGGCCCAGGTGATTCATAACTTCCAGCAGATGACCGCGGCCATCAAATTCTGCCCGCGGCCGGTGGTCGCCGCGCCCTTCGGCCTCGCGCTCGGTGGCGGCGCGGAGATTTGCCTGCACGCCACGCGCCGCCAACCGCACGCGGAAACCTATATGGGTTTGGTCGAAGCCGGCGTGGGATTGATTCCAGCCGGCGGCGGGACGAAAGAAATGTTGCTGCGCGCAATTGATGTCGCCGCGGCGCTGGCCCCGCCGGACCCAAAGGACCCTCCCTCCCGCTTCGCACAATCCGCCGAGTTTGTCACGGCCCTCCGGCGCGCACTTGAAACCATCGCCATGGCCAAGGTCTCCACTTCAGCCGCGGAGGCGCGCTCGCTCGGCCTGCTTGCGCAAGCCGATCGCATCACCATGAACCGCGAGCGCCTGCTGCTCGACGCCAAAGCCCAAGCCGCGGTGCTGGCCGAAACCGGCTACCAGCCTCCGCAACCGCGAACGCAAATTCCCGCGCCCGGCACGGCCGCGCTGGCGACGCTTGAAACCGGCATCTATTTGATGGGCGAGGCCGGTTACGCATCGGAGCACGACCAGAAAGTTGCCCGATGGGCGGCGTACATCCTTTCCGGCGGGCGCGTCACCCCCGGTACGCTGATCAGCGAACAATATTTGCTGGACCTGGAGCGCGAGGCATTTCTCTCGCTCTGCGGCGAGCGCAAAACGCAGGAGCGCATTGCGTTCACACTAAAAACCGGCAAGCCGCTGCGCAACTAATTTCTGCCCAGTTGCGGTTCTGCGATCGTCGGCATAGAGTGCTCATGAGAGTTTTCGATGGTTTGCGCGCTTTTTAAATCGGGGCTTGCGCTCGCTGCGCTGCTTCTTTTTTTCTGCCTCTCATGGATTCGTCCACAGGACGCGGTCACGGGCCCACTCAATGCCTCCGGCCAGGTGACGGTTGACGGCCGGCCCACTCCTTACCTCATCCGTCATCTTCCCATCAACGCCTTTCCCCAATTACCGGCAGCGGTCGAGGACGCGCTGGTCCGCCGCGGCTGCCTGATTCCGCAAACCTACGAGGCGCGCCAACCGGAAAACGTGATCAATGCCAGCCTTGAGCGCCATGGCTCTTCTGACTGGGCGGTTCTTTGTTCGGTCGACGGCAGGGTCTCGCTACTGGTCTTCTTTTCGAGTGGCGGCGACCCCATGACGCTGGCCTCGGAGCCTGAGACCGACCGCCTGCAGGCGCATGGAGCGACCAATGTGCTCGGCTTTAACTGGGGCATCGATCCCGCGTCGCCGGAAGCGATTCATGAGGCGCAATTCGGCATGAGGCATCCTCCGCCGCGACTCGACCACGACGCCCTGGCCGATTCCGTCATCGACCGGCGAACGATTTATCGCGTATTCGCAAAAGGCGTCTGGACGGTCATCGATACGCAGGATTGACGGTCGAGCAGCTTGACCTCAATGCGCCCGGCCATCTAACAATGAGCCAGCAGCGCCGCTGCGTGCTGTTTACTGGTTCAGGAGCCATCCATGCCAAAAGCCGTCCTCGTCGCCGCCGTTCGCACGCCCGTGGGGCGCGCGCCCAAAGGCGCACTTTCGACCACCCGTCCCGACGACCTCGCAGCCACTGCGTTGACCGGAGCTTTGGACAGGATTCCGAACCTCAACAAGGCCGAAATCGACGACGTGATTCTGGGCTGCGCGCAGCCCGAAGGCGAGCAGGGCTTCAACATCGCCCGCATGGCTGCCTTGCGCGCCGGATTGCCGGCGGAAATTCCCGGCGTCACTGTGAATCGGCTTTGCGCCTCGGGGCTCGAGGCCATCGCGCTCGCCAATCAGCGCATCCGCTCCGGTGCCGCACAGGTGATTGTTGCCGGCGGAGCCGAATCCATGAGCCTGATTCCCATGGGCGGCAACAAGCCCAGCCCCAATCCATGGCTCGCGGCCAACTACCCCGCGTCGATGCTTACCATGGGCCTCACGGCCGAGCGCGTCGCCCGCCATTACGGAATCTCGCGCGACGATCAGGACGCCTTTGCCCTCGCGAGCCATCAGAAGGCAGTGGCCGCGCAGGCCGCCGGACGCTTCAAGGATGAAATGGTTCCGGTACGAGTGATGACGACCACGCCCGGAGCGAAGCCGGGAAAACCTGAGACGAAGGAAAAGGAGTTTTCCGCGGACGAAGGCCCACGCGCCGACACCTCCGCCGCCGCATTGGCGCAGCTCAAGCCGGCGTTTCACGCGCAGGGCACGGTCACCGCGGGCAACTCCTCGCAAACCTCCGACGGCGGAGCGGCTGCGGTCCTGATGGAAGTGAGCCGCGCGCGCGCACTCGGTATTCAACCTCTGGCGCGATTTGTGTCGTACGCCGTCACAGGCTGCCTGCCGGAGGAGATGGGCATCGGCCCCCTCACGGCGATTCCCAAAGCCCTCAAGCTGGCCGGCCTCACGCTCAACGACATCGAACTCATCGAATTGAACGAGGCCTTCGCGGCGCAGGTGCTCGCCATCATCCGCGCGCTCGATCTTGACCCGGCGCGCGTGAATGTCAACGGCGGAGCCATCGCGCTCGGCCATCCGCTCGGTTGCACCGGCGCTAAACTCACCGCGACTCTACTCCATGAGATGAAAGCGCGAAGCGCCCGCTACGGCATGGTGACCATGTGCGTAGGCGGCGGCATGGGCGCTGCGGGCATCTTCGAGCGGCTCAACTGATTCGCCCGCACCGCGATCCCTAAAGGGTTTTCTGCTCCCTCGCTCCCTGCCGGGGCCCCCAGCGAGCGGTTTGTGCTCGCTGGGGTGGCTTGCTCCCTAGTTCTTAAAGAACTCCCCGTGCCCTCCATTCGCCCACGGATCGTAGTGCGCGGCGAATTCGGCGCGGTGTTCCACGCTGGGGTGGTCGTAGAGCCAGAACTCGATCAGAGGATTCGGATCGGGATCCTCGAGCCAGGATTCGCCCAGCTTATTGAATGCGGCGACCGCGGTTTTTTGCGGGTCGGCCAAGATCCCGTGAATCGCCTCCTGCCCATAAACATCGGCCTGATGCTCAAAATGCCGGCTGAAGGCGCTGCCCACGGGCTCGGTGAGGAAGTTGGCAATCGAAATGCCGAAGAGCAGCACCACGAAGCCGGTGCGCGACGCCAGATCCACGGCGCCCCATCTGGCTCCATAGCGTCTTACCAGCCATGTCGCGAAACCTGCGCACGCCCAATACACAAAGAACAGCCCAACGGCATCGCCTGCAAGTTCCTTGGGAATGTGGTGCAACACATAATGCCCGCTTTCGTGGCCGAAGACGAATAAAACCTGATCATCCGGCATCTGATCCGTGGTCGTATCCCACATGACGTACCGCTTGGTCGGTCCGATCCCGGCCACAAACGCATTGATCCCGGTCGATTTCGCACTGGCCTTGATCAGGTACATGCGATCAGGCGGGATATTGATTCCGGTGCGCGCTACGACGGTCTCGATCTTCGCCACCAAGGCTGCGTGATTTTTTTGGAGAGGCTCCTGTGTGTAGTAGAGCGGAACAAAAAATGGCAAGATCAACAGGGAGAAAACCAGGATGGGCAGGGTGACCAACCAGATGCCCAGCCAGTAGCGCCGCCAGCGGCGCACCATCCAGTTGAAGAGCAGCAGAATTGGTATACCGATCACGAACGCTATCGCCAGGCCTTTTGCCTGGTCGCCGAGCCAACTGCCCCAACCCTGCACGCTGATGCCGTAGGCGCGCTCATAATGATTGCTGATCGCGTCGATCACCGCGCCAGACAGCGCGGTAATCACGATATAAGCCACAAAAAACACCAGCCCCTGCACCCAGCGCCGGCTTGCGATCGTTTGCGCCCATTTCTCGATGCCCTGCCACGCACGGAAAGCAAGCAACAGCCACAAAAACACCATGCCCCAGATGGAACCGGCAAGATCGAGGATGTTGCGAATGCGGCTGAGCGCGATGGCCTTGGCCAGCTTATCGGGCGGCAGCGTGTACGTCTGTTGGGGCGCGGCCTGCGCGGGAGCAGCGGACACGCTTGGCGCGGGAGCAGCCGGGGATGTGGCCGGTTGAGCCGCCAAGGGGAGAGAAACCAATCCGGAAAGCAGCACCACAGGGCACAACGCCAGCAGCCATCGGCGTCTAAATGTCATAAGGGTTCTCCTTATTGATTCGCCAATTCAATAGGATCACAGTTCACCCTTCCCCTGAAAAAACCCGTAAGAGGATGGGGCACGAGCGCAGCATTTCGGCGCCGAATCTCATGGATCGGGCGACTTTGAGACAATCATATATAGAGATGCTCTTAACCGAAACCCTTACCCCTACGCCACACAAATCTTCAGCCTCCGCCGAGCGCCGGCTGGCGCGTCTCCCCCTCCTCGCACCCGCAGTCGCCGCCCTTATCTTGCTAGCCTTGCCTTGCGTGGCCCGCGCCCAGCAGGCGGCTCCGGCTCATGCGCCGGCGGAAACGCCGCTGCTTCTCGACGCCATGAATGCAGAGCTGCATCGCGCCTTCACGTCGCTGGCCAAGCCCGCGGCGCCAGGCTCCACAGTTGCAGGGGACGACAAACAGCCGCCGCCGTATTTCATCAGCTATTCAGTACACGACACCAACACGGTGACCATCAGCGCCCAGTATGGTGCGCTGACCACGAGCGGCGGTTCCCAGGAGCGCACGGCCGACGTGCAGGTGCGCGTGGGCAGCCCCAGGCTCGATAACACGCACGGCGAGCACCGCAGTTCGGCGGTCAATAGCATGGCGCTGCCGCTCGGTGACGACCGTGAGGCCATCGCGCGCACCCTGTGGCTGGCCACCAACACGGGCTACGGCAACGCGCTCGACAACTACCTGCGCGTGAAGACCGAAGCCCAGGTGCGCGCCAAGGAAGAAGACACTTCGCCGGATTTCAGCCTGGAATCTCCGCAGGTGCATCTGGAGAAACCCGCGCCGTCCCTGGCTGTCCACAAGGCGGAGTGGGAGCAGCGTGTGCGGGCGCTCTCGCGCGTCTTTCGCGAATATCCCGATGTGTACCAGAACGAAGTGGGATTCATGGCGCAAAGCTCGACGCGCTACTTCGTTTCGTCGGAGGGTGCGGAGCTGGTGACGCCTTACATGTCATCGGGATTGGTGGTCGTGGCCGTAACGCGCGCTGACGACGGCATGGATCTGTTCCTGGCCCGGACCTTTGAGGCCGATACGCCGGAAGGGCTGCCCGCGCAAGCCGACCTGGAAAAAGCCGTACGCGAGATAGGCGCGCAGCTTGAGGCTCTGCGCAAAGCGCCGATTACCGCGCCGTTCGATGGGCCGGCGATTCTCTCCGGCCGCGCCGCCGCCGTGTTCTTCCACGAAGTGCTCGGCCACCGGCTCGAAGGCCAGCGCCAGCGCGGCGACGAGGAGGGCCAGACCTTCACCAAAGATCTCGGCAAAGAGGTCCTGCCGCCGTTTCTTTCCGTCGCCGACGATCCCACGCTTGCCAGCTTCGATGGCATCACTCTCGGCGGTCACTACGAATACGACAGCGAGGGCGAGAAGGCGGAGCGCGTGGAACTGATTCAGGACGGTGTGCTCAAGAACTTCCTCATGTCGCGCGAGCCGATTGCGAGCTTCAGCGCGTCCAACGGCCACGGCCGCGCGCAAGAGGGATATGTGCCCACCGGCCGCCAGGGCAACCTGATTGTGACCTCGACCAAGACCATCCCCGACGCCGAGCTGCGCAAGCAACTGATTGAGGAGGCGAAGAAGCAGGGCAAGCCCTACGGTCTCTTCTTTGAAGACATCTCTTCCGGCTTCGCAGTCACGCAGCGCAGCTCGCCGCAGGCGTTCCAGGTCATCCCGCTCGTGGTGTGGCGCGTGTATGTCGATGGCCGTCCCGACGAACTGGTGCGCGGCGTGAGCATCGTAGGCACTCCGCTGGCGGCGATGAAAAAAATTCTCGTAACCGGCGACAAGAGCGAAGTGTTCGACGGCGTGTGCGGCGCGGAGTCGGGATCGATTCCCGTGAGCGCCGTGGCTCCCGCCATGCTGCTGAGCGA
>Ga0181530_10000688_pt1 | contig 43554 bp, 33 predicted proteins | sample PEATcosm2014_Bin_42_FD_119769 | JGI IMG/M metagenome (GOLD analysis project Ga0181530, IMG submission 119769) | Peatland microbial communities from MTU Mesocosm Facility, Houghton, MI, USA - PEATcosm2014_Bin10_60_metaG | ecosystem: Environmental > Terrestrial > Soil > Wetlands > Peat | place...
AGGAAGCCGATCTGCGGCCGCACGCCGGTAGCGGAGATCACCACATCGACGTCCAGCGTCTCGCCCTGTTCCAGCGTCACATGCAGGCCGCCGGTGTCGCGCTCGATCCGCGTTGCCTTCGCTCCGGTCAGGATGCGGACGCCCTTGCCTTCGCACCACCGCTTGATCAGCGCAGACGCTCCTGGCGGCATCATGCGCGGCACCACGCGATCGCCCATCTCGACCACGGTCAGCGTGGCGCCACGCGCGGCAATCGCCTCCATGATGATGCAGCCGATGAAGCCCGCCCCAAGCTGCAACACCCGAGCGCCCTGTTGCACCGAATCCGCGATCTTGCGGGCGTCGGCGAGCGTCCAGCAGGTCAGCACCCCGGGCTGATCGATGCCAGGGATCGGCGGACTGCTCGGCGCTGCTCCGGTGGCCAGCAGCAGCCGGTCATACGCCAGCACGCCGCCGTCATTCAGCACCACCGTGCGGGCCTGCGTATCGATGCGCTGCGCCGCCGCCCGGCGCAGGGCAATGCGAAGCCCGGCAAAGTGATCCGGGCCCTTGCGCAGGTAGGTCCCCGGCTCGCCGATATTGCCGCTCAGCAGATAGGGGATTGCCATACGTGAGTAGGGCGGCTCCGGCTCGTCGCCCACCAGCACGATGTTGTCCTGCGGACGCTGCGCGCGCAGCGTCTCGGCCGCGATCACCCCGGCCGGACCGTTGCCGATGATGACGTGGCGCATCGGCGCCACGTCACAGGCTGAGGCGGGTCAGCGTCTCCGGCGTCGGCCGCCCGTCGGGGCTCCAGCCGCGCGCTTCGTAATAGGCGGGCATCATCTTGTGCAGTTCGTTGACCTTGCCTTTCGCCGGGCCGGTCTTGGCCGGTTCCTCCAGCAGCCGCTTCGGCAGCGTGTCGTCAGCCGCAGTGAAACCGGCCGCCAGGTTGAACTGCCGCTCCAGGTTCCAGATCCGCTCGCCGACCACGCCGAGGTTTTCCAGCGACCAGTCGCCCTCGCACGCCGCTTCCAATTGCGGTGCGACATCCTGCAACGTCCAGGCGAAGGAGGTGAACACGCAGATGCCGGCACTGTCGAACACCGCGGTGGCGTCCTGGAACGCCTTGACCAGATCCGCCTTGCCGTCGGTCACCAACGGATCGGTCTTCACCGGGATGCCGAGGATCTCGCTGGCAACCGTATAGCCGCGCAGGTGGCAGGCGCCGCGGTTGGACGTAGCGTAGGCCAGGCCCATGCCCTGGATGCCGCGCCCGTCATAGGCCGGGAACTCCTGGCCCTTCACCGTCATCGACAGCTCGGGATGGCCGTACTTGGCGCACAGCCGCTTCGAACCCTGGCCGACTTCCTTGCCGAATCCCTCGCCCCGCGCGGTCTGTTCGCACAGGAAGGTCAGCGCCTTGGCAGAACCGAACGGCGCCTCGATGCCGATCTGCTCTTTGGTCAGCACGCCCATCTCGTAGAGTTCCATCACCGCGCCGACGGTGGCCCCGAACGAGATCGGATCGAAGCCATCCTCGTTGCACAGGAAATTGGCGTAGGTCAGCGCCTCCAGGTCGTTGACGCCATTCGCCGAGCCGAGCGCCCAGGCGGCTTCGTATTCCAGGCCGCCTGACGCGCCCCAGTACGCCGGGTTGTTGACCACGGTGAAGTGGGTCGGATCGATCTTCGAGATGCGGCCGCAGGCGATGGTGCAGCCGAAGCACGCCTGGTTGGTCACCAGGTTCGCCTTGCCGTCGGTGGCGCGCGGTTCGCGCATCGCTTCGGCCGAGATGTCCTTGGCGCCCTCGAACTGCACGTCGCGGTGGTTGCGGGTCGGCATCGCGCCGACCTCGTTGATGACGTTCATCAGCACCTGAGTGCCGTAGGTGGGCAGGCCCTGTCCGGTCACCGCATTGCCGGCCAAGACCTGCTTGGCCGCCGTTGTCGCCTTCATGAAGCCCATCGGGTCCTTGATGCCGCCGACCCCCTTGGTGCCGCGCACGGCGATCGCCTTGAGGTTCTTCGACCCCATGACGGCACCGACGCCCGAGCGCCCCGCGGCGCGGTGCAGGTCATTGATCACCGCGGCGTAGAGCACCTGGTTCTCGCCGGCGCGGCCGATGCAGGACACGCGCAGCAGAGGATCCTGGTGCTTGCGCTTCAGCGCCGGTTCGGTCTCCCAGGTGGTCTTGCCCCAGAGGTCCGCCGCGTCCACCAACTCCGCGTCGTCGTTCTCGATATGCAGATAGACCGGCTTGGGCGAGCGCCCCTCCAGGATGACCATGTCCCAACCGGCCATCTTGAGTTCGGCGCCCCAATGACCGCCGGAGTTTGAGCACGCGATGGCGCCGGTCAGGGGACCCTTGGTGATGACCGAATAGCGGCCGCCGGTGGACGCCATCGTGCCGGTCAACGGACCGGTGGCGAAGATCAGCTTGTTGCCGGGCGACAGCGGATCGACCTTGGGATCGGTCTCCTCGACGAGGTATTTCGTCGCCAGGCCACGCTGGCCGAGGAATGCCTTGGCCCACGCCATGTTGAGTGGCTCGGACTTGCAGGTCCCGGCGGTAAGGTCGACGCGCAGCAGTTTGCGTTGCCAGCCCATGATTGCTCTCCCTCAGTCCGCGTGACCGGCGGCCGGCTGGTTGTCCAGCTTGCCGGCCCATTGCCGCATCCGATCCAGCCCGGTCCAGTCGGCATCGATGTAGGTGATGGCGCCGGTCGGGCAGGCGTCCGCGCAGGCCGGCTTGCCGCCGCACAGGTCGCATTTCTGCACCTTCCCGGTGTCGGCGACGTAGTTGATGGTGCCGAACGGGCAGGCGATGGTGCAGACCTTGCAGCCGACGCAGGTCGCCTCGTTGACGATCTTGGCGCCGGTGGCCTTGTCGACGGTGATCGCCTCGACCGGGCAGGCGTGCAGGCACCAAGCCTCGTCGCACTGGGTACACGTATAGGGCACCTTCCGCCCGGTCTCGTGGAAGTCGAATACCTTGATGCGCGACTTCGACGGGTTGAACACGCCGTAGTTCTCGTACGAGCACGCCATCTCGCATTGCATGCAGCCGGTGCACTTGGTGGCATCGAGATGCAGGGATCTCATCATGGCGTTTTCGCTCCCGCTTTCGCTGACTTCGCCGACCTTGCGGCCCGTGCGCGGGCCATGGTCACGATATAGCCGCCTATATCGTGACCATGGCAAATACCGGCCTTGGTGGCAAGGTTGAAGCAGGCTGCCGCGCGGGAGAATTCGGACCTGGAACGCAACTGAAGCGGGACACCGCGCCAACCCGCCGGCGAAATCAGTGGTGCCCCGATGCCGGCAAGGGCCATGATCGCCCGGCAGTTCTCAGCCCGAGGCACCGGAACCCATGACCTCCCCCAAGACCATCGGCGTGCTTACCAGCGGCGGCGATTGCGCCGGGCTCAACGCGGTGATCCGCGCGGTCGTCGCCCGCGCCGTACTGGGCCATGGCTGGCACGTGCTCGGCATCCGCCAGGGCACCCAGGGCCTGTTGCGCCGCCCGGTGGATGCCATACCCCTCGACCTGCAAAGCGCCACTCCGGGCATGGCGCGCATGGCAGGCACTATCCTCGGCACCACCAACCGCGGCGACCCGTTCGCCTACCCGATGCCGGACGGCAGCCTCAAGGACCGCTCGGAGGAGGTGATCGAGGGTGTTCGCTTGCTCAACCTCGATGCGCTGATCGGCATCGGCGGCGACGGCAGCATGGCCATCCTGCGTCACCTGGCCCAGCAGGGCGGCATCCCGTTCGTCGGCATCCCCAAAACGATCGACAACGACGTGGGCGCCACCGAGAACTCGGTCGGCTACGACACGGCGGTGATGGTGGCGACCGAGGCGATCGATCGCCTGCAACCCACCGCGGCCAGCCACGACCGGGTGATGGTGCTCGAGGTGATGGGGCGCGACAGCGGCCACATCGCGCTGGCCGCCGGCATCGCCGGCGGTGCCGATGTGATCCTGGTGCCGGAGATCCCCTACAGCCTCGATGTCATCGCGGCACATATCGCCAAGCTGCGCCAGGGCGCGCACAACTTCGCCATCGTCGTGGTCGCCGAGGCGGTGCGCGACAACGCCGGCGCACGCGTGGAGCGCCGGCATGCGCTGGGCAACGCCACCTATGGCGGCATCGGCCACGTGCTCGGCGAGGCGCTCGCCCATATGACCGGGGCGGAGACACGGGTGACCGTGCTCGGCCATGTGCAGCGCGGCGGCCAGCCGACCTGGGACGACCGGCTGCTCGCCTGCGCATTCGGCGTGCATGCCGTGGACCTGGTCGCGCGGGGAAAATTCGACCGCCTGGTCGTCTGGCAGCACCGCCGCGTGGTGGACGTGCCGCTGACCGCCGCGTTCGAGCCGTCGCACCTGATGGCCGCCGACGACACGCTGGTCCGCACCGCCCGCGGCCTGGGCATCTGCCTCGGCGACAAATAGCTGTCGCGGACCGCAATCACCGGCGGGGCGGGTCGCCAGACAGGCGGGGTTCGGACGGCAAGAATTACCAATCCGGTCATCCCGGATTGCCGGGCGCTGGCCCGCACCAGTTCCGGAACGCCGCCTGCGTCAGGTCGCCCCGACCTCCGGGTCGCGCATCCTGGAGGGCTCCGCGTCGGCTCTGATTGCGTTCTCCAAGGCTCGCAGATCGCGCGCGACCACCGTCCGGGCAGCGGTTTCCATGGTCCGGAAACGGCGGATCACCTCCCGCCCAAACGCCGTCAGTCCGGCGCGCTTGTCGGCTTTACCCCCCGGCCGGGTCGCGACAACCGGCTGCGCGAACGCCTGATTGAGACTGTCCACCAGCAGCCAGGCACGGCGATACGACATGTCCATGGCGCGGCCGGCGGCACTGATCGAGCCGAGTTCGCCGATCAATTCCAACAGCCGGACCTTCCCCGGTCCCAGACGAACCGTATCGCCGAAGTCCAGCCGCAGGGAGAGTCGTGTTGTCCGGTCGGCCATGGGACAGGCATTACCCGTTCGATCGGATGATACCAACCGCGGTAGCGGATGACTGTCCGGGCTGGGGGCAAGGATCAATGGCGGCGGCGAGGACTCGCAGCGTGCCGCGCGCGCCACCCTCCCCCCACCGTGCTGTCGCAGCGCGACCTGCTATGAAAACCCCCGCTGCCACCCGCGTCATGCCGGCCACCGGGTCAAACGCCCGGTGGCAGGCTCCGGCCGGCATCCACGCCTTTCCTTTGTGGGTGCGGCACAGTCGTGGATGCCGGCGGAGGTCGGCATGACGGGTTGGCACGGCAGTCGCGACGCCTCCGCCGTTTTCATCTTCGGTGGTGCATCGAGCCGGCCGGTTGGGCCGCAACGCGGACCAACGGGCGTCTCTCCCGCGCGCTGCGAGAGAGGTTTCCGGTTGCGCCGCTACACCATCTCGATCGCCAGCGCCTCGCGCAACGCGTTCGCCGCCATGCTCAGTTCGGTATCCAATTCCACCGCCAGCGCGGCGGCGCGGGCGGTGTCGCTGCCGCGGGCGGCCAGCATCAGGGCGCGCAGGCGGGCTTCCAGCGCCGCCATGCCGTAGCCGGCGGCCATGCCGACCATGGCGTGCGCCTGCGCCGCCACGTCGTCGCTGTTGCCCGCCTCCATGGCACGGCGCAGGGCGGGCAGCCGCGCCTGCAAATCGATCAGGCACTCCTCCACCATGCCGCCCAGCATGTCGCCCGGCAGGCTGTTGCGCAGCTCGCCGATGCGTTCGGCCGACAGCACCGGGTTGCGCGGCGGTGCCGCCGCCGCGCGCATCGCCGCGCTGCGTTCGGGCAGGCCGGGCCACGCCAGCTCGGCTAGTGCGTCCATCAGGTCGGGCAGTGCCACCGGCTTGCCGAGCAGGCGGTTCATCCCGGCTTCGCGGCACAGCGCATGGTCGTCCGGCGACACGTTGGCGGTGAGCGCGACGATCGGCATGCTGCCGGCCGGCGACGGCATGGCGCGGATCCGCCGGGCAACGTCGAACCCGCTCATGCCCGGCATGAAGATGTCCATGAACACCAAGTCGTAGGGCAGATCGGCCACTGCCCGCAGCGCCTCCTGGCCGTCGGTGGCGATATCGACCAGATGGCCCTCGCGGCGGAGCAGGGTGGCGGTGACGAGCTGGTTGGCCAGGATATCCTCGACCAGCAGGATGCGGGTGCGCGGCAGGATGCGGCGGACCGGCAGATCGGCGCCGGCGGCCGGCGCGCCGTCGGGCGGCGTCGCGATCGGCAGCCGCACCCAGAACTCGTTGCCGGCTTGGCCATCGTCGGCCATCCACGGGTCGCAGCCGATTTGGCCGCCCATCAGCGATACGAGCTGGCGGCAGATCGCCAGCCCGAGGCCGGAGCCGAGCAAACCCTCGGCGCCGGAATCGCCGCCATCCAGGCGCGAGAACGGGCGGAACAGCCGCTCCCGGCCGGCCGGCTCGATCACCGGCCCGCGGTCGCGCACCGCCAGATGCAGCACCGGCCGGCCGTTCGCGTCCTGCTCCTGCCGGGCCAGCAGGCCGACCGCGCCGGCCTGCCCGAACTTCACCGCGTTGGACAGCAGGTTGATCAGCACCTGACGCAGCCGGCTGGGGTCGGCATACAGCTCCCGTGGCAGCCCCGGTGACGCGGCGAGGCCCAGGACGATGCCGCGCTCGGCCGCCTGCGGACGGAAGATTTCGATCACGCTGTCCAGCAGCCCACGCAGCGCGAACACGCTCGGCCGCAGGCTGAGCTGGCCTGCTTCCATGCGGGACATTTCCAGGATGTCGTTGATCAGCCCGAGCAAGGCGTCGCCCGACTGGCGCGACATGTCCAGCAATGCCTGCTGCGCCGGCGACAGGCCGACATCCTGCAACAGCGCCAGCGTGGCGAGCAAGGCGTTCAGCGGGGTGCGGATCTCGTGGCTGACGATGGCGACGAAGCGGGTCTTCGCCTCGTTCGCCGCCTCGGCGATGGTGCCCGCCTCGCGCAACGCATCCTCGGCCTGCTTGCGCATCGTGACGTCGACAAAGAGGGTGACGAAGCCGCCGTCCGGCAGCCGGTTGCGCCGCAGCTCGATGGTGCGTCCATCCGGCCGGGTGCGCTCGACGATGCCGGTCTGGCCGTCCGAGCGCATCAGGTCCAGGCGCCGCGCCACCTCGTCTTCCACGTCCACCGCCCCGAACTGCCCGGCTTTCGCCTGCGCGCGGATCATGTCCTCCATCGGCAGGCCGACCCGCAGGATTTCCCGCGGGACACCGGCGACGTCCGGGAAGTGGCGGTTCCACTGCACCAGGCAGAGCTGCGCGTCCACCATCGCCACGCCGTCGGACATGCCCTCCAGCGTTGCCTCGAGCTGCGCGGTCTTGGCGTCGGCATGCGCCTTGGCGACTTCGAGTTGGGAATTGGCCGAGGTCAGCATCGTGCGATCGAACGTCAGCGCCGCCCGCCGCGCGCTGGCCTGCGCCACGGTGCTCCACAGCATGCCGGCCATGACCGTGATCAGCACGGTGATGCAGCCCGCGAACAGTTCGGCCTCAACGCCCCACGCGTGGGATGGCGCCATCGCCTCGTCGAGGTCGATCCCGACCACCACGGCGAGTTGGCGCCCGGCAATGCGGCGGAAGGCGTGCACGCGCAAAACGCCGCCCATCATGGAACGGCCGATCCAGATGCCGTCCGGCGATGCCCGGAGCATGGCAAACAACTGCGAGTCGGCGATCTGGTCGCCCGGGCTGCCGGTCGCTGGTCCGACGATGGCCCGCAGCTTGCCATCGTCCAGGCCGACCAGTTCCATCAGCGGAGCCGCGCCGAGATCGGCAGCGCGAAACAGGTCCTCGATGGCGCTGACCTGCCAGTCAGCGGCGACGATGCCGCTGAACGTGCCATCCGCCTGGCGCACCGGGCGCGCCACCCGCATCAGCCACTGGCGCTGGACGGGATCCAGGGTCGCGGGTCCGATATAGGCGTTATCGGCGCCCTCCGGCTGCTTGATGTAGTCACTCTTCTGCATGCCGCCGAGTTGCTGGCCGTAGACGAAGAAGTCGCGGCCGCTGACATCGGTACCCACCAGATCGGGCATCGTGGACTGCACGACACGGCCGGTGTTGTCGGCCAGCAGCAGATCGTGGCTGACGTCGGACAGCCCCACGGCGCGATCGCGCCAGGCCGCGAGGTCGAATTTCCGCGGCTCGACGACCCAGGCGGCGGCCAGGAAGCGCAGCGTCTGGTCCAGGTCGAGAATCTGCCGGTCCAGCAGTTCCTGGAAGCTGTTGGCCTGATTGGTCACCCGCGCGACGATGCGGGCGGTCGCTTCGTCGTGCTGCGCGTGGATGGCGCTCAGCGTGCCGAACCAGGTGGCGACCACGAGGCCGAGCGCCGGCAACAGGATCGCGGCGGCGCGGAACACTTTCCGCGCCCGGCTGTCGGTCTCGGTGCGTTGGGGCGGCAGTCGAATGGGCTGGTTTCCGTCGTATGGGCGATGGCGCGAGGTGGGGCGCCCTGCGTGCGTGCTTAGCTTGTTCCGGCAGCAGATGACAACCAAATGGTACTTTGACGCGAAAGCCATCGCTTGCGGCGGCGGGGCGCGGTCGCCGGCTGGGGCGGGGTCGTGGGCAAGGCGGCAAAGCGCAGCGCAGCGCGCCGGCGCACGGCTGCACCGCCACGCCGTCGCGTTCCACGCCATTTCCCGCCGCGGCACGCTGGCGGCATGCGCTGCGCTTTGCCGCCCTGCCCCGCTACCCGCTACCCCGACCGGGCAACCTGCCTGCCGCGCGCGGGCTGCCGCAATCCGCGCGACAGGCTTGCCGCCGCGCCGCACGGATGCGAATGTCCGGCCGCATTCGGAAGGAAGGGCAGCCAGCCGCTTCCCGGTTCGGTCAATGAGGACGCGTAATGGCGAAGATCAAAGTGAAGACCCCCGTCGTCGAGCTCGACGGCGACGAAATGACCCGCATCATCTGGGGGTTCATCAAGGATAAGCTGATTCTCCCGTATCTCGATATCGATCTGAAATACTACGACCTGGGCATCGAGTACCGCGACCAGACCGACGACCAGGTCACGGTGGACGCGGCGCACGCCATCGCCAAGTACGGCGTGGGCGTGAAGTGCGCCACCATCACCCCGGACGAGGCGCGGGTGAAGGAGTTCGGGCTGAAGCGGATGTACCGCAGCCCGAACGGCACGCTGCGCAATATCCTGGACGGCACCATCTTCCGCGAGCCGATCATCTGCAACAACGTGCCGCGGCTGGTGCCGCACTGGACCAAGCCGCTGGTGATCGGCCGGCACGCCTATGGCGACATCTACCGCGCCACCGAAATGAAGATCCCCGGCGCCGGCAAGGTGACGATGACCTACCAACCGGCCGACGGCGGACCGGCGCAGACGCTGGAGGTGCATGAGTTCAACGCCAACGGCGGCGCCGCGATGGCGATGCACAACACCCACGATTCGATTCTGGGCTTCGCGCGCGCCTCGTTCAACTACTCGCTGATGCGCGGCTGGCCGCTGTACTTCTCCACCAAGAACACCATCCTCAAGGCGTATGACGGCTACTTCAAGGACATCTTCGAGGAAGTCTACAACAACGAATTCAAGGCCGCGTTCGACAAGGCCGGGCTGACCTATGAACACCGGCTGATCGACGACATGGTGGCCTGCGCGCTGAAGTGGAACGGCGGCTATGTGTGGGCGTGCAAGAACTACGACGGCGACGTGCAGAGCGACACGGTGGCGCAGGGTTTCGGCTCGCTGGGCCTGATGACGAGCGTGCTGCTGGCGCCGGACGGCAAGACGGTGGAGAGCGAGGCGGCGCACGGCACGGTGACGCGGCACTATCGCCAGCACCAGCAGGGCAAGGAGACGTCCACCAACCCGATCGCCTCGATCTTCGCCTGGACGCGCGGGCTGATCTATCGCGGGCGCTTCGACAATACGCCGGAGGTGACGAAGTTCGCCGAGACGCTGGAGAAGGTGTGCGTCGAGACGGTGGAGGCCGGCTACATGACGCGCGACCTGTCGGTGCTGATCGCGCCGGACGCGCCGTGGATGAACACACAGGCCTTCCTGGCGAAGCTGGACGAGAACTTGCAGAAGGCGATGAGTTAACCTCTCCCGCGAGAGCGGGAGAGGTCGATGGCGCGACAGCGCCGAGGGTGAGGGTGATCGGGTCGGCACGCAGCAACTGTATGCTGCGTGCCGACCCGATCACCCTCACCCGCCGCTACGCGGCAACCTCTCCCGCGCGCAGCGCGGGAGAGGTTCACACAGGGGGAAACAACCATGCGCAGCGCCGTCATCGTCTCCACCGCGCGCACGCCGATCGGCCGTGCCTATCGCGGCGCGTTCAACGATACCCAGTCGCAGACGCTCGGCGGCCACGTCATCGCCGCCGCGGTGCAGCGCGCCGGGGTCGCGCCCGCCGAGGTGGACGACGTGGTGATGGGTGCCGCACTCCAGCAGGGCGCGCAGGGCTTCAACATGGCCCGCCAATGCGCGCTCGCCGCGGGCCTGCCCGACAGCGTGGCCGGCATGACGGTGGATCGGCAGTGCTCGTCCGGGCTGATGGCGATCGCCACCGCGGCGAAGCAGATCATCGACGACGACATGCAGGTCGTGGTCGGCGGCGGGCTGGAGAGCATATCGCTGGTGCAGACCCAGCAGGCGAACCGCCATCGCGCCAAGGACCCGGTGTTGGTGGAGCGCATCCCCGCACTCTACATGGCGATGATCGAAACCGCCGAGATCGTCGCCGACCGCTACAACATTCCACGCGACGCGCAGGACGAATACGCGTTGCGCTCGCAACAGCGCACCGCGGCGGCGCAGCAGGCGGGACGGTTCGACGCCGAGATCGTGCCGCTGGCATCCACCATGCAAGTGACCGACCGAGCCACCGGCGCCACGTCGCCGAAGCAGGTCACTCTGGGCAAGGACGAAGGCAACCGGCCGGAGACCACGCTGGAGGGCCTCGCCGCGCTGAAGCCGGTATTTGCCGACGGACAGCGCATAACCGCGGGCCGCTACGTCACCGCGGGCAACGCCTCGCAACTGTCCGATGGCGCGTCGGCCGCGGTGCTGATGGAGGCGAAGGAAGCCGAGCGCCGCGGCTTGCAGCCGCTGGGCATCTATCGCGGCATGGCGGTGGCCGGATGCGCGCCGGACGAGATGGGCATCGGTCCGGTGTTCGCCGTGCCGAAGCTGCTGGCGAAGCACGGTCTGACGGTGGACGACATCGGGCTGTGGGAACTGAACGAGGCGTTCGCCTGCCAGGTGATCTATTGCCGCGACCGACTGGGCATCGATCCGGACAGGCTGAACGTGGACGGTGGGGCGATTGCGGTCGGCCACCCCTACGGCATGTCGGGTGCGCGCATGACCGGGCACGCGCTGATCGAGGGCAAGCGGCGCGGCGTGAAATACGTCGTGGTGACGATGTGCGTCGGCGGCGGCATGGGCGCGGCGGGACTGTTCGAGGTGGCGTGACACGAAACCTCTCCCGCTGCGCGGGAGAGGTCGAGGCGCGCAGCGACGAGGGTGCGGGTGCCACGGAGCGCACGAGCTATAAAGTGCCGACCCGATCACCCTCACCCTCGGTGTTTCGCACCTCGACCTCTCCCGCTTCGCGGGCGAGGTTAACCAGGCGGGAGACGACCATGAAATACGGTCTGATCGTCCGGGGCCAGTACCCGGAAGGCGACGACATGCGGCAGCGCCACAAGGAAGACCTCGATGCGGCGAAGCGTGCGGAGGAACTCGGCTACGACCTGGTGGCCAAGGGGTCGCATTACAGCTCGCACCCGTTCCAGTACATCCAGCAGATCCCCTACCTTGCGCAGGTGGCGCTGCTGGCGCCGAAGCTGCGGCTGCTGCCCGGCGTGGTGCTGCTGCCGCTGCATTCGCCGCTGCACGTCGCGGAGGAACTCGCCTCGCTCGACGTCATGTCGGACGGCAAGCTGATCTTCGGCGCCGGCATCGGCTACCGCGAAATCGAGTTCAATGCCTTCGGCACGACGCTGAAAGCCGCCGGCCTGCGCTTCGAGGAATGCCTCACCGCGGTGCAACGCCTGTGGAGCGAGGACTTCGTCACCATGCAGGCGTCGTATTTCAAGCTCGACGGCGCCAACTGCACGGTGAAGCCGGTGCAGCGGCCGATGCCGCCGGTGTGGATCGGCGCCAACGCCGCGATCGGCATCCGCCGCGCCGCGCGCATGGCCGATGCGTGGTTCATCAACCCGCATAACAAGCTGGACACCACGGCGCAGCAGATGGAGGTGTACAAGCGCGCGCTCGACGCCGCGGGCAAGCCGTTCCCCGCCGAGCTGCCGATGGCGCGCGAGGTGTTCGTGGCCCGCTCGCGCGACGAGGCGATCCGCCTCGCCAAACCGTACCTGGAAGCGAAATACAAGGCGTATCGCGCCTGGGGGCAGGACAAGGTGATGCCGGCGAGCGACCATTTCGATCTCGACTTCGAGGACCTGATGCAGGATCGCTTCCTGTTCGGCTCGCCGGCGGAGGTGACGGAACAGATCCTCGACCTGCGGCGGCGCTTCGGGGTGACCACGCTGATCTTCGGCATCCATTGGGCCGGCATGCCGAACAGCCTGGCGCTGGAGCAGATGCAGTTGCTGGCGGAGGAGGTGTTCCCGGCGGTCGATCAGGCCGCGTAACGCGACTGCAAGGCCACAAGCCTAGATTGCCGCCGCCTTACCGGGTGGCGGGATGGGGTGCCGGCCCGGTTGCGGCCCAATTTTGTAGTGTTCCGCCTCATGCCGCCGAATCGTGCTTCCCTGCCCTCAGTACTGCTCTTTGCGGCGTTAGTGACGTGCGTGGCGAACGTTGCGAGCGCAGATCCTGTGAGTAATCGGTTCTGCATCGTGCCACTCAAGGGTGGCGCGGCAGTCGAGGTTGGCGAAATCTGGCGTGCGACCGACCACGTCTTTTCGATCCCAGGCCTACCCGCCCCAGTGTTCACGCCCTACGCACGCCCCTGGACGATCAGTGCGGATCGGCGACTGGTGCCGTACAACGGCGCGTTTCCCCACTCCTATTTCGATTTTGGGAACTGGGTGGTCGAGCCATGGAGCAAGCGCGCGGTCGCGATAGCCTATGGTGGCGGTGTTTCCGTGTTGGATCCGGGAAGTGACCGGTTTGAGGCGATCGACGATGCTTCGCACGGGCCGCGTGTCGGTTTTTTCAGGCCCGCCGTGCTGCCGCGACGCCGCTTGACCATCGTCATCGATAACCGTGGCCTGCCCTTCGTCGTCGATGGCAGATCGTTGCGCCCCTGGCTGTCGCGGGAGCGCCTGGCCGAGATCGGCTTGCACGGCATTTTGAGTTTGCGGGACGTGCCCGCACTGTCAGCCACCATCGTCATCGACGTGGACCACCACCTCTGGGTGCTCTCCGACGCTGACACTTGGCAAGACATCGGGCAGGTCGACCACGATACCGGCGGCGTTGGCGTTTTCGATGCCCCTGGCGGCCGCGAGGTGCTGTTTGCGCATGGCCGGCTGATCGAACTCCGGCGGGACGATGGCGGTGCGCAGCTGCACTTCTCGATGACGACCCTGGCTTGGGACGACGCTATCGGAGGCAGCCGCTTCCAGGTCTCCGACTTGTTTCACCGCGTGCTGACCTATGAACGCCCCACCTTCCTCGCGCTCCAGCCGCGATGGCGCGAGTTGAAGGACGACAGCTTCGTCGACATTCCAGGAGGAGCGACCGGATTCCCAGGCAACATGCGCCGCGGGTCCATGCAGGATCTGCCAACGCTAGGTCGAACGCTGATCAAAGGCCAGGATCGGTTGTTTTTGTATGACGGCAAGAAGATCGTGCCTGTCCAGAACAGCGACTATGAGCAGATCGGTCCGTTGCCCGCGGTTTACGACCTGCCCGAAATCGGACGCGTCCTCGTTGTCGCACGCGCTGGCGTCTTCGAACTGACGGGCGAAGGACGGCTGGTGCCTCGCGCGATGCCGTTCCCTGCCACCGGCCTGCCAACGCCGGAGTTTGCCGATTGGCCGGGTACGGGGGCGGCGCTGGTTGCGACGGCCAACGGCGTGTACAGCCTGGATCGCGACCTGTCGCCGGTCCCCCTACCCGGCGGCGACCAGGTTGATTTGGGGTTCCAGACCGTCAGGAAGGACCGTATCACGGGCACCTGGGATATGATCATCAGCGCCCGGCGCGGGATTTTCCTGGCGGTCGATACACAGCGTTCCGGCCCCGAGCCATGCCGGACAATGCGTGAAATTGCCAGCCGAATTCCACCGTCGGGAATTTGCTTGCGGCCGGTTCCCGGAACAGACGCCGAAGCCATGGGCGATGCCATCGGCGGCACGATCGAGGCGCCAAACGGCGATGGCGTGCTGATCGACACAGCGAGCGGCCTGTTTCACTTGCAAGATGACGGCGCCATTGTCCTGTTGCAGCACAAAGACGGGTCTTACACGCGGGAGTTGGCGCCGCTGCCCTGGTCGGGCGACGTCATTGCCGCTTTCGGCGATACGTCAATTGTCCGGCAGGACCTGTCTGTCGAATCGCTGGGAATTCAAGACGACAACCGATTGCTGGGCGTTTTCTCATCGATTCAGGCCGTGTTGCTGGTAACCCACGGAGGCGGCCGGATTGTGCTGACACGGCTTTCGGGTGGGCAGTACCACCTAGCAACCCCGATTACGAAGAACGAAATCCAGGCCGTGGTCGATACGCCATGGTTCGGCGGTCCGCTGGTCGAAACGCGCACCGGCGGCATATTCCTGATGGACCGTGCCGGCGCCCTGAGCAAGTTCGCCTTGCCGCAAGGCAACGACCCAATAACTCTCGCTGGCGCGTTTGTCGTCAATCGATTTCAGACAGTCTATGGCCAAGTGAAGGGCTTGTTTCGCCTTACGTCGGATCGTCAAAGTCATTCCGTGGCTGGTTGGCCCGACAGCGCCGTCGCCCTGACCATGTTCGATCCGGGCGAGGGGGACGTATTGTTCGGTACGACCGCCGGTATCGTCTCGGTGAGCAGCGATGGGGTCGCCCGGCGCATCGATGATCGTGGCGCGCCCAGCGGCACCATCAGGACGTTTGCCCGGGAACCGGGGAGCACGCGGATCATTGCCGGCGGCGATGAGGGGCTGCTCAGCCTCTCGCCGGGTGCCTCGTCGGTAAGCGCCGTTGCCAATGGTTCAGCCGATGCGATCGGGCCGGTCGAACGCATCACCGAGGTTCCGTTTGCCGGCATCGATATTGTCAAGGCGACGAAAGTTACCTACGCCGTGACGAATGACAAGCCGCAGGTGATTGGTGACCTGTCGGCGGCCAGCACTATGTCCGGCCTGACGACATTTCCGCGCCTCCATCGTGCCTTCGTGACGAAGCGCGCCGCGACCGGAGCGCAGCTTTACGAACTGGGCACACATACGGCCGACGCTCCGTGCGGCAGGTTCACCGGCGCAACCAACCCATAAGGCAAACGATCGCCATCTCCGACGCCGGCATAAACTGCGTTTGGCAGTGTGCCATCGGTGCCCCGACTTCTGGCGCAACCAGGCGAGCCCGCTTAGAATGACCCCAACAAATCAACGGAGGACACGTCATGCCGACACTGCGCCGCGCTATGGGGCTCGCCGCCATCTTGCTGGCGACCACCTCGATTGCGCCCGCGTTGCGAGCCGCCGAGCCGCTCACCATCGGATTCGACACCGAACAGACCGGCGGCCTGGCACCGAACGGCAAGGCGGCGCTGCTGGCGCAGCAGATCTGGGCGGAGGAGGTCAACGCCAAGGGCGGCTTGCTCGGACGCCCGGTCAAGCTGGTGTATTACGATGACCAGTCCAACCCCGCCCTGGTTCCCGGCATCATCACCAAATTGCTCGACGTCGATAAGGTTGACATCCTGATCGGCGGCAATGGCACCAATATGCTGGCGCCCGCTTTGCCGATCGTCATGCAGCACAACCTCACCTTCCTCGGCCTGTTCGGGCTCGACGTGAACAGCGAGTTCCACTATCCGAACTATTTCTCGATCATTCCGGCCGGCGGCGAGCACCCGCGGGAGGCGTTCTCGCAGGGCTTCTTCGCGGTGGCCGGGGCGATGAACCCGAAGCCGCAAACCATCGCGCTGGTCGGCGCCGATGCGGAGTTTTCCAAGAACGCGGTGGACGGCGCCCGCGCGCAGGCCAAGCGCATGGGATTGAAGATCGTCTACGACCAGACCTACCCGCCCGCCACCCCCGACTACACGCCGATCGTGCGCGCCATCCAGGCGACCAATCCGGACCTGGTCTATGTCGGGTCCTATCCCACCGACACCGTCGGCATGGTGCGCGCCGCCAACGAAGTCGGTCTGAAGACGAGAATGTTCGGCGGCGGCATGGTCGGATTGCAATCCACCTCGATCAAGATGCAGCTCGGGCCGCTGCTGAACGGTATCGAGGATTACGATTTCTGGCAGCCGGTGAAGACCTTCGCCACGCCGGAGGCGATGGAATTTCTGAAGAAATACCAGGCGAAGGCGGGCGCCGAGGGGGTCGATGCGCTCGGCTACTATCTGCCGCCGTTCGCCTATGCCGACATGCAGGTGCTCGGTGAGGCGATTACCGCGGTCGGCAGCCTGGACCAGAAGAAGCTCGCCGACTACCTGCGCAGCCACACCTTCCATACCGTGGCGGGCGACATCAAGTTCGGGCCGAACGGCGAATGGACCGAGCCGCGCGTGCTCGCGGTGCAGTTCCGTGGCGTCACCGGGCACGACGTGGACCAGTTCAAGGATGCGAAGACCGAGGTCGTGCTGTGGCCCCCGGCGTTGCAGACCGGCACGTTGCAATCCCCGTACGATGAGGCGAAGCACTGACCCCGCGCTCTGCTCCCCCCCCCCACTTGCGCGAGGCATCAGGTGAGGATGCTGTGGGGCGCACGCATCACCCTCCCCCCACCCCTCCCGCTGGCGGGCGGGGAGCACCACTTACTTCTCCCGCATGACCCCTGAAACGCCCAGCGATCGCGCTCTGGTGCTGTTCTCCGGCGGGCAGGATTCCACCACCTGCCTCGCCTGGGCGCTGGCGCGCTATGCGCACGTGGAGACGGTCGGCTTCGCCTACGGCCAGCGCCACGCCGTGGAACTCGCCTGCCGCGCACCCATCCGCAGCCAACTGGCAACGCCGGCGCTCGGACCCGATCACATGGTGGACCTGACGGCGACGCTGGGCGCACTTGGTACGACCGCGCTCACATCCGACACCGAAATCGCCATGACCGCGGAGGGCCTGCCCAACACCTTCGTGCCCGGCCGCAACCTGCTGTTCCTGACCTGCGCCGCGGCCCTCGCGTACCGCCGCGGCCTGCGCCGTATCGTCGCGGGCATGTGCGAGACCGACTACTCCGGCTACCCCGATTGCCGCGACGACACGATCAAGGCGATGCAGCTCGCGCTGAACCTGGGCATGCAGCGCCGCTTCGTGCTGGAGACGCCGCTGATGTGGCGCGACAAGGCGGCCACCTGGACCCTGGCGCACGCACTGGGCGGCGACGCACTTGTGGAGTTGATCCGCACCGCGACGCATAGCTGCTATAAGGGCGACCGCAGCCACCTGCACGACTGGGGCTATGGCTGCGCCGCCTGCCCCGCCTGCGAGCTGCGCGCGTCCGGCTGGCGCCGCTGGCGCGAAGCTGCCGGCTCGGCTTGAATCCCGCCCGATTCGCCCCGACAGGAGACATCGCATGAAGCCCCTCGCCTTGCTCGCCGCCACCGCCTGCCTCGCGTTGCCCCTCGCGGCCCACGCGCAGCATGCGATCAGCCTGCACGCGCGCACCGCCGGCGAGCTCGCCGACCTGTGCGGTGCCAATCCGCGGGAGGCAGGCGCCGACGCGAAGATCAACTATTGCCATGGCTTCACGCAGGGCGTGGTCGATGTGGAGCTGATGAAGGCCGGCGACAAGAAGCCGTTCTGCTGGCCCAGCCCGCCGCCGACCCGCGACGCCACGCTGGGCGCGTTCGTGGATTGGGTGCGCGCCTTGCCGGCGCACCGCAGCGAAGGCTCGGTGGACGGGCTGATGCACTTCCTGGGGGAGCGCTATCCCTGCAAGTAAGCCACGCGAGGTGCCATAGCGCAGGAATACCCAGCCCCGTTGCAAGCGGGCGCCTGGTTACGGACGGTGCACCGCTTCCGCTTCGCGGGAAAGGGCGAGGCGCGCAGTACCGCGGGTGAGGGTGATCGGGTCGCCTCGCTGCACCCTCGCCGCTCCACGTCCCGACCTCTCCCACTGCGTGGGCGAGGTATGTTATGGCATTGCAACGCGCAGCGATGGTGGAATTCGGGAATGCGATCGAGCCTCGCGGCTGGATTGGCCTGCTTGCTCGGCCTGGCACTGCCGGGGACCCAGGCGCACGCGCTGCAATTCGATCAGATGACGGTGTCGCCGACCGAGGTGATCGTCGGCGGGCGCGGGCCGATCGTCAAAGGCGACACGGACCGGCTGCAACGGGCGCTGGCCGCGGTGCCGCCGACCCAGCGGTTGCTGGGCCTGGCACTGGACAGCCCGGGCGGCAACGTGGTGGAGGGTGAGCAACTCGCCAAGCTGATCCGCGCGCGTGGGTTGCCGGTCGTCATCCCCTCCAACAGCAAATGCGTTTCGGCATGCTTCCTGCTGCTGGCCGCCTCGCCGCGCCGGCTGGCCGCGTCCGATGCACTGGTGGGGGTGCACAGCGCGAGCGAAGAAGGCGAGGAGACCGACACCGCGCTGGCGGTCACCACGCTGATGGCGCGAGTCGCGGCCGAGCTGGGAATCCCGCCCGCCATCATCGGCAAAATGGTGCAGACCAAGGCCGCCAGCGTCGAGTGGCTGACCCGCGCCGATCTGGTCTCGATGGACGTCACGATCTTCGACAACGACACGCCGTCGGCGACGCGGCAGGCCGGCACGTCGATCGGCACGCAGATTGCGCCCGGCCCGGTCCCCGCGGCGCCACAACCCGGCCCACCGCCCGTGCCGCTGCCGCAGCAGGCGATCAACCAGCCGCCGCCGGTCATCGCGCCGCAGCCGCCGGCGGCCGCTCCAACCGGCTTCGCGTCCGGCCGAGACGATCGCCGCGCCTGGAATAGCTGGCTCGCCGGCCTGCATGGGCCGTATCGCGATGGCGCGGTGTTTGCCCTCAGCCAGTTCGGCATGGCAATGGCGGCTTCCTGCTACGGCCCGCAGGGCGTCAGTCGCGGCGACTTCACGTCGGGCTGCGAGGCGGCGCACCAGCGGTTGGCGGCGGTCGAGGTCAGGTTGCGTGGCAATCCGGACTATGCCGCCGGCTGGAACGGCACCGGCATCGGCACCACCACCGCCGCAAGCCAGCCGATCCGTCCGACGGAACCGACGGAAGCCGAATACGACGGCGCCTATTTCTGCGGGCGCCAGGTCGCGCATCTGCTACTGACGGTATTCCCTGCCGGCGACGGGTCGCGCCGACGCGCCATGTTCAGCTTCGGCCCGGGGCCAACGAGCCCGAACGTGCCGCGTGGCGCCTTCATCGTGGAGGGCGCGATCGATCTGCATGGCGGCGAGATGGCGCTCTCGCCGGTCAAGTGGGTGTCGCAGCCTGGCACCTATAACTGGCTCGGGTTGAGCGGGCACTCGACCGACGGCGGCAGGACCTTCGCCGGCCGGATCATCGACAGCACCAACCAGTGCACCATCTTCACCCTGCAACGCGTCGGCGACCGCGCGCCGGGCCGGTGAAGAGCGCCGCGCATCGGTCAAAGTTGCTGACGGCTGCACGCCTTTCGATGCGAGCCTGCGGCGTCCCTGCCACTTTCCTGGAAAGATCCCCTGCCAAATTCCGCTGCCTGGAGTGCGTGCAATTCGATTGCGGAATTATGCCCGCCTAACTATTGAAGGTACTAATTCCAAAGGGGGAACAGACGTCATGATCGCTCGCGATTCCGCCGGTGGGCACGTCTTCGTCGCCGCCGCTCTTGCAACCATGCTGGCCGGCTGTGCGGCGACCCCGATGGGACCGACCGTGCAGTCGATGCCGGGTCCCGGCAAGACGTTCGATGCATTCCAGGCCGACAATAATACCTGTAAGGCCTTCGCGGCCGACCAGGTCAGGGGCCAAGCCGAGGCCTCCAACCAGCGGACGGCGGGCACTGTGGCCGTGGGCACCGTGTTGGGGGCCGGATTGGGCGCGGCGGTTGGCGGTGCGTACGGCAACGCCGGCGCCGGCGCGGCGGTCGGCGCGGCCTCGGGCGCCACGACCGGGACCATGTATGGCGCCAACAGCGGCGCCAACGACCAGGCGATGATCCAGCAGCAATACGACAACGCCTACTCGCAGTGCATGTATGCGAGGGGTGAGCAAGTGCCTGGCTACGCGCCGGTCGCGGTGGCGGCGCCGACGGGTCCGACGCCGGATCCGCTGGTCCGCTCCAGTCAGGTCGAGCTGATCCGGCTGGGCTATCTGCATGCCTCGGCCGACGGCTTCATGGGCCCGAGGACGCGCGCGGCGATTACCGGCTTCGAGCAAAGCCACGGCTTGCCGGTGGACGGCACCCCATCGCCGGGCTTGCTCGCCCGGCTGCAATCGACTCCCGCCGGTGCCCCAGCCGCGGCCGCGCCGGCTCCCACGGCCTCGGCGCCGAGCAATTGGGTGGCCCCGACCACATCGCCGGGCGCGGCACCCGCCCCGGCGCCGGCGCCCGCGGCGGCGCCGTCCGGTTGGGTGGCGCCGACGAAGTAGCGGACTCTGATGGTTCCTCGTTCGGAGGACACGCCCATGTCGGCAAGACGCATATGCAACACGAGACGCAGCCTGCTGCTTGGTGGCTGCGCCCTGGGGGCGTTGGGGTGGCTCATGGTCGGCATTGCCGACGCGCAGCCGGCTGGCCCGGGCAAGTCGGTCACGCCGAGCGTTCCGGCAGCCGCTGCAAGCGGTCCCGGTGGTCTCGACATGGACGTCAACCCGAGCGCAGCGCCGGCGGCGGCAAATCAGAATCAGGCCGGCGGGCTTGACATGGACGTCAACCCCGCCGCGCCTGTGCCGGCGCCGGCCGCCGCAACGCCCACCGCGGGGGTTGCGGACAAGGCTGAGATCCGCGCGTTGGCACCCGACAATGTGCAGGCCGGGGCGCGCATCTCGACCATCAATCCTGCACCGCTCGAGGCGCCGCCCGCGGGCGGGCCGGTGACGCAACCAACCATTGCGACACCGCCATCCACCACCACCACCCTGACAACCCCGGTGCCGGCCGCGGCGCAGCCTGAGCCGGTCAGTCTGGACCACCCGACGGTGGTGGATACCGCCGACCTGAAGGCGGGCGATACGATGGTTTCGCTCTACGGCATCGAAGGTTTGCAGGGTGACGCGGTGCAGGGCCTGCAAGGCTTCCTCGGGGCAACCGCCAATCGACTCACCTGTCAGGCCCAGCCCAATGCGGGTTACGTCTGCCTGCTGCCCGATGGGACCGACATCGCCGAGGTGGCCCTGGTGAACGGCGCGGCGCGCGCCAAGGACGACGCGCCGGACGCGTATCGTGACCAGGAGGCCGCGGCGCAGGCGGCACGGCGCGGCATATGGTCCAGCCTGCCGCCGCCGCCGGCGACGGTGAAGCATCCGGTGGTGCAGGACACGGCGACGCTGGTGGCGGACGGACAGACCTACGTGCTGAATGGCATCGTCGGTCTCGGCGCGCCCTATATGGCGCAGTTGCAGGGCTATATCGCCGCCAATGGCGACAGTCTGACCTGCGAGCCGCAGATCGAGCCCGGTGAATATGTTTGCATGCTGGGCGACGGCACGGACATCGCCAAGGTGGCACTGGTGAACGGTGCCGCGCGGGTTGCCCCCGACGCGCCGGATGCCTATCGCGCGCAGCAGTTGGAGGCGCTGAACAACCGGCGCGGCTTCTGGCAAAATCCACCCGCCGATGTGCTGATAGCGGCGACCAGCGTGCAGCCCGCCGAAGCGTGCTGCACCTACGAAGCCGGCGACGAAGGCGTGGACGGCATCACCTATGTCGGTGGCGAACCGGAAGCCGTGATCGACGGCGAATCGGTGTTCCTGGTGTTCGGCGGCGCGCTCGGCTGGGGCTACTACGACCACTGGCACCATTGGCACGGCGCGCCGGACCGCTATCGCCACCACCTCGAGCGGTTCCATCCGGACGGAAACGGCCTGCGCGGCTACGGCCATAACGCCGAACTGCGGCGTGACGTCGCGATGCATCGTGAGGAGGCGGTCCGGCGCGACGCGGCCCTCCACCCGGGGCTGGCACATTCGGCCGTCGTCGGCGGGGCAGTGCATCCCGGCATCGCCAACCCGGGCGTGCATCCCGGCATGGCCAACCAGGGCGTGCATCCCGGCATGGCCAACCAGGGCGTGCATCCCGGCATGGCCAATCAAGGCGTCCACCCGGGCTTCGCCGGCCAGGGCGCGCATCCCGGGATGGCCGGAGCGGGTGGCCATCCGGCGATGGCCGGTGGCTTCGTGCATCCCGGTCCGTCAGCGGGCGGGTTCCACCCGGGAGCGCCCACGATGCACGCGGCGGCGCCCGCGGTTCACCCCAGCGGAGGCGGGGGTGGGGGCAGCGGCCCGATCAAAAAGAAATAGCGACCGGGTGGCACGCTATGCCCGGGATCAATTCAGCCGCCCGCGCAGGCCGTCCATCATCGAGCGGATGCGCGAGGCCGTCTCGCCGCGCGGCACCAGCCTCAGGCAGCGCTCGAAGCAGCGCAGCGCGGCACTGACGCGATCCAACTGCTGATTCAGCATCGCCGCCTGGCGCCATAGCTCCGCCTGGTCGGGTGCGACGCGCAGCATGTCCTCGGTGCAGGCCAGCGCACCGTCGAGGTCGCCTGCCTGCAAGCGCCGGCTGGCAATATTATTCTGCAACCGCAGCAGAACCTGCCTGGCGTTCATCGGCAGCAACAGGCCGGGCCGCAGCTCCGCGCTTTCGCCTTCGATCCGTTTGAGCAGCAGGCGGAGGTCGCCGGCGTTCATTGCGACGCCGCCGTGGAACACGTCCAGCACCATCTGCGTCGCCTTGCCTTGCAGCGCGATCATGAAATGCGCCGGGAAGTCCACCCCATGCGCTTCCCAACCGGCGGCGCGCGCGGCGTGCAGCCAGATGATGCCGAGTGCCACCGGCAGGCCGCGGCGGCGCTCGATCACCCGGATCAGATTGGCGTTGGCCAGGTCGTCGTAATGATCCGTATCGCCGAGATAACCGTGCCGGGAGGCCAGCAGGTCCGACAACGCCTCCGCCTTCTCGGACAGCTTGGCCGCGGCGGATAACCCGACGGCGTCGCGGGCAATCTCGGAAAGCTGGGCACGCGCCGCCTGCCAGTCGGCGTCCGGCGCATCGACGCGGGCGAGTTGCAGCGCGGCATCGGCTATGTCGATTTCCGTGTCCGGCAGCAGCCCGATCGCGTCAAGCGCGGCGCGAGGATCGGTCATGCGCGGTATGTTCCGATCGTCATGGCGCGGAGTGTGGAGGCGCGGCCGCCGGCGCGCAAGAACGGGCGACAGAACGGGCGATCGGCGATCCTCAAACGTCACCGTGCGAGGCGACGCTGCTCGCGTGACCACGTTCTACGTCCGATGACACGGCGACCAATGTCGGAACCGGGACCCGTCACCGGTTCACATAAGGTCCGCGGTAGCCCAACAAACTTCCGATATAGTCGCCGCGCCTTTGCGCCTCTGCGTCGGGATGGGAGGGCCGCAGCAATCCCTTGATGGCGGTCACCGAGGCGAAGTCGTGCGCGCTGAGCCATGCCTCCAGATCGGAGACCAGCGATCGCAGATGCTCCGGTCCATGGCGGAGCAAGGCCGAGGCGGTCATCACCACGTCGGCGCCCGCGAGCAGGTATTTGACCACCTCGTCGGCGGTCTCCACGCCGGTGCCCGCGGCCAGCGAAGCGCGCGGCAACCGACCGGCCAGCAGCGACAGCCAGAGCAATCCAAGCCGGATCTCGCCGGCGCTGCTGAGCGCGAGGTCGTTGCTCCAGGCCAGCCGGGCGAGATCGATATCGGGTTGATACAGCCGGTTGAACAGCACCAGCCCGTCGGCTCCGGCATGATCGAGCTGCCGCGCCAAGGCGCCAAAGGCGGAGAAGTAAGGATGCAGCTTGACGGCAATGGGAAGCTTGACCCGACTGCGGACGGCCTGGAACAGCGCCAGGCAGTCTGCCTCGGCCTCGCCGCCGGTCACGGTGGGGCCGGACGCGATCCGGTAGATGTTGAGTTCGAGCGCTGCCGCGCCGGCCTGTTCGATAAGCTCGGCGTAGTCGATCCAGCCCGCTTCGGTGGTTCCGTTCAGGCTGGCGATGACCGGTATGTCGACCGCTGCGCGCGCCCGGGCGACCAGTTCCAGGTAGCCGAGCGGCCCCGCATTGTACTTCATCGCCGCGGGAAAGTACGAGCCGGCTTCCGGATTGCTGTCGGCGCCGACGCTGGTCAGCATCTCGATCAGTCGCTCTTCCTCGCGGATCTGCTCTTCGAACAGCGACGGCAGCACCACGGCGCCGGCGCCCGCATCTTCCAGTCGCCGAACCGCGGCAACATCGCCCGACAGCGGCGAGGCCGACGCAATGATCGGGTTGCGCAGCGTAAGGCCCAGATAGCTTGTACCGAGATCCATGCTGCTTCTCCTCATGCGTTCCGGTAGCAGAACCCCCCCTCCCCTTGTGGGAGGGGGTTGGGGGGAGGGGTGCGTACATCCGAGGACAACGGATGTACGCACCCCTCCCCCCAACCCCCTCCCTCAAGGGGAGGGGGAGTCGTTCCATCGTTACACGGCCGCCGCTTATCCTGGTGCCTGTCGGGATCATCCCGGCAGGATCGCCACCGCCCGTGTCCACCCGGCCGAGGCGCGGTGCACCTTCACCGGGAAGCACACCACCTCGAACCCGTCGCCCGGCAGTTCTTCGAGATTATGCAGCTTCTCCAGGTGCGAATAGCCGATCTCGCGGCCGGCCCGATGGCCTTCCCAGATCAGCCCCGCATCGCCGGTTTCCGCCACGCGCCTGCGGGTGATCGAGAACGGCGCGTCCCAGCTCCACGCATCGGTTCCGGTCAGCCGCACGCCACGTTCCAGCAGCCACAGCGTCGCCGCCTTGCTCATGCCGCAGCCGGAATCGACGTAGTCGTCCTGGCCGTATTTCGCCCCCGCCGCGGTGTTCACCACGACGATCTCCAGCGGCCGCAGCGTGTGCCCGATGCGCTTCAGTTCGGCTTCCACATCGCCCGGCGTCGCGACATAGCCGTCCGGCAGATGGCGGAAGTCCAGCTTCACGCCCGGCTGGAAGCACCACTCCAGCGGCACCTCGTCGATCCGCCAGGACGGCTCGCCGCCCGGCTTCAGCGCGTGGTTCATCGTCGAGAAGAAATGATACGGCGCATCGAGATGCGTGCCGTTATGCGTGCTGATCGCGACGCGCTCCACCGCGGCGTATTCGCCATCCGGCAACTGATCGACGCGCACGCCCATATACTCCGCCATCGCCGGCGCGGTGGCGTGATGGTCGAGGTATTCGATCTGCGGCAGCATGTGCGGAGGATCGCTCTTGATCCCCGCCATCAGCGGCGACGAAATATCGATCAGCCGGCGCGGCATCTGCGTCTCCCTTGCGAAGAAAAAAACCTCTCCCGCTTCGCGGGAGAGGTCAAGACACGCAAGCGGCGAGGGTGAGGCAGCCGCGGCGCCCCATGCCATGCTTTGCTGCCGGCACGAAGCACGAGCGTGCCGACCCGATCACCCTCACCCTCGGCGCAGACGCGCCTCGACCTCTCCCGCGCAAAGCGCGGGAGAGGTTTTTACGTCACTCCGCGGCCTGCATCATCTTGGTCGGATCGGCACCGACGCGACCGCTTTCGCCCGGCGCCGCCGCGGCCAGGCGGAAATCGTAATGCACCGCCCGCAGCCCCGGGACCGGCGAGTTCGGATCTTCCGCCGCGTTCACCACCAGCGAACCGGACACCCCGAACACCGTGTCGGAATCGATGTGCTCGTCGTCGCCGAAGTACAGCGCGGTGACCAGTTCGCGGAACCCCTCGCCGCCGATCAGGAAATGGATATGCGACGGCCGGAAGCCGTGCCGCTTCTGCGCCTTCACCATCTCGCCGACCGGGCCATCCATCGGGATCGAATACCCCAACGGCCGCACCGTGCGGAAATGATAACGCCCCTGCGCATCCGTGCGGAAATTCGCGCGCAGGTCGGTGCCCTCCAGCCCGTGCGTCTGCAAATCGTACAGGCCATGCTCGCTGGTCTGCCAGACCTGGATCAGCGCGCCGGCGATCGGCTTGCCGTCATTGCTGGTGACGCGGCCGTAGATGACGATCTCCTCCACCGACGGATGCGCCGCGATGCACGCCCCCAGCGGCAATTCCGGCGCACCCTCGCGATAGAACGGTCCCAGCAGACTGCTCTGCGACCCGAGTTCGCGCGCCTTCTTGTCGTGCAGCGCATTCACCACCGCACTGAGCCCCAGCACGTCGGACAGCAGAATGAACTCCTGCCGCACCGGCGTGCAGGCCTTGCCGACATCGGTGAGGAACTGGATGCCGAACAGCCACTCCTCCGGCGTCAGGTTCACCTCGCGCGCGAAAGCGTGCATGTGGCGCACCGCGGCGTCGCCGATCTCCTTCAGCCGCGCGTTCGGCGTCGCCGCCATCTGTTCGAGCGCGGCGTCGGTCGCGGTAAACTCGTCGAGGTCCTGCATCGGGTGCTCCTCCGGCAATGGTTTCTGCCGCAGCATACGCCAGAACCCCTCTCCCGCGAAGCACAAGACCGGGCTACAGTCCGGCAACCAGACGAAAGGGAGGATCATCGATGCTGGGGAAACGTCTCACCGGGGCGCTGCTGTCGGCTGCCGCGGCAATCACGCTGGCGTTCGCAACGCCGGCGCAGGCCGACGACAAGCCGATCACCATCGGCTTCGGCATGGCACTGACCGGCGGGCTGGCGCCCAACGGCAAGGCGGCCCTGCTGGCGATGCAGATCTGGGAGGAGAACATCAACGCCCATGGCGGCTTGCTCGGCCGCCCGGTGAAGCTGGTCTACTACGATGACCAGTCCAACCCGGCGACCGTCCCCGGCCTGTACACCAAGCTGCTGGACGTCGATCACGTGGACCTCGTCGTCAGCGGCTATGCGACGAACATGGTCGCCCCGGCGATGCCGGTGATCATGCAGCACAATCGCACCTTCATCTCATTGCTCGCCCTGGCGGCGAACACCGAGTTCCACTATCCGAAGTACTTCTCCTTTACGCCGACCGGCGGCCCGGAGCCGAAGCAAAGCTTCGCCGCCGGATTCTTCGCCACCGCAATGGCGCAGAACCCCAAGCCCAAGACGATCGCAATTGTCGGCGCCGACGCGGAGTTCCCGCACAACGCGATGGACGGCGCGCGGGTGCTGGCCAAGAACGACGGTCTGAAGGTGGTCTATGACCAGACCTATCCGCCCAGCACCGCCGACTACACGCCGATCGTCCGCGCCATCCAGGCAACCAATCCGGACCTGGTGCTGGTGTGCTCCTATCCGCCGGACACGGTCGGCATGATCCGCGCCGCGCATGAGGTCGGGCTGAAGGCCAAGCTGTTCGGCGGCGGCATGGTCGGATTGCAGAGCACGGCGATCAAGACCCAGCTCGGCCCGCTGCTGAACGGCATCGTGGACTACGATTTCTGGCTGCCCTGGTCGAAGCTAGCCAACCCGGAGGCGCTGGACTTCCTCAAGCAATACCAGGCGAAGGCGGCGTCCGCCGGGGTGGATACGCTCGGTTATTATCTGCCGCCCTTCGCCTATGGCTACATGCAGGTGCTGCAACAGACCGTCGAGGGCGTCAAAAGCCTGGATCAGGACAAGATGGCCGACTACCTGCGCTCGCACACGTTCAAGACGGTCGTCGGTGACGTCAAGTTCGGCGCGGACGGCGAGTGGAGCGATGCGCGGGTGATGGAGGTGCAGTTCCGCGGCATCAAGAGCAACGACGTGGACCAGTTCAAGGAGCCGACCACCGAGGTGATCCTGTGGCCGACGGCGTTGAAGACCGGCGACGTGATCTACCCCTACACCGACGCCCAGACGAAGTAGGCCCGGAATAAAGCAGGTTATTCCCCCCTCCCCTTATGGGCCTGGGCCGCGCGGCGGACCAAGGTCCAGGGGGAGGGGTTCGGAGTGGCCACCGCGCCGCTGCCCCGCCGGCCAATTCCGATAATTTTCTTGGGACTCCCTCCGCCGGAGCAGGTTAATCTCCTGCCGCGGCGTGATGCAGAAGCATTACGCTCGTTGCAGGACAGGGGAGGCACCGATGATCTTCCGGCAATTGTTCGACGCGACGTCGAGCACCTATACCTATCTGCTGGCCAGCCGCCGTGGCGGCGAGGCGTTGATCATCGACCCGGTGCTGGAGAAGGTCGATCGCTACCTGCAATTGATCCGCGAGCTGGACCTGAAACTGGTCAAGGCGGTGGATACGCATCTGCACGCCGACCACATCACCGGCCTGGGTGCGCTGCGCGACCGCACGCGCTGCATCACCGCGATGGGCGAGCAATCCAGCGTGGATGTGGTGTCGATGCGGCTGGCCGACGGCGACAAGCTGGGCATCGAAGGGCTGGCGCTGGACGTGATCTACACGCCCGGCCACACCGACGATTCCTACAGTTTCGCCATGGCGGACCGCGTCTTCACTGGCGACACGCTGCTGATCCGCGGCACCGGGCGCACCGACTTCCAGAACGGCGACCCACGCGCGCAATACGCTTCGATTTTCGGCCGCCTGTTGAAGCTGCCCGACGAGACGCTGGTGTTTCCGGCACACGACTACAAGGGCGACACGGTCAGCACGATCGGCGAGGAAAAGGCGTACAATCCGCGACTCCAGGTGAAGTCGGTCGACGACTATGTCGCGCTGATGAACGGGTTGAACCTGTCCAACCCGAAGATGATGGACGTGGCGGTGCCGGCCAATGTGCGGCAGGGGCTGGCGCAGGCCGAAATCGCCCGCCGCGGCTGGGCGGTGACGGCACAGGAAGCGCAGTCGCTGCTGGGCAGCCGCGACGTGGTGCTGATCGATCTGCGCGAACGCAGCGAGCGCGAAAGGCACGGTGCGATTCCCGGCGCGTTGCACGCGCCCTACCCGGCCTTGCAGGAGAACATCCAGGCGGGTGGCATGCTGCACGAGTTGGCCGCGGCGACCGGCAAACGGCTGGTGTTCTATTGCGCGTTCGGTGAGCGCTCGGCGATGGCGGTGCAGGCCGCGCAGGATGTGGGACTGGCGACGGCCTGCCACATCCACGGCGGCATCGCCGCGTGGAAGCAGGCGGACGGACCGCTGGCATAGGCACCTGCCCGCGGCGCCGATTGACCGCACTGGCAAAAGGCAAATACCGTCGGCGCATAAAGTCATAGCCGGCGGGAGGAATGCGTGACCACAGCCAGTGAAGGCCAGGAACTGACTCGGGTTGGCCCCGGCACGCCGATGGGCGAGCTGATGCGGCAGTATTGGCTGCCCGCGGTGAAATCATCGGAGCTGGTGGCCGGCGGCGATCCGTTGCGCCTGATGCTGCTGGGCGAGAAGCTGATCGCCTTCCGCGACACCACCGGGCGGGTCGGCGTGATGGACCACCGCTGTCCGCATCGCTGCGCGTCGCTGTTCTATGGCCGCAACGAAGAGGGCGGCATGCGCTGCGTCTATCACGGTTGGAAATTCGCGGCGGACGGGCAGTGCCTGGAGATGCCGAACCTGCCGCCGGACCAGGATTTCAGTGCCAAGGTGCGCGCCAAGGCGTATCGGGCGACTGAGCGGGCCGGCGTGATCTGGGTCTATATGGGCGCCCGCGACGTTGCGCCGCCGCTGCCGGAGATCGAGGCGACCCTGCTGCCCGACAGCGAACTCACGTTGAACTTTACCCAGCGCGAATGCAATTGGTTGCAGGCGCTGGAAGGCGACATCGACACCTCGCATTTCAGTTGGCTGCATGTCGGGTCGGTGCGGCCGGAGCAAGTGGATGCGGACAACTGGCTGCAATACCAGGTGGTCAACCGGGCGCCCGAGTATCAGGTGGGGGATACCGACTGGGGCACGATGTATTGCGCGTTCCGCCCGGCGGAGAATGGCCAGACGTATTGGCGCTTCGCGCATTTCGGCTTTCCGTTCTGGACGTTCATTCCGCAGGGTGCCTTCGCGGATCGGGTAATCGCGCGCGCCTGGGTGCCGATGGACGACACGCATGTGATGTTCGTCGGGTTCACCTGGAAACAGGCGTCGCGCACCGCGGTGCTGAAGGGGGGCGAGCAAATTCCGGGCTCGACGCCGGCGCCGGACTACCAGCCGAACACTACGGACTGGTTCGGCCGCTGGCGGCCGGTGCAGAACGCGGCGAACGACTATCTGATCGATCGCGACGCGCAGCGCAACGACGTGATCTACACCGGCATCACGCATATCGCCATGCAGGACCAGGCGATCACCGAGAGCATGGGCGAGATCGTTGACCACACCTGGGAACATCTCGCGCCGAGCGACCAGATGATCACCCGCACGCGCCGCCGTCTGCTGATTGCGGCGCGGGCGTTACGCGACAAGGCGGTGGTGCCGCCTTGCGTCGATGCGCCGGAACTGTTCCAGCAGGTGCGTAGCGGCGAGTGCGTGCTGGCCGCGGCGGATTGGCAGACGGCGTACGCCGAGCGGCTGCACCAGGCGATCCATCCGGACGCGCTGAAGGTCGCGGCGGAGTAACAGAATAAGAGTCCCTCTCCCGCTTCGCGGGAGAGGTTAGGTGAGGGTGATACGTGCGCCCCGCTGCACCCTCACCCTCGTCGCTTCGCGCCTCGACCTCTCCCGTTTCACGGGAGAGGTTTGGGCGCGATCAAACCCTGCGCTTCCAGCAGCGGCAGAATGCCGCCGCCCAGCATCATGTCGAGCAACATCTTCGGCACCGGCGTCACCGCCAGCGTCTGGCCGGTGCGGCGATTGGTCGCGGTCCAGTCCTCGATCGACAGTTCCGCCGTGTCGCCTTCCTCGAACGCCCGGGTGACGCCGGGACATTCGAACGCGCGGAAACCGTGATTGACACTGTTGCGAAAGAACAGCCCGTTGATCGTCTCGGCCAGCAGGAAGCCGACGCCGCAGTTGCGCAACGAGCGCGCGGCCGGGCGCGACGAGCCCATGCCGTAGTTGAAGCCGCCGATGATCACGTCGCCCTGGCGCATCTCCTCCAGCCAGCCCGGGCGGTTGTTGATGAATACCGCCTTCGCCTGGGCGGCCGCGCTTTGATACAGATACGGCCCCGGAAGCATCAGGTCGGTGTTGATGTTGTCGCCGAACTTCCACACGCGCCCGGCCAGCATGTTGTCGCCGCTCATGCCGCGTCTCCCCGGAAGAATTCGCCCGGATGGGCGATCGCGCCGGCCAGCGCCGACGCCGCCACCGTCGCCGGTGAGCCCATGAAGATGCGCGCCGACGGATCGCCCATGCGCCCCTTGAAGTTGCGCGTGCTGGCGGTGATGCACACCTCGTCCGGTCCCAGCACGGCCATATGCCCGCCGGAGCAGGCACCGCAGGTTGCCGGCGTAACGACTGCGCCGGCTTCCAGCAGCGTCTCGATATAGCCGGCCTTCAGCGCGGCGCGGTAGATCGCCTGCGTACCCGGCGTCACGATGAACCGCGTGCCGCGCGCCACCTTGCGGCCGGCGACCACCTGCGCCGCCACCGCCAGATCGTCCAGCGTGCCGTTGGCGCAGGACCCGATGAACGCCTGGTCGATCCGCTGCCCGGCAACCTGGCTGATCCTGACGGAGTTGTTCACCACGGCGTCGGGCAGCGCCACCAGCGGCTCCAGGCTGCCCAGGTCGATACTGCGGCGTTCGTGATATACCGCATCCGGGTCGGGCGCGGCCGGCTCGAACGGTTGCTGATTGCGTTCCCGGACGTATTGCAGGAGCGCATCGTCCGGTTCGAAGATGACGAATTCGGCGGACAGTTCGGCGCCCATCGTCGCCAGCGTGCGCCGGCCGTTGATGCTCAGCGTGGACATGCCCGGACCGCCGTATTCGACGTTCTGGTTGACATGCGCGCCATAGGTGCCGGCGATGCTCAGGAAGATGTCCTTCGCCGACACACCGGCCGGCAGCCGGCCGGTGAAGTCGTAACGCACGGTTTCGCCGACGCGGAACCACGCCTTGCCGGTGGTGACGGCCCACAGCATATCCGGCCCGCCGACGCCGCGCGCGGCGCAATTGAACGCGCCCGCCGCACAGGTGTGGGAATCGCCATTCACCAGCACGGTACCCGGCACGGCATAGGCGCGATCGGCCACCACGGCATGCGCGATGCCCTGGTCCGGCCCGACATCGTGCAGCCGCTCGATGCCGAAGCGCTCGGCGAACGCGCGGCCGGTGCGATGCGCCTGCGCCGCCTGCACCGTCGGCGCCGGTACCAGATGATCGAAGACGATGACGACCTTGTTCGGGGCGTGCACCTTCAGGATGTCGCGCCAGCCCGCCGGCAGGAAGCTCATGTCCATCAGGACGGCGGTTTCGACATCGACCACCGCGACGTCGCCGGGCTTCACCGTGCCGCCGCCGCTCGCGCGCGCCAGGATCTTTTCCGTCATGGTCATGCCCATGCTGAGCGCTCCCCCCCCCGTTCGTCGTCTGCCGCCCAGCATGGTACCGAATCCCCGATGCAGCAAACACACCGGCCGCGGATTGCGTGCGGCGGCGCTTCGGCGGATCATGGCCTGCCGCCGCCCGAGGCGGCGATCCGCTGGTGGGAGGAGAAGCGACGATGGATGCAATGGAACTTCTGCTGTCGCGCGAATCGGCACTGAAGCTGGAGCCGCCGGGTCCGGATCAAGCGGCACTGGATGCGATCTTTCAAAGTGCGGTGCGCGCGCCGGATCACGGTCGCCTGCGCCCCTGGCGCTTCGTGGTGATCCAGGAAGAAAAGCGCGCCGCTTTCGGCAACCTGATGGCGGACAGCATGCAGCGGCGCGAGCCGAATGCGTCGGCCGAAATGTTGCAGCGAGAGCGCGACAAGGCATTGCGCGCCCCGATCATCGTGGTGGCAGCGGCGCATGTGCAGAAGGGGCACAAGATTCCGGAAGTGGAGCAATTGGCGGCGGCGGTGGCAGCGGCACAGAACATCATGCTGGCGGCCAACGCGCAGGGTTATGGCGCGATGTGGAAGACCGGCGCGCCGGCCTACGATGCGACGGTGAAACAGGCGCTGGGATTGGCGCCGGACGACGACATTGTCGGGTTCATCTACCTGGGGAAGCAGGTGGGCGGCGGCATTCAGTCGCCGCGTCCGGCGTCAGCCGAGTACGTTTCGGTGTGGGCGGGTCAGCAGGAAACCTCTCCCGCGTGACGCGGGAGAGGTTTCGACAGTCAGCTATTCGGGCCACGCTCCATCGAAACCGGCTGCCAGCGGCGCAGCTTGGAGTTCATCAGCACGGCCGGATTGACGCAGCTCATCGGCCAACGCCCTTCCAGCACCAGCGCCAGCTCGCGCCCGACATGGCGTTTCCGTGCCGGATCGAACCGCGCGGATGCCGATGCCGTGTGCGCGCTCAGGATGACGTTGGTCATGCCAAGCAGCGGATTGTTGTTGCCAGGCGGCTCGGTCTCCAGCACGTCGAGGCCGGCATAGGCGATCCACTTCTCCTCCAGCGCCTTGATCAGTGCGGCTTCCTGCACCGTTGGGCCGCGGCCGGTGTTGATGAAGATCGCCGTCTTCTTCATCAGCCGGAAATGCTTCTCGCCCAGCATGCCTTCCACTTCCGGCCGCGCCGGCGCATGCATGGAGACGAAGTCGGACTGCGACAGCACCTCTTCAAGCGTGGACGGAATCACACCATGCTCGGTCATGACCAGTTCCTCGATGAACGGGTCATAGGCCATGATACGCAGACCGAACGGCCTGGCCCGCTTCGCCACCGCGCGCGCGACGTGGCCGAACGAGATCAGCCCGAGCGTCTGCCCCATCAACCGCGGAATCTGCAACAGCGCCGGCCGCCCTTCGCGCCACTTCCCTTCGCGCACCATTTTGTCTTGCTCGATGGTGCGGCGGAACGTTGACAGCAGCAGCATCATCGCGTGGTCGGCGACTTCCTCGATGAACGTGTCGGGGCAGTTGGTCACCGGAAGGCCCCGCTCGGTGCACGCCTTCACATCGACGCTGTCCACGCCGACGCTGCCCAGCACGATGGCGCGGCATTTCTCCGGCAGCCCGTCTACGATCTTCTTGGTGAAGCGGATGCCCTTGCCATAGATGGCGTCTGCATCCTGGGCGAACTTGATGAAGCCGTCCTCGTCGGTCGGGCCTTCGACGATCTCGGCGTCGATGCCCTCCAGCGGCTCCATCTCGAGGTCATAGCCACCGCCCGCGACGGTGAAGCTTGCCCCGGCGGGCGTTGCGATCTTGAACTTGGCCAATGTCGGTCTCCTTGCAGTTATGCTCCCCCGTCCCTTGTGGGCCTGGGCCGCGCAGCGGCCCAAGGTCGGGGGAGTCATCCATCCTCGTTCAGCCCTTCGGCGGTCGCGCGCGTACCGCTTTTTCGTTCACGTCGATGCCCCAACCGGGGCCGCGCGGCAGCACGAAGTCGCCGTTATCGATGGTCGGCACGGTCATGTAGAACTCGTCGCGCCACGGCGCCGAGTCGATGTCGATCTCCATGACGCGGAAATTCGGCACCAGCGCGCTGAACGTGGCACTGATCGCGCTGCACAGATGGCCGTAGAAGTTATGCGGCGCGACGTTGATCTCGTAAACATCCGCCATCGAGGCGATCTTCAGCGACTCGTTCAGTCCGTTCCAGATCACGTCAACGATCGCCACGTCGGTGGCATAGTGGTCGAAGAACGGCTTGAACTCGCGCCGGCCGTGCAGCGTCTCGCATGACGCGATCGGGCAGTGCGCGCCGCGCTTGATCTCCGCCAGTGCCGGCGCGTCGTGCGTGTCGATCTCCAGCCAGGTGAGATTGGCCGGTGCCACCACGTCGGCGATGCGCTTGAATCCCTCGGTCTTGAAGTTGAAGTTGATATCGAGATGGATGCCCATGTCGGGCCCGACCGCCGCGCGGATTGCCAGCAACTGTTCCTGCACGCCGCGGGTCAGCCGGTTGTCCCAGTTCAACTCGGGCCAGCCGACGGTACGGCCGAAGCCCGGCACGTAGGAGGCAAGCTTGCCGTCCACGATCGGCATGATGTTGGTCTTCAGCGCGCGGAAGCCACGTTCCTTCACCTCGACGGCATGACGCGCGAGATCGTCATAACTGTGCAGCACCGGCACGCCGATCAGCGCCGCGCTGCGTGCGCGGTAGGTGCCGAAATGCGACCAATACACCGGGATGCGCTCACGGATGGGACCGCCGAACAGCGCATAGACCGGCACGCCATAGGCCTTGCCGGTGACATCGAGCAAAGCGTTTTCGATCGCGGCAATCGCCTGCTGGTTCAGCCCGCCGCGCGACTGCCGCGTCAGCACATGCAGATGCTGCGTCACTTGCTCATACATGCGCGGATCGCGGCCGATCAGCACCGGCGACAGGCCGCGGATCACATCGGACAAGCCGACCGAGCCGAAGCTCTCGTTGAACTCCGACCAGCCGATGATGCCGTCGTCGGTGGTGACCTTGAGGAAGGAGAACATGCGCCAGCCGGCATCGGCCTGGAATGTCTCGACGCGCGCGATCTGCATGCTTCCTCCGATAGCGATACCATGGAGTTCAAGCACGACCGCCGCCATTGGGCAAGGCGCGTGTCGCATGCTGTGGCTCGCTGATTGACGCGATGGCGACACCCGGGGCGGCCGTCGGGCGCGCTTGCACATCGGCCCCGCGGATGCGAGTCAAGCGGAAACCGCCGATGTCACTGAGCAATCACACGCAAGCCCGCGGCCTTGCCATAGGTGGGATCGCCGCATAACCAGTCCTGGGGAAACCATGATTCAGCGCAAGTTCCTGCTATCCGCCACAGTCGCTGCTGTGGCGATCGCCGCCGCCAGTCAGCCCGGCCCGCTCGTCGCCGCGCCGCCTGCCGCCGGCGCCGTCGCCCCCGCCAGCCTCGCGGGCCCGTCGCCACAGGATGCCGCGCCGACCGCGACGCCCATCAAGCACGTGGTGGTGCTGTTCGATGAAAACGTGTCGTTCGATCATTATTTCGCCACCTATCCCAAGGCCGCCAATCCTCCGGGCGAACCGGCTTTCACCGCCGCGCCCCACACGCCATCCGTCAACAATCTTGCCAGTGCCCATCTGCTGACCAACAATCCGAACGCCACCAACGCCGCCAATGGCAGCGACGCCGCGGAGCCGTTCCGGCTCGATCGCACGCAAGCCGCCACCGCCTCGCAGGACCATAGCTATACGGCGGAGCAACAAGCGTATGACGGCGGCAAGGCGGACCTGTTTCCGAAATACACCGGCAAGGGCACGCCCGGCGGCGTCGGGGCGTTCGGCACCAAGGGCCAGGTGATGGGCTATTACGATGGCAACACCGTTACGGCGCTGTGGCAGTACGCCCAGCATTTCGCAATGAGCGACAACGCCTATAACGGCGCCTATGGACCATCGACGCCGGGCGCGCTGGAAGTCGTTTCGGGCCAGACCAACGGCATGCGGATCGTCGCCACCAGCAAGCAGCCGTCCACGCTCGCCGCTGTCTCCTATTACATCAAGGACGGCCAGGGCGGCTTCACCATGATCAACGATGTCGATCCGGGCTACGATGTGTGCTCTGTCCCCAAGGACCAGGCGATGATGACCGGAAAAAACATCGGCGATCTGCTCAATGCCGGCCGCGTCACGTGGGGGGGCTTCATGGGCGGCTTCAACCTGGACATTACGAATGCGAACGGCACCACCGGATGCAAGCGCAGCACGCATTCGACCGTGGTGGGCAAGGATATCGTGGACTACATCCCACACCACAACTGGTTGCAGTATTACGCATCCACCGCGAACCCGACACATGCGCGCCCCGGCTCGATGGCGGCGATCGGCTACAGCTATGAACATGACGGCCGGACGCCCGAACCGGCCAACCACGAATACGGATTGCGGGATTTCTACGCCGCGGTGAAGGCCGGCAATTTTCCCGCCGTCTCCTTCATCAAGCTGCCCGGCTACCGGGATGGCCACGCCGGCTATTCCGATCCGCTGGACGAGCAAGCCGGCATGGTCGAACTGTTGAACTTCGTGCAACAGCAGCCTGACTGGAAGAACACCGCGGTGATCATCGCGTGGGACGACTCGGACGGCTGGTACGACCACGCGTTCGCCAAGACGACCAGCGCGTCGTTCGATGCCGAAGCGGATCAGCTCGACGGACCCGGCAAATGCGGCAGCGGCACGCCGTTGGCCGGCGTGCTCGGCAAGCCGGTGAACGGCCGTTGCGACCCCGGCACGCGCCAGCCCCTGCTGGTCGTCTCACCCTGGGCCAAATCCAATTACGTCAGCCACACCCGCGTATCTTTGGCATCCGTGGTGCGCTTCATCGAGGACAACTGGCTGCACGGCAGCCGGCTCGGCGGCGGCTCGTTCGACGCCACGGCCGGGTCGATCATGGATATGTTCGCCTTCTCGTCGGGGGCCAGCTACGCCGCGCTGTACCTCGATCCGGCCACGGGCGTGCCAGTGAACACGCCGCCCGCGGCGCACTGACCGGCATGCGTCGCGGCGCGCGGCACATGGTTGGCGCCGGCCTGGCCATTGCCATGGCCGGCGCCGTCAGTGCCGCAGCACCGACGGATCCTGTCGCCAGCACGATCGTTACGAATGGAGAGAATCCGCATCCGGTGCGGTTGCTGCGCCCGCCCGCCGCGCCGCTATCGGCGATGGCGCAATTGGGCCGGCTGATCTTCTTCGATCCCAACCTGTCGTCGTCGGGTCAGCTTTCCTGCGCGTCCTGCCACAGCCCAGAGCATGCCTACGGCCCACCGAACGACGCGCCGGTGATGCAGGGCGGGCCGCGACTGTCGCGCCAGGGCGTGCGCGCGGTGCCGTCGCTGATGTATCTGGAGCGCCAGTCCGGTTTCAGCATCGGACCCGACAACGCCGAGGACGAGTCCGTCTCCCTGACGCAACGCGCGGCGATTGGCCCGCAGGCGCCGCGTGCGGACAAGACGGCGCAGGACACGGCGCAGACCGCGGCCAATCTGGTGCCGCAGGGCGGGCTGTTCTGGGACGGCCGCGCCGACACGCTGCAAGACCAGGCGCTGGGGCCGCTGCTGAACCCGCTTGAAATCGACGGCGGCAGCGTTGCGGCGGTGTCAGCAAAGCTGCGACACGCGCCCTATGCGCCGGGCTTCGTGCAACTGTTCGGCGCGCCGGTCTTCGCTACGCCGCGCCTCGCGGTGGCGGAGGCGCTGTTCGCCGTGGCGCGCTACCAGATCGAGGACCCGAGCTTTCACCCCTATACCAGCAAATTCGACGACTGGCTGGAGGGCAAGGCGCGGCTCAGCGAGGCGGAGATGCGCGGCTACCTGCTGTTCAACGATCCGCACAAAGCGAATTGCGGCGGCTGCCATCTCGACCAGCCGACGCGGGACGGACTGCCGCCGCTGTTCACCGACCAGCAGTTCGAGGCGTTGGGTGCGCCGCGCAACACCGCACTTTCGGTGAATGCCGATGCCGGGTATTTCGACCTCGGCATTTGCGGGCCGTACCGCACGGATATGCAAGAACAGATGCAGTATTGCGGGATGTTCCTGACGCCCACGCTGCGGAATGTCGCCACGCGCCGCGTGTTCTTTCACAATGGGGCGTTTCGCTCGCTGCGGCAGGTGCTGGACTTCTATAATTTCCGCGATGTCGATCCCGGGCGGGTCTATCCACGCGCCGCGGATGGCGCGGTGGCGAAACTGAACGATCTGCCGCCGCAGTACCGCGCCAATCTGGATGTCAGCGACCCGCCCTTCGACCGCAAACCCGGTGACGCGCCGGCGATGACGTCCGAGGACGAGGAGGATCTCATTGCATTCTTGCAGACGTTGACGGACGGGTATGAGCCGGTGGCGCGATGAGAGGAACGTCCCCATCGTCAGGGCAGGCTAAGGCACCATGAGGCTTACAAAAGGCGGCTGAAAGGCAAGCCGGTGACGCCCCAGATCGATCGCATTTGGGCCACCGCGTGGCCTGACGGGTACCCAGCGTCCAGTGCTGGGGGTAGGCCCACGAAGAAAGCAAGCAAGCTTTTAACACAGATTTTCACAGATTAAGTCACAGATTAAGTCACAGATCAGGAATATTAAAAATATTTCGGCCGTCATTCTGGGATTATTGGTACGTATGCGGCGATGAATCCTAATCTGTGACTTAATCTGTGAAAATCTGTGTTAAACGCTTGCTTGCCTGCTTGCTTTCCCTTCTGCCCTCCACGGCCCAGGCCGCAGCAGTCAAGACCGCGCACCCAGTCATGTGCGATTGCCATGGGTGACGTCTGTCATACCGTCCCCGAATCGATCCGCGCAACCAGCTCCGCCGACAACGGCCCCGCTTCCGCCGCAACGATGCATTGCATCAGCTCCTGCCGGTTCTTCACCCCCAGCACCAGCGTATCGATCGGCAGTGACAGTGCGTAACGATGCGCCACGACCGCCGGGTCTTCGCCAAGTTCGGCGCACAGCGCGCGAAACCCTGCGGCACGGGCGTAGTCCCGCAGCTCCGGATGATCGGGCGGCAGTGCGCGATCGATCGCCGCGGTCAGCGCGCCGGCCTGCACCGCGCGGATGCCCATCACGCCGACGCCGTTGGCGCGCGCGGCGGCCATCACGTCGCGCGGCCGCGCGGATCCATCGAAGAATTGCAGCCCACCGGGGGAGTCGAGCAGGTTGGCGATGCATTGCACGGCGGCGGGCGCGGGGTGCTCGGCAAGCAGCTTGATGATGGTGTCGGGGTGGCCGATGCCGGTCAGGCCCCAGGCGCCGATCAGCCCCTCGGCGCGCAGGCGTTCGAACGCCGGCCGCACGTGATCGACGAACAGGGTGTAGGAGGTCAGGCGCGGCACCGCCTCGGGGTTGCGCCACATGGGGTGGTCGTCGGGCGCGACGTTGCAGTGCAGGAAGAACAGATCGAGCCGCGCCAGCCGCAGTCGTTGCAGGCTTTGCTCGATCGAGCGGCGGAGGATGCCGTCCACCTGGTTGGGCGGCGGATTGCCGAGGTTGCACTTGCTGGTGACGCGGACAGAAGCCGGCAGGTGGCCGTTGAAGGCGGCGCCGACGACCTGCTCTGCCTTGCCGTCGCCGTAGCGCGGCGCGAGGTCGAGCAAGGTGATGCCGGCATCGACCGCGGCGTGCACGGTGGCGACGCATTCGTCGACGGTGGTGGCGCCCCACAACATGCCCAGGCCACCGCCGCCGAGGGTCAGGACGGAGACGGGCGGGAGCGGACCGAACGGGTGGTGCTGCATGGCGCGACTGTCTCGCAGTTCGGGTCGCCGCGCCAGATGCGGCACGGGGCACGGACGGCGCATCACGCGCAGCGGCTGTCGGTGTGGGGGTGGAAACCGGCGCCCTACCCTCGGCCCCGGCCACCGCATTGACTTCGGTGTCGCCGCCGCTATAAGCCGCGCTTCCCCGGCGGCGGGCCCTCCCGACCGCCCCCGGCGTGTTGACCAAGAGGACCGACTGCCATGTTTGCCGTGATCCGCACCGGCGGAAAGCAGTACCGCGTGACGCCGAACGCGGTGCTCAAGATCGAGAAGCTGGAGGCCGAGCCGGGCAGCACGGTGACCTTCACGGATGTCCTCGCGCTGGGCACCGGGTCCGGCCTGACGCTTGGCTCGCCGGTGGTGGCGGGCGCCGAGGTCACCGCGACCGTGATCGCCCAGGACCGGCTGGACAAGGTCATCATCTTCAAGAAGCGCCGCCGGCAGAACAGCCGCCGCAAGAACGGCCACCGCCAGCACGTCACCGTGCTGCGCGTCGCCGGCTTCGCCAAGGATGGCGAGGCGCTCTCAGAGCCGGAACCCGTCGAGACGCTCGCGACGGACACTGCCGAAGCGCCGCCCGCCGAGGTGGCAGCTGCCGAAACGACGCCGGCCGAGCCTGTGGACGCCACCGACGTGGCGCACGCCGACCACCCGACCCACTTCGAGGCCGCGCCGGCACTGCCGGCCGAGGTAGAGCCCGGTCCGGCCGGCGCCGACGCCGCCGAATCGCTGGCGATCGTCAACGGCGACACCCCCGAGACCATCCACCCCGCCGACGCGCCAGGTATTGCTCCTGCCGAAACGCCGGCGCATGTCCCGGGCTCCGACCCGGACACCCACAAGCAGGAGTAACGGGTCATGGCACACAAGAAGGCAGGCGGCTCCTCGCGCAACGGGCGCGACACCGAAGGCCGCCGGCTCGGCATCAAGAAGTTCGGCGGCGAGGCAGTGATCGCCGGCAATATCCTGGTCCGCCAGCGCGGCACCAAGTGGCACCCGGGCGAGAATGTCGGCCTGGGCCGCGACCACACGATCTTCGCGCTGGTCGATGGCCGCGTGGAATTCAAGCGCAAGGCGCAGGACCGCGTGCATATCTCGGTCCGACCGTTGCCGGCCGCCGCCGAGTAGCGCGCCGGACCTTCGCGAACGCTATGCAACGGGGGTCGGCGGCAGCCGGCCCCCGTTGTCGTTGGTCCCCTTGGCTTCCGTTGTCGCTGCCTCCTCGTAGCCGGCCCCTTTTTCCGATGGCCCATCATGAAGTTTCTCGACCAGGCGAAGATCTATCTGCGATCGGGTGACGGCGGCGACGGCGTCGTCGCGTTCCGCCGCGAGAAATTCATGGAGTTCGGCGGCCCGGACGGCGGCGACGGCGGCAAGGGCGGCGACATCGTGCTGGAGGCGGCGGACGCCCTGAACACCCTGATCGACTTCCGCTACACTCAGCATTTCCGCGCCCGCAAGGGCGGCAACGGCGCCGGCAGCGACCGCACCGGCGCCGGCGCCCCGGACGTGGTGATCAAGGTCCCCATCGGCACCGAAATCCTCGCCGAGGACCGCGAAACCTTGCTGGCCGACATGAGCACGCCCGGGCGGCGGGTGGTGCTGCTGCGCGGCGGCGACGGCGGGTTCGGCAACGCGCACTTCAAGACCTCCACCAACCGGGCGCCGCGCAAGGCGACCAAGGGCTGGCCGGGCGAGGAGCGCTGGGTCTGGCTGCGCCTGAAGCTGATCGCCGATGCCGGGCTGGTGGGGCTGCCCAACGCGGGAAAGTCCACCTTGCTGGCGGCCGCCTCGGCGGCGCGGCCGAAGATCGCGGATTACCCGTTCACCACCCTGCATCCACAGCTCGGTGTGGTCCGGCTGTCGGCGGCGGAAGAATTCGTGCTGGCCGACATCCCCGGGCTGATCGAGGGCGCGCATGAGGGCGCCGGCCTGGGCGACCGGTTCCTCGGCCATGTCGAGCGCTGCGCCGTGCTGCTGCACTTGGTGGACGGGGCGGCCGGCGACGTGGTGCGCGCCTGGCGCACGGTGCGCGAGGAACTGGCGTCGTATGGCGCCGGACTGGCGGAAAAGCCGGAACTGATCGGGCTGAACAAGGCGGACGCGATGACGCCGCGCGAGGCCTCGGCCCGGCTTGCGGCGCTGCGCAAGGCGTCGGGGAAGCCGGTCATGCTGCTGTCCGGCGTCACCGGCCAGGGTGTGCCGGAGGTGCTGCGCGCGCTGCAAACCATGGTGCGGGAGTCGGCGAGGGAGCTCGTGGCGTGAGTGCTGAAGGGCCGTGGCAGGCAGGAGGAGAAAGGCTCCCCCTCCCCGTGAGGGAGGGGGCTGGGGGGAGGGGTTCGCGCGCCTCGCACCCCTCCCCCCAGCCCCCTCCGTCAAGGGGAGGGGGAGCCCTTTCTCCTCCTGCACTTCCCTTCCCCCCGCCCATGCCCCCCTCGCTCGCCGCCGCGCACCGGCTGGTGGTGAAGATCGGCAGCGCCCTGGTGGTGGACCAGGACGACGCCGCACCGCGCACTGCCTGGCTCGCCGGCATCGCCACCGACATCGCCGCCCTCCGCCGGCGCGGCGCGGAGGTGATCGTGGTGTCCTCCGGCGCCATCGCGCTTGCCCGGCGGGCGCTCCGCCTGACCCAGAAGCGCCTGCGCCTGGAAGAAAAGCAGGCGGCCGCCGCGGTGGGGCAGATCCGCCTCGCCCAGGCCTGGAGCGAGGCGCTGTCCGCCCAAGGCCTGACGGCCGCGCAACTCCTGCTGACGCTGGACGACACCGAGGACCGCCGCCGCTACCTCAACGCGCGCGCCACGCTGAACACCCTGCTGCAACTCGGCTGCATCCCGGTGATCAACGAGAACGACACCGTGGCGACCGCGGAAATCCGATTCGGCGACAACGACCGCCTGGCCGCGCGCGTGGCCGAGATGGTGCAGGCCGACCAGCTCATCCTGCTGTCCGACATCGACGGGCTGTACACCGCCGACCCGCGCCGTGATCCGGCAGCGGCAGAGCATATCCCGGTGGTGGCGGCGATCACCCCGGAAATCGAGGCGATGGGCGGCGCGCCCCCCCCCGGCTACTCGTCCGGCGGCATGCGCACCAAGCTGGTGGCGGCGCGCATTGCCACGCAGGCCGGCTGCGCCATGGCGATCGCGGATGGCTACACGGACCGGCCGCTGAC
>Ga0181530_10000689_pt1 | contig 43535 bp, 36 predicted proteins | sample PEATcosm2014_Bin_42_FD_119769 | JGI IMG/M metagenome (GOLD analysis project Ga0181530, IMG submission 119769) | Peatland microbial communities from MTU Mesocosm Facility, Houghton, MI, USA - PEATcosm2014_Bin10_60_metaG | ecosystem: Environmental > Terrestrial > Soil > Wetlands > Peat | place...
CGGTACGGTCGTCGGCGCGTGGATGGGCCAGCAATTCGCCGGGCGCGAAGTGGTTGCAGGCTACGTGCTGCTGGGCCTCTCGGCAATCGGCTTCGTAACCAGCCTCGGCGTCACCAACGTGCCAGCTGCGGCCCCGGAAAAACCCTTCCGCATCAATATCGTCGGCGATCTCTTGGTGCAGATCCGTAAAATGCGCGAGGACCAGGCGCTGTTTCTGGCCGTAATGGGCAACACCTACTTCTGGTTTCTCGGCTCCCTGCTCTTCTCCACCATCGTCATTTACGGGCCCGATGTACTGCACGTCAGCCAGACCAAAACCGGCTACCTGAACGCCATGCTCGCCGTGGGCATCGGCATCGGCAGCATGACTGCTGGATGGGTGAGCGATAACAAGATCGAGTACGGGCTCATTCCGCTGGGCTCGATCGGCATGACCGTCACCGGTTTCATCCTCGGCGTCACGCCGCACGGCATGGCAGCATCGGCGGTACTCCTCGGCCTGCTGGGATTCTGGGCGGGATTCTTCGCGGTGCCGGTGAACGCGCTCATCCAGCACAAGCCGCCGGAAGAAGACAAGGGCGGCATCATCGCCGCCGCCAACCTGCTCTCCTTCGTCGGCATCGCGCTTTCGTCCGTCGTCTATTTCATCTTCACCGCCTACGTCCACCTCAATCCCCAGGGCGTCATCATCGCCGGCTCTGTGATTACAGCGGCCGCCACGGTCTACGTTCTCTACCTGCTCCCCGAGTGGTTCGGCCGCCTGATTCTCTTCTTCGCCACGCGCACCATCTATCGCGTGCGCGTCATCGGCCGCGACAACTTCCCCCAAAAAACCGGCGCCCTGCTGGTTTGCAACCACATGTCGTTTGTCGATGTCGCCCTTCTCATTGCGGCTACCGATCGTCCCATCCGCTTCCTGATGTTCAAAGGCATATACGACCACCCCTACGTCAAACCCCTCGCCAAAATGATGAAGGCCATCCCGATTTCGGGCGAGCTGCATCCGCGCGAGATGCTGCACTCGCTGCACGTAGCCAGCGACGCGCTGCGCAACGACGAGATCGTCTGCATCTTCGCCGAAGGACAGATCACGCGCACCGGCCAGATGCTTCCCTTCCGCCGCGGCCTGGAGCGCATCATGAAGGACGTCGAGGTGCCCATCATTCCCATGAACCTTGATGGCGTGTGGGGCAGCATCTTCAGCTTCGAGCGCGGACGTTTTCTGTGGAAGATGCCGCATCACATTCCCTACCACGTCACAGTGAGCTTCGGAAAACCCATGCCGCCCACGTCCACCGCCATTGCAGTGCGTGCGGCAGTGCAGGAATTGCAGGCCGTAGCCTTTGAAGCGCGCAAGCCGCACATGAAAACTCTCGACCGCGCCTTTGTGCGCACCGCCCGCCTGCACCCGTGGCAGTTCTTCATGGCCGATGGCAAAACCCCGCGCGTCTCCTTCGCATCGGCGCTCAGCAAGACCATTTACATCGCCCGCCGGTTGCGGCGCCAAGTCGGCGAGCAACCCATGATCGGCATACTCATTCCCCCCAGCGTTGGCGGCGCTCTCACCAACTACGCGCTCATGCTCGCAGGCCGCGTGCCGGTCAACCTGAACTACACCGCGTCCAACGAAATCATTGCCAGCAGCGCGCGACAGTGCGGCATCGACGTCGTCATCACGTCTCGCGCCTTTCTTGACCGCTTCCCCAACATGACCATCCCAGGCCGGACGTTGCTGCTCGAAGATGCCCTCGCCGCGCCGCGATTCACTGAGAAGCTCTCCGCGTTGGCGCTCGCGTGGCTAATGCCGGCCGGCCTGCTCAAGCGCGCACTCGGCGCCAATCGCGTCAAAATTGAGCCGCTGGCGGCTGCGGCGCCAGCGGCGGCGACCGGTCGTCGCGCAGCACGCCGCGCCGCACAAATGGATCAGCTCGCCACCGTCATTTTTTCCAGCGGCAGCACCGGCGATCCCAAGGGCGTCATGCTCACGCACTTCAACATCGCGTCGAACATCAGCCAGATCATGCAGGTATTCATGCTCGATGGCCGCGACAAGATTCTCGGCATCCTGCCCTTCTTTCACTCCTTCGGTTTCATGGCCGGGCTCTGGTTGCCCGCGGTGCACGGCGTAGGCGTCGTCTTCCACGTCAATCCTCTCGACGCGCAGACCGTCGGCGCTCTGATCGAGAAATACAAAGTCACTCTCCTCGTCGCCACGCCCACGTTTTTGCAAGCCTACATGCGCCGCTGCAAGCCGGAGAGCTTCGGTTCCCTGCAGTACGTGCTGGTGGGCGCTGAGAAGCTGCAGGAGCGCGTCGCCCTCGCCTTCGAAGACCAGTTCGGCATTCGACCTCTCGAGGGCTACGGCTGCACCGAGTGCTCGCCGATTGTCGCGGTGAATGGCAAGGATTTCCGCGCTCCGGGATTCCGCCAGGTCGCCGCCAGGCGCGGCAAAATCGGCCACCCGCTGCCCGGCGTCAGCGTCAAAATTGTCGACATCGACAACGGCCTGCCCGTCGCGCCGGGAAACGCGGGCATGCTGCTCGTGAAAGGCCCCAATGTGATGCGCGGCTATCTGGGCAAGCCGGAGAAGACGGCCGAGGTTCTCCACGATGGCTGGTACACCACGGGCGACGTCGCCATGATGGAGGAGGACGGCTTCCTCACCATCACCGATCGCCTCTCGCGCTTCAGCAAGATTGGCGGCGAGATGGTGCCGCACATTCTCATTGAAGAAAAGCTGAACGAATTGGCCGACTCCGCCGAGCAGGTCTTCGCAGTCACCGCCGTGCCCTGCGAGAAGAAGGGCGAACAGCTCGTCGTCATCCACACGCTTGCCGAATCCAAACTTGCTCCGGTGCTCCAAAAGTTCGCCCAGTGCGACCTGCCCGCCTTGTGGAAACCGAAACCCGCCCAGTTCGTTCACGTCGATGCCATCCCCATTCTCGGCACAGGCAAAATGGATCTGCGCGGGATCAAAGCTCTCGCCATGGCGCTGCAGCCGCTCGATTCCGGCTCCTAGCGTTGTGAGCCTGAAGCTCCTAGTGTTATGAGTCTGAAGTTCGTTCAACTACAAACTTGTCATCCTGAGCGGAGTTTGGCGCACCACCGGGGTCCCCAACGGGCGATTTGTGCCCGTTGGGGTGGTTGAGCGCCAAACGGAGTCGAAGGACCTGCGGTTGCTCTTGTCTTTGCTGTTGCTTGTTACGGCCAAAAGGCTCGAGTATCTTTGATTTGTTCAATGAATTGAAGACTCGGTACACTAGAACCGGCTGCATAAATCCAGTTTTGAATGGGCGCGGCTTTAGCATTGCCATGAGTGGCGCATAAACAACGGGCCCCCGAGGGACGTTTTTCAATCGGCTGCTTCGTATCTTCGTTGTTTCCCGGATGCGAAAATTCTGAGCCAGGGCACCCGTACCCGCTTACCCACATCCCCCACTCGACACAGACGCCGCCCGGTCTGTTATTTGTTGTTTATGGCCACGAAGATCAAGCGCATCGGGATTCTAACTGCCGGCGGCGATAGCCCCGGCCTGAACGCAGCCATCCGCGGCGTGGGCAAGGCCGCGCAGGGCACCTACGGCATGGAGATCGTAGGTTTTCGCGACGGTTTTCGCGGTTTGGTCGAGAACCGGCGGATCAATCTGGATCGCACCGCTCTTTCCGGCATTCTCACCGTGGGTGGCACCATTCTCGGCACCAGCCGCGACAAGCCCCACCGCATGGAGATCGACGGCCGCACCAAGGACATGACCGGCGTGATCAAAGACAATCTCAAAAAGTGGGGAGTCGATTGCGTGGTTTGCCTGGGCGGGGGCGGCACGCAGAAGAGTGCCCTGCGCCTGCACCGCGCCGGCATCAACGTGATCACGCTGCCCAAGACCATTGACAACGACGTGGCCATGACCGACGCCACCTTTGGCTATGCAACCGCACTGGACATTGCCACCGAAGCCGTCGATCGCCTGCATAGCACCGCGCACAGCCATCACCGCATTATCGTGGCCGAGATCATGGGGCACCGTGCCGGCTGGCTTACGCTGGGCGCCGGTCTCGCCGGGGGCGCGGATGTTGTCCTCATCCCCGAGATCCCCTATGACGTGGAGAAGATTGCCGAAGCCATCCGCCAACGCAGCAAGCGGGGCAGCAACTTTAGCATTGTGGCCGTAGCCGAGGGCGCCATGAGCCGCGACGACGCGCGCGTCTTTGATTCAGCCGAGAAGAAACTGGAACGCGCCAAGAGCCTGAACGACAAAATCGAGGCCAAGCACGCGCTCGCCGCTCTTGAAGTGCGGCACCAGGACAACACGCTGCGCCTGGCCCACCAGCTCGAGGGGCTCACGCACCTTGAATCGCGCGTCACCATTCTTGGCCACGTGCAGCGCGGCGGCACACCGAGCGCGGCCGATCGCATCCTGGCTACGCGCCTAGGCACAGCCTGCGCCGATCTGATCGCCAAAGAACAGTTTGGCGTAATGGTAGCCGCCCGCGGCGAATACGCCGAACCGGTCCCGCTCGATCAGGTCGCAGGCAAGCGCAAATCGGTTCCCCGCGACCATCCATGGATCGAAGCAGCCCGCCGCTTGGAGACGTGCCTGGGGGATTAGGGCCTGCTTGCGTAAATAGGTTTCGTGAAAGGGCACGACTTCAGTCGTGCCGCAAAAGCCCCAATATGGAGGCAGGCTTCAGTCCCAGAGGGAGGGGTTTTTCAAACTGACCCACTACCGTTGCGTTCTCCAGCCCACGTATTTGAGTCGGACCATGCGATGGTGGGCGGTGCAGGACTCGAACCTGCGACCTCCTGCGTGTGAAGCAGGCGCTCTAACCAACTGAGCTAACCGCCCGAAAAAGGCTTTGGGAGGGGGTTGGGGTCTCGGTCCCGGACCGGGAAAACTCCCCGTTCCCGCGAGGCGTGGCCCACGGTGTCTCCTTCCCGGAATACCGGCCCAAGAACCAGTTTGGAACCGCTGCCACAGGAAGGTCGCCGCAGAAGGCTTCCCGTAGGGTAGAGTAACACCAGCAGGGCTTTACGTCCAAGTCCGGCGGGTCTTTTCGGCTGCGATTTGCTCCTTGGCGCAACCAGGTTGGACCTGTAGGATTGGGCGGGAAACCGGGTATGTTCAGGAGAGTGCGTTCAATCCGCCAGGAAAGTGAGCTGCCTTTCGACAGGGAAGCCATGCTTGGCCCTGTTTCCGGCTTGGCCGGCCCCGCATCACCCCCATCGGTTTCGGGCCGAAAAAGCCACATGACCGCACCCGCCCGGAACGGGAACCCAAGCCCCGGCGCGGAGGCCCAGGAAAACGGAAATTCCGGCGAGGAAACCGGTTACGGGGCGCAACCTTCTGGCGAAAATGGGGTTCCAGAAGATATGGCAACCATGGTCCTTAACGGTCCTGCCTTGAATGCTGGCCTGGATTCTGGCCCGGCCCGTCGGCCGGGCTCGGCCGCTGACCCGAACATGGGCGTTCGGGAGGGACTGGACCCCACCAGCGACGCGGCCATTATGTTGCGCGTGGCCGAGGGGGATGAGACCGGCTTTACGTACCTGGCGCAGAAATACCACCGGCCGATGATTCATTTCCTCTTCCGGATGGTAGGCAACCAGGCCATTGCCGAAGAACTGGCACAGGAAGTGTTCTTACGCGTCTATCGTGCCAGGGGGAGCTACCGGGCCGAGGCCAGGTTTACCACCTGGCTTTACCGCATCGCGACCAACCTTGCGGTGAACTACGCGCGCGACACCAAGAACGAGCGGACGGCGCAAACCGTGTACCTGGACCAGCCTGACCCGGAGACCGGTATGTCTCCGGATCTGGCCGATGATGAGCCTTCGGCGGAAGAGGGGTTGCTGCGCGACGAGCGCATGGCCGCGATTCGCCGTCATGTGATGGCGCTGCCGGAGCGGCAGCGCATGGCCGTGCTGATGCACAAGTACCAGGGGATGGATTACCGCCAGATCGGCGAGGTGCTCAAGTTGAGCGAGTCGGCAACCAAGTCGCTCCTCTTCCGCGCCTACCAGACGCTGCGGGAAAAGTTGAAGGATTTTGTTTGAGGGAAAGTGGAAAGAAGCCGGAACCAACCGGCAGAGAGTGGGGTGGCAAGCCATGAAACCGACAAACACGAGTTGCAAAATGACGGACGAGCAACTGGCTGATCTGCTGCTCGATCCGCATGCTGTGCCTGCCAAGGTTCAAGCGCATGTTGCCGAGTGCGGCGACTGCCAGGGCGAGCTCGCAAAGCTCCAGGCCGCCATGCAGTTGCTGGATACCTGGGAAGCTCCTGAACCGAGCCCTTACTTTCTCACGCGGCTTGGCGCCAGGATGCGGGAAGAGCGCCAAGCTGCGCCGGCCGGTTGGCTGGCCCGCGGAATCGCGCGCATCCGCGCCAGCATCGCGTATGGTCCAGGCTTGCACGTGCGTCCTCTGGCTGCGATGGCGTTGACCTTCGTGCTGCTGTTGGGCGGCGGCACCTATCTTGGCGTTACCGACTGGATGCAGCCTGTGCAGACCACGCCGACTGCCGTGGTAAGCGACCTGCAGACCCTCGATAACAATGCCCAAGTGCTGGACCAGATGGAATCTCTCTCCAGCAACTCGAGCGGAGACTGATTTTTGAGATGTTGGCTTACAGTTGGGAGAACGACTTGTGAACTGGACCTGGAACGCGGAAAGAATGCGTCCGGCGGCCTCGACCGCCGCTGCGGTCCTGCTTCTCTGTCTCCCGGCGGCTGGCCTGCACGGTCAACGGCAAGCTGAATTCCGTTCCGGTCCTGCCATGCGGGCGGGGTTCGGTCAGAATCGTCCGCGCGCGAGCAAGCAACAGAGCCCTCCCCGCCAGGTCCAGAATCCACCGCGCGCCAACCCCAACCAGCAACGCCAGTACCAGAATCAACAGCGGCAGTATCAGAACCAGCAGAGACCGTACCAGAACCAGCAGCGGCCCTATCAGCAGAATCCGCAATATAACGGCGGCCAGCGCCCTGCGCCCGCGTACGGGAATGGCGGCCAATATGGCGTACAGGCTCCAGCCGCGCGTCCCGGAAATGCGTATCCCGGCGCTGCTCCTCCGGGCCATCTCGGCGACTGGCTGAATCAGCACCGGGGACTTCCTCCCGATCAGCAGGAGCGGCTGCTGCGCAACGATCCCAGCTTCAACCGCCTGCCTCCCGCGCAGCAGCAGCGGCTCGTCCAGCAGTTGCACCAGTTGAATCAGATGCCGGAGCAGCAACGCGATCGCCGCCTGGCGCGCAGCGAGATGCTGGAACGCATGTCGCCGCAGGAACAGATGCAGGTGCGCCAGGCCGGTCGCCGCTATCAGGCGCTGCCGCCCGGTCGCCAGGAAATGGTGAAGCAAGCCTTCCGCGATCTGAGTGCCGTGCCGCTTGATCAGCGCGACACCGTGCTCAACTCCGCGCGTTACCAAAACACTTTCTCGCCGGACGAGCGCAATATCTTGTCGAATCTGTTGCGCGCCGAGCCCTACGAACCGCCGCGCTAGACCTGGTTAGAATGCTGTGTGGGGTGTTTTGAAAGGGCACGGCTTTAGCCGTGCCATAAAACCACGCAAAATCGTTGAGGGCTTTAGCCCCTGAGGGATGTTTTTCGCCGCGATTTCGACCTTCACCGCAGGCCGCTAAGGTCTATTCGCTTCCGTCTCGTGAGCGAGTTTACTTCTGAAGTGATCCAGCGATTTCTGCAGCCCTTCTGCAAGCTGGACCCGCGGCTCCCATCCCAGCAACGTGCGCGCCTTGGTAATATCGGGGCGGCGGCGCGCAGGATCGTCCACCGGCAGGTCGACAAAGCACAGTTTGCTCTTCGATCCCGTAACCTCGAGCACGGCTTGCGCGCACTCCAGAATCGTGAATTCCACGGGATTGCCGATGTTAACCGGGAAGTGCTCCTCGCTGTGCGCCAGGCGCATGATGCCCTCGATCAGATCGTCGACATAACAGAAGCTGCGCGTCTGCTGGCCGTCGCCGTAGATGGTCAGCGGCTCGCCGCGCAACGCCTGCATCATGAAGTTCGAAATCACCCGGCCGTCGCCCGGATGCAAACGCGGGCCGTAGGTGTTGAAGATGCGCACCAGGTGCGAATTCACTCCGCGGGAACGGTGGTAGGCCATCACCATCGCTTCGGCAAACCGCTTGGCCTCATCGTAGACCGAACGCGGACCCACCGGGTTCACATTGCCCCAGTAGCTCTCGCTTTGCGGATGTTCGAGCGGATCGCCGTAGCACTCTGAAGTCGAGGCCTGAAGGTAGGCCGCGTTGTAACGCGCGGCGATTTCGAGCGTATGCTCCACGCCTACGGAGCCTACGCGCAGCGTCTGGATGCCCAGGCGCAGATACTCCGGCGGGCTGGCGGGAGAAGCCAGATTGAAAACGTAATCCATCCGGCCTGGATTGAAATTCGTGCAGATGTCCCGCTCCTCAAACCGGAAGCGCGGATGACCGGCAAGATGGGCAAGGTTCTCCAGATCTCCCGTTGACAGATTGTCCACGCCAAGAACCGTGTGACCGTCGCTCAACAAGCGATCGGTAAGGTGCGAACCAAGAAACCCGGCAGCGCCGGTAACCAGAACATGCATGCTCAAGTTGTCGAACTCCCAAAAAAGTGGTTAGCGATTAGTGATAAGCGCGAGTGTGAGTGCGCCCATACCCACACTCGCACCCACACTCACACTGTCCTTACGCCTTGCGCGGCTTGCCTTCCTGCGCATGATACGCGGTCGGTCTGCCCACGCTAACATAGGTGAATCCGTGGTTCTGCATCTCCAGCGGCTTGTACATGTTTCTACCGTCGATCACGATCGGGAAGCGCATGGCCCGGTTCAGCCGCGCCAGGTCCACGGTGGCAAACTCCTTCCAGTCGGTCAGAATCAGCACCGCGTCGGCATCCTTCGCCGCGCTGTACAGATCGCTCGCATAACGCATATTTTCCGTGGGAGGCAACACTTCCTTGGCGCGCTCCATGGCCGCGGGATCGAATACGGTCACAATCGCGCCCGCATTCAGCAGCATTTGAATCATGCTGACGGCCGGCGATTCCCGGATGTCGTCGGTCTGGCCCTTGAAGGCCAGGCCCAGTGCGGCCAGCCGCTTGCCGCGCAGTGTCCACAATGCTGAGCGCACCTTGTTGAAGAAGACATCCCTCTGCGTCTCGTTGATGTTGCGCACTTCTTCCAGCAGTTGAAAATCCACGCCCCGCTCCTGCGCCACCCAGTGGAACGCGGCCACGTCCTTCGGGAAACAGGAGCCGCCGTATCCCAGCCCTGCATGCAGAAACTTGGGACCGATCCGGCTGTCGAGCCCTAGCCCCAGGGAAATATCTTCAATGTCCGCATCCACCGCTTCGGCCAGGTTCGCTACCGCGTTGATGAACGAGATCTTCATCGCCAGAAACGCATTGGACGCGTGTTTGATGATTTCCGCGCTTTGCGTCGAGGTCACAACCAGCTGCGCTGGACGTGTGGCGCTGCACGTTCCTGTAAGCGCGCCCGGCTGGGCGTAATAGCTGCCGTCAGTCAGCGGCTCGTAGATGCGCTGCAGCACTGCCGCCGAGCGCTCATTGTTGGCGCCCACCACAATGCGGTCGGGATGCAGAAAATCTTTGACCGCCGTGCCTTCGCGCAGAAACTCGGGGTTCGAAACTACATCGAAGCGTTCCGGCTCGATGCCATGGCGGTGCAGCACGCGCCGGATCCAGTCGTTGGTGTAGACCGGAACCGTGCTCTTCTCCACAATCACTTTGTAGCTGGAAATGCTGCGCGCAATCTCCGCCACCACAGCCTCAACGTACGACAAATCCGCGGCGCCGCTGTCGCCTTGCGGCGTGCCCACTGCGATAAACACCGCTTCGCTCTTATCCACCGCCTCGCTCAGGTCCGACGTAAAAAACACCGATCGGCCGCGGTGCTTGGCCAGCAACGCCGGCAGATGCTCCTCGAAGATGGGCACGCCGCCGTCACGCAGTTGTTTCACCTTGGCTTCATCGTTGTCCACGCAGACCACGTTGTGGCCGATCTCCGCAAAACACGCAGCCGCCACAAGTCCCACGTAACCCGACCCGATCACACAGATAGAAACTGGCTCGTTCATGCGTTGATGTTTTCTCCCTTGCGGCCTTTCGCAGGTTCATCGCTATTCTATATCGCGCTCGTTAGTGCCCTGTTTCTAAAACCCGTAACCCTAACACCGTTGTCATCCTCGCTCCCTCGCTCCCTTGCTCCCTTGGTCCCTTGGTCCCTTGTTCCCTTGGTCCCTGTCTTCACACCCGCTGGGCTACAATATATAAAGGCCAAACGGCATAATTCATTGCGCACTGTGCGCAAATCCAGCAAGGAGCTGCACCTTCTATGGCGATTCCCGCCACACAACTTCGTCCGGGCATGATCATCAAACACAACGACCAGCTGCACACGGTCTTCAAGGTCGAGCACCGCACGCCCGGCAATCTTCGCGCCTTCATCCAGGCCAAGTTGAGGAACCTCAAATCCGGCGCCATGTTCGAGCACCGCTTCCGCTCCGCCGATGCCATCGAGAAAGTCGTGGTCGACGAAATCCTCATGGAGTTCCTCTACGCCGACGGCGACGATTACTATTTCATGAATCCGCAGGACTTCGAGCAGACCGTGCTCAAAAGTGCTACGCTCGGTGACGCCGTCGAGTATCTCACGCCCAATCTCCAGATTCACGTGAGCTATTTCGATGGCCAGCCGGTGGGCATCGAGCTGCCGCAAACCGTCGACCTCGAAGTGATCGAAACCGAGCCGGGATTGAAATCGGCGACCGCCTCCAGCGTCACCAAACCCGCCAAAACCGAAACCGGCCTGGTGGTCCAGGTGCCGCCCTTCATTAACGAAGGAGAAAAGATTCGCGTCGACACCAGCGAAGGGGCGTATCTAAGCCGCGCCTAGAACTGGTTGCATAAGTGGCGCCGTGAAAGGGCACGACTTCAGTCGTGCCGCAAACGCCGCATAAAACCTAGGGCTTTAGCCCCTGAGGGACGTTTTTCACCGGGCTCCAAAGATTTGTTCAACCATTTCTAGAGGTCCCCCGCCCAGTCAATATCAGGAGGTCCCATGCCGGTCCCCGCAGTCATCGCAACAGCCGCACACAACTATCGCTTCAACTCCGATTTTCTGGTGAAGATGGTAAGTGATCTTTCGCCAGAAGAGTGGCTGCGCCGCCCCGACGAAAAATGCAATCACATCGCGTGGATCGTGGGCCACGTGGTGTGGACGCGCAAGGCGCTGCTGGGACGGCTGGGCACAGAGTGGTCCGAGCCTTGGCTGGGCATGTTCGCGCGCGGCGCCAAGTGTGAGGATGGCGCCGCCTATCCCTCGCCTGACGCCCTGCTCGATGCCTGGCGCGAAGTCTCCGCCGTGCTGGCCGGCACACTCGACACGGTTTCGGAGGAGACGCTCGCCCAACCCGTAACCAAGGGGCCTCCGAGTACCGACGGCAAGGAAAGCGGCATCGTCGACTTCCTCGCCATCCACGAGACCTACCACATCGGACAAGCGTCTTATCTCCGCGGCTGGCTGGGACACAAAGGACTGATGGGATAGAACTGGTTGCATCAATGGCGCCGTGAAAGGGCACCATTTCAGTCTTGTCGTAATAGCGCCGTGAAAGGGCACAACTTCAGTCGTGTCGTAATAGCGCCGTGAAAGGGCACGACTTCAGTCGTGCCGCAGAAGCCGCATAAATCCTGGGCTTCAGCCCCTGAGGGATGTTTTTCAATCGGCTCCGAGGATTCGAGCAGCCAGTTCTAGCATTTCCGTCGAATTTGCGGCTCCTTTTTTATTTGTTGCAAGAAAGACCGCCTGCCGCGATCTACGATCAACTGGTGCCTTTCTGCAAATCAATCCCGGGGGCTGCAATGAAGTCACTGCTTTGTGTCCTTCTCGCGCTGTTCGGTGGTCCGTCTGTTGTTGCCGCCCAGGCGCCGCTCCCTACAAACCCCGATCAGTCCGCGGCCGTCAAAGGCAGCAATGCCTTCGCCGTCGATCTCTACGGCCGGCTCAGCGCACAACCCGGCAATCTCTTCTTCTCGCCGGAAAGCATCTCCACGGCCTTCGCCATGACCTACGCTGGCGCGCACGGCCAGACAGCCACCGAGATGGCGCATGTCTTCCACTACACGCTTCCGCCGCAGCGCCTGCACCCCGCCATCGGCGCACTGCTGGCCGGCATGAATGCACCCCACCAGGGATACGCTCTCAGCGTGGCCGACGCGCTTTGGGCCGAGAAGGATGAAAATTTCCTGCCTGCCTACCTCAAACTGGTCGAAACCAATTACGGCGCGGGATTTCACCCCGTCGATTTCAAGTCCGCTCCCGACAGCGTGCGCGCCACCATCAACCAGTGGGTCGAAAAGCAAACCAACAACAAAATCCAGAACCTTCTCGGCCCCGGCACCGTCACGCCGCTCTCCCGCCTGATTCTCACCAACGCCATCTATTTCAAGGCCGCTTGGGCCAATCAGTTTAGCAAGAACTTTACCGAGGACCAGGATTTTCATCTTTCCGCGAGCAAAACCATTCAAGCGCCCATGATGCGCAACTCGGCAGGCTACTACTATCTCAAAGGCCCTTCCTTTCAGGCCCTCTTGATGCCTTACGAGAAAGACGAAATCTCGATGCTGATACTGCTTCCCGACAACGTCGACGGCTTGCCCGCCTTGGAGCGCTCGCTCACCGCCGAGAATCTTGACCAGTGGATGGCGTCGCTCGGTTACGAGCATGAAGTGATCGTCTCGCTGCCGCGTTTTAAAATCACCCAGCAGTTCGAACTCAGCTCCACCCTCGAAAGCCTGGGAATGAAAACCGCCTTCGACCCAAACAGCGCCGACTTTTCCGGAATGACGGGCGATAAGAGCCTCGTCATCTCCGCGGCCATCCACAAGGCCTACATCGATGTAGACGAGAACGGGACTGAGGCCGCTGCGGCCACGGCGGTGATCATGTCGGCCACGGCCATGCGGCCCTTGTCTCCCCCTCCGCCGCCCATTTACTTCACCGCCGACCATCCCTTCCTGTTCCTCATCCGGGATAACGCGAGCGGAGCGATTCTCTTCATGGGCCGCACCACCGACCCCACGAAGTGACCAGTTCGAAGTGCGCTGCGGCGCGGATGAAACCCACCAAGGCGCCTCATCGAGCTTGCCGCCTTGGTAGATCTCGGCGCCCAGTTGCGGGCTACGCTCGCCCTTGCTCTTCAGCCTTTGTTTCCGTGGATGGAAGCTTCAGCCCTGGCACAATCATCGGCACCCGCGCCTGGTACCGCCGATAAGCCTCTCCGTGGAACGACACCAGATCGCGTTCTTCGAAGAAGATGCCGACGAAAATGTACCCCGTGGTGGCGATGGCGAACAGAAGGTGGCCGGCAGTCATCGTCGGCGTGAACCAGAACGCCATCAAGAAACCCAGATAGATGGGGTGCCGGACCAGTTTGTAAAACCAGGGCGTGCGAAACCCCGGGTAAGAGTAGGGCTGGCCCATGAGGTTGAGATAGACCTGCTTCAAACCAAAGAGGTCAAAGTGGCTGATGATAAACGTGCCCAGCAGAACGAGCAGCCAGCCTGCCAGGGAGAGCCCGCGGAGGACCCAAATGGCTACAGGGCTTCCCGTCTGCCACACTACGGAGAGGATCGGCACCCATTGCCAGTACAAAAGGTCAAGCAACAAGCTGGCAACCAGCACATACGTGCTGCGCTCGATCACCTGCGGAACGACCTTGGTCCAGCGGCGCTTAAAACCCTGGCGCGCCATCACGCTGTGCTGAATCGCAAAGGCGCCGAGGAGCAGCGCATCGATCAGGATCGCTTGAGGAAGGGGTTGGGGCACCCCGGTATCGATCGACTTGGGGACAACAAAGTTACCCACAAATCCGATCGCATAGAGAAACGTCACGAAGAATATGGCGTAAACCACCACGCCATACACGAAGCCCAGAGTTCTAGCCATCGTACGACCTCCTTTGTGAAGCCAGAATTAGGTACTTCCTCCTTCCGAATGCAGGGAATTATACATGCCAGCCGATCGCATATTCACCTTTTTTCTGGCGGGAATTGGACGTAGCGGGTGGCCCCGGCCAACACGCATGCGGCCAGGATCTGCCATGAATCCAGCCGGCGCAATTGCTCGCAGCTCACCGGGCCTTCGGCTTGCTTTTTGCCTTGAGATTCAGCGCCACTGCGGCGCGAATGAGATTCTTCAAGGCCGCCTCATTGATCTTCTCGCCTTCGCGGATGTCGATGGCGCGCCGGACATTTCCGTCGAGCGAGGAGTTGAACAGGCCTGCCGGGTCCGCCAGCGATGCACCTTTGGCAAATGTCATCTTGACGACGCTCTTGTAGGTTTCTCCCGTGCAAACGATGCCGCCGTGGGACCAGACGGGAGTTCCCATCCACTTCGACTCTTCGACGATCTCAGGGTCGGCCTGGTGGATGAGTTCGCGCACTTTCGCTAGCGTCTTGCCGCGCCAGTCGCCCAGCTCGGTGATCTTCGCGTCGATGAAGGCAGAGGCAGATTCCACGGGGATGGGCTTTTTCATAGACAGCTCCAATCGTCATGCGGAATTTCGCTTTCGGTCCCATTTTCGCCGCGCCTGAGGCTACCGTCAATCGCCCGCGGCTGGCAGCTAAAGGGAGATAGGTAACAATTGATCTTTCACTTTCCGTTCGTCAGCTTGACCAGGCGGGCTTCCAGCAGCGCCTCAATCACCTTCAGCGCTTCCAGCACCGATTCCGAAACCGGCTCGTCGACCTGCACCACGGCCAGCGCCTTCACGGGCTTCGAGCCCGCGCGTTCGCGGCCCAATGCAAAGTTGGCGATGTTCACGCCCTGCTGGCCCAGAATCGTACCGATGCGCCCGATGACGCCCGGCACGTCGAGGTTGCGGCAGACCACCAGTGTGCCCTCGAGCGGCGCTTCCACGTCGATGCCGTCAAATGCCAGAAGGCGCGGCTGCTCGCCGTGAATCACGGTAGCGCTGGCGCGGCTTTCGCCCTGCGCCGTGTGCAACACCACGGTCAGCACCGTGGCTGCGCCGCCGCGATGGCTCTCTTCCTTCTCCTCGTGCACGCGGATGCCGCGCTCCGCTGCCACAGCTGCCGCGTTGATGCGGTTCACATTCTCCGACCCCTGTAGCAAGCCGGCAATGGCCGCATTGCGCACCAGTTCCGTCTTGCCCTCGGCCAACGCGCCACCGTAAATGAGCGCGATGGACTCGATGCCTCCCTTGCCCGCCTGCGCAAGAAACGAACCCAGCCGCCCCGCGAGTTCGATGAATGGCGCGAGCTTCACGTACTCCTCGTGGCTCAGCGAAGGCAAATTGACTGCGTTCTGCACCACGCCGAGCTTGAGATACTCGCGCACCTGTTGCGCGATCTGTATGCCCACCGCCTCCTGCGCTTCGGCCGTCGATCCGGCGATGTGCGGCGTGAGAATCACGTTGTCGAGCTCAAAATAGGGCGAATCCTTGGGCGGCTCAACGGTAAACACGTCGAGCGCCGCGCCGGCTACCTGGCCGCTCTTAAGCGCTGCCGCCAGATCCGCTTCAACCACCAATTCGCCGCGCGCGCAATTGATGATGCGCACGCCCTTCTTCATGGTGGCGAGGGTCTTCGCGTTGATGATGCCGTGGGTTTGCGGTGTGAGGCCGACATGGAGCGTCAGGTAGTCCGCCTTCGCAAAAAGTTCTTCCATGGGAACCACTGTAATGCCGTTCTCGCGCGCCACGGCTGCGGAGACAAACGGATCGCTGCCGATAATTTCCATGCCGAAGCCACGCGCGCGCCGCGCCACATCGAGACCGATGCGCCCCAGCCCGAGAATGCCAAGCGTCTTTCCGCGCAATTCCGAGCCTTGCAGGTTTTTCTTCTCCCATTTGCCGGCGTGCATGGTCGTGTTCGCCGCCGGCACCTTGCGGGCCAGCGCGACCATCAGGCCGATCGTGAGTTCGGCCACGGCCACGGCGTTCGCGCCCGGCGTGTTCATTACCACAATGCCGCGGCGAGTAGCGGCTTCGGCGTCAATGTTGTCTACGCCCACTCCGGCACGGCCAATCACGCGCAATTTCGGCGCCTGCGCCATCAGCGCGTCGTCCACCTGCACGGCGCTCCGCACCACCAAAGCATCGGCATCGGCAAGCGCCGCAGGCAAGCCGTCGGGCAGCTGATCGTGCGTCTTTACATCCCATCCCGGCTCCGCCGCAAACACGGCCAGCGTCGCCGGAGAAACCTTCTCCGCCAATACGATCTTCATGGCTGCTCCTTTGTCCGCCGCGGCGGACGCCTTCTCGTAGTCGTCAAAGCGAATGCCCTGTTGCTCGCAAAGCAGATCGAACATCCGCACCACCGCCGCGTGTGGCTTGCCTTCGCCGCGCTCGTACTTGGTCAGCGAGTTGGGATGCACGCCCAGCCGCTCCGCCATTTCGTATTGAAAGAGATCGAGCTGCTTGCGCGCGATCAGCAGCTTTTCTCCGAAACTTAGTTCTGGCATAGGTTCCTACCCGTGGACCGTGAACCGTGGTCAGGTCGTCCACGGTTCACGGTTCACGATTCACGATTCACGGCTTTCGCATACACTTCCTGCGCCGCCGCCACCGCCTGGCCCCACTTCACCGGCAGTCCCAGCGTGTCTTTCGCAATGTGCTCCATCGCGCCCAGCAGCGCCACGGTGTCGAGATAATCGAAGTAGCCGAGATGCGCCACGCGGAAAATCTTGCCCTGCATCTCGCCCTGGCCGTTGGCCGTCACCAGCGCAAACTTGGCCTTCAGCGCCTTCACCACCACGCCCGAGTCCATGCCCTCCGGCACCGCAACCGCCGTGGCCGCAGCCGCCGGCGCAGTGGGCGCAAAGAGCGTGAATCCCAGCGCCACCAGGCCCGCGCGCGTCGCCTCCGCGTTCACCTGCGCGTTGTCGATCAGCGCTGTGCGGCCTTTTTCGAGATCGCCGCCCGCCTGCCCGGCAATATAGTCGAGCGCCGCGCCCAATCCCGCCACCAGCGCCACCGCCGGCGTGTAGGCGCTTTCGCCCTTGACCGCGTTCTTGCGTTCCTTGCGCAGGTCGAAGTAGTAACGCGGATTCTTGCTCGTCTCCATCGCCGCCCACGCCTTTTCGCTCACGCTTAAGTAGGCGAGGCCGGGCGGAATCATCACCGCCTTCTGCGAGCCGCCAATCAGCACGTCGATGCCCCAGCCATCCACATCGAAATGCGTAGTGCCGAGGCCCGTGATGCCGTCGACCACAAGCAGTGTGTTGGGCGCAATCTCGTCGCGCAGTTTCGCAATAGCCTGGATATCGTGACGCACCGCCGTCGAAGTCTCGGTGGCCTGCGTGTAAATTACCTTGTGCCCTGGCTTGATGGCAGCTCGCACCTGCGCCATGTCGAAGGTCTGCCCGTAGGGCGCCGTCAGCACGTCGGGCTCGCAATTGAAGGCCTTCGCCAGACCGGTCCAGCGCTCGCCAAACTTGCCCGCAGTCAGCACCAGCACCTTGTCGCCCGGCGAGGTCAGGTTCGACACCGACGCCTCCATGGCGCCCGTGCCCGAGCAGGATAGGAGCAGCACATCGTTCCTGGTGCCCACAAACACTTTGAGCTGCGCCAACACCTTCTGGAAGAGAGCGCGAAACTCCGCCGTGCGATGGTGGATGTCGGCTGCAGCCATGGCAAACTGGGCTGCCGGAAGCAGCGGTGTCGGCCCCGGAGTATAAAGGCGTGTTTTGCGGATCATATTCTCCCTCGCTTGGATCAGAATTCGTGCGTGGTAAGTCAGTTTGAAGCAGCCACGAAACTTGAAGTCGTCGCGAAACTTGAAGCCGTCGTGAAACTTGAAGCCGTCGTGAAACTTGAAGCCGTCGTGAAACTTGAAACCGTCGTGAAACTTGAAACCGTCATGAAACTTGAAACCGTCATGAAACTTGAAAGCGTCATGAAACTTGAAGCCGTCGTGAAAGGGAACCGGGGCTTTAACCCCTGACGAGGCGGCTCTTCCAAGTCGACCCACGATCAATTCGTGACTTACCATCCACAGAATACACAATTTTGTGGTTTTTGTGATTGATCTTTGCTGTGGAAATCGATCCGAAGGCCCTAATCGGGAATTTCCCACGCGTTTTGCCCCCGATTCCCCTCAATCGTTACAATCACCCTTTGGCCTGCTTCGCCTCCGGCGAGCCTCGGCCCAAGCCCGCAACGCGGGCGAAAGATGCTAGCCCCAGGCGCGAGCCTGGGGGAAACAGCAGCGGATAAAATGCAGCCCGCGGATGCGGGCGTAAGAAATCGGCCAGGAGCTCAAAAAAATGTCCGAACAAGGCGCACTCGAAGTCCTTATAAGCCAGCAGATGGTCACCGCCATGAAAGCCCACGACGCGGAGCGCCTCGGAACCCTGCGCCTGATTAAATCCGCGCTGATGAACAAAGCCATCGAGAAGCGCGCGGCGCAAAAGCAGATCGACGCCTCACTGACGCAGCCCGAATCCGAGCAGGTCCTCGCCAGCATGATCAAGCAGCGGCGCGACTCCATCGAGCAGTTCACCAACGGCAACCGGCCCGATCTCGCCGCGAAGGAAGCCGCGGAGATCGTGGTCATAGAGGAGTTCCTGCCCAAAGCGCTCGACGAAGCGGGTCTGGCCAAGCTGGTCGCGGAGACCCTCGCCGAACTCGAAACCACCCTCGGCCACAAGCCCAGCCAGAAAGAGATGGGCCCAGCCATGAAGGCGGTACAGACCAAGCTGCAAGCCGCAGGCGTACGCGCCGACGGCAAAGCCGTCAGCGAACTGGTGAAGAAGGCGCTAGCCACTTAGCCTTCAATAGCTTTCGCCTTGGAACTCGAGGCATTGGCCGCAAAATGTTAGATCTGCGACAAATGACAACCTATTAATAGTCAAACTGAACTAAATGGCAATATGAACATTGCCGTTCCTGCATCAGCGCGCCCCGTAACTGAACAGGGAGTCAGCCTTTCCCCGCAGAATCGTCACCCTTCCGAAACTAATCCCCCCACTCGGGGTTTGCTGCATTAGCCCTCCCCCGGTTCTGCCGGGATGCTCTGGCTGGTACGTGCCGGACCCCGCAGGCAATGGGAAGGGCGCGGCCGTTAAAGGGCTCCAGACGAGTGGTCATCCGGCGGCCGTAGCCCGGAACGGACTGTGAGGGATCATGAAAACCGCATCGAGGTCGCGCGCGCTTTTTTCGAACGTGGCAGGCGCAGCAATCGTCTCCGCAGTTGTCGCTCTGGCCGCCGCACCCGCGTTCCTCACCGCCCAGCAGCCCTATCAACCTTATTCCTATCCGGCTTCGCCTTATGGCGCAGCCCCGCAACCCTCCCCGCAATACGGCTACGCGCAGCCGCAGTACCAGCAACCGCAGGTTCAGCAACCTCAGTACGGCTACCCGCAGTATCAGCAGCCGCAAGCTCAGCAGCCCTCCCCGCAACAGTCTTACGCCGCACCATATCCCGATCAGGGAACCCCGTATCCCGATCAGCAACTGTCCCAGCCCGCTGCCCCGCCGCAGTCTCTCAGCGCCGACCAGCTTGAGCAGCTTCTCGCGCCTATCGCACTTTATCCCGACGCACTTTTGGCGCAGATTCTCACCGCGTCCACCTATCCCGCGCAGGTAGCCGTGGCCGACCAGTGGTTGCAGCAGATGCGCGCGCAAGGCTATGGCGCGCCCGACCAGATTGCCGCGGGAGCCGATGCGCAGGGCGACTGGGATCCCAGCGTCAAAGCGCTAACGGCCTTCCCCGACGTGCTCGACCTGTTGAACCATGACCTCGGCTGGACCACGGCCCTCGGCGACGCCTACTACAACCAGCCGCAGGACGTGATGCAGACCGTTCAAGTGTTGCGCGATCGCGCCCAGCAGGCCGGCAACTTGCAAACCACGCCCCAGGAAGACGTGACCAGCAACCAGGGTTACATTGACATTGCGCCGCCCAACCCGGAAGTCGTCTACGTTCCCACTTACGATCCATGGGATGTGTACGGCGCGCCCATTGCCCCCTATCCCGGCTTCTCGCTCGTCGGCGCGCTAGGTTCCTTCTTCGGTGGCCTGCCCATTCAGTACGGCCTCAGCTTTGCGCTCGGCGCCTTCGAGCACACGCCCTTCGGCATGATGGCGTGGGGCCTCGACTGGCTCGGTCACGCCGTGCTCTTCCATCACTCCGGCTACTTCACCGCGAGCGCCTCAGTGCACGACTGGGGCCTGCCCCGCGGCGGACCACGCGCGTATAACGGCGCCTACAGCGGCTGGCGTCAGAATGCCCGCGCGCCCGGCGGCTACAACAATTCCTATCGGTCGTATGGTGGGTCGCAAAACTCGTATCAAAACTCGAACCAGCGCAGCGGCGCGTACAGCAATCGCGCACCGGCGCAGAACTTCGCGCGGCAGCCCGAATCAGCCCGCGAGCCCGCACGCACCGATGCGTATTCGTACCGCGGCGCACAGCAGCCGGCGTACGGCAACACGCATCCCGCGCTTCCCGCGCAAAACTACGCATATCATCCGCAAACCTACCCCAACCGCGCGCAGACGTATTCGAATCCCGGGTACCTGAACCGGTCGCAGCCCTTCAGCAATCCTGGGTACGGCTACGCGAACCGGTCGACACAGTCTTATTCTGGACAGGCTTACCCGCAGCAGAATTACGCCGCGCGACCCGGACACGGATATAGCAACGGGTACACGAATTCGTATCCGTCCTATCGCGCACCACAGTCGAATTCGCGCGCCTATTCCGGCCGCTCGTATGAGCCCTACGGCAATTCCATGGCACGCAATGAGTCCGGCGGTTTTCGCGGCTTCAGTCAGAAGCAACCGAAGTTCAGCGCGCCAAAATACCAAGCTCCAAGGGGCTCCGGCGGTGGTGGGCATTTCAGCGCACCCAAGGCCCCAAAGATGAGTCACTCCAGCGGCGGAGGCGGGCGGCGCCGCTAGTGATTCTTCCGCCTACCGAAGCGGGCTCAATCGCCGACTTGCTAACCCGCTGACTTGCTGACTGGCTAACTCGCCGACTAGCTAAGTTTCCGCGGATGCGCTTCGTGCAACTCGTGGTAAAGCTCGTCGACTTTCTCTTTTGCCCCCGCCAGCGCTTTTCGTCCCGCCGCAGTAATCCTGTACATCTTTCTGCGTTCTCCGTCGCCCTGGTGCACGGCCTTCAACAGCCCCGCGCGCTCCAGCCCGTGCAGCAGCGGGTAAAGCGTGCCCGGCCCGATGCGATAACCGTGATGCGCCAACTCTTTCATCATGGCCAGGCCGAAGATCGGCTCCTCGCGCGCGTGCAGCAGCACGTGAATGCGAATCAGCCCGTCGAAAAGCTCGCGTTTATGATCCTTCACAGCACCCACTATACAATGATTTGCACAAAATTGTCTTGACGACTATCGAAATTCGATATAACGTGTGCCGCAGAGGACTTGCCCCACGGTACACTCTTCCCTTACCCGGAAAAAATCTTCGCTGCAGCGCGCCGGCAAACGCCTCGGCCTTCTCGCGCTCGCGATCTTTCTTTGTCTCGCATCGCGGCTCCGCGCGCAGGGCCCACCCTACCAAACCGACGACCCCGTCCCGGTCGACCTGCATCACTACGAGTTCTACATATTCGGCGGCGTCGACGGCACTCCGGCAGAGATGGACTCCACCGGCCCGGCCTTTGAGTTCAATTGGGGCGCCATTCCCCGCGTGCAACTACATGCCATCCTGCCCTGGGGCGTAGTGGCTCCGTCGAACAATCCCGTCTATCTACCCGGCGGCACGGGACCCACTGAATTTGGACTCACCGACATGGAACTCGGCGCCAAGATCGCGTTTATCAAGGAGACAAAACACTTTCCGCAGATCGGCAGCTTCACGATGTTTGAAATGCCCACCGGCAACTTCGACAAAGGCCTAGGCGTGGGCAAGGTCTGGTACAAACTCCCCATCTGGCTGCAGAAGAATTCCGGCAAATGGCTCTTTGACGGAGGCGGCGGTTACCAGGTCGTTCCTCAGGCCAATTACCGCGACTTCCCCTACACCGGCTGGCTCATCAAGCGCGAGTTGAGCGAACAGTGGGAGTTGGGCGCGGAAATCTTCGCGCACGGACGCGAGGGCTTTGCCGCCGCGCAAACTGAGCGCTCAGCCATGATCGATGTGGGCGGCTACTATCACTTCAAGCACAATACCAACGAGCAGTTTTTGTTTTGCTACGGCCACTCTGTCGCGGGACAAACCGAAAACTACGCCTACGTAGGCATGTACTGGACGTGGGGCAAGGACAACAAGGACGCATCGCCCAGCGACACGAAGAACTCCGCGGAAAATTTGCTCTTCCCCGCGCCGCCAAACAGGAACGGGCTCTAACCCCGCCGCACCTGCGACGACGGGGATGAAAGGACGCTGTACATGGAAATGACGTCGCGCAGTCTCTGGACCCTCATCCACGGCATGGGCTTCGGTGCGCTCTATTTGTTGGCCTGCTCCGGCGCGCTGGTCGAGCTCTACCGCCGCTATTGCACGCACAACCCGGCGCTGCCCACCGAGCGTGACGAAAAATTCCTCCGCGTTTATCTCGTTTCTATGGCCGCGCTGGCGTGGTTGGCCGTGCTCACAGGCGCGTACATCATCTATCCCTGGTATCGCGCGGTTCCCCCGCCGGGAACGGCAAATCTCGCCGCATTTCCGCAGCGGCTGCTGATGGCAAGTCCCACCACCAGCGGCTGGCACTCCATCGGCATGGAGTGGAAGGAGCATGTGGCTTGGATCGCGCCCATCTGCATCACCATGGCCGCGGCTGTGGCCCTGCAATACGGTCGCGATCTTAAAAACCATCCCCAGCTGCGCGCCGCGGTCCTCGGGTTTGTGTGGACCTCGCTCCTCGCCGCGGGCGTCGCGGGATTCTTCGGCGCCATGATCAACAAGAACGCGCCCGTCGAGGGCGGCCCGGTCATCCACATCGTTCAGGGAGAATCGAAATGAGCCCGCCAAACGCCTCCACTTCCGTCTCATCCGCAACTCGTCCCAACGGCGCCGGCGCAGCGGCCATTCTCGCGGCCGGCATGGGTGCGTTTCTCGTGCCCGTCTTCGCCATCCTGGCCGATCAATCCGCCGCCATCAAAAGCCTGATGATTTTTTGGAAGCCCACGGGGCCGCTCTCCGGCGTCACCACAAGCGCGATTGTGTTGTGGCTTGTGGCGTGGGCGATTCTTTACGCGCGTTGGCGCAACCAGAGCGTCGCTCTTACGCGCGTAAATGCCGCCGCGTTCGCTTTGCTCATCCTCGGGTTGCTGCTCACGTTTCCGCCCATCGCGGATCTGTTCTGAGAAGTACCACCGGTCTCCAGAGGCTGCAGAAAAAGTCCTTGTTAGGTTGCAGAAAAGTCCTTGTTTTGAAAGGGCACGACTTCAGTCGTGCCGCAATGGGCACAAAATCAGTCCGGCCTTTAGGCCCCGAGGGATGTTCCTTAGGAGGTCTGTCGCCACTGGCGAAGTCGCACAAGATCCTCACATCAAAAAACAGCCGGAGCCGCTTGATCCGCGGCCCCGGCGTTCTTGCAGTTGATGCGTCTGTCTTACTGCCAGGCGGTTACAGCCGTGTCGGTCAGCGTGAGCCCGTCAATATGACGAGCCACCAGCACTGTCTGCCCGTTGAATTTGAGCAGGATGCCCACCACGCGAATCGAAGCATTATCCGTGAGGTCGCTGAAGGCGCCGAATCCGTAGCGGAAGTCGCAACCCGTGCCCAGGTAGACGGTGATGGGCGAAGGAATGACCTGCCCCGCAAAGCCCGTCACATTCATCTGGAAAGTGCCTTGCGACGCATTCCTGCTGCCCGCAACGATAGTGCCGTTATAGCCCCAGTTCCGCAGGTGGATGCGCTTCACATCGAAGGGGCTCGCAGTCGGATCGGGCCCGCCAACAGCGATCTCCTGGCCGGGCGTTAGCGCTGCGTCGTTAAAGAGCAGGTTGGTGAAAGCATTGTGCATCCAGTAGATGCCGTATTTCTCATTGCCCGTGATGCTCACGTTGGCGATCCCACCCAATGGAACCTCAGAGAGCTCAGAGGGCAATACGTGGCGAACGTAGAACTGCATATCGGTGGCCGCGCCCGTGGTAGGCGTTACGTAGGTCACCAGGCCGCCTGCGTAGAAGCCTGTGTCGGAGACAATAGCAATTTCGTCCGCATCCAGCGTCTGATCGGCCGGATCGAACTGGCCGGCCACTACCACCACGGCGTTCGTGCCGTCGCTGATCAGTTGGCTCTCCGTTGCACCGCCATCCCACTCCGTCGAACTGGAGATGTTGATGGTGAACGCCTCGCCATGCGGGCCCGTGACCACAAACGAAGTAGCGGTCGCGCTGGTAGGCGCGGTAGTCACCGCTGCGATGAACTCGTCAATGTGTGCACCCTGGTCGGTGCGGGCCACCGTCCTCACGTCAAACGTCGGATCGATCGTGCCCGTAATGTTGCCACCGCTGGTCTCGATGGACTGTCCCAGGTCGAGGTCCATCCGCAGGCCCACCGGCACTCCGCCGGTGGCGCTGACTGTAAGAGAGTTATTCAGCGTAATGTTTACAGTCGATGTCGTCAGCGTTGGCGTAATCATGGAGATAGTTGGCGGCGCGGCGCTCGTGTTCAGGTAGTCGATTTCATTCGACGTCCCCAACTCGATGGTTACGCCAGTGTAGGTTCCCGTCTGAACATCGTTCATATCCACCAGGCCCTGCAAACCGTTGTAGCGGGCAAAGTCCACGGTGACGGGATTCACAAGCAGGTTGTTCGACTTCGTTGTTCCGTTGGTCAGCACGATACTTTCGAGCTGAATCTTAACGCCAACCACAGAAGGTAACGGCGCGGGCGCATCGGTGCCGACCACGAACGCCGGGCCCGTGCTTGAGTTGGATTGCGTTCCGCCATTGCTTGCGACCATGGAACTGCCGCAACCTGCGGTCGCGAGGAGCGCTGCACTAAGAGGCAGCAGCGCCAGCTTCAGGAGCTTTCCAGGTGAATTGGGGGACATAGAGAGGTCGTCGCTTTCTGCGGGCATCCGCGTTGCAAGCTGATCAGCCTCCGGGCGAACCCGGATTGCAGACCCCACCATCCGGAACGGCGCTAAGGTTGCGGGCCAGGTCGCGCACGCATGAACGAACACTGGCTCTCAACATTAGCGGAAAAATCAGCCGTTCCTGGACGAGCTCACACACGGAGCCGCCGTCTGAATTTGCGTACAGCGGCATTATAGAGAGATTGAAGTCACTATCGTGCCGTCGATGAGTAATGACCCCAAAGGATGCAAGAAAGTTGCTAAAAAGTTGAGACTTTTTCTGCCAAACTTTCGTCATACGGGATTGTCGTCGTGCCGCCCTTTTCCCCGTCTACACCCAATTCACTTCAGTTAATCTTCCTCAACCAGATATCGCGGAAGGAGACTTTGCAGGGCGTGCCCTCGATCTGCAACCCGAACAACCCCGAAACCTTGTTCGTCGAAGCCGGATCGTCATCCACCAGCACCGCCATCAACTGCCCGTTGAGAATGTGCAGAATCACGCCACCGCGCGCGATGATGGTGTACTGGTTCCAGTCGCCGTCCTTCACAAACGTGCCCAGTTGGGCGCGATCGCCAATCGTCCCCACCAGGCGCTGGAACTTGCCCGGCTCCGACTCGACCACCTGCCCGCGCCACGCAACGATGCCAAGCGAAGTATTCTGCGAGTAGAGCTGCCCACTATATTGTTTGGCGCGCTCGTTCACCGGGTACCAGAAGTCGGCCTGTGGGCCGATCATCACCCAGCGCGGATCGAGTGGCGGCTCGCCCTTGCCGGCCGTGCGTCCCGGCGGAATTCCCGTGCTGCTGCGGTACTGCACGCCGCTGCCTCCACCCCACTCCACCTTGATCTCGAGCTTAAGGTCGAAGTCCTTCGCCTCCACGCCGTGATAGACAAGGAAAGAATTGCCGGCCACGTGCTCCTTGGTCGAGACGCCCACAATGGCGCCGCCTTCCACGCTCCACACACCGGGCTTCCCATCCCATCCGGTCAGCGTTTTCCCGTCGAAGAGCGAATCGTAGCCGGCGTGGTCGGCAAAGTCCATCGGGTCAGGCTCGATGAAAACTCCATTGCGCTGGCCCGAGATATTCGGTTTCACCTTCAGGAGTTCCGTGCGGTCGGGCGGCGTTGTGCCAGTCTGCGGCTGGGCAGAAGTGGTCTGCGGTGGCGCCGCACTTCCCTGGCTCTGTGCCACGGCCGTCTGAAGCGCGGCAATCAAAACAATCGACGCCGCTCTCATACACATCAACAGCCTGTGACTAATGGCGTGAATGCGGCTTTGAAAGGGCACGACTTCAGTCGTGCCGCCAGAGGCAACCAGAACCCTCGGCTTTAGCCCCTGAGGGACGTACTCGGGCTTGGAGAGTAAGCAAATACTGGCGGCTCTCGGGACAAATAGCATCTTGTTCCGCATAAATGGGCTCCAAAAAACTCGCTGTGCGCGCGCGTCAACCCAACGCCGCTAACTCCGCTCGCTCTTGATCAGTAAACTTCCGACCGCACGCCCGCTGGAATCGGCGTGTTATTCAGCAGGCCCAATTCGCCGGCCAGCCGCTCCAGCCTGGTTCGCGTGGCTGCCGTGGGAGGCACCAGCGGCAGGCGCACGGTATCGCCGCAGCGCCCCATCAGGCTCAACACAGTTTTTACCGGGCTGGGATTCGACTCCCAGAAGTTCGCTTCGAACAACCGCGCAAAGCGCCGCTCCAGATCGCGCGCCTCGTCCCAGCGATTGTCGAGCGCGGCGCGAATCATGCGCGTCACTTCGGCCGGCGCCTCGTTTGAGGCCACGCTGATCAGCCCGTGCGCGCCCACTGCGATGGCCGCAAGCGCCAGGTTGTCGTCGCCCGAGAAAATCTTGAAGCTCCGCGGCAGTTGATGCGCCAGGTCGGCAAACTGCGTGACCTTGCCGCTGGCTTCCTTAATGGCCTCGATGTTTTTCGCCGCTGCGGCCAGCCGCGCCACGGTTTCCGGCTCCAGATTCGCAGCCGTGCGTCCCGGCACGTTGTAGACGCACACCGGCAGCGGATCCACTTCGCGCGCCAGCGCCAGAAAGTGCTGGAACTGCCCCTCCTGCGTCGGCTTGTTGTAATAAGGATTGGCCGAAAGCACCGCAGCCAATCCGGGCACGCGCTTGAGCAGCGCCGCCTGACGCAATAAAACGCGGGTCGCGTTGTGCGTGCAGCCGCCCCAGACAGGAACGCGCCCCGCCGCCGCATCGATGACGAGACGGACGGTATGCAGCCATTCTTCCTCGTCCAGCGTCGCGGCCTCGCCTGTCGAGCCGCACGCCACAAGAAAATCAATGCCCGACTCGATCTGCCAATTCACCAACGACCGAAGCGCCGGCTCGTCCACCGATCCATCCGCGCGAAACGGCGTCACAATTGCGGTACCACAACCCGTCGTTTCCATAACAGGTCAAGTGTATAACGGTTCGATGACACTGATGCGAAGGCCGAGCGAGGCCGTCCGCGCCCCAAAATCGGATTTTCCCGGGAGACCGGTCTCGCCGCGCTCGTGTAACATGATCCCAAGAACTTACAACACAACCACCATGAACCACGTCGAACGTTTTCGCGCCCTCATGAACTTTCAGCCCGTCGACCGCCTGCCCCGCTGGGAGTGGGCCATGTGGTGGGATCTGACCATCGATCGCTGGCACACCGAGGGCCTCCCCGCCAACCTCACCGGCGTCTTCGAAATCGCCGAGTACTTTGGCCTCGATCCCTATCAACAGTTCTGGTTCTCCACCACCGCTCCCACCATCGAAGCCGTGCAGCACCACATCGAAGGCACCGTCGCCAACATGGACGACTACCTGCGCGTTCTGCCCTCGCTCTATCCCAATCACAGTGCGGCCATCGACTCCATGCGTCCCTGGGCCGCCCGCCAGGCCCGCGGCGAAGCCGTCGTCTGGATCACGCTCGAAGGTTTCTTCTGGTTTCCGCGCACCCTGCTCGGCTTCGAAACCATGATGCTCGCCTACGCCGATCAGCCCGAGCTGCTGCACCGTATCAATAGCGATTTATTGGCCTTCAACCTCGGCCTGCTCGAGGAAATCGGCAAAGCCTGCGTACCCACCTTCATGACCATCGCCGAGGACATGTCCTACAACCACGGCCCCATGATTTCGCGCCGCATCTGCGACCAGTTCATGACGCCCTATTACCTGCGCCTGCTCGAACGCGTGAAGGAGATGAACATCCTCACCATCATGGACAGCGACGGCGATGTCACCAGGCTCGTGCCGTGGCTGCAGTCGGTGGGCGTAGAAGGCGTGCTGCCGCTTGAGCGGCAAGCGAAGGTGGACGGCATGGCGTTGCGGGGAGCCTATCCAACCCTGCGCATGATAGGCCACTACAACAAGCTCGTCATGCATCTCGGCGAAGCCGCCATGCGCGCCGAATTCGAACGCCTCGCCCCCATCATGCGCACCGGCGGCTTCATCCCCAGCGTCGACCACCAGACCCCGCCCGCAGTTTCGATCGACGACTACCGCCTCTACTTGCGTCTGCTCGAAGAGTACACCGCGCTCTGACCGTCGCCCCTCATGTGGTGCCTACTAAGATGGCCGCAAATAAAAACCCGTCATCCTGAGCAATCAAAAATCGGATGTCATCCTGAGCGAAGTTTGGCGCATTTCTTGCGCCAAACGGAGTCGAAGGACCTGCGGTTGCATTTGCTTCTGCTTTTTACACACTTCATCTAACCACAATTTACGGGTGCCCCAGGGCTCCACTCTGAGACCTGGGAACCACGAGATTAAATGGGCGAATTCACGCGGCCGAGCCCTAGTTCGCCGACGGCCGCTCCATGTGCTCGGCGACAAACGTATCGACCGGCTCTTTTGCGGGCTCCAGTTTAAGGCCGAGTTGCTCTTCCAGCGCCTTGAAGATCGCCGGGCCCGTCCCGCCTTTATCCGCAGGTGCTTCCTGATCGGACGACCACTTCAATTCAAAATCGAATCTCTTATCGCCCAGCCCAGTCTTGTCGACAACGATGCGCCCCACATAGCTTGGCAAGTTCGCCGCCAGATCCGGAACCGTCCCGGCATGCGTGGTCATTGTCATCGTGGACCCTCCGCTCTGACCGGCATCGCCATACATAGCAAAGGACCTCAATTCAGTGAATCCCTTCTCATCCGGCGCAGCTTCTTTCATCTTCAATCCGCCCTTGGCAATCACCAGGTCGTAAACCGGCAATTCCTTCACCTCCCGCCGCATCTTCAGCTGGCAGCGGTCGGCGAGCGTCGCCTGCGACATGATCTGCTGCTGCTCCCAAATCTCCTTTGGCGAAAGCTTCTTCCAGGCTTCAGCCGTGTCCTCGTCCACCCGCGCCGAAACACTGTAGTGGCCCGTCTTCACCCACTCCGGCAGTCCCGAAATCTGGCTATCCAGCACGATCCCGTAGGCCTGGTAAACCAGCCAGAACAGCGGCATGTTCGTATAGTCAAACCCGTTGGGGAGGCTCTTCCATCCACTGTTGCGATCTCCCGGACTTGCAAGCTTGATCGACACAACCTCGTATGCCGGCACCTTCACGCTCGCATCCTGCGGACCAGTCGCGTTCGTTTGTGCCTGCAGAGGTATAGCTACGCCGCCCAGAGCCAGGACGGCGAAAAGCAGCACAGCCGGCGAGCACCGGCCGCAATCAAGCTGCATGAACATAGGTTGATCTCTGGCCGGAATTATAACTCCGCGAAGATCTCGCGGAACTCCCACGCGCCAGACTTCCCTGCCAGCCACTCAGCACCGCGCACCGCACCCAGCGCAAAGCCGCGCCGGCTGTGCGCATCATGCCTCAGTTCGAGCACATCGCAGTCGCTCGTAGCGCGCACCAGGTGCTCGCCCTTGGCGTCACCCACGCGGTGCGACTCAATGGGCACGTCGATGCCCGGCCGCACGCCGAGAATGATCTCCTTGAGCGTAATCGCCGTGCCCGAAGGCGCATCGAGCTTGGTCACGTGATGCGTCTCCTCAATAGAGAACTTGTAACCTTCGAGCTTCGCCAGTTCCGTCGTCAACTGAAACAGCTTTTGCACGCCGATGGAAAAATTGCTCCCGTAGAGCAGCCCGCCGCCACGCTCGATGGCGAGCGCCTTCATGTCGTTGACTTTGTCATACCAGCCGGTAGTTCCCACCACGATGTGCCCGCCCAGCGCCAGTATCGCGCGCATGTTTTCCGCGGCCGCTTCGGGAGCAGTGAAGTCGATAACAACATCCACGCCGGCCAGGTTGGGAGCAGTCAGCGCAGAAGCATGCGGATTATCGTTGATATCGAGCGCCCGCACGCCGTGGCCGCGCTCCCGCGCCACCTCGGCCACCAGGCTGCCGGTTTTTCCCTTGCCCAGAACCAGAATCAGCATCGGTTCCTTTAGGATCGTGGCCCGTGATTCGTGTTTCGTGTTTCGTGGTCAGATGGCGCCGCACGGTCTACGAGCCACGAATCACGAACCACGAGTCACGATTTCCTGATCACTGACCACTGATCACTGACAACTGCTTCCTCGCTTCCACGTCGAAGATCTCCGGATCGGGCTCTTTGAAGAACGCCGCGTGCAGCGAGCGCACCGCCTCATCGGCGTCGTCCTCTTCGATCATGAAGCTCATATTAATTTCGCTAGCGCCCTGCGAGATCATGCGCACGTTGATGTGACGGATGGCGTTGAACACCTGCGCGGCCATACCGTTCTGTCCGCGAATGTCCTCGCCCACCAGGCAAATCAGCGCCTTCTTGCCCTCGTAAGTCACGTCGGCCAGCGTCTTCAAGTCGGCGTCAATCTGGGGCAGGCTCGCATTGGAATCGACCGTGACGGAGATCGAAACCTCGCTCGTCGACACCATATCCACAGGGCACTTGTGCTTATCGAAGATGGCGAACATCTTGCTCAGGTAGCCGTGCGACATGAGCATGCGGCTGGCCACGATGTCGATGATGGTCAGTTTTCTTTTCACGGCGATGGATTTAAACGGGCTCTTGCAGTGCGGCGCCACCGAGATGATGCGCGTGCCTTCGCACGCGGCGTTGCGGCTGTTGAGCACCAGCACGGGAATGTTCTTTTTTACGGCGGGCAGAATTGTCGCCGGGTGCAGCACCTTGGCCCCAAAGTAGGCCAGCTCCGCCGCTTCTTCAAAACTGATCACCTTCACGCGCAGCGCGTCGCTGCACACCCGCGGATCGGCGGTCATAATGCCGTCCACGTCGGTCCAGATTTCGATGGTCTCGGACTCGAGCGCGCCGCCCACCAGGGCGCCGGTGTAATCCGACCCGCCACGGCCCAGCGTCGTGGTCAGTCCGGCTTCGTTTGACGCGATGAATCCGCCCATCACCGGGACCCTGCCCTCGCCCAGCAGCGGCAGCAGCTTTTCCTGCGCGCGCTTCTCGATGATGTCGTCGAGCGGCGCCGCCTTCTGAAACTCCGAGTCGGTGACGATGATTTCGCGTGCGTCCACATGCGCCGCGTCGATGCCGCGCTCGCGGAAGGCCGCGGCCACAATGCGGCTGGAAAGCCGCTCGCCGTAACTCACAATAAGGTCGGAGATGCGCGGCGTGAGCTCGCGAATCGCCGCCAGGCCGCGCAACACTTCATCGAGCGTGGCGAATTTTTCGTCGATGGTGCGAGCCAGAGAGGCACCTTCGGCCGCGTCCTTCACCAGGTCGCACGCCGTGTCGCGATGTCGCGCGCGCAAGCGCGAACTGATGGCCAGTGCCCCGGCGCGATCGCCTTGCGAGGCCGCGGAAGCGGCGCGCAGCAACTGGTCGGTCACCTTGGCCATGGCGCTCACCACCACCACGGGGCTCTTGCCCAAGGCCACGCGCCCGGCCACAATGCCCGCGGTGCGCCCAATCGCCTCCGCATCCTCCACCGACGTGCCGCCAAACTTCATCACTACCAGCTTCATGCGAAATCCAACCTAGCTCTTAGCTTTCAGACCAGTGCTCCGTGCCCCATCCTTTCGCCAGCCTCATCGGCGAAAGGATGGGACACCGCAATGTCACGCGCGCGCTGTCGCTACCACAACCGGCTCCAATTTCCCCAGGCTCGCCAGCATCTCGGCATTCAAAATGGTTGCGCCGGCCGCCCCGCGCACGGTGTTGTGCGAGAGCAGCACAAACTTCCAGTCCAGCACATTGCACGGGCGCAGCCGCCCCACCGTCACGGCCATGCCGTTGCCGCGATTGCGGTCGAGCCGCGGTTGCGGCCGGTCGACGAGCGGCGTCCACTCGACGGGCTGAGCGGGAGCGAAGGGGAGATCCTGGCCGGCGAGGGGGCGGAACTCGGCCCAGGCCTCGATGATCTCCTCGCGCGTAGCCTGTTTGCTGAGCTTGACGCTAACGCAGACGGTGTGGCCGTCGACCACGGGAACGCGATTGCAGCTTGCGCTCATGCGGGCGGGCAGCGGCTTTACGGCTTGGCCGTCCAGCTTGCCCAGCAACTTGAGCAGCTCCTCTTCCATCTTCTCTTCTTCGTTATTGATGAAGGGGACAACGTTGTCGAGAATGTCCATCGAAGCTACGCCGGGGTAGCCGGCGCCCGAAACCGCCTGCATCGAGGTGGCAAAGATCTGCTCGACGCCAAAGCGGTCGACGATCGGCTTGAGAGCCAGCACCGGGCCCATCACCGTGCAATTTGAGTTGGTCACAATGTAGCCGCCCGACTCCTTGCGCGACGGCTGCTCTTCGATCAGGTGCAGATGATCGGCGTTCACCTCGGGAATCACCAGCGGCACGTTGGGCGCCATGCGGAAGGCGCTCGAATTCGAGATCACGGCGCAGCCGGCCGCGGCAAACTTCGGCTCCATCTCCCGGGCAATGGCCGCGTCCACGCTGGCAAAGATAATCTTCGGTGCGCTATCCGGCTCGGCCGGCGACACAACCATCTTCGCGATCCGCTCCGGCAGCGGCGTGTCCAGACGCCACTTGGCGGCCTCGCCATAAGGCTTTCCACTCGACCGGTCGCTGGCCGCAATCCAGGTCACCTCGAACCAGGGATGGTTTTCGAGCAATTGAATGTAACGCTGGCCGACCATTCCGGTCGCGCCCAGGATGCCTACAGGATGTTTGGTTTTCATGGCCTTGTACTTACTTAGTGTACAAGAGGTCGAGTGTGCGCGCAGCCTTTGCGGCACGCGCCGCCCCTACTGCCGCGGCAGTTTTGGTCGATAAGAACAGAGAGGAGTCCTTGCTGGATGAACCTGCGCCAGATGACTGGATTGGGAGGGTCGAACCCCACGGAGAAAAAAGCGATCGAGCTTCCCAACCCCGAGCGCGTGCTGACCCTGGTCGTGGAAGGCGCCGCGTTGGGCGTTCCTGAAGTCGACGTCGAAACCTACAAGGAGTTTCGCGCCAATGTCGCAAGGCTCGCCTTGCAGCTCCCCGACCGGCTGCCGGAAGAGGAGAAGCTCGCGCAGGTGCGGCTCGTGCTTCGCGAGTTCGAAAACTATCGCAGCCGCAGTGAAGCCGAGTCGCGAAACCGCACCACAGAGTGGCGCGCGGTGGTTGCGTTTCTCTTCCGCGAACTTTTGGGGAGCCTGGGCATCGCTGCTTCTGCGTCTAATCCCTCTGGGCTGATTCACAAGCTGGCGGGCGTGACCACAGCGCAAAATATCCAGAAGTTTCAAGATCGGCTGGAGGCTTTTCTGCATCCCGCGGGCGCTGCATCCGCTCCCGCCGAAGCCTCGCAGTTTCGCACTGCCGACCACTCCACAGAAAACCTCAATGCCGCCGGCCTGCGCGGCGGCGGCAGCGCCATCGAGCACGTCAAGCGACTCCTCGAAAGCGGCGACAAGGCATTCATCGTCCTCTTTCGGTTGAGCTGCCTGAACATGATCAACCAGCGCTTCGGCCCGGAGGCAGTCGAGGACTGCCTGATGGCCGTCTCCGCGTTTCTCACCGAGAGCCTCAACTCCGACGACGCCATCTATCACTGGAGCGATTCCTCGCTGCTGGCCATTTTGCTGGGCCGCGCCAACGATCAGATTCTTACTGCTGAATTAGAGCGCATCGCCATGCAGAATCGCGAAACCACCGTCAGCATCGGCGGCCGCGCCACCGTGCTGCGCATTCCCATCACATTTGACCTGACACCCATCGAGCAGCTGAAAAGCGCCGACGATCTTTACAAAATTACCTTGCTGACCAGCGGCGGGAGAACGCGATGAATGACAATTCTCGAGCCGCTTCCACTCCGGCCGCGCCAAGGCCAACACTCAACCCCGCCCGCAGGGCAATGCTTAATATCGACCATCTGCCTCTGCCCTATGTGGAGATGGACGCGCGGGGAATTATTACACGCGCCAACCGCGCAACCCTCGCTCTGCACCATCCCGAACAGGGCGAGCTCATAGGCAAAAGCGGATGGGATCTGCTCGCCATCGATGAAAAAAATCGCAGCACCGCCGCCTTTCTTTCGCTCATGGTCTCGGGCGAGGAGCCCCCCGTCATCTGCCGTTCCATCTTCGATCGCTCCGGCAAATTCCGTACCTACGAGATCCACCGCAGCATCATTCGCACCGCCGCTGGAAAGCCGGCGGGCGTGCGCATGATCTTCATGGATGTGACCGAGAGAAAGAATGCGATGGAGGAAATGCAGCGCACATGTCAGTGGCTGGAGAGCGCCATGCAATCCGTGGCCGATGCCGTGATTCTCACCGACGCGCTGGGCGTGATCCGCTCCGTGAATCCTGCCGCGGAGCGACTCTCCGGTTGGAGCACAAACGACTTGATCGGCATGGCGATCGACGAGCTCCTGCCGATTCAGACGCGTCCCTGCGGCGGCAAAGCTGTGCTCAGTCTGCAAGTCATGCTGGAGCTGCCCTCGAGCGGTATGGCAACCCTGATGACGCGCGAATCTCAGCAGATCCAAGTGGAGATCAGCACTTCGCCGATTCTGGACAAGAACAACGGCTCCGTGAGCGGCGTGGCAGCGATTCTGCGCCGCGTCGACGAAAATATTTGAAACCAAGCTGAGCGGGACTTCGATCGCGCCGGTTTTTCTTGTTCCCTCGGTCCCTTGTTCCCTGCCGGGGTCCCCGGCGGGCGATTCATGCCCGCTGGGGTGGCTTGGTCCCTGTTCTTATCCCATCGCGGCCAGCACGGCTTCGGTGAATTGCGTAGTCCCCGCCATGCCGCCCACGTCGCGCGTCAAGGACCGGCGCTCGGCGTACACCGCTTCCAGCGCCTTCTGCGCCTTGTCCGCCGCGGCCGTTTCATCCAGATGCCGCAGCATCAGAATCGCCGACTGCAGCAGCGCCGTGGGATTAGCCACGTCCTTGCCTGCAATGTCGGGCGCGGAGCCATGCACCGCCTCGAAGATGGCGCAGTTCACGCCGAGATTCGCGCCCGGCGCCAGCCCCAGGCCGCCCACAAGGCCAGCGCACAGGTCGCTCACAATGTCGCCGTAGAGATTCTCAAGCAGCAGCGTGTCGTACTGGAAGGGGTTCATCACCAATTGCATGCAGGTGTTGTCAATCAGGTGCTCGCCATAAGTAATAAGCGGATATTCCTCGGCCACCTTCCGCGCGCAGCGCAGAAACAGCCCGTCCGAAAGCTTCATGATGTTGGCTTTGTGGATGGAGTGAATCTTTTTGCGCCCATGTTTGCGCGCGTACTCGAACGCGAAGCGCGCGATGCGCGTCGATCCCTTCTCCGTGATCACCTTGATGCATTCCACCACGCCCGGAACCACCTCGTGCTCCAGCCCCACGTACTCGCCCTCGGTATTTTCGCGCACAATCACCAAATCCACGCCGGGATATTTGGTGTCGAGTCCAGGCAGATTGCGGATGGGCCGCAGATTCGCGAACAGATCGAATTTCTTGCGCAGCGTGACGTTGATGCTCTTGAAGCCGCCACCAATCGGCGTCGTCACCGGCCCCTTCAGCGCCACGCGATTCCGTTCGATCGACTCGTAAAGCGCCGCGGGAATGTACTCGCCGTGAATCTCGAAGGCCTCGGCGCCGGCCGCAAACCGCTCCCACTCAAACTTCGCGCCCGTGGCCTCGAGAATGCGCACCACCGCCTGCGTAACTTCCGGCCCAATGCCGTCGCCCGGAATCAGCGTAACTCTGTGTGTCTTGGATTCTGACATAGCTCCCAGTCTTTCGCTTCGAGCTCCCAGCCTCTAGCTCTTATTGTCCTCTCTCTTAAGTTCGCGACACAAATACCGCCGTCATCCTGAGCGACAAATCCAGAATGTCATCCTGAGCGAAGTGGGCCGCGCTTTGCGCGGCCCACGCAGTCGAAGGACCTGCGGTTGCCTTTGCTTTTGCCTTTCTTACGATCGCAGCCGAACAGCTAGCTTTTCTTCTTCCCGTGACTCCCCAGCAATCCCTCCAGCTCCTCCTTGAACTCGCGCACATCCTTGAAGTCGCGATACACACTCGCAAAGCGGATGTACGCCACCGTGTCGAGTCCTTTGAGGTGCTGCATAATAAGTTCGCCGACTTCGGAAGTCGTGCGCTCGCGCTCCGGCGCATCCACAAGAAACGCTTCCGTCGCGTCGACGATTTTTTCCAGTTGGCTCGACGCAACCGGCCGCTTCTCGCACGCCCGCAGCAGGCCGCTCAGCACTTTTTGCCGATCGAAGCGCTCGCGGCGCCCGTCTTTCTTCACCACCATGTAGGGGATCTCGTCGATGCGCTCGTAAGTCGTAAAGCGTCGGCCGCACTTCTCGCACTCTCTCCGCCGCCGGATCGAGTCGGCCTCTTTGCTCTCGCGCGAGTCCACCACCCGGTCCTGCCCGAAACCACAATATGGACATTTCATCTTCAGGCTGATTTTACGGCATCCATCGCCGATCCGGCGCAGCCAGTGGCGAAACGGTTCGAAGTTGTCGCGAAAGTGGGTTCGAAGCTGTTTTGAAAGGGCACGAGTTTACTCGTGCCGTGAATGCGCAAGATGGCTGCGGGCTTCAGCCCCTGAGGGACGGTTTCCATCAAACAGACCCACCACTGCCGCAGCCCTCGCCGTCAGCCCGGGCGCCCGGCAACCAACGGGTCGCCGTTCGCCGTCTGCTTCGCCCTCGCCGTCAGCCCATCTTTCGCCGTCGTTTCCAACTCGCCCCGGTAGCGCGGCAAGCTCCCCGGATAGTTCTTCTGCAGAAACTCGATCAGCTTTTCCCGCACCAGGCAGCGCAGATCCCACGCGTCGCCTCCATTCCGCGCGTCCATCAGCGCGCGCAACTGCAGCGTGTAGTGGTCCATGTCCGACACCTGCAGCACGCACACCTTTCCTTTCCACAGCGGCGTCGATTCCAGAATCCGCCTGAGCTCCGCGCGCACCGCTTCCACGGGCGCCGTATAGTCCGTGTAAATGTAGGAGTACGCCAGCAGGTCGGCGCTGGTGCGCGTCCAGTTCTGAAACGCATTGGTGAGGAAGTAGCTCACCGGCAACACCAGCCGGCGCAGGTCCCAGCAACGCACCACCACGTACATCATGCCGATCTCTTCAATCCATCCCCACTCGCCGTCGACCACTACCGCGTCGCCCATCCTGAAAGGCTGTGCAAACGCGATCTGTGCGCCCGCGATCAAATTGGCCAGCGTGTCCTTCATAGCCATGCCGATCACCAGGCCGGCTACGCCCGCCGAAGCCAGAATACTCACGCCGATGTGCTTGATCTCGGGAAAAGTCATCAGCCCCATGGCCAGGGCGACCACCGTCACCAGGATCACGGCCATGCGGTGCACCATCTGGAACTGCGTCTGCACCCGCCGCGCTATCAGGTTGTCGTCCACGTCGACGCGGTAGCGCGCCGTCAGAATATCCTTGGTCACTTCGATGAACAGAATGGCCAGCCACGCCAGCGCGGCGATGAGCCCCAGCCCCGCCAGGTGCTCCAAGCCCAGTTTGAAATTTGGCGGCAGCGACAAGCTCGGCACAATCGCCAGCACGGCCACCAGCGGCAGAATCCACAGCGATGGCCGCTGTCCGTGCCTCACCAGCGACTGGCCCAGCACCGTCCCCTTGCGCCGCGTCAGCCGCCGCAGCGCAATCAACGCAATCGCGCGAGCCACCAGCGCCGCAACGATCGCCGCAGCCAATATGCCCGCCGACCACAACACGTCCCGCCAACTACTCTCGAGATATCGCATCCGAAACATTCCGGCGTCCGTCCCTCGCTCTCCGTCCGGTTTTCCTGTCCTTATATGTTTCCGATGCGCATCCTCGCGTTCCGGGTGCCCGATGCCTCCTCTCTCATGAGCAATCAATAAAGCAATCAAGAATAGGCTGCCATCCTGAGCGACAAGAATCGCATGTCATCCTGAGCGACAAAAATCGCATGTCATCCTGAGCGACGCGTGGCCCGAATTCGGGCCTCGCGGAGTCGAAGGACCAGCATCTCGCGGCTTCGGCTTAAGCTACGAGATTCGAGGACACCACACTTGTTCCCTTGTTCCCTCGGTCCCTTGGTCCCTGTCTTTACGCCGCTTCGCCATGTCCCGCGCACTGCATTACGCCTAGGAACCGCACCCACGGTCCCACCGCTTCGCGCACCTGGTGCGCCATGATCCGCGAAATCTGGTGCAGGTGCGTCAAATCGTGCGCCGCCCACGTGGCCAGTAGCTCAGACAATGTGACCGAGCCCAGTCTCGGATGCTTTGCCCGCCGTTCCAGATCCTGCGCCGTCAGCTTCAGCGCACGCAATTCCTCCAGGCCCTTCGCCCGCGCCCGCGCAAACTCGTCGAGCAATTGCGGCAGCGTCTTGCCTCCCTTGTAGCGCAAATGCCCCTCGCGATCGAAGGGTGGAAAGGGCTGCGTCTCGTCCACATGCAGAATGTGCCGGGCCCGAGGCATCCAGTTCTCGTTTTCGCAGTGGATCAGGTGCGCGATCACAGTGCTCACGCTCCATGTGCTTTCGCCTTCGTTGCTTTCTGTCCACACCTCCGGCAATCCGCGCAGCAACGCATCCACCGCCCCCGGCGTCCGCTCCAGCAGCGCCATCGTATTCTCAAGTTCGTGCCCCATTTCAATTCTCCTTAGCAAGAATGCATCCCAACTATTAACTGCTCCCGGATCCCCTGCTCCATGTTTCACTCATTCACTCCGTCATTTCTTCACTTCTTTCACTCTTTTCACTTCTTTCACCCTTTTCACTTCCTTCACTCTTTTCACTTCCTTCACTGCCATCAAAAACAACAACGGCCCGGGAACTCGCGTTCCCAGGCCGCTGCCGGTGATCTGTTGGGATTGGACTAAGGCCATCGCGCTTCTGCGATCGCCAGGGCCATGACAGAGAAACCTCCGCCAGGTCTTACCTGAGTCTTGGGCGCGATGCCCTAGGCCTCAGTCACCTCACGTAAGTTACAACTCGAAGAATCTTTGCTCATAGGCTGGATCAACCTCCTTTCCCGTGTAAAAACAAACTAAGACGAATGCCTCTGCAAAGTCAAGCGCGGCGTAGGATGTTCAGGATTCGAAGTCACTGAAAGTCCGCTCACCCAAAACGACCTAGGCAGCTATTCTGATGGTGTGCCACCGAGCATTCCATATTTGCTGGGGCTAAGGACAGTTCCCGAGCGCCTGCCCGAGGAAGGGCCTTTCCCGTTCAACCTACCATTTGTACCGGCCCTCGATCTACGCTTCGAAGCGCCTGTGACATTTTTCGTGGGCGAGAACGGCACGGGAAAATCCACGCTCCTTGAAGCCATCGCGGCAATGAGCAGGCTCCCGGTTTCCGGGGGCAGCCGAAGTGAACTTGCAGCCGCTCATGGTCCAGAAAAAGAAAGCTCCCTCTCGCGAGTGATTCGACCTGCCTTTCGGCAGCAGCCGAAGGACGGCTTCTTTTTAAGAGCGGAATTCGCCGCGCACTTCGCCTCCCTGCTGGAGGAGCGGGAAAAGGACCCGAGTTTTCTGGGGAATCCCTATCAGATTTACGGAGGCCGGTCGCTGCACACGCGTTCCCACGGCGAGGCCTTCCTTGCCATTCTTCAGAACCGCTTTGAAAAAGGCTTATTCCTACTCGATGAGCCGGAGTCGGCGCTCTCGCCCCAGCGGCAACTTGCTCTCCTCACCCTGATCTACGACCTCGTCGGCGCTGGTGATGCGCAGTTCATCATCGCTTCCCACTCACCGATTCTCATGACCTATCCAGGCGCCCAGATAGTCAGCTTTGATGAGGAGAATCTGCGCGGAATTGCGTTCGAGCAGACCTCCCACTATCAAGTGACGCGAGGAATCCTCGAACACCCCGAAGGATATTGGAAGTACCTCTCAGAACCGGATGAAAAAACACCCTAGTGTCCCGAGTCTGAAATTCGCACCACAATGATCTGTCATCCTGAGCGAAGTTTGCCGCGTTTTGTGCGGCAAACGGAGTCGAAGGACCTGCATTTGTTTTTCAACGATCTCCAGACTCACCACCCTAGCAGGCCTTGTCCCGGCACAACCGCTCCGCCCACTTGCGGATCGCTTCAGGCGTCACGCGCTGGCCCGCGGCCTCACTCGCCGCCAGTTGAATCGCCAGGCTGCCCACCGTCGAGCTTTCGGTTTCACCGATCTCGACCTTCAATCCCGTCTGCTTCTCCGTCAGTTCGATCAATAATTTATTGCGAGTCGCTCCGCCGATCATATGAATGCGGTCCAGCTTGCGGCCAAGCATTTTTTCGAGGTTAGCAAGCGCCGAGGCGTAACGCAGCGCCAGGCTCTCGAAGATTGTCCGCGCAAAGAGCGGCTCGTTGCCTGCCACATCGGGAATAACGTCGAATCCCAGCCGCGCCAATTCCTTGTTAATACGTTCCGGCATGCCGGAATCGAGCATCAGCGTCGGCGCATCCATGTCGAGCACGCCATCGGTGCTGCGATCGGCAGACTCTTGGACAAGTGTCTCAATGGACCATGGCCTTCCCTCCGCCGCCCAGCCATCCATGCACTGCTTCAACACCCACATGCTATTGATGAGCGAGTGAAACAGCAGCCCGCCGCCCGCCGCTCCGATATTGGTGTACCCGGCGTCGAAGGCGTGCCGCGTGGTGACCGGCGTTTGCGTGACTGTGCCCACCAGCGACCATGTGCCCGAACTGATGTACGCCGCCGAGCTCAGATCGGTGGCAATGCCCGCGATGGCGCTCGCCGTGTCGTGCGTGGCCGGCGCAATAATTTGCGTGGCGCGAAACGCATCGAGCCCAGCCAGTGGTCCAATAATCGGCCCCAGCACCGTGCCGGTCGGCATGATCGGCGGCGCCGCTTCCACTGACAGGCCCAGCATCTCGAAAAGCGCCACGTCCCACGTGCCGGTCTGCAGATTCACGAGGCCGGTGTGGCTGGCATTGGTGTACTCGCCCACGCGCCGCCCGCTCAACCAGTAAAGAGCGAACTCCGGAAACATGACCCACGGCGCGCGCTTGTCGATTCCCGCCGCGGGATCGGCCATGAGCTGATACACGGTGTTGAGATTGAGCGGGTACGCACCCGTGCGCTGATAAATGTCGAAGGCAGAAATGATCGCGTCCGCAGCCTGCTTGCTTTTTACCGTGCGCTCATCGCGATAACAGAAGGGCTCGCACAGCATCGCGCCATCGGGCGCCAGGCGCACGTAGTCGACCGACCAACTGTCCACACCAATCGATGCGATGCCTTCAGGCGCGGCTGCCGCGGCCTTGCGCAGACCCTCTTCGAGGCCCGCCAGAATCTGATCGAGCGGCCAATAAAGCGTGTCACCGCGATGTTTGGGCCCGTTGGGAATGCGATGGATCACTTCGACTGCCGGTTGTCCGTCCACCCAGCGAAGCAGGCTTACCCGGCAGCTCTCCGCGCCTAAATCAATGGCAACACGAGCAGGATCTTGCATGACTGCAGCAGTTCCCCATTTCCTTCAGCGCCCGTCCTCAACGTTGAAACGCCTCGGTCAGTCCGCCGTCCACGGGAATAACGTGTCCAGTGGTGCAGCGCGCCCGAGGACTGGCCAGGAAGAGGATAGCTTCCGCGCAATCGGCCGTATCGATGGCCTTATTGGTCAAGGTGCGCTCGGCGTAAAACACGGCCAGACGGCTGCGAAGCTCCTCATCGCTGAATGTTTCCCGGAAAGGAATATTGTACTTCTTCAGCGACGCGACCAGCCGGTCGTGCCCAAACATATTCGATCCCTTCACCACCGTGGCCGGGCTGATACCGTTGACGCGCACGTTCGGGCCCATGCTCACCGCCAGCTCGCGAATCAGGTGCGACAGCGCCGCCTTGCTCACGTCGTAGGCCTCGCTGCCGCGCTTGGCCACCACCGCGTTCGCAGAACTGGTGAAGACGATGTTGCCATGCAATCCCTGTTCCTCAAAAAGCTTGGCTGCCTCGTCGGCCAGCAGGTAATTCGCGGTGACATTAATGGCCATGGTATCGGCCCACATCTCGTCGGAAATCACGCCGTCGTGTGTAGCCGGAAACACCGCCGCGGTGTTGATGAGAATATCGATGCCGCCGAATGCCAGTGAAGCCGCGGCCAGCATCTTGCGAATCGATTCGCGGCTGCGAATGTCCACCGGCGAGCTGCCGGTAAACTCCACCGGCGTCACCGAACCCAACTCCATGGCCACGTGCGCCGCGCCCTCGGCATTGAGATCGGCAACAAAAACGTGCGCGCCGCGCGTCGCCGCCAGGTGCGCCACTTCGCGGCCAATGCCGCTGGCCCCGCCCACCACCAGCGCCACGCGCCGGCTTAACTCCTTCTCCGCCGGCTGGCGGCGAATTTTTGCCTCCTCCAGCGCCCAGTACTCAATGCGAAATGCCTCCACCGCCGGCAGCGCCACGTAGTTCGAAAAGACTCTGAAGCTCGCAGGATCCATTCCTGGCGGGCACTGTGGGACGGTTCCCTCAACCGAACCGGGGCCCCCGGCGAGCGATCTTTGCTCGCTGGGGTGGACATCGCCCTCGCCCAGCAGGCTCGCGCCCTCCATCACGTGAATGGCGTTGGCATAGAACTCGCCCGTGATGCGCGCCTCGATCTTGTTCTTGCCGAAGCTGAACATGCCCATCCCCGGAATCAGAACCACCGTGGGGCTGGGATCGCGCAACGCCGGCGAATCCTCTGTAGCAAATGTCTTGTAATACGCGCGGTATTGGTCGCGATATTCCGACAGCGCGATATCGATCTGATTCTTCAATCCGTTCAAATCCTCGTCCGCGCCCCACGGCACAAACAATGGCCTGATCTTGGTGCGGATAAAGTGATCCGGGCAGCTGGTGCCGAGGAATGCCAGTTCTCTCGCCTCCACAGAATCGATAAACTGCAGCACATCCGCCGCGTCGCTGAAGCTCGAAATAAACCGGTGCTTGGCGCTGATGCGTCCGCGCAGGAATGGAGCGATATTTGCCGCCAGCTCTTTGCGATCAGCCCGCGCCGGCTGGGCCTCGCCGCCAAAGCGCACCGTGCCCTTCTTCTTGCCGTGCCGCTCAATAAACTGCCCCAGTTGGTCGATCACCGTCAGCGTGTTCAGGTAGCACTCGCGTTGCGTCTGGCCCCAGGTAAAAAGCCCATGCCCGCCCAGCACAATGCCGTCGCAGCCGGGATTCTC